>Ga0315904_10012874_pt1 | contig 10526 bp, 5 predicted proteins | sample LakEriMetagenome_6_FD_203529 | JGI IMG/M metagenome (GOLD analysis project Ga0315904, IMG submission 203529) | Freshwater fungal communities from buoy surface, Lake Erie, Ohio, United States - Buoy 12 MA120 | ecosystem: Environmental > Aquatic > Freshwater > Lake | place: USA: Lake Erie, Ohio... | reverse complement strand
CTCCACGCCGCATGGCATGGCCACGCAGGAAGAGGCCATCCGCACCGGCTTCCGCGCTCTCGAAATGGGTGCCAGCTCCGTCTATTGCTCCGGCAGTCCGTTTTTGATCGAGGCGATGGCTCGCGAAGGCATCCCCGTCGTCGGCCACATCGGCATGGTGCCGCGTCATGTCACCTGGACTGGCTACCGCAGCCTCGGCAAGACCGTGGATGAAGCGAAGGCCATCTACCAGAAGATGAAAGACCTCGAAAACGCTGGTGCCTATGCCGCGGAGATCGAAATCGTGCCGCACAACCTCGCCACGTGGCTTTCGAAGCAAACGAGCATGCTGCTCATGTCCCTCGGCTCCGGCACTGGCTGCGACACGCAGTTCCTTTTCTCCTGCGACATCCTCGGCGACTACGACGAGCGCATCCCGCGCCACGCGAAGTCCTACCGCAACTTCGCCGAAGAGAACCGCCGCCTGCAGAACGAGCGCATCGCCGCCTTCAGCGAATACGTCGCCGATGTGAAGGAAGGCCGCTTCCCCGAGCGCTGCCACCTCACCGAGATGGATGCCGCGCTGCTGGATGAAGTCGTCAAAACGGTCTGTGGCCAGTGATTCGCATGTCACGCAGGCATTGGAGTACGTTGTTCACGCTTTAGCGTGCCCTGAGCGCCTCCATCACGCCAAAGCGTGAACAACGTGCTTTGAGCGTTTTCACGAAAGCGCTGCCGGAATCAGCCAAGATGCCTTTGCGGCCCTCCGGCACACTGCGCGGCCCATGAAACGCATTCCCATCATCGACTCCCACACCGGCGGCGAGCCCACACGCGTCGTTTTGAGTGGCGTCAGCACCACGGAGCTCGAAACGCATCGTCGTGCGATCATTTGCGAGCCACGCGGGCATGAGGTGATCGTCGGTGCCCTGCTCGTGGAGCCAAAAGACACGTCGTGTGCCGCTGGCGTCATCTTCTTCAACAACGTCGGCCTGCTCGGCATGTGCGGGCATGGCATGATCGGCCTCATCGCGACGCTGAAGCACCTCGGACGTATTTCGGCTGGCGAGCATCGCGTGGAGACGCCCGTGGGCATCGTCACCGCCACGCTGCATGACGATGGCCGCGTTAGCATTCGCAATGTGCCGTCGTATCGACAAGCGAAGGGCGTGAAGGCCGGTGGAGCGACCGGAGATGTCGCCTGGGGTGGAAATTGGTTCTTTCTCGTCGCTGATCACGGACTCGATCTCACGCTGAAAAACATCCCGCAGCTCACGCAGGCCAGTTTAGCGATGCGCGAGGCCGTTCGTGCCGCAGGCTACCCGGAAGTCGATCACGTCGAGCTATTTGGTCCGCCGCAAGATGCCGCGAATCACAGCCGGAACTTCGTTTTGTGCCCTGGAGGCGAGTATGACCGCTCACCCTGCGGCACGGGCACGAGCGCGAAGCTCGCGTGTCTGGCTGCGGACGGAAAACTCGTTCCCGGCGAGGTTTGGCGTCAGGAAAGCATCCTCGGCAGTGTGTTTGAAGGAAGCTACGAGGCTGGTGAACGCGGCATCATCCCCACGATCACCGGAGAAGCGTTTATCACGGCCGAATCGACGTTGTTGCTCGATCCGGCGGACCCATTTCAATTCGGCATCGCATGAAATCGCTTCTTTTCCTCACTTTGAGCCTTTCGGCCTTCGCCGCCGACTTTGAGGCTGCGCTCAGTTTTCCCAAGCGCACGGAGAACAAAGTCTTCCGAGACCGAGTGCAGGCGAACTGGCTGCCGGATGGCAAAACGTTCTGGTATCGTGTGCAGACGGCGCCGGGGAAGTCGGAGTTTGTTTTGATTGATGCCACGAAGGGCAGCCGCAAGACCGCCGCGACGCTCAAGGCGCTGGGTTTGCCGGAGAAAGAGGCCGCGAAGACCTCCACGATGAAAATCGAGCTGCGACGCACGCGGCGCACCGGCGAGTCCTCAGGCCTGAAGTTCATCAACCAACTCGACGAGGACGTGGAGCTCTACTGGATCAACCAGGAAGGTGAGCACACGCGTTACGGCGGCGTTCGCGCAGGCTCAGAACGCGAGCAGCATACCTTTGACGGCCATGTCTGGCTCATCACCAGCCGCACGGGCGAGCATCTCGCGGTCGTTGAGGGCGCGTCCCAACTCCAAACCTTCATCATCGACGGCAAAGGCATCTCCAAGGCCAAAAAGGAGACGCCGAAGAAGCCCGAGCGCGGTTTCCGTTCGCCGGATGGCTCGTGTGTGGTCTTTACGGAGGCGGACAAGGTGGAGCGACGGAAGGTGACGATCGTCGAATCGACACCGAACGACAGCGTGCAGCCGAAGCTGAAAATCATCGACTACATCAAGCCCGGCGATCCGCTCCCGAAGCCACAGTGGGTGATCGAGAAGAGCGATGGCACGAAGATTCGTGTGCCACGTGACTTTTACGAGAATCCGTTCACCGAAAGCGGCGAACTCGATGCGGTGTGGTCGCCGGACAGCCGCGAGTTTTACTTCAACTACAACCAGCGCGGGCATCAACTCTACCGCATCCTCGCCGTCGATGCGCAGACCGGCGCGGTGCGTGTGGTGGTGGAGGAGACCTCGAAAACCTTCATTCACTACTCCGGCAAAAGCTGGCGTCACTGGCTTCACAGCAGCGGCGAACTCATCTGGATGAGCGAACGCGATGGCTGGTGCCATCTCTACCTTTACGATGCGCAAAAAGGCTCGCCGAAGCATCAAATCACCAAGGGCGCGTGGCCGGTCCGCGAGGTTTTGCACGTGGATGAAGCCAAGAGGGAGATCTGGCTCCTCGCGAGCGGTTTGCGGGCAAAGGAAGACCCCTATCATGAGCATCTCTGCCGCGTGAATTTCGACGGCAGTGGCTTCAAGCAGCTCACGGACGGCGATGGCAACCACCGCGTCGAGTTTTCGCCAAATCGCGAGTATTTCATCGACACCTGGTCGCGTGCCGACCTGCCGCCGGTGATGGAACTGCGTCGCTGCCGCGATGGCGGATTGGTGTGCGAATTGGAGAAGGCAGATGCCTCCGCGCTGCTCGCCACCGGTTGGACGATGCCAGAGCGCTTCGTGGCAAAGGGTCGCGATGGCAAAACAGACATCCACGGCGTGATCGTGAAGCCATCGAACTTCGATCCGGCGAAGAAGTATCCCATCGTCGAGAACATCTATGCCGGTCCGCACGGTTCGTTTGCGCCGAAGGAGTTCAGCCGGTCGATGGGGCATCATGTGATCGCTGAGCTCGGCTTCATCGTCGTGCAAATGGACGGCATGGGCACGAATCATCGCGGCAAGGCCTTCCACGACGTGTGCTGGAAGAACATCAAGGACGCGGGTTTTCCGGATCGGAAGCTGTGGATCAAAGAAGCGGCCCAAACGCGTCCATGGATGGATTTGAGTCGCGTCGGCATCTACGGCGGCAGCGCTGGCGGTCAAAACGCGATGCGGGCGCTGCTTGATCATCACGACTTCTACAAAGTGGCCGTCGCCGATTGCGGCTGTCATGACAACCGCATGGATAAAATCTGGTGGAACGAGCAATGGATGGGCTGGCCGGTGGATGAGTCCTATGTGAAAAGCTCGAACAAGGAGGATGCGCCCAAGCTGCAAGGTCACCTGCTCCTCATCGTCGGCGAACTCGACACCAACGTCGATCCCGCGAGCACGACACAAGTCGTCGCGGCGCTGCAAAAAGCGGGCAAGACCTTCGACTTCATGCCCATCGCCAGCACCGGCCACGGCGCGGCGGAAACGCCCTATGGCTCGCGTTTGCGCATGGAGTTTCTGGTGCGGCATTTGAAGCCGTGAGCCTCAAGACTGGCGTTTTGGCGGCATTCTGGTTAGATTTTCGGCCTCAACCATCATGACTGACCGCCGCAAGCTGCTCTGGCCTGTTTTTCTCGCGCTTGTGTGCGTGGGCGGGTTGGCGTGGTTTCGACGCGAAAAACCTCAAGAGGCCGAAAAGGCCGTCGAAGGCGGCAAGGTGGCCCCGAGTGGCAAATTCACGCTGAATGCGGCTCCGACGGCGAAAGGGCCGACAAGTGCCGATGAGCTGAAAAACGCTGCGCAGGGCTACCTTCGCGAAATGGGGCCGGATGAGCTGCAAATCGGCTCGGTGAGGCTGAACAAGCGGAAGCGCACGATCTCGTTTCCGGCGAAGGTGGCTGAAAGGGAACGTCCGCTCGAATATGCGCTCGTGCATGAGTCCGGTAAAACGCATGAGGCACTGCTTTCGACCGCGGCGGCGATTCAGGACGTGCATGTGGCGGCGTTGCTGCTGGACGCGAACGGGCAAGCACCTGTGATCGAGGTGACGTGGCGAAAGCATGGCGGTGAGGCCAAGGTGCCGCTGCATGAGATGATCGGCATGAAGGACGGCTCGCTGGATGCCGTGTGGCGCTACAACGGGTCGGTTTTCATCCACGGTGGCTTTGCGGCATCGCGTGAGGGCTCGCTGGTGGCGCTGATGAATGATCCTTCGGCTCTGGTGAATCATCCTGCGGCGGGTGCGCTGATGAAGGATGACGTGTTTTTTGCCCAAAGGGCCAAGTTGCCGCCTGACGGAGTTCAGGTGACAGTTGTGATGACTTTTTCCAGCCAACCATGAAGCACGTTCTGCTCATTCTCTTCCTGTTTGCCTCGCTGCTTCATGCTGCAGAGGAGACGGGCTTTTCGTGGCCGCTGGGGCCGATGGGCGGGAAGATGCGGTTGTGGACGGGGGAGAGCTTTGTGCGCGTTTCGGAGCTGACCAACGGTGCGCCGGGCAAGGTGGAGGGCTTACGGGTGAATGATTTCATCCTGGGGGCCTTCGGGCGGGATTTTGAGGTGTTGGGTTCGGACTTCGAGGGTGTGGTGCGGCAGCTTGGGAATGCCATCGAGCATGCGGAGTCGAATGACGGTGTGCTGCCGCTGAAGGTGCTGCGCAGTGGCGCGGGGATCATCACGGTGACGGTGAATTTGCCTGTGCTCGGGGCGCTGGATCCGTCGTATCCGCTGACGAGCGCGAAGTATGCGGCGACGTATGAGTATGCCTGTGCCCAGCTTCACTCTCGCGTGATGGCGGACGGCGATGGCGATCTGGGCTATCCGACGGGCTTTGTGGCGCTGTCGCTGCTGGGGCATCCAAACTGGAATGATCTGACGGGTGCGAAGCCATATCGCCTTTCCATCAATAAGCTGCGTGATTGGGCGATCGGCATGATCAACAACGGCCAGCTCACGCCGGTGGAGGACAAATACTTCGATGGCACGGCAAATCCGAACTACGTGGGAACCGGCCTCGAAAACTGGTCGCTCGGTCAGGCGGTGATGTTTCTCTCCGAGTATGTTTCCAAGACGGGCGAGCAGGCGACCTACCAAACGGTGCTGCAACGCGGCGCGGTGATGATGGCCAACCGCATCGAGAACTGGGCGCAGCCGGCGAATGGTGGCACCGCTGACCTGTCCTATGCCACCACTCGCGGAGCCACCGGTCACGGCGGTGTGACGGGCGACTACACGCACCAATGGTATGTGGGCATCAACATGGCGGGGCTGCATCTTTTCAATGGGCTGGCGCTGGCGAAACGGGCCGGAGCGGACATGACGCAGCGCCCGAAAGACGGTCACTACTTCGGCCACACGCTGAACCCAGGCGATGCGGTGCCATCGAACATCTCGCCCGCGCTTCCCGCCACGATCATCCTGCCGCGTGGGGCGCAGGACAGCCGCGTGTTGCCGCATATCGACAATGTCTCTGCGGCTCCGCTGACGAAAATCATTACGGCCAATGCGTCGAACAATCCCTTCTACTACGACGTCTCGTTGGATCAGAAGTTTTGGATTCAATGGGACTGCCTCACGCGGTCCACGGGCAGCTCGGGCTACGTCGCGTATGCGAGCGTGACGGGCGCGGAGTATGACGCGGGTGGTCGCACACCGGCGACGCTGCTCGGGATGAAGGTGTATCACGGCAGCACGCCGCCGTCGTCGGCGGATCAGGCGGTGATGGACATGCACACGAACTACATCATCGCGGCGCACAACCGCCACCTCAATGCCCACGCCTACAACATGGGCGGCGGCCTTTTCACCGCACTGGTGATGCCGTGGTTCAGCGACCGCGACCAGCGCTACTTCTGGGACAACTGGAAGTTCTACGCGAACTTCATGCGCCAGCCGGATGGCAGCGTGCAATACTTCCGCGGCCGTAGTTTTGACGATGCGTATCAGGACTACTCGCTCGTCGCTCTGGTGAACAACGCCCTGCCACGCAGCGTGGCGCTCGGCGGCCTGCCGCATGTGCCGGGCTACGACACAAACCGCGTCTTTGCCCGCTTTAAAAAGCCGCTGCTGGAGTGGCCGACGCCTGCGGCAAGGAAACGCCGCATCACGGGCAACTCGGAGGTCTTCACCGTCGAGCTGGTGGATGCGAGCGGCGCGGTGATCGCTCCGGCGCAGGTCACCGCAGCGTGGAGCGTCGTCAGCGGGCCGGTGACGAGCGGCATTTTCTCCAACGCGGCCACTTTGAACACGACGGCGACGTTTCCACAGGCGGGAACGTATCGCCTGAAGCTGGATGCGAGCGCCAACAGCCTCAGCACGAGCGAACTCATCGACATCGAGGTCATGCCGAGCGTCTCCGCGAGCTACGCGGCGGGCGAGGCGGACTACAAGGTCTATACGGGCATCAGCGGCACCACGGTGGCCAGTTTGACGAGTGCGCCGGGCTATCCTGGCAATGCCACGCAGTCGAGTGTGCTCACCACGCTGGAAGGTACCTACTCGGGCAACAACTATGGTGCCACGCTCACGACGACCATTGTCGCGCCGGAGACGGGCACATATCGTTTTTACATCGCATCGGATGATGAGTCGTCGCTGCGATTCAATGCGAGCGGTCCGAGCGCCAGCGGCGCGGTGCAGATCGCTTCCGTGCCCGGATGGACGGATCAATATCAGTGGAACAAATACGCCGCACAGCAAAGCGCCGCGATCACGCTCACGGCGGGCCAGCAGTATTATTTGCAGGCCTTGCACAAGGAAGGCAGCGGCGGCGATCATCTCGCCGTGGCATGGACGACGCCGTCGAATGCGACGATCACGGTCATCGCTGCACCTTACATTGCGCGTGAATTGCCGGTAGCGGCCTCACCGGGCATCCTCACGCAGCCGCAGCCTGTGGTGGCAAATCTCGGCGACAATGTGAGTCTCACCTTCACCACCAGCGGCAGCGATTTGTCGCTCTATCAGTGGCGCTTGAACGGCACAAACTTCGGCGCACCACAAACCACGCCGACGCTCACGCTGAACAACATCGGCGCACGTCTTGCAGGCTCGTGGGACTGCGTTTTCACCGATGGTAGCACGGTGCTCACGACGGATGCCGTCACGGTCACGATCAATGGCATCGGCATCGTCACGAATGGCGGTTTGTGGCAGGAGGTCTTCACCAGCGTGATCGGCGGCACCATCGATTCACTGCTCGCGCATTCCAGCTATCCGCTGCTTTCGTCGAGCAGCAGCGTTTTGACCGAACCACGCACGACCACCTTTGGCGATGACTACGGTCAACGCTGGACCGGCTGGCTCATCCCGAGCACGAGCGGGCGATATCGCTTCTACGCCGCTGCCGATGACCTGACGCGCCTCTATTTGAGCCCGACGGAATACGAGAGCCACAAGCAGCTCATCCACAGCATCACCAGCTACACCGGCGAGATGAGCTGGTCCTCGCGCACGCCCTCCGCGTGGATCACGCTGGAGGCCGGAAAGCGCTACTACGTCGAGTTTTTGCACACGGAGGGCGGCGGCGGTGATCACGCCGCCTTCACCTGGCAAAAGGAAGGTGATCCCGTGCCCGCGAATGGCGCAGGCCTCATTCCTTCGGGCAATTTGCAATACATCACCGGCGGCAATGCACCCGATGCCAGCACCGCGCCGCCCTTCGCCGTGGCTGACATGATGAACGTGGAAACCGCCGCGCCTGCCACGCTGGATGTCCTCGCCAATGATCTCGATGCCAGCAATGCCACGCTGGTCATCACCGCCGTCACGCAGCCTGCCAATGGCAGCGTGAGCTTCAGCGGACGCACGGTAACCTACACTTCGAATGCGGGCTTTGGTGGCAGCGATAGCTTCACCTACACCGTGCGAAACGGCCTGAACCTCACCGCAACGGCCACTGTGAATGTCACCGTGGCGAGTCCGTGGAATGGCCTGCTCGCGTGGTGGCGCTTCAATGAGAACACGGGCACCACCGCTGGCGACAGCACGGGCAATGGCCACACCGCCACACTCACCAGCGGCACCACCTGGACACCGGGGAGAGCAGGCAGCGGCATCTACATCGCCAGCAGCACGCAAATGGCCGCCACGGCCACTGGCAAGCCCATCCCAGCCGCCTTCACCATCTCCGCCTGGATGAATCCGACGAACACGAGCGGTGTGGATACCATCTTCAGCTTCGGCAGCACCGCCGCCTTCCGCACGAATGGATCACGCCTCCGCTTCACCACCTTTGGCGTGCTCGATCACGATACGAACACCGGCATGTTCAGCGGCGGCACCTGGACGCATGTCGCCGTCACCTTCACTCCCGGCGTGGCCGATGGCGCGAAGTTTTATGTGAACGGCGTGCTCAGGCAAAGCATGACCAGCTCCGCTTTGAGCACGCCGACCGGCGTCTGGCGCATCGGCGCCTCGCATATCAGCGGCGAATGGTTTGGCGGTGCTCTCGACGATGTGCGCCTCTACAACCGCGTCCTCAGCGATGCCGACATCGCGCTCATCGCCGCCGCACCCACGCCTTGGCAGGAATGGCGTGCCGACCACTTCACGCCCACGAACCTCGCCAATCTCAGCCTCTCCGGCTCCACACCCGACCCTGACAAAGACGGCATCGAAAACCTCATGGAATACGCCCTCGGCCTGAATCCCAACACGCCCGCGCCGTTGTCTCAACGCATTACCAACGACCTCGACAGCAACCAATACCTCCGCCTGACGATCACGAAGAACCCGAACGCCACCGACGTGACTTACAGCGTCGAAGCCAGCAGCGATCTCACCACTTGGAATACAACAGAGGTGCTCATCCTGCAAAACACGGCCACCGTGCTGCAAGTGCGTGACACGCAGGCCATGAGTGCCGCGAACCGGCGCTTCATGAGGCTGCGGGTCACGCAGCCGTGATCAGTCGAAAGCCCGCTTGCTCAACCCGCCTGCTTCAGCCGCCGATACTCGCTCGGTGAGTAGCTCGTCACCGCACGAAAGGCTCGCGTGAAAGCACTGTGATCGGCGAAACCACAGTTCAACGCGATCTCGGCGATCGAAGCATCGCTTTCCAGCAGGAACCGCGAACCAGCGCTAATGCGCGTTTTGGTGATGAGCTGCATTGGACTGATGCCGTGAATGCGTTTGATGACGCGGGCAAAGCGAGCGGCGCTCATGCCGGCCTTCTTGGCGAGTGAGGACGGACTCACCGCTTCATCAAACGACCGCTCCAGATGCCTCAGAGCCAGCGCCACGGCGGGCGGCACCTCTTCGCGGCTTACGAGGGCAGTGAGATCTTTGGAAATGCCGATGAGGCCGGTCACGCGACCGCTTTCATCGCGGATGGGCAGTTTGCTCGTGAGACCCCATACGGGCACATGCGGGCGACGCCAGAACAATTCCAAGCGCTCGATGATCGGTTTGCCGGTGCGCAAGACCTGCGCGTCCTGCTCGGTGGGAATGCGGCCGAAGTCCCCGGGACACACATCGCAGGGCCGTTTGCCGATCATCTGCGATTTGTCGGACAAACCATGCCGCTCCACGAGCGACTGATTCACCACCAAATAACGCCCCGAGGCGTCTTTGATGAAAAAAGCCGTGTCATGCATCAGATCGGCCACCTGCTCGACAAACTGCGTGTCGATCAAAAGGTGCCCTCGGGGCGAAAGAAAGCCCGGAAGCGATGAGGAGGCCGGTTTCATGAAAAGGTCGGCCTTCATCATTGAGCAACAAGGTCGGGCCTTCCAGCGCGTTTCGCGGTTGTGCGGCTTTTCACGCCTCGCCGTGCCGTCGCGGTCAAGACAGCGCGTGTTTCCATCCTCAAACTGGCCTTTGCCCATGCCTCGACGCCTGATCCCCCTTTTCCTTGCCACCCTGCTCTTCATGCGGGCGGACCTTCACGCCGCGCTGGACCGCCCGAAGCTCCAGATCATCAACGGCACCACGCAGGTCGTGGATGTGTTTTGGATCACTGAAAAAGGCGAACGCATCCCGAATGGCACCGTGCCGCCGGGCAAGCACACGATCATCGGCACCACGCTCGGGCATCGCTTTGCCGTGGTGGGTCGCGAGGACAAACAAGAGAGCCTCGTGACCGCGGAGGTGCGTGTGCAGGCCTTTCGCGTGGGTGGATTGCCCTCGTTTTACACGCAGCAGGCCAGCGCGGGAGGCTTTCCCGTCGTCGCCTCGGCCAAGGTGAGTCCGTATGCACTGAAGGAGGCCGTTTACATCATCGACATGATGCTCTCGAAGCGTCCTGACGTGCGCGAGGCTATGG
>Ga0315904_10012871_pt1 | contig 10526 bp, 8 predicted proteins | sample LakEriMetagenome_6_FD_203529 | JGI IMG/M metagenome (GOLD analysis project Ga0315904, IMG submission 203529) | Freshwater fungal communities from buoy surface, Lake Erie, Ohio, United States - Buoy 12 MA120 | ecosystem: Environmental > Aquatic > Freshwater > Lake | place: USA: Lake Erie, Ohio... | reverse complement strand
TCTGTTTCCGTAGCTCGTCGAGTTTGGGGGCATACTTGTCCTGAACAGCCTTCACCTTCGGGCGGTAGCGTCCAATGATCTCCGTCCACTTTTTCTTCTGGGCTTCGGTAAGCTTGAGTTCTTTTTCCAGCTCCGCTTGTAGGTTTCGCCGCTGCCCTGTGGGAGCAGGCGCTGTCCCGACAGATTTTTTCGCCTGAGCGAAAACAGGGCCGACACACAGCAGAGCACAGAATAGAGAGAAGGGTTTCACGGTTCTCATGTCGAACGAAGTGTACCAGAGGATTAGGTATTTATGCACATCGGACGACTGTTGGGGTGCTTATTTGGTACTCTTTTGTACTTTGCGGGTAGTGTACGGGCACAGCCGCCCCAGCGCCTGACAGCCACTTTAGACCGCGCGGGGACACTCACGGTTCGTGTCGCCAATAGCCAGCGGGTCTTTGCGACCATCCGGCCGGGTATCTTTGAGGCCATGTGGCAGTACCGAACGACCGTTGCGGCTTCCACCCCTGGGACGGCTCGCATTCGCACGCGCAGCCTCCCCGCCAGTATCGCCGTCACGTTTGAGAGCACTCTGGAGGCCACCTCCGACCGCAATGTCCGCCTAAAATACACGCTTACCCCCGATAAAGACATCAAGGTTAATAGCGCCCATGTCGCGGTGCTGACGGGCACGGAGTGGTGGACAAAAGCGAAGGCAGCTCTCGGTGAGCGGGAGGCGATTGTGGACGAGCAAGCTCCCAAGCAAGGCAATCTCTTAGCTGGCGAAGGAGGGCTCAGTCTCACCCGCCAAGGTGTGACCCTCTCGGTGGAAACAAAAGACCAACCCGCTCTCCTGCAAGACAACCGAGCCTTTAATGCACGCGAGCTGGAGCTGCGCTTTGGCAAGCAGTCCCCTGAGGCGGGCGGCCGACTCTGGAAAGCGGGGCAGCCCGAGACCTTTGAGCTTCTGATTTCTTTTCCCTCTCCCATCGCCCTGATCCGCGAGGAGCCTCTGACCATCACTGCGGGCGAGGACTGGATCGCTTTGGACGAGAGCAGCGCGGAGATTACGCCAGGCAGTGCCCTGGACTTTTCCTCGCTTCTGGATGCCCCCGCCGGAAAGCTCGGGCGGGTGGTCGTGAGTGGTGGACACTTTGGTTTTGAGAAGGGCACGAAGCCGCAGCGCTTCTGGGGAGCCAATCTGTGCTTTGGGGCGAACTATCTGGAGAAGCCTGACTCGGACAAGCTGGCCGAGCGCTTGGCGCGGCTGGGCTATAACAGTGTCAGAGTTCATCACTTTGATGGCGAGGCCCTAAACGCCGCCTCACTCGACAAGCTGGACTACTTGATCGCCGCACTGAAAAAACGCGGCCTCTATATCAAGACCGATCTCTATGTCTCACGTCCCGTTCCCGACACAATCGCACTGGGCGACTTTAAAGCCGCGATCTTCGTCTCAGACGCAGCCTTGGGCAACTGGAAAGACTTCACCAAAGCCCTCCTGAACCATGTCAATCCCTACACCCAGTTAGCCTGGAAAGACGAGCCTGCCATTGGCTGGCTCAGTGTGGTCAACGAGTCCAATCTCACCAATGGCCTCGCAGGTTTTAAGCCCGAGCTCATGGCACTCCTTGACAAAGAGTGGCAAGCCTGGCGCAAGGGTCGCGGCCTCGCACCCGCGGCTTTACCGCGCCAAGCAGGCAGCGATAAAGTGGGTCGTGAAGTAGGTGCTTTCTTTACCCTGCTCCATGAGCGCGGCTACGCCAAGATGAAAGCCTTTATCCGGGAGCAGGGCTGTAAGGCGCTCTTAACGGACATGAACGGCTGGTCCGAGAGCCCCGCGTTCATGGCGGCGCGCACCAGCCTAGACTTTGTGGACAACCATTTCTACTGGGATCATCCACGCTTTCTAGAGACCGACTGGCAGCTCCCCTCCGAAGGTTATCAAGAAGGCGCCAGTGCCATCGGGAGCGGCGGCACTGGCCCTAGTAACGTCGCGATGACCCGCCTCTTTGGCAAGCCGTTCACCGTCAGCGAGTTTAACTACACCGCTCCCAATCCTCACCGTAGTGAAGGTGGACTGATCATGGGAGCCGCTGCAGGACTTCAGGACTGGGATGGAGTCTGGCGCTTTGCCTACTCCCATAGCAAAGAGTCTGCCGTGGCTCCAGGGGCACTGAGCTACTTTGACCTCGCCAATGACCCCGTGAGCCTTGCCAGTGACCGGGCAGGAATCTTGCTCTTCACACGTGGGGATGTCCGCTCTGCCCCTGGCGCGGTCTCACGCCACCTACGCCGCGATGAGCTGCTCACTAAGCCGGAGCTGGCTGTCTCGCCGGGTTTTGGGGAGCTGGCCCTGGTTACCCGTGTCGGAACGTGGATTGAAGATGCCTCCGGCCCCCTTGCCCCGCCCCGCCCCGCAGAGCTGCGCCTGACCAAGGGAGAGTCAAAAGACGCGCTCGCCCAGCTTTTCCAGACCAATCGCCTGCCGGAGAGCAACCGAACCAACTTCGACACGCAAGAGCGCCAGTCGGAGACGGGTGAGGTCTTTGTCAATGGCCAGTTTGGCTCCATCCGGATCGTGACCCCACGCACTCTAGGAGGTGTCTGCCCCGAAGGGGATGCAATCAAGTGCGGCCCTCTGCGAATCGCTGCGGAGGGCACGGAAGCAATGGTCTATGTTTCCTCTCTGGATGGCAAGCCTGTCTCGGAGAGTGGACGCCTGCTGGTGGCCCATGTGACGGACATCCAGAACACCGGAGCCCGCTACAGCACTTCAAACCGTCGGATCCTAGAGAGCTGGGGCACTCTCCCCCACCTAGCAAAGCGCGGGACAGCCAACCTCACCCTCACCCGAAAGCTCACCGGAAAAGTCGAGGCATGGCGGCTCGACACCAGCGGCAAGCGCCTCACTCCCCTAGCCGCCACTCTCACCGGCACCGAGCTAACCTTGCCACTGACCACACTCGGCCCTGACGGAAAAGCGACGATATACTATGAAGTAGTGATCAAGGGGGCAACCCCCTAATGGGAAGTATGAGGTTTTGAATGGGTTTTCTGGAAGGTAAGAAGGGTCTGATCTACGGAGTGCGCAACCAGCGCTCCATTGCCTGGGGCTGTGCGCAGTCGCTGGCACGCGAGGGAGCTGAACTAGCACTCACGTTTTTAGGGGAGCGTGAGGAGCAAGATGTCCGTAAGCTCTCGCCCGAGCTCGGGGATGCGGTCAAGCTGATTCAGGGCTGTGATCTCACCCAGCCCGACCAAGTCGAGGCGCTCCATACGGCCATCAAAGAGTCGCTTGGACAGCTTGATTTCGTGATCCATGCGGTCGCCTTTGCCAAGAAAGACGATCTCTCCAACCCGTTTGTCCAGACCTCCGCAGACGGCTTCGCGCTGGCGATGAATGTCTCGGCTTACACGCTGGTCGCGGCTGCCCGTGCCGCAGAGCCGCTGATGACCGAAGGCGGAAGCATCTTGACCTTGACGTATCTCGGGGCCGACCGGGTGATTCCGAACTACAACGTGATGGGAGTTGCCAAAGCAGCCTTGGAATCCTCAGTGCGCTACTTGGCAAGTGAGCTTGGCCCGAAGAAAATCCGTGTCAATGCCATCTCTGCGGGCCCCGTGATGACACTCTCCGCACGGGGAATCGCGGGCTTTACGGGACTCTATAAGTCCATCGCGGATGTCGCGCCTCTGCGCAAAGCCACTGATATTGACGAAGTTGGGGACACGGCGGCGTTTTTATGCTCAAATCTGTCACGCGGCATCACCGGCGAGACGTTGTTTGTGGATAGTGGCTATCATATCGTCGGAATGATAACCGGAAACGAGTAGACCCATGCGCGTGCCCCTTTTGCTTGCTCTTGCTCTCTTTATCGCCGGTTGCGGTGGAGGCGGTGGTGGCAGTAGCGATCCAGGGGCAAGCTCCGTCGTGGCGGCGCGGGCAACCCTGGCCTCGGACTCGGCCTCAGAAGTGCTGATTCAGTGGGCCGCACCGCTGGATATCTCGGCTCAGCGCATTGTCGAATATCAAGTCTTCCGGGGCGGGGATCGAATTGGGGCCACCAGCAAAGACGGTCGCAGCTTTCGCGACACGACCACCGAGGGGACGTTCGCGTATCAAGAAGCCAGTGGCACCACACTCACGCCCCGCACGGGCAACCACACAGCGCTTCGTCCTGGTGGCACAACGCGCTACCAGGTTCGCGTCGTCTTCCAGCGCATCGAGCCCAGTGGTGCGACAAGCTACGCAGAGACGAGCTTAAACGCACCCGGGGTGGCCACCACGCCACTCGTTCGCCCCAGTATCGCCAGTGTCACTCCACAGGCCACCGAGGCCCTCGTGCGATTTCCCAAGCTAGACGGAGCCGACCAGTACCAAGTAGAGCTCTCCGCCTTTTCGGACTTCCGCAGCAAGAGTATCCGTGGTCCGGTTCTCGTCACCAGCGGCGAAGGGCTCATCACCATCCCCTGGCCCGCAGATAGCACCAGTGGCGGCACGGTCTATGTCCGGGTTGGAGCCCGCTCCACCGCCGATGCCACACCCCCCCTCACCACCGATCCCAATGGGGATGACTACGTCTACTCCAACACACAAACAACCGTGCGCCTCTGAGAATCCAGCGATATACTCTCAATGAGGAAAAGATCATGGCAGAATCTAAGGAAGCCCCACCAACTCCAGCAGTGCAACAGCCACCACACCCACTAGATGACATTATTGGGGCATTTGCCGATGAGCCGCTCTGGGATGAGCTAATGGAAGAAGTACGCAAAAATCGAGAGAGGGATGCAAAACTACCCGCTAGCACCTCTTTGCTCGCCTCCCAAAAATCTACCAAGCAGCCTGTCATCGTCAAGTGATTTTATTAGATACCGATATAGTTTCTCTCCTTCTACGATATCCCGACGCCCATCCTCAACTGGTCAGACGAATCCGTGAAACCCCACTTGATGACATCTATATTAGCGCCGTTACGGTGGCAGAAATCATGGAAGGCGGCCTTGCTCTCATCCGAAAATTGCAACCAAAAGATCAGGAATCCGTGGGCTATGAGCTACTGGTCAATTCGTTTCACTATCTGAACCGCTTTGCAGTTCTAGCCTATGACTCTCGTGCAGAGCAACTCTTCCATAATTTCTCTCCCCACATCCGTCGTCAAGGTCGTCAAGATTGCCAAATCGCAGCAATTGCTCTTACTCATGAGGCAACTGTCATCACCCGAAATGAGCGTCATTTCGCACAAATTCCTGGTGTCGTCTTTGAAAATTGGGTAGATTGATTCGTGTCTGCTTCCCTCTCGCGTGTCTTTGGTAAAAATGGCCCTCTGGGCAAGCGGCTTCCGGGCTTTTCGCCACGTGCGGAGCAGACAGCACTGGCGGAGGCGATTGCACTAGGGCTCGAGCAGAGCCGCCCTGTCTTAGCAGAAGCGGGAACGGGTGTGGGAAAGAGCCTCGCCTATCTCGTCCCGCTCCTCCGCTGGCTGGAGAAAACCGAAGGCCGCGCGGTGATCTCCACGCACACTCTGGGGCTTCAGGGACAGCTTATCGAGCGCGACATCCCTGCCGTCTTAGCTGCGCTGGAGTCGCCGATTGAGGCTGCGGTGCTCAAGGGGCGCCAGAACTTTCTCTGCTGGCAGGAGCTGGAGATCGCCTCGGGAGAGCTCTGGACCTTTGGCGATCCCACCTTCAAGAATGTCCAGCGCTGGGCCAGTGAGAGCGACACGGGCGATGTGGCGGAGCTTGACTTCACCTACTCCGGCTGGAGCGAGATCGCCGCGCACCCGGACACCTGCCGCCATCGAGAGTGCCGCCACTACGACAAGTGTTTCTACTACAAGGCCCGCAAAAATGCCGAGCAGTGCCGGCTCTTGGTGGTCAACCACGCGCTCTTTTTCGCGGATCTTCGCCTGCGCCGCCAGAACCCAGAAGGCCCCAGTCTGATCCCCAGCTACGATGCCGTGGTCTTCGACGAGGCGCACCACGTGGACGATGTCGCGACCCGTGCCTTTGGTCTGGAGTGGAGCTCGCGCCGCGTGCCGATCCTGCTCTCACGCTGCAAGCGCCTGCCTCAGCTCAAGGCCAACCAGCTCGCGGCCATTGATGCCATTCACGAGCGCTTGCTGGATCCCTACTTGGCTGCAGGCAACTACGAAGGCTTTATGCGAGAAGTAGACGCGCCGCAGTTCCGTGAGCTGCGTGATGCGGTCGGCGTGGCGCTGGATGCTCTCGCCAAAGACTTAGTCAATATCGCCGAGACAACCACGAAGCCGACGGAGAAAGAGAAAGCGGTCGGGCTGGCAAAGACTGCCACGCGCCTCTCGACAGAGCTCTCTGCCTTTCACACGGAGCCGCAAGATGACTCCTACTTTCTCTGGTACCACAACCGCACCCTGCGCGGCGGCGGCGTGATGACCACGCTGGTTCACACGCCCTACGAGACTGCGCCCACTCTCGAAGAGGCACTCTACTCTCGCCTAGAGCGCGTCATGTTCGTCTCCGCCACGCTCGCCACAAGCGGCGGCTTCGAGAACGCCGCAAAGCGCCTAGGCCTAGTCACCCCCCTAGCCCCCACCGGGCACCCTTTGGGTGGGGGGGAGATCAATGCGATCCAGAGCATCCAAGGCTCACCGTTTGAGTACCAGAAAAATAGCCTTCTCTACATTCCACGCCAGCTTGGCCCTCCCGCCAACACGGATATCTACGCGGAGCGGATGCTCTTTGAGGTGCAGAGTCTCATCAAGCTTGCCAAGGGCCGGACGTTTGTCTTGTTCACGTCGCATCGGATGCTCTCACTTGCCAAAGAGCGCCTCAAGCAGAGCCTGGAGTACCCGATCTTTGCGCAGGGCGAGGCTCCCAATGCACGGCTTGTCGAGAGCTTCACCAAGGCGGGCAATGGCGTTCTCCTAGGCACGAGTAGCTTCTGGGAAGGCGTGGATGTGCCGGGGGAGGCGCTCTCTCTAGTGATCTTGGATAAGCTCCCCTTCCCCACTCCGGACTCGCCGCCGCTACGTGCCCGTGAGGAGCGCATCAAAGCAGCAGGCGGGGATGCCTTTAATGAGTTCAGCCTGCCCGTAACCGAGCTGCGCCTCAAGCAGGGCTTTGGGCGCTTACTCCGAACGACAACCGACCGGGGGGTGGTCGCCATCTTGGATGCCCGGCTCTGGAGCAAGGCCTACGGCAGAAAGTTACTCGATGCCCTTCCTCCCTGCCCGAAAACCGATCAAATTGATCGGGTCGCTGCGTTCTTCGGAGCCGAGTCGTGATACAATCTTGGTGCGTGAGAGCGCAAACGGAATCCTTATGTAGGATAGCGGCTCGCTATCCTTTTTTTTTCATGGGGGGAGTAGGTTGTCTATGGGCGCGGTAGTGGTCGTGGGGACGCACTGGGGAGACGAAGCAAAGGGTAAGCTGGTAGATCTCCTCGCACAAGATGCGGAGCTGGTAATCCGCTACGGGGGCGGTCCCAATGCAGGCCACACGGTTCATGTGGGCGAGAGCACCTACAAGTTCCACCTGATCCCCTCCGGGATTCTCAACCCGAAAACTCTCTCCATCATGGCCGATGGGATGGTCATTGACCCCGCCACTCTGGTGCGCGAGATCGAGACCCTTCAGGGCGTGGGAATTGACACGAGCAACCTGCGAATCTCCCACAACGCCCATGTGATTCTTCCCTACCACCGCCTGCTGGATCAGCTCGAAGAGAAGCTCAAGGGGGCGGGTGCGATTGGGACGACGGGGCGCGGTGTCGGGCCGTGCTATGCCGACAAGGCGAGCCGTGTCGGGGTGCGAATGGGCGATCTGATTGATCCCAAGCGCCTGCGTGAGCGCTTGACGGCTGCCCTGCCACTGAAGAATGCCATTCTGACTAAAGTCTTTGAGGCAGAGGCCGTGGAGCTTGAGGCGCTGATTGCAGAGCTCACCCCGCTCGGCGAGAAGCTGGCCCGCTATGTCTGTGACACGCAGGCACTCGCAGGCGAGGCACTGGAAGCCAATAAGCGTATCCTCTTTGAGGGAGCACAGGCCACCATGCTCGACATTGATGGCGGAACCTACCCGTTTGTGACCAGCTCCCACCCGATCTCCGGCGGCGCGTGTATCGGCACGGGCGTCCCTCCCACCGCCATCAGCGAGATTCTAGGCGTGGTGAAAGCCTACACCAGCCGGGTCGGGGCGGGAACCGTCCCGACGGAGCTGCTGGATGAGCGGGGCGATAAAATCCGCGAGCGGGGCAATGAGTACGGCACCACCACAGGCCGTCCTCGCCGTATTGGCTGGCTGGATGGCTTTGCACTCAAGTACGCCGCGCGGGTAAACGGCCTCACGGGAATCTGTATTGGGCACCTAGATGTTCTCGCGGGCTTTGAGACGATCAATATCTGCGTCGGCTATACCAAAAACGGCGTCCTGCTCAAGCACTTTCCTGCAGGAGATGTCTGCCTGATGGATGGCTGCGAGCCGGTCTACGAGGCGCTTCCCGGCTGGCCAGAGGACTCCATAGACAACGTCACGCGCTTTGAAGACCTCCCGGCCAATGCACAGGCCTATGTCCGCCGCGTCGAGCTACTTGCTGGGGTTCCTGCCCGCTTTGTCTCCATCGGCCCCCGACGCGACCAGACTCTGCTCACGCCCAACTCTCCCGCCCCTGCACAGCTCTTTGCCAGTCCCAAAATTTCTCTTCTCACTGAAAAATAACAACCATCAGTATTCACACTTGAAGATTTCTGTGGGTTAGTTTATACTCTCTCCACAATGCTTTCTAGAAAAGATGGAGTGTGGATCAGTCTTCAGGGAACCCTGGTCATTATTGACTGAGTACCCTGCCCTCGAATGTTCACTATCGCCAAGCGCCGCGAGGGACGGTAGCATACCCCTATGCCTACTCGCCGTGCTTTTTTGTGTCTCCTGGGAGTCCCGCTCCTCGCGGGTTGCCCCAAACCGGAGTCTTCGTCTAGTTCCAGCCCTAATAAAACAAAGCGTGATGTACTCACCGTGGGCTTTTTGCCTGTTACATGACATCTGACGTGCCCGGTGACGGACTTCGCTTCCCGCACTAGCACGACGGCTCGGTTCGAGTCGCAGAAATTTCTCTCCTGGCCTGATGTTGCCAATGCCTTTAAGGCGGGCCGACTCGACGCGACGTTTATGATCGCGCCGCTTGCCATGGTACTGCGCGAGCAAGGTGTGCCTTGCCATATTGTCTATCTTGGTCACCGCGATGGCTCCACGGTCATTGTCGCTAAGAACAGCACTGCCAAGAGCCTCAAAGATCTCAAGGGACAGACATTTGCCATCCCCAATAAAGCCTCCAATCAGTACCTCGTGATCCGCTACTTGATGGAGAAAGAGGGCATGGCAGACGGCGATCTGATCTTCAAGGAGCTACCGCCCCCGCAGATGCCCGCCGCGCTTGCCGCAGGGAGTATCGCGGGCTACTTTGTCGGAGAGCCACATGCTGCCAAAGCCGAAGTGACCGGTGTGGGGCGGGTGCTCTACAAGGCAAAAGACATCTGGCCGCAGTTTATCTCGTGCGTGCTCGTTGTCTCAGATCGCTTGATCGCTCAGAAACCCGCGCTTGTCAAAGACCTCGTGCGCGGAATCGCCGAGTCCGGGGAGTGGGCGGAGAACCACCGCGATGAGGCCGCTAAAGTGGCGGCACCGTACTTCATGCAGGACGAGAAGCTCATCAAGTACGTCCTCGATGATCCGGGTCGTGTCAGCTACCGTCAGCTCACGCCGGGCAATGAAGAGATGACCAAGATCCGTGACATGGCGATGAAAGCGGGCCTTCTCAAGACCGCGGTTCCCATCGCGGACTTTCTGGACACACAGTTCATCCCAAAGAAAATCGAAGCCGCCAAGATCAACATGGCCGACGCGGGCAAGAAGCTGTAAACCCTCCTCCGAGATTCTCTCCTCCTCCGAGATTCCCTCCTCCCCCTGCCCCTCCTCCCAACCCTGCGGAGGCAGGATTGGAGGAGGGGAGATTATGCGAGACGTGCAGTATCAGAGAGATTCCCCCTCTCCCCTTCCTCCCAGGATTGGGAGGAGGGGCAGGGGGAGGAGGGCTACCGCTCCAGCCCCAGTGCCGTGAGGAGAGCATGGGTCGCCTCGACCACGGCGGGAGAGGTGACCTGCCGGGGGCGCGGTGTGGGAATGGTGTACTCGCACTGGATTTGGGCGGGGCGCTCCGAGAGAACCAAGACCCGATCGGCAAGCTGAGCGGCTTCTTCAATATCATGGGTCACCAGAATCACCGTGCACGGGCGCTTGTCCAAGAGCCGGGCAAGCTCCGTGCGCATCTTCAGCCGGGTGAGGTAGTCGAGCGCCGAGAAAGGCTCATCGAGAAGCAGTAAGTCTGTCTTGCCTGCCAGCGCCCGTGCCAGCTCGACGCGCTGGCGCATCCCGCCGGAGAGCTGGTGTGGGTAGGCATTGGCAAACTCGGTCAGCCCGACAAGCTCCAAAAGCTCGGTAACCTCCGCCTCAGAGACTGTCCCCAGCGCGATATTCTGGCGCACGGTTCGCCAAGGAAAGAGCCC
>Ga0315904_10012868_pt1 | contig 10528 bp, 8 predicted proteins | sample LakEriMetagenome_6_FD_203529 | JGI IMG/M metagenome (GOLD analysis project Ga0315904, IMG submission 203529) | Freshwater fungal communities from buoy surface, Lake Erie, Ohio, United States - Buoy 12 MA120 | ecosystem: Environmental > Aquatic > Freshwater > Lake | place: USA: Lake Erie, Ohio... | reverse complement strand
CCAATGTCAATGTTGAATGATGCTTTCATTGTCTCAAGTGTTTTACCAGAGTACGATGTATGGAATACCACGCCAATTTGTGCAGCAAGCATTGTTTGTGCCAACTTTGATTTTGTTGGGACTGCATATACGATTGTATTTGGTTGAAAGATGATATAATCTTCTCCATCGATTGTCTCATGTTTGATATCTCCCTTAGAGAACATCATATCACCCTGCAAAACACCTTTGATACCTAACTTAGGTAAAAATGCTAATGCAAGTTTTAGTTTTTGATTGAGTCCTTCACCCGGATGATTCTCGTCAATATCATCATCAGTATAATTCAATTTTGCATTTTTTGCAAACACTGATTTAGTGCCAACAAAAAACTTACCGTTTTCTGGATTTGTACCTGCAAATATAGCTGGTGCACCATCCCATTTTGTAGTCACATTCATTTTTGTGCCTGTGTGACCTGCAAGCATATTGCGTAAAGAACGTAGAAAATCTATTGCTTCACGTGCACCAGTAACTCCATTGTTTAGTACATTATCTTCAAGATGTTCTAGATGAACATTCTTGCCTTCTTTACTCTCTTTTAGATATTCCATGAATTTCATTTTATGATATTTTTATGAATGGTCCGAAAGTATCGTAACCCCTTATGTTTTTCTTTTGTGCTAAAAATGACATATCAGTTATCAAAGAACGCATTTTCTTTTCATCTATAGAAAGAAGAAAATGTAAAAATTCAAATCCCATCAGTTTACATGTAGCATTTGTGGCAAAAGTTCCACCTTTGTTAAATGCATCAGCAACATTTATAACAAAATCTGGATAATCTACACCAATATCTTTAACATTGTTTTTCACTTTAGTAAACATTGTTTTGTATTTTTTACCTTTTTCCAAATTATCCATAAACTCTTTTGTCGTTCTTGGATATTTGTTATAATCATTTACAAAAGCTCCACGTTGAATTTTATTGACTAATGCTTCAACAAGTTCAACCGGAACTTTACCACCCCTTGCTGCACCCTTCCCTTTAATTGTCAATTCAAATTTTAAATTACTACCTTTAGTGCTTTCTGAAGAGTTTGCTTTAATTTGAAAGTTGTATCCATCACCACTATTTAAATCTTCTGCCAATACTCTAACATCTTGTGTGAAAGTTCCTTTTGATGTTGCTAGTTTTGATATAGCAAAATTACAAACAAAATCTTCTTTAGGATCAACTTTAAAAGAATCAGCCATCGTATCTATTAAGAATTTATTCTCTTCAACCTTTTCTTTTACTTTATCAAAGTTGACTTCTTCTATATGTGCTCCACTGTCAGTTAATTTCAATGATATACCAACAACTTTTGGATTTGTTCCTGTTAATAAATCAATTAACAAAGAATTTAATTTCAAAACACCCGCTCTAATATAATTATCAAGTTTATCATCTTTGAATTTTGATGCGGCTACTTTATAATCATCAACATTTTTTAAACCATCTTCAATAAATTTTTCTATCTGTTGTTGAGTTCCTTTGATAGCCCAAACGTCTGCTGGATTCCACGTATCTTTTTTGGATATGTTGAATTTCACATTGATTAATTTACTTATGTAATCCATGAAGCCACCATCTCGTTCAAATCTTTGAAATGTGGAATTTGAATATTTCTTTAATAAAACTTTTTGACTGAAATAAAATGAATTTAACCAATCGATATAAGGAAAATCTCCGCCGTTTCTAATTTCAAAAATTTCTTTTAATTTAGGCAATTCATCTTTAAATGTTTCCAATAGCACATCTTCTGGCAAAACTTTTTTTGTCAAGACAACTTTATTGACTTTTAATTTTGTCATGGCATCATTCAATTTTTTATCGAAATCAACATTTTCAACCAATGACCTTTCAAAAATATAAGCAGCACCTCTTTCTTGCCAAGCAGTTTTTGCTGTTGGAACTTTACCAGCACCTTTAGATTCTTTATATAAGATAGTTAAAGGTTTTAACTGAGGAAAGTATTTTTTAAAATCTACTATAGTTGCTTGAAATGAAGAACCCGCAACAGCCTTAGATTCAAAATCTACTTTTTCTTTTTTAAGTGTGGCTTCAAAATCAGTTCTGAATTCTAATCTTTTGTTGACTTTAAGTATAACCTTAGTTTGAGATTCGAACTTAAATTCTGGAGTTTGAGCAGACAATTTACTATTATCATTGATAACATCAATGATTAACTCTTGGTATATTGATTTTAATTGTTGTGGTGTCATAGTTTTTTCCCAATTTACTTATTTATCTTATCTAAGAAATGCCTCTAAACTGCTCTTTTTATTGAACTCATAGTCGGAATTTCCTTTACGGAATGTCCATACAGGTTCAATAAACACACCTTCCAGTTCCTCAGAATTTGGTCTGGCCATCATACGCATACCAATTTTACCAACATAATTAGAGTCTGGTAGTGCGGCAAAATGTTCTACCATGTCATCACATAGGTTCAATCTTACACCATTCTTTGCTCTTGGTTCGATAATATTAATCATCATGAATCCATTTTGTCTAATTGTGGGCCATACCATCTCTGTCACTTTGAAGAAGAAATCGTATTTCCATCGGTCGAATGAATTATATCTTGACCATGACTGTTCCGATACTGCTTCTGTGTCTGAGGCATATTTCTCAGTTTCAAAGTATGGTGGTGAAGTAAAGTACAAATCAAATGTGTCGTTGTATAAAGACCAATTCACATCTTCTGATGGTTTACGCCATATTTTGACTATCTTTTTACCATGACATTCAAAATAATTTTCCTGTTCGATTATCTCAGGGGTACCACCTAGAATCTTTTCATATTCCACACATTGTTTCTTATAAACTTTAAACACATCTGGATTTGGGTCGCAACCAACATATAGTTTAGTATTTGGTGTACCATAGAAGCCTGCAAGTCTGTCACCCCAGCCACATGATGTGTCAAGAATATTTTCGGCACGATGACGTTCATACAATGCTTTAGCAACTGATGGTTTGAATTGTGTTGCAGTGTATGTGCCTAATCTGAACCCTGTACGAAATGCAGCATCATCAATACCACTATCTTCCATGACACCAGCCCTCCAAAAGTGCCAATTCATCTTTGCTAATTTACTTTCATTATACCATATTTCCATCGGTGAGTCAACTGAATTTGACCCACACTTCATACGGTTTTCTTGTTGATAGTAATCTGATATGTCATTATAATAATGAGTCTTGTCAATCACACCCAATGGTTTGTCAGCATATTTGTATTTGTAATCATATCTTTCTAACACAACATCAAAATCTTTATACAACTTGTCCATTGATGTATTATAGAAATCATAAAACAATTCACGCATGTCTTGTTTATCAATAATTTTCAATGGAAACTTTGTACCTGCTTTCGTGATGAAACAGGCTAATGAATCTCTGATATCATCTTTTTCATATTTACTGATAAGGTCATTCCATTCCTCTTTTGTTAGAGTAGGAATTTTTCTTTCATTTTGATGTTCTGCAAAGATGTTTACAATCTCACTCAGAATCATACTTTGAAACCTCCAAACTTATCATTAGAACGTCTTTCACGTTCACCAAACGTGTTCAATGGTTTGTCATCAACTTGACCAGAATCCACCAAATCTTCCTGTGCTGCCTGTTCAACATCATACAGTTTCATTTTGGCTCTGTCAATACCAACGACAAATCTTTTGAAATAGTTAGGATCATTGTAACGATTCTTTAGTTGCTTAATTAGTATCTGATTCAATTGTTGCAACTCTTCGGTACTTATCAAAGCAAACATAAAATCTGCTGTTGCTGGTAGCCCGAACGACTCAGAAGTATCTTCCAGACCGGGATCCGAACTTGTGAAGCCACTTCTGGTAGTCTGTGTAGCAGAAACTATCGGAACTTCGAACTCGACCGCTAGACCCCTTAATTCCTCTGCAATCGCCTTAATATAAGAATAACTATTTACGTTAGCGCCAGGCTTGATTCTAGCACTTGCACAAATGTTAAGATAGTCAATAAAGATGATGTCAGGTTTGAAACTTTTCTTTAGTTGCAATTCATTTAACAGTGCTCGAAAGTGTAGTGCAGATGCGGCGGCAGTTGGATATTCTTTGATGATTAGTTTGCCATGTGTGTTGACTTTCAGTGCAGAGAACTTTCTATCATAATCTTGTTTGCTGATAGAGTTCAGGTCAGCAATATCAATGTTCAATAGATTGGCATCGATTCGTTCAGCAATTCGTTCTTCTGCCATTTCCATCGTGATGTATAACACATTCAGACCTTGTGACAAACAAGAACCAGCAACATGACACATGAACAATGATTTACCAACACCAGTACCAGCAAGTGCAATGTTCAAAGTTTTCTTTGGTAGACCACCTTTGGTAATCTTGTTGAACAAATCAAGGTCAAATGGAATTTTTGTCTCATGACGATGATAGAAGTCATATCGACTGTCAGAATCATCGATATAATCGTGACCAACAGAGTTGTCGAATGACACACCCAAAGCATCACTCAACATCTTTGGTATGGCGCCTTTACCATCTTTGTTTTCTTTGTCATCAAGAATCTTGACAGACTTCATGATGGCATTATAGATTGCTTTGTCTTGACAGAACTTTTCAGTTTGTTTGATTAGCCAGTCTATATCACTAGGTTCATCTTTATCTGCATTGATTTGACGAACAAGGTCAACAGATTCTCTGACTTGTTCTTCTGTCAGCTTACGTGATTCTGTAAAATTAATTACAAGTGATTCATAGGTAGGAAGATGTTTGAATTGATTAATGTGGTCATTGATTTCATTAAACAGAATTTTGTCTGTAGTATCGGAAAAATATTCAGTCTTTAGAAATGGAATAATTTTACGTGCAAAGTCCTCATTGAATATCAAGTTCTTCAGAATAGTTGTTTCGAGTCTTTTCATTATCAGTTTCCATGAGTATTAGAGTTAGTATGTCACCTATCATTGTATGAAATTCTTCGTCAGTTTGCAACTCATGAAGGGTGAAATCACCTGTGTTAATGAGAGTATAATCAAATACCATTCTAGCTACTTCACCCTCTTCAACAATTTTTGCTTGTCCATAATGATACAAGACACCAGCATACTTACCTCTGAGTATGCCGATGCCTGTTATCTTGTCATCATCAGATTGAATAAGTTGGAAATCTTCGTCAACTTGATACTTCATCTGTTTCTTCTTCCAGAACGTTATCTTGTCCCATAATGCTGCTATAAGTGATTTCATATTTCTTCCTTACAAACTCTTTGAATCGTTCATCAGCAAGAATGTCTTTCCAGAATTCTTCTGTCTGTGTATCTGCAAATCGTTTTTTCTCAAGCACTTCACCCGTTTCTTGATCTACTTTGGCATACCAACCATTACTTGGCTTAGTGACGAAATTGCCTTCGAGTGCAATATCCAATAAACCAGACCACTTGTTAATACCACCGTCAAAGGATACAGTAACAGGTATTTTGGATTTTTCTCTGACATATCTACTTTTCTCTACATTGATGATGAAATTGTAACCGACAATCTCTGTACCATCTTTGTCTTGTTGACGACCAAGAATCCAGATTGTGTCTGCTGAATAGTATGAGCCTGTGCCACCACCAACGATATCTTTCGGGAACATACCAATTTCTTTGTATGTGTGATTAACAACAACCATAGGAATATCTTTGATAGTCAAATGTGGAGTCACCATACGGAACAAAGACTTCATCTGTTTTGCTCGGCTCATGTCAGCAACAGATTTACCTTCAATTGAATCTTCAACTTCTTTCTTTGATGCAAGATTACCAATAGAATCAAGGACAATGATAACTTTGTCTGTTTTTTCAATGTTCTGCAACTGATTCATGATATCATGTTTCAACTGCTCAACATCAGTGATAGGTGTATGTAGAACACGTTCAGTATCAATACCAAACGCATCAAAGTATGATTGTGGTGTGCCGAACTCTGAGTCGTAAAACAGAACAACAGCATCATCATACTTGTTCATATATGATTTTGCCATGAGCAAAGCAAATGCTGTCTTGAAGTGCTTTGAAGGACCAGCAAACATTGTCAGGCCAGGTGTCAAACCACCATCAAGATTACCTGATAGTGCCACATTCACAATAGGCACATCAGTTTGTATCATATCTTTTTCTGTAAAAAATTTCGATTTAGAAAGCACCGATGTTTCTTTGATTGTCGATGCCTTCTTTAGTTTATCAAGTATTGACATGTGTTTCCTCATTGTTCTTAAAAAAATATTCCAGTGGAGATAAGTATTCTTTTTTCAATAGTATAGCACAAAATTCTTCAAAAGTCACTATGTGCATTTTAAAACCCTTAGTTCTACAAATTTCATTGCAGTGTTCGATAACCAAATTGTTAGGTATATGTTCTCCTCTAATTATATAAACGTCAGAGTACCCGTATTTTTTGTGGTATTTCCATATTTTATGGGGTATCTTTTCGTCTACGCTACCTTCAACATTTTGATTGGTACAATCGGCATAAATTGTTTCCTTTCCATTACCGATTATAAAATCTATTTCTGGACTTCTTGGTCTTTGTTGCACATAAGCAAAATCATTTTCTATCAAGAACTGCTTTAGTTTTTTTTCAAGTTCTTGACCACTTTTGTTTGCTTTTGAGGCATCAGTCAATTTGGGTTCTTTCATTATAAACTCTCTACAAAGAATTTTTCAAGTGTTGATTGATTTGATTTTTTATGCTCTTCTATGTTTTTTAAATTATAAATTGCTTCTTTGAAAGAAAAATCTGGTTGTTCAACCAAGAACTTATTCTTGCTATCAGTCGAATCTCTCCATTCAAGGTCTTTTTCTTTGGGGTAATTAAGAGTCCAATTCAAAGTAGAATTTTCTTTCATTATTTTTTTGGCTCGTTTGTTTAGTGGGTAAATGTATCTAAACATATATCCCTCTATCTTTCGAATTTTTTTCATTTTCATAAAATCTGAAGTCAACCAAAAAATTTTTGATTTACCCGAAAACTTAGCATTCTCTTTGCATAATTCTTTAGTTGACCTTGGATGAAGTTTTTCACCATTTTCCATCATATAAACACTCGTCCAATATTTTTCACCAAAATAAAAATTAGATGCTTGATAAACATAACCACATTTACCCATTATACCATCTGCCATCGTATAAAGAAATAAACAACTTGTATGTTTTTTCATCCACTTTATAGTTGCTGAAATCATTTGTGATTCGGAATTGCGTGGCATATCTTCATGCATACACATTTTACCAATTTCAAAATAATCTTTAGACTCTAAGCCTGGAAACATCTTATTGATAGTTTGTTTTGGTTGTGTACCCCAACCCAAAGTTAAAACACCTTTTAGTTCATCATCAACAAAAAAACCCAAGTAATGCTTTGTCAGTGAAGGCATAACTGGAGAGTAATGGAATTTTTGAACAAATTCCACAGCATCATATTTCGATATAGGAGTGACTTGAAAATTATACTTCATCTATGTTTTTAATATCTGCTATTTTGTCTTTTGGTATCACTTCATGTTTATCATCTACAAAGAATGATTCTAACGTGCGTGTTGGTGGTGTGTCAAGCTTTTTCTTCTTTACTACCTTTTTGATTGGTTCTGGTTCATCTTTCTCTTCTTTGATTCTGCGGTACGTTTGATTTGCTGCAATCAGCAACAATACTGCAAGTGGGTCAAATACCACAATGATAACAAAGATTACCAAACGAACTGCTTTATCAATCAAGTCTCTATCTTGTGTGCCGTATACAACTTCAGCAACATATTTTATAGGCCCCAAATCCGATTCAGCCTTCTTAACTTCCAATGATAAAGGGAGTTTCTCTTCCGTGAGCAACTGTATCTCTTTTTGAAACCTCTTAGTCTCAGCAATGATTCTCTCACGGTCTTTCTGTTGGGCTTTACGTATTTGATTCGCCTTTTCAGCCCCTTTCTCATCTTTCGACCTGCCCATAACTTGATCGACAGCCTCATCATACTGTTCAAGGTTTTTGTTGTTCCTGTCAATCTGAGATTGAATAACTTTGATCTTTTCCTCATAGATTTCTACCTTTGCTGCTTGTGGTGCTATTGTACTTGAATGTTCAATATGTGCCTTTGAAAGATAACCAAAGATACCCATTGAAGTGATACCCATCAACAATACCACAGCAATGAGAAAGTAAAGTTTGAGTGCAGAAAATGTTGTTTTCCAATGATTGTACACCCATGATACAGTTACCAGTTTTGCTGCTTCAAGTACAGAACCCATAATGATAATAGGCCAGTATGAACCTGGAAATATCTGTGCAAGACCAATGACCGAGTAATATGCAGCAATACCCGATAAAGCAATAGCAGTCAAAAATGGTAGTATTACATGTATCATGTGAAGAATGCTTCAAGTGTATATTGTTTTTCTGTTTGCCAGCCAATACAAGTCAAAATAATTTGAATTGGGTCAATAAAAGTTTTCTCAAACTGTGTTTCATAATCAATGAAAGGCTGCAAGTCAAACTCTTTAGGCAGTCGTGTTGGAAATGAAATGACCGTATCTTTGAATGGATTGGGTGTTTTTAGATAAGTGAATTTCAACTTTTCACCTTCTTGTATCAAAGGATACTTATTCATCAAATTGTTCTGCTTCAGGTAATGATTATACAGTATAGCACCCTTGACATGTATTGGTGTGCCTTTCTTGTATATTGTAGCAGAATCCGTGTACTCTTTCAAGCCATTGCAACCACGTGGAAAAGAAATATCTTCTACTGGCAACTTTCTGAATTCTTCTCTGAACTTGGCAATAAACTGTTGCACCGTTTCTTCATCAGTGTTCACAATCAAATCAACCAGTTCATACATCTTGTCACGAACGGCAGTTGGTGTTGACGACTTAACCATTTCAAGACCCATGACCTTGATTTTTGGTTTGGCATACTGAACACCTTCATTGTTATACACATTCAGAATGTATCGTTTCTTTGCCGTCCAGATACCTTTATCAGACAAGCCTTCACGCTTCATTTGCATTTTCTGGTCGAACGCATGAACATATTCAGCAAGTTCCTGATAACTCTTATCGATATATGGTTGAATCTTCTCTTCACAGATTTTGTCCATGAAGGCGATAACTTTCTCAGTTGATGGTTTTTTTTCATACACAGAATCAACCAGCGGACCAAGATTAAGATAGATAGAATCTGTATCCGAAGCAATAACATAGTCTTTCTCAGTTTTCAATAGTTTATTCAAATATTCGTTGAGTTTGTTTTCAATCCAACGAATAGACAATTGACCTGCCTGTGTAACAGCAAGTGCTTGGCGCAAATCATAAAACCTGAAATACTGAGAACCCATTGCACCGTAGGCTGAGTTAAGTGAGACTTTCTTTGCAAGTTGTAGATTGTTATATCTTGCAATCAGTTTTTCAATTTCCTTCTTCTTTGTTTTGTCCTTCTCATTTTCGTATGCTTGTTGTTCTTTCAACATCAACTTCTTGAACTTCTTACGATCTTCATACATCTCAATCATCATCGCAGGCAAGAAGCCTTCTTTGTCTGTACGAAAGAATTGACCGTTTGGTGTAATGGTTGCACCCTTCAATACGCTGGTATCAAGTTTCTTTTGTAGTAGATTTTCAACAGATGCATCAGAAGCAAGTCTACGCATTTCATCTGTATAATCATGATTGTCAATCAAAGTCTCTGGTGAGATATTGTATTGCATAATCAAATGTGGATACAGACTGTTCAAGTCAAACGACGCAACCCAATTGTGTAAACCAATTTGTGGTTCTTTGACATATGCGCCTTCAAATGCGGCATCTTTGTTTGCAATACGGCGTGGTGGAACAACAATCTTTTTATCCAACAGATAATTGTAGATTAGTGCATCCCACATTCTTGTTTGTGCAAACACATCATCATAGTTACACTTGGTGTCGTATGCCAGAGTCAGCGCAAGTTCAATCAACTTCAACTTATCTTCAAGTTCAAGAACAAGTCTTACATCTTTGATGTTATAGTCAATGAACCTTTGATAGTCAAGTTTGTACAATTGATGAAGGCTATCATACTCATCATAAGATAATTTGCTTTTACCAAGTTCCACACTTGCAATAGTATCAAGTCTGTAGTTTTCTACATTCTTTCCACCCGGCGCATACCACTGATACAGTTCAAGATAATCAAGCGCAGATACACCAACAATATCATAGACAATCTGTTGTTTACCTTTGAACATTGTATTGCGTTGTGAGATGATAGACCAAGGTGAAAGTTTCTTTACGTCATCCTCTCCAAGTATGCGGGTAAAACGGTTGATAAGATAAGGAACATCAAAGAACTTGATATTCCAACCAGTAATAACGTCAGGATGATTGCTTGACCAATCAGCAAGGAAGCGTTCACACAAATCAACTTCATCTTTACATAAGACATAATTCACATTTTCATCTTTGTTTACATAATCACCACAACCATATACTGTAGTACCACCATT
>Ga0315904_10012861_pt1 | contig 10531 bp, 22 predicted proteins | sample LakEriMetagenome_6_FD_203529 | JGI IMG/M metagenome (GOLD analysis project Ga0315904, IMG submission 203529) | Freshwater fungal communities from buoy surface, Lake Erie, Ohio, United States - Buoy 12 MA120 | ecosystem: Environmental > Aquatic > Freshwater > Lake | place: USA: Lake Erie, Ohio... | reverse complement strand
CCGCCCTGGACCTCCCAGGGCGGCGGGCCGTTGCACACGAACAGAACGCAAACGATGTCAAAGATTCCATCCATGAAAGCCCTCCGTGGGTGAACTGGTTATTTGTTGTCTGGTTGATACCGACCCTTGCCACTGGCCCGTCGACCGGCACGGCCGTAGCGGTCGTTGGGACGCTTTCGCTTCCACAGCCTTTGTTTCTTCTTTCGCACTTCGTCCTCCGTGGGTTGATAAAAGGGAGTTGCTGGCGGGATCGCCGGCCAGGGAAATCAAAAAGGCATATCCTCATCTGCCCCGCACATCGCCGGCTGCGACCACTCGTCAACACCATCCGGCTCATATGCGTCGCCATGTCCGGCCGGCTTGTCGCCGACCAACTCCCGCGACACGATCCGCTCAAATCGTCCGTCGGCCTGCACCGTGATCGTTCGCGGCAAGAGCACGCCACCACGGTTGAAGCCGTCCAATGCCTCGTCGATTGTGTTAGGAACCGGCAGAGCCGAATGAGCCATCCACCAATCTTCGGCTCGGCGACGGGCGAAGCCTTCATGTTCAAAGCACACCCACTCGCTGACACGCCTCGCGGTCATCGCTGACAGGTTGCCGGCTGCGATCTCGACGCCCAGCGGCACGCATTCGTAAATCACGCGCATCGTGTCGGGCGCCGTGCCCGGCTCAACGCCTTTTTTCTGATGACGGCATGCCACGGCACTCACCACCGTCAGCGTTTCGGGAGCCACCAGCACGTTCGACGCTTCATCTGCTTCCGAGCCGTGCGTGATGGTCGATCGCGGGAATTCAAAGCCACAGGCTCCGCAGGTGCGGGCCTGAATCACCGATTCTTCGCGGCAGTTGGGGCAAGCCTTCACCGGCACTTCGCCGGCTCGCTCGCTGCTTCCATTGCCATTGCCGCGCCGCTGGCCGAACGTCGGCGCGTCAATCGGGCCATGACGTTCGAGGTTGCCGCCAAAATCGAGAATCAGGCAATCCTGCTTGCCGGGATGCAGCCGCGAACCGCGTCCCACGATTTGAGCGAACAGCCCGGCGCTTTCCGTCGCTCGCAGGACGACGATGGCATCAATGCACGGCGCGTCGTAGCCGGTCGTGAGCACGTTCACATTGCACAGATACTTGAGCCTTTGAGCCGCGAAGTCTGCCAGCGTCATTGATCGCTCGAGATCGGTCGTCTGTCCAGTCACCAGCCCGCACGCCTGGCCGGTCTGCGCCTCGATCGCTGCCGTCACATGCTCCGCATGATTGACGCCCGCACAGAAGATGAGCACGGATCGACGGCTGGCAGTCTTGGCGATCAGTTCCCGCACCGCTGCCGTCACCTTCTCGCTGTCGGCATCGAACGCCAGTTCCATTTCGCGGGCGACAAACTCACCGCCACGAATGCTGACGCCTGATAGATCAAATGCCGTCTCGCTGGCCTTGTTTGTGAGCGGGCACAGGTAGCCATCCGCGATGAGCTGGGCCATCGGTGCGCCATAGCACACCTTTTGAAACAGGTTGCCCGGCGCACAAATCGCTCCCTCGCCGGTCCTAAACGGCGTTGCGGTCAGTCCCACCATGCGGACATGCGGGTTGTAGCTCGACAGTTCCGTTAAAAACTGCCGATACATGCCGTCACCATCCGACGGCACAAGATGAACTTCGTCCACAATCACCAAATCGCGACGCCCGAGGATGTGCGCTTTCTGGTAGATCGACTGAATCCCGGCACAGACGACATCATGCTCGAAATCTCGCCGACGCAGGCCCGCCGAGTAGATGCCGACGTCCATGTCTGGCAAAAGCGCCGCGATCTTGCCGGCGTTCTGTTCGAGCAGTTCCTTGCGATGAGCCAGGACGACGACACGGCCAGCCCACATCGTCACGGCTTGCCGGCACATTTCGGCAGCCAAAAGAGACTTGCCGCTACCTGTCGGGAGGACCACGACCGGCGACTTGGAACTTTCCCGAAGGAAAGTCCAAGTCGCTTCGACGGCTTCACGTTGATACCAACGCAGTTCGTACATCCGTGCCTCGATTAAGAACGCATCCAGGGGGCTTTTGCCGGGCCGTTGGCTGTTGGAGCAGGTGCGCCGCCGCTGGGTGTCGCCGGCACCGTTGTGCCGCCGCCGATCGGCTCACGTTTGCGATAGCCCTTGATTTTGTTTTGAGGTCCGCGTTGCTCGTTCTTCTCGACGACGACTTTCGCGACGAGCGGCTTGTTGTGCAGTTCGGCGGAATCGTTTGGGGTATGCACGCCCACTGCCCGGCAGATAGCGGACAGCGTGCCCTTAGCGATTTGCACCGTTTGGTCGTTCGGGTTGTCGAGGTTCAGAAAGTCTTTGATCTTTCGGTTTTGATGCGGGCCGTTGAGAACCTGCAACTCAAGTTGCAGGAAGTGCCCGCTGTTTTTGCTGTTCGGTTTCATCTCGCTCTCGACGATTATCACTTCATAGTCGCCGGCCGGAATCGGCGGCGGTACGCTATTCGGCTCTACTTGGTTCGCGTCGAATCCAGAGAGATTTGCCATGTCAATTACCTTTCGTGATAAAGTTGGGGACGAGCCCCATGGTGGTGAAGAGTGCGGCAACGTGCCGCGATCTACGCAGTTCGTTTGCTTGAGCCATCGACGACCACGCCGGCGATGTTGCCGTGCGGCGCCTCAGGCGTTGACCAGTGAGCCTGATAAGCAGCCCAATCCATCGGCAGCGGATCGAGAAGGTTGAGACGATTCTTGGCGACGACCGCCGGCGTCTCTTGCGTGCGGATGATGCGAGCCCCGGTCCCTGTGCCAATGTTTCGCGTTTTGTTAAACCCTAAGTCTTCCTTGCGAGTGAAGACCTCGTAAGTGGCGAAGAGCACTTCATCGACCCATTCCGTCAGCACTGCTGACATTTCTTTGTGCAGCGCTGGCGAATATCGGTCGTAGGATTCGCCGCCAGGCGCCGAGAATTTTGTCACCTGATCGTGAGCCAGGAAGATGATGTTCTTACCGTGCTGGCGCCGGATGTAATCCAAGCCCTCGAGGACCGACGTGAGCTTGTCGGCGGCGCTGTTGTAGCCTTTGCCATAACCAATCTGGTCAATGGACGCTTTGCCAGCCTCGATCGCGACTGCCTTGAAGATCAACCCTTCGAGCCAGTCCGCCGAATCGACGACGATCGACTTGTACGGCGTCGGCGTTGAGTAAAGGAAACTGATCGCGTCGTAAACCTGATCCAAAGTCGTCAGCCAGTCCGTCTTCTCGCAATCAAGATCGTCAAGTCCGTCCTCGATGTTGAGGAACAACGGATGCGGGGCGTTGTTGGCCCAGGTGCTCTTGCCAATGCCCTTCGTGCCGTAGAGCAAAACCCGTCGCGGCCTCGGCGTCTTCCCCTTGCTGATGTTCATGCGTGCCTCAAGGTTGATGATGGTTAGGTGTTAAGCGTGACTCATGTGATTCGCAAATGCGTGCCTTGCTGAACGGTCACGCCGGCCGGCGGCGCCTCGCCGCGTTTGATCGCGGCAGCAATGGCTTGCTTGTCGATGTCGATCGTCACGCGGCGGAATTGTTCCGGCAGAGCTGCCGGTGTAAAGCCATCGAGCAAGCTGATCGACGGGCAGCTATTGCGGCAGACGGACAGCGTGTAGAGCGGCGTCTTGAGCTTCTGCATGCCCAGCAGTTCAAATCGCTCTTTGATGATCGTCTTCAGCCGATGCACCGCTTTCTCGCGAGCCGTGAAGCGTTTCTTGAGCCGATCGATTTCGACCGCCAGCACATCGGCCTCGGCCGTGATTTCGCTGATGAGCTTGCAGACGCTCTCGGCCTGCGTCTCGATGTTTGCTGCAAGCCGATCAAGTTCGGCAGCCGCTTCGGGCGACAGTTCGCCGTCGCCGTCAAGCAGCATCGATTGCAGGTGCATCAGGTTGTGATCGTAGAGCAACATTACTTAAGCTCCTCCCTCTGCTTGCGTGCCACCTGAACGCTCGGGCACGCCTCAAATCTCCACGTCGGCTCATCGAGGCACAGTGCACAGACGCCGCTAAGGTTGATCGTCCGTTGCAGGTCGCACTTGATGCACCACGCACCTTTACTCGCCCGCGTCCGCTTGTTGGCTCGGCAGATTGCTTTGCCAAGGCATGATTTCGTTGGCATCCTTTATCTCCTCCCGCGCAAAATATTCCGCCTCTCGCTCCGTCTCGAAGCTGTCCAGGTGCGTCACAATCCGCACCCCGCCGTCCCAACTGATCCGGTCCACGTCCCAAAGCCCCTCGGCGTTTCGCTGGACGCGGGCGGTTGATTCGCGGCCCTTCTGCTTTGGTTTTGCGGGCATGGTTCGCTCCTAAATGTCGTCCCTGTCAGTGTCGCCGTGGTAATCGCTCGATGCTGTCTCTTCTTCTGCCGCAGCCATCGGGCAGCGGTCATCCCACTCGTCACTATTCCACGTGTTGCGACGTCGCATTAGGTCTTGGCACGAGCGGCACACGGCAAACTTCGACGACGTTTCACGGCCGCAGAGATCGCATTCGCCATTCATGGCTCACTCAGCCTCCATCCAGGCGATAACGTCGCTGATGTCCGGCACTTCAAACGGCCCCCAGACCTCGGCAACGATAGCCGCGTCTTCATGCTGGCCGAGCTGCAACAGATGCTCAAAAGCCTGTTCCATGGTCCCCTCGGTGTCTCAAAAACCCGGCCCCAGAGTGTTCGGCTGGGGACCGGGCAGCCGCGCAACGCACGCGGCCGAAGCCAGATTGGGGACTGGGGGATTCGAACCGCCCTCACTGCCGTACCAGCGTTTGCAAATCGCTGGTCGCGTCGGCAGACCTCGCTTAGCTGCGAGTTGGCTCACCAGTGCCAGAGTCCCCTAAATGCCGGTCTCTCCCGGCTGTCACGACCTCCGGTTGATAGAGTCGTTCGCCCGCCTTACCGAGGATTGCGGGTCGGCCTCATTCTCGCCTCGGTTGAATAGGTGCAGGCAGGAATTGAACCTGCTTCTTTTCATTCGCCCTGTCGTCCGTTCCCACAGGGATCGGGAGTCTTGCCGGATCTTGGCCCGTGTACTTAGGGCTTACTGTGCGTGTCACCGTCCACGCCGCCGCACCGTAAATGCCCCAGAAACCACTCCCTGAGGCGCGGAGCCGGCTGTAGATCAACGTGCGGCCGGTCACACCAGACAAACCTATATAGCCGGAGTTTGCGTCAATCCGGCAGACACGCCCGCGAAGCTAACCGTACTCCGACTGTCGCTGAAGTGGCCTACGGCTCAATGTGAGCCTTCTCAGCGATCGATATCGAAACTGCGGCCCCGTGGTTCGCCGCTCAGTAAATTCCGCAGACACCAGCCAGCAGAACGACGACAAGACCAGCAGCACGGCCAGAGCTAGCCACATCCTTGCTCCTTAAGAAACCACCACCGGCTCCGGCTCCACGTCGCCCCAGATTGCCGTTCGTCATCGACAACTCTTCAAAACGCATGACCTCTCCTGTACTCGTCGTTTTCCATCCACTCCCGAAACGCCGCCTCGTATTCCGCTTCAGGCAGGTGCCAAAACTCGCGGCCCTCGTGATCCTCCCACCAGTCATGAGCTGACGGGGGCGGGTCGGGTGGGTTTAGTCGCATGACGACCTCCGCGGCAGTTTGTCCGACATCTCCCGCAACATCGCGACCGTAAACATCAGCCGATCCCGTTGGCCTCGCATCGCGGGCAGAACGATCGGCGTCACATACCCGGCGTCCACAAGGTGCATCAGCCACGCCTCACCGATCCCGCAAGCAGCCGCAGCCTCGGCCCGCGTCAACAGGATGCGCGGCACGCCGGCCGTCTTGGCTCGCTGTGTCCGTTTGCCCCTTGCAAGCTGTTCCACCGCGTTCATGTCGCACCCTAAATAGTCGCCGCCGTTGGCGTCGTGCCGGGCATCCATCACCCCCGGCGGCAGACGGGTTTGATCCTTCGTTTGAGTCGTTTCGTTCGCTCGAGCAATCTTGCCAAAGCCTTCAAAAAAAAATCAGGTACGAAGTTGTACGCTCGTGTACGCGGACAGTACGGCGTACAGTCCGTACACCCCAAAAACATTGGGGAAATCGATGGTTCACCGGGCCGCCGACATCACAAGCAGGGCCAAAATCGGCAGCATGACGCCTGGTGCCGCGTAGGTCGCGCCGATGATCGCAAGCACGGTAACGGTCTTGATGATGAGCATGTCCTTGCCCCTCCAAAACCCCCACCGGGCACCCGACAACGAGCCGGGGCCGGTGAGGGACCAAGGAATCAGACCAGTTCGCAACGAGAGTCGTGGAGCTGCTTTTCGATGCGGGCATTGAGGGTGAGACGGGCCGGTTCGCTGTCGGCAGCGAAGGCGAGAATTGCCAGCTTGCGGTCTGGCGTGATGAGGACCGTGGCGTAGCCGTGAATTGGGCTTTCGACGTCGCACGGCGATTCCGTCACGACGTAGGTAATCGCGTTACTGTAGCGGATCGAGTTCAACATCTGCACTTCGTCGAGGCAGTAGAAGTCGGCGTACAGCGGCATGGCGAAGCGGTTCAGGGCGACACAGTGAGGGATGTCGCGTCGGATCAACCAGCGTGTCATAAGTGACTTGGTCGCGTTCATGGTTAGCTCCTTGGTTGGCGAGCGTTGTTGCTCGTGTGTTACAAATGTAAGCATGTGGCACCCACTTGTCAACGGTATTCTTCAAAATTTTATTTGATTGTGACGTAGTGCATCCACTACAATGGATCATGCCTCTTTCGCGTTGCGTGTTGGGGACGTACCATGGGCCTCATGGCCAAAGATGCGAACAAGAAACAGGGGGGAGACCGGCACAAGCCATCGCGCCAAGTGCGGGTCAACCCGAAACTCGCTGCCGCTCTCGATAAGCTCGCGGCGCGAAACGCAACCACTGCGCCGATCGAAGCGAACCGCGCGATTCGCGAACTGTTGGAGCGTGAAAGCCTGTGGCCACCAAAGCAGTAAGCGGAGAAGTGACCGATGGACGGCATTTTTCATTTTCTGGGCCTGATCTGCGGATTGACCCTGCTTGCCTGGATCTGTCATTCGATCGTTGTGTTGTGCGACACGATCCGGCATGTGCTGCGGAGCATCGACACGACGGATGAGCGAGTGGCGGCACAGTGACGGCCAAGGCTACGAGGACGGCGATCGTGAGTGTGTAGAGGTTAGATACTAATGAGGTCACATTTGAGATAAGAATGAGTTGCCTCAATCCTCATCTGAAAAACCGTGGACCGAACTAAGACTCGCTCGCCACGGTCTTCCAAAACTTCCATGATGTCCCGGGCCTCATCTTCATTTTCGGGATGGGCGAACTTCAGGAGTTGCCCTGCTTCGATGTCTCGGCCGATCAGCCAGCGGGTCGTCACTTGCTCGTTCATGCTCAGGTTTCCGGTGATGGTTGGTTGCGTCATGCAAGCATCTTAAACGCGGTATACCGCGTCGTCAAGATGTTATTACGCGGAATTTTCTTTTTTATTCGACTTTGACGCGGTTATAATGTTTTCATTATGGTTGCCGCCACTCTACCAAAGGTTCGCCGTGTGACGCACAATGGCGTCATGGCAAAGAAAAAGCAGAGCGGGAAACACCGCGTCCCGCGAAAGCCTGTTCAAATCCCGGTGCCGTGGCTTCAGCTTGCTCGCCTCATGGCGGCAAAGAGAAGGCAGCCTACCGTCTGGTATTTGCTTGGTTTGCTCGCTGAGCAGGCCACGAAGGACGGCGAGACGCTGCCCTCTTACGTGCCGTGGGAAACAAGCCCGGACGCGGAGAAGTGACCGATGGAGCTAATCACGCGGCAGACGCGAGCAAATCAAGCGGCTCAACGGTGGCACCGCCAGTACGGGCCGCGATTTCCCGAGTCCACAGCGTTTGGCGACACCGAGGTCATTTACCAGCGTCTTGTGGCCCTTGGCCCGACGCCAAACCCAGACGACGTTGATCGGACCATCGGCAACGGCTCATGGACGCGGCCGGGCGAGTGCGACGAGTGCGACCAACAGAAGTCTGTGCTGGTCCAGGTGGGCGAGGAGCCGGATTACGAGAGCCACACGGCGACGATCTGCGTCGATTGCCTCCAGGCGGCGCTGGCGTTGGTGAATGAAGCGGCCGTGAGCGGCAAAGCGGAGTGACCGATGGGGGAGGGCGATGCGCGACAACCTGATTGACAGGATCGTCCTTGAACGAGAGAGCCAAGGCTTGTCGCAAAAGGAAGTCGCCAAAAGGCTGCGATGCCATCAGAGCTGGGTTTCCAAGTTTGAGGCGAGGAAAGACGACGACATCCGTATTGGCGACCTGCGGCGATATGCCTCAGTGCTCGGCCTCGAAGTAAAGACGTTCATTGCCCGGATCTGCACAGCTCGGAAGTTAAATGCCTCCAGCTGACCGTTTTCCGTCGTTTTCCCAATGTTTTCCGCGACTTTCGAGCGACTTGTTGACAAGGTAGTTTTCCGGTGTACATTTGGTGCAGGCATGAAGCCTTGTGGCTCACGTAATCACGACGAAGATCCAAATACAACGCTAAGACCGAGCTGCACCGTGGACAATTCGCCTCTCATTTTCCTGGACAACCTGCGCCGCTGCGCGCTGTCATACGCCACGCTGATGAAGCCTTGGGCGTCGCGGGTGGCGCTCAAGATGGAGATCGACGGGGAGGAGTTTCCGATTCCGATTCCGCCGCTTGGCATGCTCGCGCCGGCAACCAGCGAGCCGCAAGCCTTCACGCCATCGCCCGTCCAGCGGCGCATTCTGACGGCTCTGGCATCCGGCCCAAAGACGGCAACACAGTTGCGGGCCATGCCGAGGATCGGGCCGCACCTGTACGACAAGCCGCGCGGCGGGATGCACGAACTTCGCGAAGTCGGGGCGGTTGATCGGGCTGACGGGAAGTTTTTGCTGACAGAATGGGGCGAAGAACTGGCGGAAGAGTTTGAGGAGGAGTGATAACCATGCGTGCGAAAACCGAAACCAAAGCACCGCCCAAGCTTCCGTGGCGACCCATGAACGAAATGCCTGCCGAGTTGCGGGACGGGAGGCAGGTGTTGCTTCGTCACTGGGGCGGCGTTGCCAATTACATCGGCTGCTACCGTTACGGAGTTTGGGAGCTTGGGCCATTTTTGTCGCCCCTGACCGACTCCCACTTCACGCGCTTCTGCGAGATCACGCCGCCGTCGGAGTAGATCCATGGCATCGATCGTCACCCGCCCGCGCGGACATTTCTGGATTCAATTAAGGGTCGATCTCGCCCGCCGCACGATTCGCCTGGGCAAGTGTCGCCGCCGTGACGCAGCATCGATTCGGGCAAAGATCGAGGCTCTTTCTGCTGCCTACGAACTCGGCCTCGAGCCGGACCAAGAGACGGCTGTCTGGCTGTCCAGGCTCCCCGCGAAGTTGTACGGGAGAATCGCCGCGACGGGCCTCATCGTCGACCAACGGCCGCGGGTTGATGTGACGCTGGGGGAGTTGGTCAAGGCGTTCCTCAAAGATTACAGAGCCGGGACGGCGCAAACCAAGGCGAATGTCCGCGTCTGCATGAACCATCTGTTGAGCTACTTCGGCAGCGAGAAGCCGGTGCGATCGATCGGCGAGAGGGACGTTGCTCGCTGGGCCGTGGCGATGGAGGAAAAATACTCGACCGCGACGGTGAGCACGACCACGAAGAAAGCTCGGCAGCTCTGGCGGGTTGCGATCAATGCAGGCATTGCGACGGACAATCCGTGGTTGAGCATCGCGGCCGGGGATCAAGCAAACGCATCGAGAAACGCCTACGTGCCCCGCCAAACGGTTGACAAGATCATTGCGGCCTGTGACCCGGAGCTGGGGTTGATCGTCGCTTTGTCGCGGTATGCTGGCCTGCGTTTTTGCTCGGAAAATTATGCTCTGCGGCGGATGGATGTCGACTGGCAGGCGGGACGATTCAGTGTGCAGGGCAAGGGTGCCGGACGCGGTAAGCGGCCTCGGACGGTGCCGATCTTCGCCGAGATCCGCGGGCCTTTGGCCGATGCTTGCGAGCGGCGCCCGATCCATCCCGAGACGCACCTTGTGAGTGACGCGCGGCGGGTTGACGTGTCGGTGACAGCGGTGCGGAAGGAACTGCTTGCCGTGATGAAGCAACTGGGCATCGTTCCATGGCCCCGGTTGTTTCACAATTTGCGGGCAAGCTGCGAAACGGATCTGATCCGGGCTGGATACTCTCCCCATGTTGCGGCGGCATGGCTGGGGCATTCGCCGGGCGTCGCGGTGAAGCACTATCTGAGCGTGCCCGAGGAGGACTACCAGAGGGCTGCGGGCGGCAAACTCAAGGTAATTGGAGGGGCGTGATGATCGATCAGCAGGCATGGACGGGGTCGATTTGGAGTGAACCGGCGACACACCAAAAAGCGAAGCACGAGTTGCACGTTTTAACCCCGATTGAGCATACGAAGTTTTTCACGCCGCGAAAAACGCTGGAAATGCGGCCGGTGAGGCTAGGTGAAAGTATGCCTCAAATCCTGCCGGGGGTAGTACCATTTCGCGTAAGATGATTAGCCGTAAGACGTTGCGGCGA
>Ga0315904_10012860_pt1 | contig 10533 bp, 10 predicted proteins | sample LakEriMetagenome_6_FD_203529 | JGI IMG/M metagenome (GOLD analysis project Ga0315904, IMG submission 203529) | Freshwater fungal communities from buoy surface, Lake Erie, Ohio, United States - Buoy 12 MA120 | ecosystem: Environmental > Aquatic > Freshwater > Lake | place: USA: Lake Erie, Ohio... | reverse complement strand
CGTTTTGCGTGCGCCGGGGGAAACGCGCCCGGAGGTCGCGTTCCACCAACACTCCACTTCCCTTCCCGCGCGCACTGGCGCATCCTTCCCACGCGATGACCACCGCAAACAAGATCACCATCGGCCGGATCCTGATGATCCCGTTCTTCGTGCTCATGGCCCTCTACTACGGGCGCAGCGTCGCGCACGGGCATCCGCACGAATGGATGCGCCTCGCGGCCATCGCCATCTTCGTCATCGCCGCCGCGAGCGACGGCGTGGATGGCTACATCGCGCGCCGCTACAATCAGATGAGCAAGCTCGGCACCGTGCTCGATCCCATCGCGGACAAAGGGCTGCTCCTCGCAGCCATATTCACGCTCAGCTTTGGCAACTGGCAGTATGAATTTCCCCTCTGGTTTCCCGTGCTCGTCATCGCGCGCGACGTCGCGCTCGTCACGGGCGTGCTCGCAGTCTATTTCATCAATGGCGACGCCCGTGTGCGCCCGAGCTGGATGGGAAAATCGGCCACCGTCTCGCAGATGGTCGCCATCGGCTGCGCGATGCTTTTCACCGGCAGCGAATGGAAGGCGCGCATCGCGGGACACGAAGTCGCGTTTCTCGACATGCCGGTTTTTATCGCCGGTTTCTTCACGCTCATCTCTGGGTTGTTCTATATTCGCGACGGCATCCGACAGCTGCACTCGAAAGGCCACGGCGAGCCGCAGCCGCCGGGCAAGCTGCTCTAAAGGGGGCAATCCTTCTCGTGCACAGGTCCACTTGCAGCAAACAATGCGCGCAATCAGCCCTCAGACTGCGAATCAATCTTGTATGAAACTCACTGCCTTGAGCATCATCCTCGTCATCACGTTCCACTTGCAAGGATGCATTGTTGGCCGTGTCGTCACGGCTCCGATCCGGTACGGCCTGCATCGCGCGGAAATCGCGAGAGCCGAGAAACGCGGGGAGAGGCGGGCCGAAAAGCGCAGCGAGAAGGCAGCCGAAGACCGGGCGCCCGCCCCAAGTCATATTGACCGATCCGAGCTCCCGCCGCCCCCTGCGGAAGCCCCCGCGAATTAGCGCGCCGCTCCTTTCCTTTTTATCCCGGCACGATGCGCACGTTCCTCCTCACCGTCGCCTGCCTCGCATTCTCCGTGTTCGCCCGCGCCGAGTCCTTTGAGATCAAGGACGGCGACCGTGTCCTCTTCCTCGGCGACACGCTCCTCGAACGCGAGGGCACCTACGGTTACCTGGAGACGCGCATGGCCGAGCAGTTCCCCGACCGCAAGTTCACCGTGCGGAATCTCGCCTTCAGCGCCGACACGCCGCTCGGCTGGTCGCGCGCGTCGTTCGACCCGCCGACGAAGGGCTTCGAGCGGCTGAACCTCTACGCCTTCCTCATGGAACTCGGCCGCCCCGGCCCATTCGACGCGAGCAAGAACAACGTCGCGCGCACGTGGCAGCTCACGGATTCGGAAAAAGTGGACGGCGCGCTGAAGCCCGTAGCCGCGGATGTAAATCCGCGGGCTGATCGTCCGCCCGGCACCGATCAGCCCGCGCTTTCACAAGCGCGGCTACAGGATGGCGCGCCCGCGATTTTTGCCTACACGCTTGTGGATGGCCGCCTCACGCGCGACCTGCTCCTGGAAAAACTCGCGCTGCTCGCGACCAAAAAGGACGCCGTGCATCTCACCGCGCTCTTCCAAGCTGCGACCACAGGCAAGGCAACGCTGAACCTCACGGGCATCTGCAAAGCGTGGCTCGACGGCCAGCCCCTCGCCATCGCCAGCGAGCCTTCGCCGAGCGTCGTTCTCACCGCCGGTGCGCACACCTTCACCGTGGAAGTGGACGCCAAATCCCCGACCGAAGTCCTGCGCCTCGAATCGCCTGCAGTTTCATGCCTCGGGGACTGACGCACGACACGTGAGACGGTGTCTTTGAAAATAGCCAAGCGCTTCAGCGCTGGGAACCATCATGAGTGAAGGAACAAAGTCCCGCCAGGGACGGCAGAGCCGAGCGGAGCAAGGAAGCCTGCCGAAGACAGCCCGCGGGACACGCGCGGCGGCGCGTGGCAACCGTTCTTTCGTCCCTGTATGGACTTCGCCCTTTCTGAATCCGGGAACCCAGTGCTGAAGCACTGGGCCATTCTCGAAATCTTGCCCTCGCCGGTCACTGACATGTGACCGCAGAAGCAGGAGCCGATTTTACTTTGCCGCCTGAGCCTCGCGCCGCTTGCGATAGAATTCCCGGATCGCCGCCTCGCTGAAACGCGCGTCGCTTTTCACGCTGTGGATCACGCTGTAGCCGCGCTCGACGAGGCGCTCCGGCGTATCCGGCAGGCCGTAGTGCTGCACGGCAAAAGGCTCGCCGTCGGCAGTCATCCCGTGCAGCCGCAGGCCGGTCGCGCACACGTACATGCTCAGCACCACATCCTCGCTGAAATGCGTCCCGAGCCAGAGGTGCGGGTCGTCGAGAAACCCGTGCTTTGCAAACCGCCGCACGGCCTCGCCGGTGAACGCATACGCGCCGCCGAGGATGAATTCCGCAGGCCGGTAGCCCGCGCGGATCGCCTCCGTGATCTGCCGACGTATCGTCGCACCACGTCCCCACAGATGCACTGTGAGATAGCCCCAGCCCGGCGGATTGCGCCACACGGCGAAGGGGCTCGCGAGCTTGCCAAGCATCTTGCGGAAACTGGTCTGATCGCGCACCGAGCCGTCGCACATGCGGTTGTAAAGTCCGACCATGCCGACATCGGGGCGGGCTGCGAGCGTGCGCAGGATTTTCTCCGCGAAGGGCGCGATGATGAGCGCATCCGTGTCGAGCTTCATCACGAACCCGCAGTCCGCATTCGCGTGCAGCCACGCGATCGCGAGCAGCATCCCGGCGGAGAGACCGCTCGTCTCGCCGATGCCGTGGCCGTTGCGCGTGTTGAAAATATTCACCAGCCGGCAGGTTGCGGTCGCGCGGAATTTTTCATCCAGCCGGCGATCCTTTCCGCCATCGTCAATGAACAGCACGAGCGGCGTCTCCGGCTCGTAGGCGAGCACGCTCGCGAGCACATCGCCCGCGCGCTCCACATCGTTCGCCGACGGGCCGACCGGGATGATGATGCCAAATTTTAACGCGGGCAGGCCGGGTCTCGGTGCGTTCTCAGGTGCTGACATCGCCATGTGCCTACCAACTGCGGTGATGATTCCAAGCCATACGTCGCTCCCCGGAGTGCAAACATCATGCCATCGCTCCCGCCCGCGTGAGCTTGGCCGTGACGCGCGGCCCGGTTCCCGCTACACCTACCCACTTCATGCCCGGAGAACTCCACGCATACCACGACTACGCGCAGCCCGATCCGCCGTATCAGCCGCTCCCGCCCGCGGCCCGCGTGCTCGACGCCGGCTGGAGCGACGGGAACTTCACCGCCGACATCGCCGCGCTCGGCCACCGCTGCCACGGCATTGATCTTTCGGCCGGCGGCATCGCACGCGCACGCGAGCGCTATCCCGGCATCGAGTCCTCGGCGTCCTCGCTGAATGACGACCGCCGCGCAGCCTTCCCCGGTGTCACGGCATTCGACGCGATCTATTCAGTCGAAGTCATCGAACACCTTTACTCGCCGGTCACATTTGCCCGCCGCGCGATGGAAGCGTTGCGCACCGGCGGGCTGCTGATCATCACGACTCCGTATTGGAAATACGCAAAAAATCTGCTGCTCGCGATCACCGGACGCATTGACCGCGCACTCACCGCGCTCTGGGAAGGCGGCCACATCAAGCACTGGTCGCGCGCCACGCTCACGCGACTGCTCACCGGGGCGGGCTTTGAATTCGTCGCCTTCCACGGTCGTGGACGCCCGATTCCCTTCCTCTGGACGAACATGGTTCGCATCGTGCGCAAACCCGGCGCATGAGCCCCCGCGTCGCGATCTGCATCGCCACCCACAACCGGCGCGACGAACTGATCCGCACCCTCGGTGTGCTCGCGGGACTCGATCCTGCGCCGGACGAAGTGCTCGTTGCCGCTGACGGCTGCACCGACGGCACGGACGAGTGGGTGCGGAAAAACCACCCAGGCGTGCGCCTCGTGATTCATCCGCAGCCGCACGGCTCCATCGCCTCGCGCAACGAACTCGGAGCGCTCTGTGAGAGCGACATTTTTGTGAGCCTCGATGACGACAGCTATCCGATCGAACGCGATTTCGTCGCACGAGTGCGGAAGATTTTTGCGGATAATCCGAGGCTCGCCATCGCTTCATTTCCGCAGCGGACGGACGAGTACCCGGAGACGCTCTCGCAGCCGGACTTCGGGGAGCCGCACTTCATCGGCAGCTATGCGAATTCGGCAGCGGCAATCCGGCGCTCCACATTCCGCGACATCGGCGGATACCCGGACTTTTTTTTCCACGCCTACGAGGAGCCGGACTTCGCGCTGCGCTGCGTCGCAGCCGGATGGGAGGTGCGCTACGAAACGGCGGCGACCGTCCGTCATCACTTCACCGCGACGGAGCGGAACGAGATGCGCACGCATCAGCGCCATGCCCGGAACGAGCTGTGGAGCGTGCTGATGCGTTGCCCGCTGCTGCAGCTTCCCGCAGTCGCGGTGTTCCGCGCGGCGCGCCAGTTCGGATACGCATGCCGCCGCGGCTTCGCGTGGGCCGTGCGGGAGCCGAAGTCGTGGTTCGCATTTCTGCGCGGCATCCCGCGCTGCCTCGCCGCGCGCGCACCCGTGCCGTGGCGGCGCTACCTTGCGTGGATGCGACTGCTCCGGAATCCGATCCGCGATCGGGCGGAATGGGACGCGAAATTTCCATTCGAGCCGTGACGCGGATGACGCCCCTCTCCTTTTTTCTCCGCACCATCATGAACCCCGCGCCCTCGCCCGTCCGCCGCAACACTCCCGAATTTGTCTGGCTCGCCGGGCTTCTCATTTTCTGAGCCGCGCAGGCCGCGGCCCTGCTGTCGCAGGCGCCGTACGTGCGCGACGCCGTGCCTCCGTCGCTCGAACAGGATCGGATCTTCCTCCTCCTGCGCGCACAGGCGAATGCCCCGCGGTAGGATCGGTGCCGACGGCCCGCGAGTGCTCCGTGCGAGAGAGCTTTGGCGGGACTTTCGCGCACGGAAAATCCACCATCTGGCACACACGCCGCTACTCAGAGAAGTTCAGCCCTGCTCCATTTCGTGATTATACCCGCCTCAGCCGACCGATCCCGCATCGCCGAGCTCGATGTGCTGCGCGGAATCGCCGCAGTGATGGTGATGATCTTTCACCACACGGTGATTTTCCAAAGCATGTTCGGCGACGGGCGTGCGCCGGGGCTTCAGTTTGGCGTGTTTGCAGTACACCTGTTTTTCATGATCAGCGGATTCGTGATCTTCATGACGCTCGCCCGCACACGGTCTGCGCTGGATTTCGCGGTGTCCCGGGGCTCGCGGCTGTTCCCGGTGTTCTGGGTGGCAGTACTGCTCACGCAGACCGTGGTGTGGTGCGCCCCTCTGCCGGGTCTCACCGTGTCGTGGCGCGACGCGATGTGGAATCTCACCATGCTCGCCCAACCGCTGCGCGTGCCGATGGTGGACGTCGTGTACTGGTCGCTCGTCATCGAGCTCGCGTTCTATGCGCTCATGCTCGCGCTTTTCCACGCCCTCGCGCGGCAGCGGCTCGGCTGGAGCAATGCGCGCCCCCTCGTCTTTCTCGGCACCATCTCCTACAGCCTCTACCTCGTGCACCAAAATATCGGCTACGTCGTCATGTGCGCGCTCACGACATTTCCGCGCCCGGTCCAACTGGCCGCAGCCGCAGCAACGGTGATGCTCGCCGCGACATTGCTCACCTTCCTCGTCGAGCAGCCCGCGCTGCGGCTCATCCGGAAATTTTACCGGAGACATCGCCTGGAAAACGGGAGCCCCGCTGTGGAATCCACATGAGGATCTCCTTCTCAGCCACGAACCCCTGCCACATGTGGCCCACCGCGCGCGCCGTCGCCGAGGCTGGTGCGCTCGCGCACTTCTACTCGGGCTATCCTGCATGGAAAATCGCGGATGCAAATCCCGCGCACCTGCGCTGCTTTAGCTTCCGCACAAACGTCGTGTACGGCCTGCTGAAATACGCGCCCGCCGCGCTGCGTCCGAGCGCCCGGCGGCTTTTCCTGTGGCAGGATCGGGGCTTCGACCGTTGGGTCGGCGCGCACTTGGAGCCGTGCGATTTCATCCACGCGATGCCCGGCCAGGCGCTGCACACCTTTCGCGCCGCGAAGAAGCTCGGCATCCGCACCGTGCTCAACCACGCGACCGGCCCGGCACGCGAATGGGTGCGCATCATGCGCCCCGAATACGAGCGCGTCGGCATGAGCCTCGAAAAGGAATGCCCGTATGACGCCGCGTATTTCGAGCGTGAGGACGAGGAATATGCGCTCGCCGATTTCCACTGTGCCGCATCCACCGTCGTGCGCGACCAGCTCATCGCGACGGGCATCCCCGCAGCCCGCGTGTGGGTCGCCCCGTACGGCGCGGATACGAATGCGCGCGTTTTCCGCAGTGCGGAGAATCCATCCGCGCCGCCATTTTTTCGCATCCTCTTCGCAGGGCAAATCAGCCTGCGCAAAGGCATCCGCACGCTGCTCGAAGCGCTCACGCTCGCGGGCCGCGCGCATTGGAAGATGGAATTCATCGGCTCGCGGTCCGCGAAGACTGCGAAGGACTTCGCAGCATACCGCGGCGCGACACCGCTCACCTTCCACGGCGCGCTGCCGCAGGAGCACCTCGCACGGGCGATGCGCGACAGCAGCGTGCTCGTGCTGCCGTCGCTCGAGGAGGGCTTCGGCCTCGTCGTGCCGCAGGCGCTGAACTGCGGCTGCCCGTGCATCGTGAGCGATCGCACCGGCGGCAAGGACTGCATCCGGCACCGCGAGAACGGCAGCATTTTTCCCGTCGGCGACGCCGCCTCGCTCGCGGCCGAACTCGCTTGGTGGGAGCGGAACCCGAGGCGCACGTCGGACAACTTCACGTGGACGGACGGCGCTCGCACAATTATTGCGGAGAGCGAGGCAGCCCTCAGCCGATGAATTTTTTCCCGCGACCAGCCAAGAAGCAGACGAACGCCCCGCCGCGCGGGGTCATTCCGCCGGGGCCGCAGCGCCGGCAGCAGGCACCGGAGATGGACGTGTGGGAGTGTCCCCGGCCGCAGCAAAGCGCCACCGTCGCAAGCCTGATCGGGCTGGTCATCACGGCCTTCGCCGCGAGCAGCGGAGGCGCGGCACAGCGCCCCTCCGCGATGGCATCCATCGCTGCAATCGGGACGATCCTGTCGCTCGCCCTCGGGTTCTCGTTCGACGTGCGCAAGGGGCTGAACAACCTCATCCGCGCCGATGTCCTCGCAATCCTGGCATTCTATTTTCTGACGCTCTTCGAGTTCCTTTTTCCGCAGACAAAATTCGATGCGCTGGCCACGCGCGACAACGCCGCGACGGCGATCAACCTCGTCATCCTCGGATTTGCCGGCCTGCTGATCGGGCGGCATTTTTTCCACCCGAAACGGCCGCCCCTCCAGCGGCTGCTCACCCACGAAATCCCGCCCGGAATTTTGGTGCTCATTTTCTGGACCGCATTCTGCATCGGCTACGCGCACCAGTGGGCCTCGCCCGCCGTCGGATTCAGTCCCGTGAAGTGGCTGGACTACCTCACTCGTCCGCGCTTCGAGCAGCCGTGGGGCCGCGGGAGGCTCGGCGACTTCGGCGCGCTGATCTACGAGCTGAACATGCTCATCAATCTCGTGCCTCCGCTCGCGGGAATCATTCTCGCGCGGCGGCATCGCTTCGGCATCCTCTCGCTGGTCCTGGTGGTCTCCGGGTTTCTGCTTGTGCTCTTCATCGCCTTTGCCGGCGCCACGCGCAGCGTGCTTGCAAGTTACCTGGTCACGTTCGTCATCGGGTTTGCATTTGCATCGTCAAAGGGGCGCAAGAAAGAGCTGCTCGTCGTCAGCGGTGCCGCCGCGGCGATGATGATGTTCGGCACCGTCGCGATGCTCCACATCCGCTCGCAAGGCCTGAAAAAATTCCTCACCGGAGAAGCGGCCCACTCGATCACCAAGGCCGACACCCTGTATGTGGACTACAACCTGTGCAACATCGCGAAGCTCACGTCCGTATTTCCGTCGCGGATGCCCTACCTCGGCCTCGAGGTGCCGTATCTCGCACTGATCCGCCCGATCCCGCGCGCGCTGTGGAAAGGAAAGCCCGAGGGACTCTCAAGCAGCATCGAACACGCGCTCGGCGAGTTCAGCGGATCGATCACGATCTCCGCCAGCTTCGTAGGCGAGGCTTACATGGCGGGCGGCTTTTTCGGAGTCCTCCTATGCGCCCTGTTTTTCGGCGCGATCAATGGCTGGTGGTCGCACCTCATGGGTCCGAAAAATTCCGAGCTCGGCATCCTCATCTACGCGTCCGGATTTTTCGCCGCCGTGATCTCGATGCGCAGCCTCTTCACTTACACGACCGCACTCCTTCCTTCCGTCGCAGCGATCGTTGGCACGGGCTACCTTGTCCGTTACCTCGCGCGGAAGGCCCGGGCGCTCGCATTCTCCTCGCGCTCCCGCCGGAATCTTCCCGGCGCGGACGACAGCGGGCAGCCATATTCCGAAGATTGAATCCGCCGCGCCCAACGATCAGCACCGGAGCAACGGGCCGCCGCCACGCGTGCGATATTTTCAACGCGGACGCGTGATGAAAGTCGCATTCGTCAGCGTGCTCCCGTCACCGTACCAGCGCGATCTTTTCGCGGCGCTCGCGGCGCGGGCGGATGTCACGCCGCGCGTTTTTTACATGGAGCGCGCTGCGCCGGACTCGCCGTGGCCGGAGCGCCCGCTCGCGGCGTATGAGAGCTACCTGCCGGGCTTCTGGTTTTCGATCGGACACGCACGCGTGCATGTGAACTGGCGGCTCCCGTCGCCGCGCGACTACGATGTGATCGTGTGCAATACGCTCATGTCGCTCACCGGCCAGTGGCTCTTGCGCGCGAAGCTGCGGCGCTCGCGCTGGATATTCTGGGGGGAAAAACTTGGCGCACGCTCGCGCAGGCACGACCTGCTTACTGCGCCGCTTCATCGTGCCGCGGGCATCGCCGCGATCGGATCGTGGGCCGAGTGCGACTACGCCGAGCGGTTTCCAAAGACGCGCATTTTCAATATCCCCTACCACTGCGACCTCGCGCCCTTCGCCGCCGAGTCGCGACCGCCGCGCGAGCCCGGCGCCGTGACGTTTCTTTTCTGCGGACAGATGATCGCGCGCAAAGGCGTGGATCACCTCCTCGCCGCATTCGCGACCCTGCCGGAAAATGCACGCCTGCTCCTCGTGGGCCGCGAGGCGGAACTGCCGCAGATGCTCGCCGCGCTCACCCCATCGGTGCGCGCGCGCGTGCGATACGCGGGCTTCCAGGCTCCAGAGGCGCTGCCGCCGTTCTTCGCACAGGCCGATGTCTTCGTGCTCCCCAGCCGGCACGACGGCTGGGGTGTCGTCGTGAACCAGGCGCTCGGCGCGGGCCTGCCGGTCATCGCGAGCGATCACGTCGGCGCGGCGCACGACCTCCTGTGCGAAGGCGAAAACGGCTTCACTTTTTCTGCCGGTGACGCAAATGCACTCGCCGCCGCCATGCTCCGCTACGCTGCGAATCCCGACCTCGCCCGCGCACACGGCGAAGCCTCATCGCGCGCGGCCGCGGACTGGACTCCCGCGCGCGGAGCCGAACGGTGGGCACAGGCCTTGCACACGGTCTGCGCTCCTCAACTCCAAACCCCCAACTCCCAACCGCTCTGAAAATCCTCCTCGCAAGCACCAGCAGCGGCTCCCGCGGCGGAGGCGAGCTTTACCTCTGCTACCTCGGCCGCTCGCTCGCGGCGCGCGGGCACGAGGTCGCGCTCTGGGCCTCGTCGCATCCGCGCATGGACGAACTCTGCGCGCTCTTCGGAAAAATCGGCACGGTGCTGCGGCAGGACTATACGAACACTTACGACCGCCGTTTCCGCTCCATCGCGAGCCATCTCGATCGCGCCTCGGCGCGCGCGGCGGCGGAATCGTGGAAAAAATTCGCGCCCGACATCGTCCATCTCAACAAGCAGAATCTGGAGGACGGCCTCGACCTCCTGCGCGCCGCGGGCGACTGCGCACTGCCGAGCCTCTGCACGATCCACCTCACGCAAAGTGCGCGCTACCTCCGCGAACGCACGCCGTGGATTCGTGACTGGATCGCGCGCCGCGCGCTGACGCGCTACCGCGGCCCGATGGTCGCCGTCATCGAGGAACGGAAGCGCAACCTCGCGGAATTCCTCGGCAGCGCGGAGCGCGTCCACGCGATTCCGAATGGTGTCGAACTCTACGATCTCTCCGAACGCGGAAAGACCCGCGATGCTGTGCGCCGCGAATTCGGCATCGCGCAGGACTCCCTCCTGCTCGTCGCTGTCGGGCGGATGGTTCCGCAGAAGCGGCCCATCGCATTTCTCGAATACGCCGCGCGGATCCTCGAACGCCTGCCACACGCGCACTTCATCTGGGTGGGTGACGGCAATCTC
>Ga0315904_10012858_pt1 | contig 10534 bp, 8 predicted proteins | sample LakEriMetagenome_6_FD_203529 | JGI IMG/M metagenome (GOLD analysis project Ga0315904, IMG submission 203529) | Freshwater fungal communities from buoy surface, Lake Erie, Ohio, United States - Buoy 12 MA120 | ecosystem: Environmental > Aquatic > Freshwater > Lake | place: USA: Lake Erie, Ohio... | reverse complement strand
TGGGACGCGCATCATGATGATTCATCTTAAAACTCTTCCAGTGGCGCCAGAGAATAGCCGCCCTGTAGTCGATGTGCTGGCAGATACTCTCTACACTATCGCCGACCTCGTGCCAGCCCAAATCAACCAAACACGGAAGCAGATCGCCCAGTTAGTGAGCGCTCCCGCAACCCAGACAGCCCTCGCAGCAACTACCGGCGCCCTCGGCGCCTCCACCGCTCTGGCTGGCTCTGTGGTGGCAGAACTGGCCATGTCTAAAATTGAGGCAAAGGTGTATGAGCTAACCGCACCGACCCTCGAGGGTAGACAAGCACGCCAGCCCCTTGTTGACTCCACCCGTCAAGAGCTTTTGCTAAAGGCCAAAGGGGTGGATCTGAACCAGAGCACACACGAACAGGCCCCCACGCCGCATGATGCAGTACACACCTTACAAGATGCGTCTTGGACAGCCGACCCAGGGATAACTAAGGAGCCCGAGAGTTTGCTGGGAAGCGCCACCAACCTCAACAATCATCAGATCGGTTCAATTCTGGATCATGCCTTCGGACCAAAATTTGATCGCATTCGCGAGCGAAACCGCATTCTAAGAAATCATGCCGGCCCGATACTCTCGCGTCGTTATTGATGCACCTCCAAATTCATTGGTCTATACTCTACCGAGAGAACGGATAATCAGTGAACTTCGAGGATGGTCAGATGGTGGCGAGCAAAAAACTTATTCAGCAGCTACACGACGAGGCTTGTAGCCGTAACGACCCCTCCTACCCCGATCCAAAAACAGGCTACCTCGTCTTCACTCGCAATCATCACTTGCAACGAGGCTACTGCTGCGACTCGGCCTGTCGACACTGCCCTTACAAACAACTCCAAGATTTTTCATGCGCTGCAGAAAGTGCTTCTTGTGCAGATCGCGAGCCACCCCCATCCAGTCGCCCTCGCCACAAGTAAGCTCTACTCAATAAAGGTCAGAAACTTACCGTAATTCAGATTTCGTCCGTATACTGCATCAAGATATGCAGCTTTTAATGTGAGGCTATTTGCTCCCGCTTTACCATTCCCGATTGGTCGATCATCAATTGAACCTATCGGCGTGACTTCAGCCGCCGTGCCCGTAAAAAAAGCCTCATCAGCTTCGAATACCTCCGCAAGCTTTAGAGGCCGCTCGGTGACCGCAAATCCAAGATCCTTGGCGATTTCAATTACCGATGCTCGCGTTATGCCAGCTAAAATCGAGCCCAGAGGAGGAGTAATAATCTCTCTACCTTTCACTACAAAGAAGTTTTCACCTGGACCCTCAGCAATATACCCTGCGGAGTCGAGAAGGAGTGCCTCATGATAGGCCGTCCCCTTAAGTTCAAGCACTGCTAAAATACTATTCACATAATGCCCGCAGATCTTGGCATCACACTTAGTTGATCGCGGATCGATTCGAATGTAGCTACTAACTTTAATATTAGCCTCTTCGACGGGGATATACGCACCCCATGGCCAACACGCGATCATTACCTCGACCGGCGCGTTGCGCGGATTGAGCCCCATGACGCCATAACCATGATACGCAAGTGGTCGAACGTATCCTTGCGGCAGGTCGTTGCGCTTCAGAAGCGCTCGTGTCGCTTCGCAAAGCTGCTCAATTGAATACGGCAGCTTCATCCCAAGAACCCCGGCTGAATACTCAAACCGCTCAAAGTGCTCTCGCAGCCGAAACAGCGCTCCACCTCGGTCCGTCTTATAGGCGCGAATCCCCTCAAACACACCATCACCATAGTGGAGGGTGTGAGTGAGCACGTGTACCTTGGCATCATCCCACGGTACAAAATCTCCATTCATCCAGATAAACTTGGTTTTTTCCATCATTCCATATTAAAAAGCGTCGAATTCATTCAGCTAGGTATTGGCTTGAGTACATCGCCTCTAGTCTTGGAGAGTTGCCCTTGACCTTGGAGAGTTGTCGGACGCATAACCACTAGGCCAACCTACGGTCGTAGCATACGCCACCAACAACCTCCCTTGCGAACGGCTCTATCTACTGACAGAGCACGCCTCGCAAATTCTGGTAATCGCACCTCTAAAGCACGAATAGCAGAAATTTTTCACACGCCCGTTGTCGCATGCATAGCAGTTTTTACGCATTCGACCTGCAACGCATTTAGAGCATCGGTCACCACTCGAAGCGTCGACACCACTTCCTTGACAGGAGCGGCACTCCTCTTCAGTTTGTCCGACTCCGCGGCACAGGCCGCAGATTGAGTAAAGGTAGCCAGAACCCGAGCAACGCTCGCACTTGGTTTCTGTCGCACCTTTTCCTCCACACGAAGAACATGTCGACATCCGACATCTCCTCTCGGCAAGATCGAATAGCTAAAGCTCTCTCCCGGCACACTCACCATTTGTGAGTGTGAACTAACCGTAAAAAACCTTCCTATCCAACAACACTCCAAGATCTCAGAGCGTACAATTTGCCAAAAGTAGTGTGCTTTAGCGCTGAAGTCAAAATATTTCCGCACCGGCAGACCTATTCGAGCGCCCGCACTAGGCCCCCGACCTCTCGAGTAATATCAGAGGCGATGCATGGCCCACCACTACGCTGAGCAGCTCTCACACCTGCCTGAGCGTGTATCCAGACGCCAACACTAGCCGCATCGAATAACGAGTCTGAGCGGCATGCGCATGCCGCTGTAATTCCCGCTAACACATCGCCACTACCTGGAGTCGCAAGGTATGGTGTTCCGTCAGCGACTACTCGACCCATAGAACCATCGTGAATTAAAGTACCGGCCCCTTTGAGCACGGCGACAGCTCCAAATCGCTGCGCAAGCTCGCGCGCGCATGCGTATCGATCGAGTTGGATCTTACTTGAAGACACGCCCAGCAGACGCGCAGCCTCTCCTGGATGGGGTGTAATTACAGCAGACAGGCCACCTAAAGATATCGTGTGCGCGCCGATAAGATTTAACGCGTCTGCGTCAAGGATAAGTCTCTTTTTACCACCCCGTAGCGCCTCCAACACGCGCGCCAAAAACGCCCCTGTACTCGCCTCTGTTCCCAATCCTGGTCCGAGTACGACCGCATCGTAGCGCGTAATCGCCTCAAGCACCTGCTCATGATCGCCTTCGTGGAAAACATCACCACTCCCCTCGAGCACCTCAAACATCGCCTCAGGCAGCGCAGGCAACGTGCTCCAACCCTTGCGAACAACGCGTGACACTATTCCCGCACCTGTTCGTAGCGCTGCCAGCGCCGAGAGCAGCGCTGCCCCGGGCATGCGGAGTGAGCCACCCACCACCAGCACTCTCCCTAAAAGCCCCTTGTGGGTATCGATCGAGCGCGGTGACAGCTGCGGCACCGAGGTCTTGCTCACAAGGCTGTATTCAGCGCCACCATCGTGCATAATCCCGATTGAGAGCGCCTCAATAGCCCCACACACCTTGCGAGCAGGAAACTGCAGCATTCCGCGCTTCACGAGTTCAATACACATCGTACGATCGGCCTGAATGTGTGGATCAAAAACCGCTCCGGTATCAGCATCAACTCCAGTAGGAATATCCACAGCCACTACCCAGCAACACGCTTGGAGCATCTTTGCCCGCGCAGCTAATGTAACAAGCTCAGCAATACATCCACGCGGAGCAGCCCGCTGCCCCGTGCCAAGTAACGCATCGATCACAAGGCCACCACGCCCCAGACTCTCTATGATCTCCTGGCTACTGACAGAACAAAGAGAGATATTCTCAAGCGCCTTGGGTATAGCCCCATACACCCGCACATCAGACGTTTGTGAAAGTTGCGCTAGACACTCACTCGAATACCGATCCGCACTCGCAAGCACTGCATCAACCGAGTACCCACGTTTGCGTAACAAGCGCGCGATCACCAAACCATCTCCACCGTTGTTGCCAGGACCACATAAGACAACAGCCCGCTTCACAGCTGGATAGAGCATACTTAGCCTGTGAGCAATCGAAGCCCCAGCGCGCTCCATTAGTTGAAGAGCAGAAGTCCCTTGTTGTATCGTTTCTTGATCAAGCGCAGCCATCTCGGCCGCCGACGGCAGCAACCATGGGGAGCTCCCAGCCGCAGCGAGCGTCAGTTCCCCAATCGAGCTACTCAAGTCTGAACTCACGCAGCACCTATCTCGCGTTCCAGAATCTCAGCCAGCTCCTGCGCATGACGCTTGCAGGCGTCCTCGTCCTCGCACTCAACCATTACTCGCGCCTTGTTCTCGGTGCCAGAGTAACGAACAAGCACACGGCCCTTCGTACCAAGCTCCTTCTCCTTACTTGAAATCGCCTTCATCAAAGGCGCGATCGATTCTAAAGGCGGCTTCTGCGCCACCTTCACATTCACCAGTTTCTGCGGAAATGTAATGCACCGTGCGGCGAGCTCTGAAAGCGGCTTACCTTCTCGCCCCATAACCGCCATCACCATCAGGGCCGTTAACAAACCATCTCCAGTGGTTGCGATATCCGAGAATATGGTGTGACCGGATTGCTCGCCGCCGATCTGGGCTCCCTGCTTAATCATCTCCTCAAGCACAGCTCTATCGCCAACCCCTGTACGCAGCACCTTAATGCCGTGCGATGTAAGCAGCGTATCGAGCCCAAGATTAGACATCACCGTTGCAACAACTAAATTCTTGCGTAGTACGCCCCTCTTCTTTAGGTCAAGCGCACAGATCGCTAAGACCGTGTCGCCATCCAAGACTCTCCCCTTCTCGTCAACCAGAATGCAGCGGTCAGCATCACCATCGAGTGCAATCCCGAGATGCAGATTCTGCTCGACCACCAGCTTCCCTACAACATCTGGAAATAAGCTACCAAAACCGTCGTTAATATTCTTTCCAGTCGGACTCACGCCACGTGATACAACATCAGCGCCGAGCTCAATAAGCGTCTGCGGAGCCACCACGTAAGCCGCACCATGCGCGCAGTCGAGCCCTACTTTCATGCCATCAAGAGACAGCTCGCGTGGAAAATTCTCTTTTAGAAAAACCGTATAACGGCCCACTGCATCATCAATACGATACGCCTTACCGATATGGCCCGCATCGGTTGTCTTGCCGTCGAGCACGCCAGGAGCAAGCAGCGACTCGACCTTCTCCTCGAGCACATCCGGCAACTTAAAGCCATCGGCACCAAAAATCTTAATGCCGTTGTCCTCGAAAGGATTGTGCGAGGCAGAGATCACTATTCCCGCGTCAGCGCGCATGCTCTTTGTAAGATACGCCACCCCGGGTGTCGGCACGGGCCCGCACAGCATCAAATCCGCCCCCATCGCCGTAATACCCGCTGCAAGCGAACTCTCGATCATATATCCAGAAAGCCTGGTGTCTTTCCCCACTAACACCCTGGCACGCTTCTTAGGGTGCGCCTGCATAAAGATCATGGCAACTGCCTTACCCAACCGCACTAAGGTCTCTGGATCGAGCGGAGAAGCTCCCGCCACACCGCGTATACCGTCTGTGCCGAAGTATTTCCTTTCACTTGCCATATCTATCTTCTCCTTACTGCTGACTTTGTAGCCGTCGTCTCTTGGCGCTGAACCGAAACCGATGATGGCTCAACCGAAACAACCTTTATACCTTGTGGAAGCTCAACCTCAATCTTTCTCGAAACTGAGCCACTTCCCGCTAGATCAGCTACGCGAATATAGGGGATAACGCTCTGATCAGAGACTGTGGCGAGCAGCGCGGGAGAACCCGACACCGTAACCGTTACACGCTCCGGCTGAGTCACAAAAGCACCAACGCCGCTGCCAACTCTCAGCTCTATAGCTCTATTTGCAAATACCTTCTCAGTTGGTGGCTCACCAACAGTGACTTTCACGATCACCGTTCGAGTCGATGGATTAATTGAGGCCCCTAACGAGCGTAGCCCCAACGTCACCTCTGTCGAAGAATCAATTTCAGAGAGATTTAACGGCTCAGCCTCAATCGTCTTTAGCGCTTTAACTTCCGAGCGTGGGCCACGTACAGTCACAACACGCGGCGCCACTTCAACAGACTCCAAAATCAAGTCTCGTTCAAGCTTTCCAACGCGCGACACCTCAACACGCAGGTCTTGTCGCTCAAGTGGCTCGAACACAAAGTCGATCTGCGAAGGCTCGATACTTAAAACTTCAATAGAAGATGGAAGCGCCACATCGGTGCGTTGTATCGTCACTGAAACTCTATCCTCACCGGTGTCGGGGAGCTTAATCTTTATCGCCGGTGGCGAAGAAGCCACCTGACCGATGAGAAACGATGGGCCTTTCAATGTAAGCTGCACACCACGCTTAGCTGGTTTCACGATCGCCTTATCTTCTGGGATATTTTTGACCTCAATTGGAACAAAGAGGCTGACCACGCTTGCATTCCGCGCACTATGCACTGCATACGACAGCAGCAAAGCAACACACAGCGATGTCACCTTTAGCGGAAAAGAGCGGAAGATCATGACACAACCTCCTGGCTGCCCACGGAAGCCGTTAGTTCCTCTGCCCCTGCTGCGTGCTTTTCAAGGATAGCAGCAAGTGATGTCGCTTCAAGGTTGCGGAACAGCTTGCCGTCGATAAAAAGCGTGATAGAGCCAGACTCTTCCGAGACGACAATTACCATGGCATCAGAGCGCTCAGTGATACCGAGAGCAGCCCTATGGCGAGTCCCCAAGCTCGGATCAAGATCTGGATTTGCGCTAAGAGGCAGCACCACTCCAGCAGCGCGAATAGTTGAGCCCTCAATGATCACCGCTCCATCGTGAAGCGGCGACTCTTTAACAAAGATACTGTACAGAAGTTTGCGACTGAGCTTGGCGTCGAGGATAACACCATCCTCCATAAACTCCTCCAGCCCCACATCGCGCTCTATAACAATGATGCTACCCAAGCGCGCCTTTGCAAGCTTGCCAACTGTGACCCCAATCTCTTCAAACTGAGATGGTCCCTCGGTGCGGGCCCCCTTAAACAGCAATCGATGCGCCCCTACCTTCGTAAGCGTGCGACGGATCTCGTCCTGAAAGATCACAACGATCACCAAAATAATCGAGCTTAAGAAGTTATCGATGATCCAAGCCACGGTCACCAAGCCAAGCGGCTGCGCCACGAAGTACACAACAGCCACAGCCGCAAGCCCTATCAGCATCGGCATAGCCCGCGTTCCTTGGATTAGACGCAGACCGCGGTAGATCAGGTACCACACGATAGCTACGTCACAGACCGTGGCAACATAGGGAGCTATCTTTGTAATGGCAGAAAAATCCATCCTCGGCTCTACGACCTCTCCACACGAACCTGAAAGTGATTCACATCGCTACGCGCTAGCTCGACGCCACGCACAGCCACTGCTATGCAGCAACCGATACGCTACCGCCTTGCGAGTCCCCGCCAGCTGGAGGTCCGCCTTTAGGCCCCGGCGAAAGACCCTCACCGCGCAAGATGCGATCAATATCGTCGGCATCGAGCGTCTCGCGCTCCATAACAGCCTTGGCTAAATTGTGCAGCACTTCGAGATTATCGGAGACGATCTTCTTTGCGATGTCGTACTGCGACTGCAGAATTCGCTTCACCTCTTGGTCAATCTCAAGCTGAATCGCTTCTGAATGCTCGCGCGGCTTACCGATCTCACGACCTAAGAAAACATGCTCCTCCTTGGTGTCGTAGTGAATCGGGCCAAGAGACGTGCTCATGCCCCACTCACACACCATCCGACGCGCGATCTCAGTTGCACGCTGGATATCAGAGCTAGCACCGGTGTTCATCTCGTTAAAGACCAACTCCTCAGCAACTCGCCCACCGAAAAACACCGCCAGCTGATCCATCCAATACGACCGAGAGTAGGTGTGCTTATCAGCCTCAGGTAACTGCTGCATCAACCCAAGTGCCATGCCACGCGGAACGATCGTCAGCTTGTGAACTGGGTCAGCGTTGATTAACTTTTTGGCAACGAGGGCATGCCCCGACTCATGATACGCAGTTGTGAGCTTCTCTTTCTCAGACAGAAGCATCGAACGCCGCTCGGCGCCCATCATTACTTTGTCTTTCGCGTACTCAAAATCAGAACGTTCAACGGTGCTCTTATTCTTGCGAGCGGCATACAGCGCTGCTTCGTTCACCAATATCTCCAGGTCGGCTCCTGAGAAACCTGGAGTTCCTCGAGCCACCACATTCAGATCTACATCGGGCGAAAGAGGTACCTTCTTTGAATGCACCTTAAGAATTCCAAGACGACCGTTTAGGTCTGGTCGTGGAACGACTACCCGTCGATCAAAACGACCCGGACGCAACAGCGCAGGATCAAGAACATCCGGGCGGTTGGTAGCGGCGATCAAGATCACACCCTCGTTACTCTCAAATCCGTCCATCTCAACAAGCAACTGATTGAGGGTCTGCTCGCGCTCATCGTGTCCACCTCCCATACCGGCACCACGGTGGCGGCCGACGGCGTCGATCTCATCGATAAAAATAATGCACGGAGCATTCTTTTTTCCTTGAATAAAGAGATCGCGCACACGCGAGGCTCCTACTCCAACAAACATCTCAACGAAATCAGAACCAGAGATGCTAAAGAATGGCACACCTGCTTCCCCGGCGATTGCCTTCGCGAGCAGGGTCTTTCCAGTACCAGGCGAGCCGATCAGCAACACACCCTTCGGAATACGCCCACCGAGCCTGGTGAATTTCTTCGGGTCTTTTAGAAACTCAATAATCTCTTCAAGCTCAGAGCGAGCCTCATCGATTCCAGCGACATCGGCGAAGGTCACCTTCTGCTGACTCTCCGTTAACAGCTTCGCTCGTGACTTACCAAAGCTCATCCCCTTCCCTGCGCCCATCTGCACCTGTCGCCAGAACAGAAACCAGATTCCGAGGAACAACAAGATCGGAAGTGCATTTAGCAAAAAGAGCACATACGACGACTGATCTCCAGGATCGCTGACCTCAATATCGACACCGTGCTTGCGCAACAGTGGAATCATCGTGTCGTCTTGCGGGACGGTGGTCTTAAATTTATTAAACTCTCCAGCCTTCGTTTTGTATTCGCCAACAACAGTGGGGCCTTCCATGCGCACCGTGCGTACACTGCCGTTTTCAACCTCTTGGAGAAAATCACTGTAAGTAAGCTGCGTGGCAAGCTCTGTATTCTTTTTAGCGAAGCTGTACGCCATAAGCGCAAGCAACACCAACCCAACCCAAAAAAGTCCGTTCTTACTCAACTGCGTCACCCTATCCGTTTAGTGTTTATACAACCCTTCGCTATTAAGAAACCTTTTGTGCTCGGTAAAACTGCCTAGCCTACGCGCTGGTGCAGATGCGCAAAAAAATTTCTTTAGCGCACACCTGCACAATTCGCCAAACTTACCGATAAACAAAGCCTCACGTCCTTGTACGGGCTCGCAGCAGTTTGAGAACTGGCGTTTCACCTCGCCTGTATAAGGATGTTTAGCTGTTCCGGCCCGTTTACGATAGCCGCTTATAGTAGCCCGTCCTTTTGCAGTCCGAGCAATTCAGCCCAAGCTCAAAAGAACGACTACTGCCGCGCCTGCTTGCCCATACAACAAAGCCAATGCCGCGTTTAAAACCTGAAACAATACAATACCATACCTAGCCCGAAGCGAAAGAGGATTCGGACGTTCCAGAGGCCCCTACTGATGAATTAACCCACCGCGCCAGCGTCTAACTGTAAAGATACGCTTTAGCCGCTACCTTTAACGAGGTAACCCATTGACGAAATGGGTAATTCTTTCACTCCGCGAAGCCTGTAATTTTCGCCCCATCTTTGCCAACCTGCAACGTTACGCCCGGCCCTATCTGAAGCGAAGGTTGCAGACCTTCAAGCACACCTGCAATCGCCCGCGCCCGCGACTCTCCAACCGTGAAGCCAAGCAGCGGGGTGAATACGATCTGAACGACCCTCCAGCGCACGGCCGGCGGCACCCGGCCCAGCTCAGCTCGACAGCGCTCTAACCACGCGCCACTTCCCTGCTCAAACTCGCCCACCCCAGCGGCGACTTCCGAGGCGCGCTCATGCAATGCATCACTGTCGGCAGCGAGTGATTGAGCCCGCTCTGATAAGATCCAAACGATCGACGGATCAAACCTCTCGGCTAGAATCGGCAGCACCTCGTGTCGTAGACGATTACGAACAAAGGTCGGATCATCGTTCGACGGATCCTCAACAAAGCTTAACCCGTTCTCAGAGATGTACTCATTGATCTGCTCACGGCTAACCTCAATCAGAGGGCGCACAACCCGTCTACGAGGATCAAACTCTTCAATCGAATTAAGCTCCTTGTTGGCGATCAAACGCATCAGTAAAGTTTCAGCAACGTCATTTGCGTTGTGCGCGGTGAGCACCAGGTCAAGACTCCGCTCGGCCATGATGCGATTAAAGGCCTCATACCGACGCGCGCGCGCCCAGGCCTCTATGTTTTCCCCTCGCGGCCTAGTAGGCAAACGTTCCACATGACACACAAGCCCCAACTCTGCGCACAACTGCACGACAAAGGCCTCATCCTCATGGCTGTCAGGCCTCAAGCCGTGGTTTACATGACACACTTCGATT
>Ga0315904_10012854_pt1 | contig 10538 bp, 9 predicted proteins | sample LakEriMetagenome_6_FD_203529 | JGI IMG/M metagenome (GOLD analysis project Ga0315904, IMG submission 203529) | Freshwater fungal communities from buoy surface, Lake Erie, Ohio, United States - Buoy 12 MA120 | ecosystem: Environmental > Aquatic > Freshwater > Lake | place: USA: Lake Erie, Ohio... | reverse complement strand
ACCATTTTATTATTAGACCAAACAAAAACTCCAGCAGATACGATTTCAAATGAGGTGGAAGAAGAAGGCGCAGACCACATGTTCTTTTTTAATAGCATTGCACCAACTGGCACTCCATACAACACCTATTTAAGTGGAAGTATGACTAATATAAAATACCTTGATTTAGATGCAAATAACAGAGGAATTGGTTTATCTACCTTGTGGACTGCTCCTAGTATGATGATGGCAAAATCTCCTTTAACGATTGAACTTAAACACCAGCCTGGTGTAAAAGATGGTTCTTATGCTCCAGGTGAAACTGACATACAAGTTGGTTTTAAACTGAAAGTAAATTAATGTTAGTTTTTGGTTGTTAAAAAAGGTTGTATCGCAAGCATCAACCTACAACACAACCCTTATTAATAAAAAAATTATAACCTGATTGGGGAATCAGAGCGAATTTAAAATTCGCGCGATGGTTTTAATTTAAATTAATATGACAAAATTAACAAATAAAGAGGTAGTATTTCACTACCTCTTTATTATTTAGAAATATCATTCAAAAGTAAAGCATAATCCTTAGCGCAATTTTCTCTAGAATATTTATCAATAGACGATGAACTAACAAAAAGCATATTGGATTTATATTTTTGATACAAGTCTAACACTGCTTTTTTTGTTCCTTCATAATCATCAAAGTGTACCATTGTTCCAGCTTGCGTACTTTTTAAAATTGCTGCTGCATCTGCATCTGGCAGACCAATACCAAAAATTGGTCGTTTAGCTGCCAAGTATTCAAACAATTTACCAGATAACACCCCAGCATTATTTGGTGTATTATTTAACGCTAACAATAAAACAGGTGATTGTGTCATTAATTTTACTACTTCACTATGAGGCAAGTAATCTGTTTTTTGAGCATTTTCCAAGATCCCATATTTTTTAAGACTTTCAAATGCCAAAGCATCGGTTTTACCTGTAAACTTAATCACTAAGTCTTCTTTCAAATCTTTATGTTCCTTACATAAATCACCAAACACTTTCCAAAGCGTATAGGGATTTCTATCTTTATTCAATGCACCTATATGATGAAAGACAAAACCATCAAGCACTTTCAACTCCTTATTAAAAGAAAAATCATCAGTATCAAAACCATTTGTAATAACATCCACCTTTCTGTTGCCTAATTTTTCAAGGTCTTTCCCACAACTCGGGCTGATGGTTACAACCTTGTCCGCAATTGTTAATACCTGATTTTCTAGTTTTTTATGTTTATTATCGGCATACGATGACAGCTTTAACTGACTATAAAAATCAATTTGCGTCCAAGGATCTCTAAAATCAGCAATCCATGGAATATTAAATTTTTGTTTTAAGCCCATCGCAATTAAATGCATACTATGCGGAGGACCAGTACTAATGACCGCATCAATTTTATGTTGTTTGATATAATCCGACAAATAAGAAATAGAAGGTTTAATCCAAAACTTACGAGCATCCGGGATAAAGAAATTACCACGTATCCAAATCATAGCTGATTGCATCAATGTATTTTCTTTCCCTTCCGATAAAAAACCTTGATTCACCGTTTCTGTTTTTTTCTTACGCATAATCTTACGATAGATATCATAAGGCTCTGTGATTTGAGTTTTAAGAACGGTTAAATCCGCTGGAATATCTTTTAAAAGTGTGTCGTCATTAATTGGAAAATCAGGATTGGAAGGCGTATAAATAATGGGTTCCCAACCAAATTTCCTAAAATACTTGCTAAACTTTAACCAACGTTGCACCCCTGCTCCACCCGTTGGAGGCCAATAATAGGTTATGATAAGAACTTTTTTCACAGACTAATTTTTACGCTTAATTAATTTTGATTTAACCATATCAAATAGTTCGGGTGCTAATTTCAATTGATAAATTGTCATTACATATAACAATGATACAACACTTCCTTTAAATATTAAATTAATAAACGCATTTGGATTTATATCAGGCAAAAAATAGGAAACTAAACTACACGCAATAATTAGAAATAAAATATACAATGATTTTAATGTATAAGGTTGAAATTTAAATTTCTGATAAATAAAATAGAACTTCACAAAATTAAAAATAAGCGATGCCAATGCCGAAGCAATTGCTGCTCCATAAATACCATAAATGGGGATAAGTACCAAATTTAACACTACAGTAATTACTAAGGTGATGACTAAAAATACAGTTCCTAGAACATAATGTTTAGAATAAAACATAATCGCCGAATTGATTCCAGTTGAAATATTAATCAATGCTCCTATTCCAACAATGTATACTACATCAATACATTGTAAATATGAATCAGGCAAGTGACCTATTTGATAAACATATTTTGTACAAGCATTAATTCCAATAAATAGCAAACCACCAATGATTAATAAATATTTAACAGAATCCTTATATATTTTTTCGATCTCTACAAAATTTTCTTTAGCAAAATTATCGGCAATCTTCGTATGACTAATGCGCTCTAATGCACCCAAAGGTACTTCAATAAAAGAAGCTATAAATATTGCAGTTGTGTACACGGCTACTAACTCTAGAGATGTTGTTCCTAAAAATAAGGCGTCTACTTTTCTTAACCCTATCGATGAGAAAGAAGCGAGACATAATAGTAAGCCAAATCTCAACATCTTTGAACTTGAATACTGTTTAAATAAAGTTTTATCTGGAACAAATGAAATCTTATCCACCATTAAGATATAGCCGACAATAATAATTAGCTCAATGGCGTATAAACCTATAAAAAAATAAACGTAAGTATCTAATGAAATGAGTTTGTTAAAATACAATACAGTAATTATAATGGTCCCTAATCTTAAACAGATATCATTTAAAAAAGAAGGAATAGTTGATTTAAAAAGCGATTGACAATAAGCCGTTGTGACGGTAATAGCAGAAACAATAAACGTAAACGGAATAATAAAACTAAAGTAATCTACAAATAAGCCTGATTTTTCAATATAATAACCAGTAATAATAGGTTCGAAGGTCACGAGGAAAAAAGCTGAAATAATAAACCCTATAAAAAAAACTGCCAATATAAAACCTGCAAAACCATTATTCTTTTTTTGGGGGTCTTTAAAAAACGGAAAATACTTCACAATAATATTTGGCAAACCTAAAGGAATAGCAATGCCTATCATGTATGAAAAATCATAAAGCAACCTAGTTAATCCCAATTCTTCCGGAGTTAATAATTTAGGTTGAATGAAAATAATATTAATAGCGCCAATTAATATACCTATGTAGGTAATAATTGTATTTTTTATGCCTTGTCGTTTTATGACTCCCACGCTATATTAGTTTACTGACTGCTAATAATAATTGTTCTTTTCTGTTTTCAAATGTATAATTTTCAACGACTCTTTGTCTCGCTTTTTTTCCAAGTTTTACAAGTTCGAAGTTATTTAAAGCACCACTTATCAATTCATAAAGTTCGTTAATGTTTTTATGTTTTAAAATATAACCACTGTCCGATACTATATCGGGCATACCTCCAACATTTGAAACAATAGGTACACACTCGCAAAGCATTCCTTCTGATAATGCATTCGGAAAACCTTCCGACATGGATAACTGCATATAAAACTGTTTGTTACTTACAAATTGTCTTAATTCGTTATTAGGTATTTTATCTAGTAATTTAACATTACTTGGTGATGGTTTATCAATTCCTAAACCTCCTACAATATAAAAAGTACATTCTGGAAATTTAGGAGCCAGTTCAAAAATTAAATCAATGCCTTTCAAATTAAATCCAAATCTTGAATCTAATCCTGCGCCAATAGTTATAAAACTATTTTTTTCTTTTGTAGAATCACAAAACCATTTTTGAGAATCATAGCCATTATGAATAACTTGATAAGGTGTTTTAATTTTTGGGATAAAGAATTGATAGCCTTGTTTCTTGAAATCATTTGATTGATAAGTATAATCATACTCTACCAAAGTTTGATGTACTGGTAAAATTAAATGGCATGATTTAAAAGAAAAAGCCGTTGTACGCCCTAGTAATTTATTATTGAAATTACCATAATCAATTGATGGAAATGACACGCAATCTGTCCCTCCAGCTACAACAATAGATTTTTTAAAGAAAATTTTAGAAATAAGAATAGGTAAAAAAGAATGATGTCCTGCAAACTGACAAACAATTAATTTAGCACCAAAAATATGTCTTAATAGAAATAATTTCTGTTTAATAAATAAAATTAGATATTGTTTCTTGTTACTAGTATCAAAGAAAAAATCAACCACATTATATTTTTCTTGTAAAATCTCTATATCCTTTAAAACAAAGGAAGATTTACCTGCATGAAAATATAATAGTTTAGCTTTCACTAATTTTAAGCCAACTTACTTTTAGTGTTTTCGATAGCGCGAACAATTTTACTTTTTACATTGACGTTCTTCACGGTCAAATCCTTTTTCATCACAATAGCCAAATAATCATTCACATCAAAGTGCAAAGAATATGGATTCATCGAATATAATTTAAATCCATAAGGATATGAATTATTCAATAAATCTTGCATTGACAAGGATTGGTCGATGATTTGAAGCTTACTAGGATCATTAGCTCTTACCCAATTTAAATAATTAGGTTCTGGGATGTTTATAATTACCGTTGCATTAGGAGTAGTTAATTCTCCAATGGTTTTAAAAATATTAGCATGCTGTTCAACTGGAATGTGTTCTAACACATCAGGAAACACAACAAAGTCAAATTTAGTTTTATGAGTAAAGTTACTCATATCATTAACTAGAAACTCTGCTTTTTTATGAAAGGCATTGCGTTTTTTAGCCATTTCAATACTTTCAGAACTAATATCTAAACCAACAAAACTACCTTCAGTAATATATTTTAAAATTAAATGGCTTACGGTTCCAATACCACATCCAATTTCTAACACGTTAGAATTAGCTTGTAATCCTGCATTTTTTAAATTTTTTAAAATCGTACGATGTCTGATATTAATACCCAACTGTTTTTGGTGTTCTTTAAACGTATCGTAATACTCTTTTACTTCTTCTTTAGTTGCCATTCAATTTCTCTTTAATTCTTATTTACTCGTCATTTTATTCTTCACCATCGTAATCAAAATAGGCAATACTGATAAACCAATAATACCAAGGCAAACGAGGTCGATGTGCTTTCTAATGAATTCAACTTCTCCTAATAAATAACCAGCTGTTGTTAAACCGCCTATCCATAAAGCACCACCTAATACATCGTAAGCTAAATATTTTTTATAATTCATTTCACCCACACCTGCTGCAAAAGGTGCAAAAGTTCTCACAAAAGGTACAAAACGAGCCATGATGATGGCTTTAGTTCCATGCTTTTCAAAAAACAAGTGGGTTTTATCTAAATATTCTTTTTTTACTAATGCCCTACCCTTTAATTTAATATCAAAAATCTTAATACCAATTTTTCTACCAATCCAATAATTACAATTATCGCCTAATACTGCAGCAATAAATAATAAAATTAATAAATACGACATATTTAAATGCCCAGTACGTGCAAATAAACCTGCCGTAAATAATAATGAATCGCCAGGTAAAAAAGGCATTGCCACTAATCCAGTTTCAATAAATATTACTAAAAACAAAACAATGTAAATAGCCGTTCCAAAATTGGCAAATAACCAATCAAAATCTAAATGTAAAATGTGTTTAAATAATTCAATCATAAGGATAGTTTAAAGTTCAAAATAAAAAGTTCAAAATAAAATTACAATCCTATCTCGTCGATATAAGCTAAAATACCACCTTTCAAATTATATAAATTAGTAAAGCCATGTTGACTTTCTAATGCATTAATTACGGTTGCACTGCGTTTTCCGCTTCGGCAATGAACTACCACTTGTTTATCTTTCGATATTTTATCAATATTATCCATTACTTCTCCCATTGGAATTAGTTGACCGTTGATGTTTGCTTCATCAAATTCGTATTCTTCTCTTACATCAATTAATTGAAAATCTTTTTTCTCGTCGATTAATTGTTTTAATTCTTGTACTGTTATTTCTTTCATATTGTATTTTTTAAATAATAAAATTCCCCTATCCTTTGTTCTCGCCCTTCGACTCCGCTCAGGGTGACAGCTCGAACTGACAGGACTATAATTAAAATGTTTTGTCTTTTGTTCCTTCTGGTAAATAATTGAAAAAGGTATCGCCACGTAAACCAATACGCAATGTTTCTAGTGGAATTACATCATCTACACTAATATTTCCAACGTTTACATTAGCTCCAAATAAATTGATAAAATAAACTTGTTGTGATTTTTGAGGTGTTTCCCAAATAATATCTTCCACTTTAATTTTACTGGTAATACGAGTAATTAACATAGAGTGAGCACTTCCGTTTTTATGAAAAATACCAACGGTACCACTCTCTCTTGCTTCTGCAATCACTTTAAATGATCCTGCTTCTAACTCTGCTTTCATCATACTTGTCCATTTTGCTGGATGTATAATAATCCCTTCCTCTTTAGATCCAACTTCAGATAACACCGTAAAGTTTTTCGACAAAGTATTAATGAATTTACACTTACTATCATGGTCCATATTAATACTTCCGTCACTTACTTCTGCTGTATCTAAACCATAAGAATCAATAAATTTTTGATAATCATCAAACTTACCACGAGCCACAAATGCTTCAAATAAAGTGCCACCTAAATAGGTTTTAATGCCAGCTTGCTTATATAATTTAATTTTTTCTTTTACATTTTTTGACATTACTGAGGTTCCAAATCCTAACTTCACAAAGTCAACATAATCGGCGTAGCTTTCTACAAAATCTTCAGCGTGTCTTAATGAAATACCCTTATCCATTACCATTGTTAAACCACTATTTCTTGGTTTTACTGTACGTTCAGGTATATGAGATAAGTTTACATTGTATTTTAACATAGTACTATTTTTATAATGGTTTATTTTTAAATGATTGTATCAATTGCATCACAGCAACATCTGTTTCTAATATGGGTAAATATTCTAATAAGTCGGAGTGTTTATCGTAATCCATTTCAAGTGCATTTTCCAAAAACACTAATCCTTCTTGCTTTCTGCCAAGTTCCATTTGCAAACCACTCATGCGGTAATACAATTCTGGAGCATCTGGAAATTTTTGAATACCTTCTGCTAATACTTTTTCGCAATCTTTATAATATTCGGCATCATGCAATAATTTTGCATAATCAATATAAATGTCAAACTCCTCGTAACCCAATTCTATTACGCGTTGGTAGGCAGAAGCAGCTTCTTCTAAAAATCCTAATTTATGTTGAACCTCTCCAAACACATACCAATACTCTGGCATGTTAGGATTTATTTCAATGGCTTTTTTAATGTAATGGATACTCTCCGTAATTCTATTTTGATAATCTAATACAATACCTATTCCTAACCAAGCATCTGCATGAGCTGGATCTAATTTAATAGCTCTGTTATAATTTACTAAAGCTTCTTCGTACTGATTTAAATTTTCGTAACACTCACCAATGTAATAATAGGTACTAGCATCTGGTTCTTCGTGTTTAAAGGTTTCTCGGTAAACTTCAATAGCCTCAATATATCTATCTAATTGCGCTAATGAATTAGCTTTATTAAAATAAGCCGACGAAAAATTATCTTTAATCGCAATCGCATAATCGTATGCATCAATCGCTTTTTCAAACAAACTTAAACGATTGTAACTAATACCTAAATTGAACCAAGCAAAATGATTGTAGGGCTTTTCTTCGATATAATTTTCATAAAAGGAAATCGCTTCTTCACTTTTTCCTGTCATTTCAAAACATAAGGATAGTTCATTTAAAGCAACGTCGTTATCCGAATTTACTTTAATCGCTTTCTTTAAATAATACAAAGCGTCATCTGCTTTATCATCATTTAAAAATTCAATTCCAATAGCCACATACACTTCATCTTTATATTCCGACAAAGGCAATGCTTTTTTGTAATTCTCAACCGCTTGTTCACTTAAACCCATTTGACTGTAGATATAACCGCGAGTCATATACAATTCGCTATTATTGCTTTCAACTTGCTCTATATCGTTTAATAAATTTAAAGCTTCATGGGTTTTATGCTGCGACGATAAAAATTGAGCCAGTTTAATTTTTAAAGTGGAAGAATATGGATAATGATGTAAAGCAAAATCGAGCGCTTTTTTAGCTAACTCCAAATTAAACCATTGCATATAATAATCAATAATCTCTTCTAATTCATCAGCATCAAAAAATTGCTGATTTCCAGAAGATATCATATCCTCAAATCGCTTTAAACTTTTTTCGAAATCTTGGTTGCTTAATCCATCTCCTTCAAATTCACTCATACAAAAACTCCTTACTTTATAATAAATACAAATTTAAGGTTAAAAAACACATTTTAGGGCTTAATTTTGAACAAATAATAGTGTATTTTGTAGAAAACTAGTTGCTTTTAGTGTAAAGGCTAATAGTATATTTGTGCGACTTTAAATAAAAATTAACGTGACTTTAATAAAAAGTATTTCTGGAATCAGAGGAACCATTGGTGGTAAACCAGGAGATGGATTAAGCCCATTAGATATTGTAAAATTTGCATCCGCTTATGGTAGCTGGATAGTTTCGACGACTTCGACTGGCTCAGCCGCCGATAAGAAAGTTACCGTAGTTATTGGCCGTGATGCCCGTTTATCAGGACAAATGGTAAATAACATTGTTTGTGGAACATTGGTTGGTTTAGGTATTAATGTGATAGATTTAGGTATAAGCACTACGCCAACGGTTGAAGTTGCTGTTACAGAATTAAACGCCGATGGTGGTATAATTTTAACAGCAAGCCACAATCCAAAACAATGGAACGCCCTTAAATTATTAAATAATAAAGGTGAATTTATTAGCGATAGCGAAGGAAAATATATTTTAGAACTAGCTGATAAAGAAGATTTTACGTACAGTGATGTAAATCAATTAGGTTCGTATGAGCAACGTGATGATTTATTGCAAATTCATATTGATAAGGTATTAAGCTTACCTTATGTAGATGTGGAAGCGATTAAAAAAGCTAACTTTTCGGTAGCGGTTGATGCGGTTAACTCTAGTGGAGGGATTGTAATTCCTATGTTATTAGAAGCCTTAGGCGTAAAAACTATTCATAAAATTCATTGCGAACCAACTGGACATTTTGCTCATAATCCAGAGCCATTGCCTGAACATCTGAGAGATTTATCAGAAGCTGTTGTAAAAACAAAATCTGACGTGGGTATTAGTGTTGATCCAGATGTGGATCGTTTAGCTTTAGTTTGCGAAGACGGTGAAATGTTTGGAGAAGAATACACATTAGTGGCAGTAGCGGATGCTGTATTACAACATCACAAAGGAGGGAACACCGTTTCTAACTTATCCTCTACTCGTGCATTAAGAGACGTGACTGAAAAAATGGGGGGTACCTACTCCGCTTCTGCCGTTGGAGAAGTTAATGTGGTTAATATGATGAAATCAACCAACGCTATTATTGGTGGAGAAGGAAACGGTGGTGTGATTTTACCAGAAATTCATTATGGTAGAGATGCATTAGTTGGAGTTGCTATCTTTTTAACTCATTTAGCAAAGTTCGGAAAAACAACTTCTATGTTACGTAAGTCTTTTCCTAATTACTATATCTCTAAAAATAAAATTGAATTAACTCCCGAAATTGATGTAGATAAGGTTTTAGTAAGCGTGAAAGATAAATACGCTAAACAACCTGTTAATACTGTAGATGGTGTAAAAATAGAGTTTGATAAAGAATGGGTTCATTTACGCAAATCAAATACAGAACCTATTATTAGAATTTATAGCGAAAGTGAAAGTATGAGTACGGCTGATGCTTTAGCAAAAAAAATTATTGATGATATTAAGGAGATTATTAAGAAGTAATTTACTGTCAGTTCGAGCGAAGTCGAGAACTAATGATACACATCTCGACTGCGCTCGATGTGACAAAAAATAAGAATCTGATAATAGCTCAATAAAGGATTCTTCAAAAACAAAACTTTACGAACTTTGCAACATAATTAAAGAAATATAGAATTAAAGAGTTAATCAACAATTTTTTATTTCTTAAACTCAACAACTGAAAATGAAAGTATATTTAGATAACGCAGCTACAACCAAATTAGATGAAAACGTATTAGAAGCGATGTTACCATACATGCGTGAAGAATACGGAAACCCATCGTCTATTCATGCCTTTGGTCGCAAAACACGCTCTGCAATTGAAGTGGCACGTAAAACCGTTTCTAAATTATTAAATGTTGCTCCTGCCGAAATATTTTTCACTTCTGGTGGTACAGAAGCCGATAATATGGCGATTAATCAAAGTATTCATTCACTTGGCATCAAACATGCAATTACAAGCAAAATAGAACATCATGCTGTTGAAACCACTTTACAAATTTTAGAAAAGGAAGGTAAAATAAAATTAAGCTGGGTCAATGTTGATGCTAAAGGTAATGTCGATTTAAATCATCTAGAAGAC
>Ga0315904_10012853_pt1 | contig 10538 bp, 9 predicted proteins | sample LakEriMetagenome_6_FD_203529 | JGI IMG/M metagenome (GOLD analysis project Ga0315904, IMG submission 203529) | Freshwater fungal communities from buoy surface, Lake Erie, Ohio, United States - Buoy 12 MA120 | ecosystem: Environmental > Aquatic > Freshwater > Lake | place: USA: Lake Erie, Ohio... | reverse complement strand
GGGTATTGGCCTGCTCGGCCTGCTGATGCGCCGCTTCGGCTGGCCGCGCCCGCCCTTTGTGGTCGGCTTTGTGCTGGCGCTGCCGATGGAAACCTATCTTTACCAGGCAGTGCAATTCTATGGCTGGGATTTCTTGACGCGGCCGGGCGTGATGATCATTGCCGCACTGATCGTAGTATTTGCCGGGCTTGGTATCCGCAAGCGCCGCTTGGCGGATACGGAAGAAGATGGCGGCAGTACCGATACGGGCCGGCGCCAGCCTCAGGCGATTTTCGCCGTGATCCCGGTGGCACTTTTCGCGGCGGTCTTCATTGATGCGATGCGCCAGAGCTTCCTGGGTGCGGTCTTCCCCATGATGATTGCCGGCGCCATGCTGCTGATCAGCGTGCCTGTATTGTTGCGGCTGAATTTCGGGCGCGTCGGAGGTTCGCTATTCCATGATGCGGAAGCCAAGGCGAAGCCCGAGGATGGCAGCTTCTGGGCGCATCTTGGTTGGGTGATTGGGCTGGTCGGGCTTTCCGCCCTGGTTGGCTTCCTACTCGCCAATACGATCTTCTTCCTGTCCTTCCTGCGTTATGCGGCGGGCTGCACCTGGCGGATGACATTATTTTTAACTTCCATCGCGACCATTGGCCTGATCGTGGTGGCGCAATTGCTGACGCTGGACTTCCCGCAAGGGCTATTGCAGCATTTCTTCGACCTCCCCTGGCCCTTACGCTGACGGATAAGACTATGCAGAAAGCCATTCCCTGCACGCTGATGCGCGGCGGAACCAGCCGCGGCCCCTATTTCCTGCGTGATGATCTGCCCGAGGATCGGGAAGCCATGGGCCGCGTCTTGCTCGCCGCCATGGGATCGCCCGATGCGCGCCAGATTGATGGCATTGGCGGCGCCACCACGCTTACCAGCAAAGTTTGCATCGTATCCCGCGCGGCGGCCGGTGAGGCGCAGCAGGTGGATTATTTATTCGCGCAGGTTTCAGTGGATCGCGCCTTTGTGGATTGGGGGCCGACCTGTGGGAATATGCTGGCGGGCGTCGGCCCTTTCGCGATTGAAAGCGGGCTGGTGCCAGCCGAGGAAGGCGAAACCCGCGTGATGATCCGCGCCGTGAATACGGGTGCGATGATCGAAGCCGTGGTGCAAACGCCAGGCAAGCGCGTGAATTACGAAGGCGATACCGCGATTGCCGGCGTGCCTGGCACGGCTGCCCCCATTGTGCTGAATTTCGCCGATGCGGTGGGTGGAGCGACTGGCAAGCTGATGCCAACCGGCAACGCCATTGATGTGATTGATGGCGTGGAAGTGACTTGCCTTGATATCTGCATGCCGGTGGTGATCGCGCGCGCGCGGGATTTCGGCAAAACCGCCCGTGAAACCGCGAAGGAATTGGATGCGGATAAGGAATTCATGGCGCGGATTGAAGCCATTCGCCGCAAGGCGAGCCTTGCCATGGGCATGGGTGATGCGGAAGGCCGCGTCATTCCGAAATTCGCCATTATCGCGGAGCCTGCCGGCGGCCAGGGCGGTGTCGCGGCGCGCTATTTCACGCCACTCGCCTGCCATGAAGCCATGGCGGTGACGGGCGGGATTTGTATCGCAAGTGCGTGCGTGCTGCCGGGTACGGTGGCGGAAGGTGTTGCGCACATCACCGGCGCGGATCGGGAGATGATTGTGCTGGAACACCCAACCGGCAGCATGGAGGCAGTGATCACCACGCGGCGTGCGGCGGATGGATCGCGGGAGGTGATCTCCGGCGGCACGCTACGCACTGCGCGCCGGCTGATGGCGGGCGAGGTTTATGTCCCCGCCCGCGCTTGGTCCTAAGGAACCTCTGATCAAAGATGGACCGCATCAATTCATTTGCGGTTTAAAAAGGCTCTGACCAAGTTTTCCCAATTGATGCTTGCCTAACCAAGCTTTTTTCAGTCTGGAACGGCTGTATTGGTAGCTTGCAGACGCAATTCATCTGTCAGGCGATACAGTAACTCAGCAAAATACGCCGCTTGAGGTAGAGATTGGCAAGAGCACACAGAACTTCAAAGCGCGTCCTGTTCTTCGCCAGGCCCCGATAGCGGACATGGGTAATGAACCGTCCCAGGTTTGCCGGAGGCTGTTGTGCTTAAGTTACGCTGCCATGGTTGGCTCATTAGCGCTCCATCCTATTTGGAAGTTGGAGCCGATGGCTTACCCTGGGCAGTTCACTTCCATCTCACCCAGAAAGTACTCTCGCCGCGTCGTCTTGTGGTGGGGGTCAAAACTGAGGCTGGAGAAGCTTGTTTGTCGCATGGTGGTCATGCATAACGGGCCAGGGGGCGGGTTTGAATCAGAGGTTCCCCAGTACGTGTCCAGTGAACGAATGTGAATGGGACGCGCATTAAATTCGGCTTTGAAGCAAATGGTGGCCAGGGTTGGGATATTTGGGCAGCTACCGGACCTGCCTGCTCCCTTGGGAGCCATCTTGCAGGCGTCGCCCTGAGGCGCCTAGACTCCCCCCCAGAAAATTTGACCAGGAGCTGACAATGCCACCGACAGATCGCCGTTCCCTTTTTGCGCTCGCAGCTACAATGGCCGCCGGTGCAGCATTGCCGACACAGGCTAGGCCGCTCGATCAGGTCCTGTCTTCCCGTCGGCTGCGCGCGGGCATCAACCCCACGCTGCCGCCCTTTGGCACCTTCAATGAACGCAACCAGATTGACGGGTTTGATGCCGATATCGCGCGCGAAATCGCGCGGCGGATGAATGTGGAACTTGAAATTGTTCAGGTCGGCAGCCCTGATCGCATTCCCTTCCTGCAATCGGACCGCATTGACATCGTGCTCGGCGCCATCACCCGCACGATCGAACGCGCGCTGGTGATTGACTATACCCAGCCGCTGCATACGCAATCCATGGTGGTGTTGACCAAATCCTCCGGCACCGCGGTGCCTATCGAAAAGCCAGCAGACCTCAATAACCGCCAGGTCCGTATGGTCCAGGTGCGCGGCACGGTGGGCGTGCCTTGGTTGCAGGCGAATGCGGCGCAGGCGCAGGTTACGCTTCTCGATAATTACCCTGATTGCTTCCGCGCGCTGGCGCAGGGGCGGGCCGATGCCATGGTGGATGTCGCGGAATCGGTCGTCATCCCCATGCGTAATTTCCAGGGCGTGCAATGGAAAATCCTGGATGAGGTGCTGGCCAGCTTCTGGGTCGGTATCGGCGTGCAAAAGGGCAATACAGCCCTGCGTGATGTGCTGAATGTAGTGCTGTTCGAATTGCATCGCACCAACTTCGTCAACCAGACCTGGGAGAAGTGGTTCGGTGTGCCCATGACAACGCGCATCCCCTTCAACCCGATGTTCTGACATGTCCCTGCAATACGGGCAGGTTCTGCATTACCTGCCCGATTTCCTGCTTGGCGCGGCCATGGCGCTTTGGATCGCGGCCCTTGCCTTTGCGGGCGGGCTGCTGATCGGGCTTGTCGGGGCTGCGGTGCTGACACAAGGCCCGCTTTGGATGCGAGTGCCCGTGCTGGGGTATGTGCGCTTCTTCACCTATACGCCGCAGCTTGTGCAGATATTTTTTCTGTTCTTCGCGCTGCCGGAATTCGGCATCATCCTCTCACCCATCACAGCCGTGCTGATCGGCATGACAATGAATGCGGGCGCCTATCTGACGGAGATTGAGCGCGCCGGCTTTGCCTCGGTCCCGCAGGCTGAATTGGATGCAGCGGAAACGCTTGGCTTTTCGCGGGCGCAGACCGTTTGGTATGTGATCGCGCCGCATGTGGTGCGCACGCTCTACCCGTCTCTATCCAATCACTACATTATCATGACACTGGGCACTTCCATGGCGGCGATTTTTGGTGTGGAGGAACTGACTGGCCGTGCGCTAAACGCTAATGCCATTTCCTTCCGCTCGGTGGAGATTTTTTCGATCACGGCAGGTCTTTATATCGTTCTGACCATCATCGCCTCAGTGCTGCTTTGGCTGGTTGGCAGGTGGTTGTTCCGTGTCAAAGCCAGGGTCTTCTGAACCATGTCCGCCTGGCAGATTTTGGCGAATGAGGCGCCGCGCTTTTTCACCTGGTGGAATATGCTTTTCCTTGGGCAGGCGCTGCTGAATACGCTGATCGCTTCCGTCATCGGCTGCGCGCTTGGCTATGCGCTGGGCTTTCTGCTCGCCACGCTGCGCCTACCGCAGGTGATGCCCTTCGCGTCCATCCGCACAGCCGCCATTCTTTGGGTGGAAACCTTCCGCCGCATCCCCTTTCTTGTCCTGCTGCTGCTGGTCTTCTTCCTGGGCCAGGCGCTACGGCTGGAAGCGCCACTTTGGGGGGTTGCCATCACCGCAGTTGCCATCCGCATGAGCGCGCTGGCCGCCGAGAATGTGCGCGCCGGCTATGACAGCGTGCGCCCACAGCAATGGGAAGCAGCGCTGACCATGAACCTGCCAGCGCTGACAGCACTGCGCCGCGTGGTACTGCCGCAATCCTGGCGCGTGATCCTGCCGCCTTCCATTGTGCATGTGCTCAGCATGGTGAAGGAAACTTCGCTGGTATCGCAGATTGGCTTCATTGAAATCACCTTCGCCGCGAAAATGCTCACACAGCGCGGTTTCAGCGCCATCATCACCTATGGCACAGCGCTGATCCTTTATTTCTGCGTGTCTTGGGCCTTGGCGTCGCTCGCGCGGGCGGCAGAACGCCGCCTGACTACGCGGCGGGCTTTTATAATCCCGACGCCTTGAGTGCCGCGGTCAGCGCCGCCGCATCGGCTGCATCCACGGGCGGTTGAGGTGGCCGGACCGTGGCATCGGCAATGATGCCCATCTCTCGCAGGCACCATTTCAACCGCGCGGTTGCGCGCCCGCCCGGTGGCGCGCCATAAATCGCCTCGGCCAAGGGTTCCAATTTTTCGTGCAGCGCACGCGCCGCAGGCAAGTCATTTGCGCGCACCGCTGCGTCCAGTGCCACGATTTCATCGGGCATGAGGTCCGCCAGAGAAACCAGGCTGCCATCACTGCCATGCACCATGCAGGCCAGCAGATGTTCATCACCACTCGCACAGACCGCGACATCTGGGCGCAGGCGCTTCACCTGGCGGCGCAGCGCGTCATAGCTATCCACTTCCCAGCCGCCTTCCTTGATGCCCACCACTGTTTCAATCTTCAGCAGCTCAGCCATGGTTTCCGGCGTGAAGCCCATACGCCCGGCGGCGTGATGCGCCTGGAACAGAAATAGTGGCACACCCGGCACGGCATCCGCGATGATGCGGTGATGCAGCACAGCCATGGCGGTTGTATGCGCAAGTGCGAAGGCATTAGGCAGAAAAACCATGATGGCATCGGCGCCCGCGGCGAGAGCTTCGCGCGCTTCCTCTGCCGCTTCCAGGGATGATTCCGCATTCACGCCAGCCACGATCAGCTGCGTTGCATCCAAAGTTGCGCGTGTTACTTCCACCGCGCGGCGCTTCTCGGCGCGCGTAATGACGTAATTCTCCCCCGCATGGCCATTGATCAAGACACCGCGAATGCCGGGGCGTATCACGCAATGCGCGGTATGGGCAGCATAGCCATCCCAGTCCGGCGCAAAATCCGCGCGCATCGGCAGCACGGTGGATGGGTAAATGCCGTGAAAGCGCGTATCGCTCATGCGGAATTGCTCCGTTGGTGAAGAAGCCGGTCTATGGGGAAAAGCGGCAGTTCCGGCGCTTCGCCCAGGATCGCTTGCGCCAGGATGCGACCCATATAAGGGCCGCTAGTGTAGCCGGAATGCACGCTGCCGATGATCCAGGCATCGTCAATGCCGGGGAGGGGGCCAATGGCGGGCAGCGCATCGGCCGTTTCCGCTTCCAGCCCAAGCCAGGACCGCACGACGCGCGCTTGGCGCAAGGCCGGCACGGTATGCGCCGCCAGCCGCACATTGCCGAGGAAATTCTCTGACCGCACCGCGACACCGCCGCGCGCGCGATCCCCAATGCCCTGCCATCCGCCACCAATCAGCACTGTGCCATTGGCATATTGCTTCAAGCTCAAAAGGCCGGAGGCAACACCAAGCACTGTGCGCATCACCGGTGGCATGCGTTCGGTCACGACAAGCTGATTGATCAGCACCTTGATCGGCAGCGTCATGCCAAGCCAGGCCGCCATGTCCTGAAGCCAAACACCACCCGCCAGCACCACGCGCTGCGCCGCAACCGCGCCCGCCGACGTATCCAGCACAAAGCGGCCATCAATGCCGCGCACTGGTGTTGCTTCCATCAATGTCACGCCGGCTTCCTGCAAGGCCGCGCGAAAGGCGCGCCCGGTCAGGTAGGCGGAGGCAAAGCCATCAATCGGGCAATGCCCAGCCAGCTTCACACCATCGGCAAGCCCAGGTTCTATTGCCTGGGCAGCGCGACCATCAATCAATTCAATGGGCGCGCCCGCTGCGCGGCGGATGCGCGCACGTTCTTCCAGCATTGCCGCTTCCGCATCCGTGAAGGCAACGGATAGGCCAGGGCAGGCTGTCGCCAGCACATCCCCACCAGCGCACCAAGCGGGCATTTTCATCCACATATCATGAGCGCGGAGCGCATAAGGGATCAGCGCCGCGCGAGTCATTTGCATCGTGAGCGTGCCGGCATTCACACCCGATGCTTCGCGGCAAATCTCACCGCGATCGAGCAGCACAACGCGCATACCGCCGCGCGCCAGGAACAAGGCCGTGGCGCAGCCCATCACGCCTGCGCCAATGACAGCCGCATCAAAGCGCGTCTTCATATCGGCGCCGGCGCCGGTACAGGAATATCGGCGTAGTCGAAATCGCCAAGGATGGACGCCATCGGCACAGGCCGCAGTGGAATACGGCCAGTGGTGAAGCCAATATCCGCCACGCTGACGCCGCGCGCCGAGGCAAGCAGTGCGCCGGCGGCCTCACCGCACATGCGCCCCTGGCACGGCCCCATGCCGCAGCGGGTGAAGTGCTTTAGTTGGTTGATCGTGTTGGCACCTGCGGCGGCGGCTTTTTCGATCTCGCTGCGCGTGACACCTTCGCAGCGGCAGATGATTGTTTCCGCGGGAATGGCAGCGACCATGGCCGGGCGCAGCGCCATCATGCGCGCCATGGCAGCACCTGTGCGGCGTGCACGCTCCAGTGCCGCGTCTTCTTTCGACGCGTGTTCCAAACTAAAGCCAAGATCATGAAGTGCCGTGCGTGCAGCAAGTCGCCCTGCTGCCGGCGCTGCCGCTGCGCCGCGCACGCCGGCGCCATCGCCAGCCGCATACAGCAACTGCACGCTGGTGCGTTGCGCGGCATCCAACACGGGCACCCAGCCGCCATCTTCCGGCCGATGCGCGTGCCGCGCGCGATAGGTGCGGCTTGCTTCCGTCGCCGGCACCAAACCATGACCGATGCAGAGCGCATCGGCTTGGAAGACGCGATCACCTACGCATACAGACGAAAGAACTTTGTCGCCCTCAGCCGCCGTCACCTGCGCGCCCGCTAGTACCGGCACCCGCGCCGCGAGCAGCCTGGCGCGCCACATCGCGCCCTGTGCCAGCAGATCGGGCCGCGCGGTGAGTGCGGGCAGCGCGCGCAGCCATTCAGCCGACGTTGCCGCATCGATCATCGCGGCGACAGAACCGCCCCCTGCCAAAATTTTCGCCGCCACCGCATAAAGCAACGGCCCAGCGCCCGCGACCACCACGCGCTGGCCCGGCAGCATGCCCTGCGCCTTCAACAATATGGTCGCCGCGGCAAGGCCGATCACGCCCGGCAGGGTCCAACCTGGAAAGGGAATAATCCGTTCATGCGTACCGCAGCAGAGAATCAGCGCGCGCGCCTGCACTGTGAAGGGCACGCCATCCGCGCCCAGCGCGGAAAGGCTGAAGGGTGCATCGGGCTCCCCTTCCGGCACCAGCGGCCCACCTCCCAAGCCCCAGACACGGCAGCCGGTGCGGATATCGGCGCCGCTGGCGGCCAGTGCGGCACGCAGCGCATCGCCTTGTTGCTGGTCACGATCCGGCTTCATCTCGAAGCCCGCCGGTGGCGCGCGATAGACCTGCCCGCCCGGCGCGGGCGATTCCTCCAGCAGCACAACGCGTGCACCACCTAGGGCGGCTTCTGTCGCCGCCGCCATGCCGGCCGGTCCCCCACCCAACACCGCAACATTGAAGATCATGCCGGCGCTACTTCCTGCCCAGCCACAACGGGCGTGAGGCAAGCCTGTACCAGGCGCCCATCAACGCGCAGCAGGCATTGCTGACACACCCCCATCATGCAGAAGGCAGTGCGTGGGCGTGTGGGGTCCTCACCTTCCCCGAAGCGCCAATGGCCAGCGGCGATCAGCACGGCGGCCAAGCTTTCCCCCGGATGCGCCACGATGGGAACGCCTGCCACCGTGATGGTAACAGGCGCGGGACGCGCGACATGGGAAATGCGCAGACGCATGTGCATGATAATAGGTCGGCGCGGGCGCCGCGCAACTATGGCATTGGCTTGACGCGATGCGCGGAAAGCTTCGAAAATAACCGTCTAATAGAACCGGGGCGATCGGGTTTGGCATTCCTGTCCATTCAAGGGCTGACAGTTTCCTATGGCGGCAAGGCCGATGTGCTGCGCGATGTGACGCTTGACGTGGAACGCGGCGAGGTGATTGGGCTGATCGGCCCTTCGGGTTCCGGTAAATCCACCATCTTGCGCACGCTGGTTGGGCTACTGAAGCCGCGCGCGGGCACCGTGACGCTGGACGGCACATTGGTGGATTATACAAGCCGCGCGAGCCTACGAGGCGCGCGTAATCGCTTCGCCATCGTCTTTCAGCAGTATAACCTGTTCCAGAACATGACGGCGCTGCGCAATGTCGCCATCGCACCCACGCTTGTAAAAAAGCGCGCCAAGAATGAAGTGGAGGCTGAGGCGCGCGCGCTACTCGCCCGTGTTGGCCTGTCCGAGAAAGTGAATGCCTATCCGGATGAGCTTTCCGGTGGCCAGCAACAGCGCGTCGCCATCGCGCGGGCGCTTGCGCTGAAGCCGGACATTCTTTTGCTGGATGAGGTGACGGCCGCGCTGGACCCCGAATTGGTGGGCGAGGTTCTGGACACCATCCGCGCGCTGCAAAGCGACGGCATGACCATGCTGATCGTGAGCCATGAGATGGCCTTCATTCGGGAAGTGGCGAGCCGCGTGGTCTTCCTTGATCAGGGATCAATCATCGAAACAGGTCCACCGGCGGAAGTGTTCGATCATCCGCGCAGCCCACGCCTGAAGGAGTTCACATCGCGTATCCTGCGCCATTGATGGTGTAGGATTTGTCGTTCGATAGTTCCATCGGTCGTATGAGAAGGAGGCTCCAATGCCCTTCGCCCCGCACGGAATGAACCTGCTGAAGGGTGCCATTGATTGCCACATCCATTGCGCGCCACATCTTTCGGGGCGATCCGTGAATGTATTTGATGCGGTGCGCCAGGCGGCCGCTTCCGGCATGCGCGCCATCGGCATCATGTGTAATTTCCAGAATACTTCGGGCCTGGCCGCGTTAGTGAATGATGAGCTTGGCCATCTGGGTGTTGAGGCCTTTGGCGGCCTAATCATGCAACCGACTGCGGGTGGCGTGACCTTGGAAGCAGTACGCACTGCGATCGGCTATGGCTATGGCCCAGGGACTGGCGCGCGCTTCATCAGCCTGCCGACCCATCACACACGCCATGTCGCGCTACAGGAAGGCCGCAGCGCAAGTTTCCTTGAATCCACCTTCTTCGTACCCGATGGCGGCCCCGTGCCCGATCCTGTGCCCGCCATCATGGAACTCTGCGCCGCAAAGGATGTGGTTTTCGATTGCGGCCATGTCTCTGGCCGGGAAGCAGTCGCGCTTGTTGAGGAAGCCAAGCGCCGCGGTCTTGCGCGCATTCGCACCCATTGCGCGGGCTATGCGCCTGAGGAGATCGCCGCGATTACGACGCTTGGCGCCTATGCTGAGTTCTCCTTCTTTGGTCTGACCCATGCGACACAAGTTGGGCTTACGCATGCAGATGACGAAAAGCACAAGATCGCCGCGCATAGCGTGATTCAGGATTTTACGCCGCGCATCCGCGCCGCCGGAGATTGGGCGATTCTTTCAAGCGATGCGGGCGTGTATCTTTTGCCGCCACCAGTTGAAGCATTGCGTGAATTTGTCGTGCTTGTCGAAAGCGAAGGATTCAGGGAAGTCGAGATCCGTCGTATGATCTGCGAAAATCCTGCGAGGCTTTTCAGGGTCGAACGTCAACTATAGCGCCTGATCCGCGTATATGGTTGCCCAAAGCGGCGCAGTGGCACAAAGGTTCTTCAGGCCGAACCGCACCACCTTAACGCGCTATCGGCTGCAACCTTGATGGCGCGGAGATAATCTTCCACATCCACCCATTCATCATGCCCGCCATTCTGGGTCAAATCACCGCAAAGCGGCCCGAAGCCGACGGTTGGGATGCCCTTCTGTACCATCGGTACGCGGATATCAGATGATGTATGCATGGCATTCACAAAGGGTGAGAGGCCAGTCACGCGGGAAACCGCAGCGCTTACCGCACCAAAAAGCAACGAC
>Ga0315904_10012849_pt1 | contig 10542 bp, 5 predicted proteins | sample LakEriMetagenome_6_FD_203529 | JGI IMG/M metagenome (GOLD analysis project Ga0315904, IMG submission 203529) | Freshwater fungal communities from buoy surface, Lake Erie, Ohio, United States - Buoy 12 MA120 | ecosystem: Environmental > Aquatic > Freshwater > Lake | place: USA: Lake Erie, Ohio... | reverse complement strand
CACCACCAGGTGCGACAGCGAGAAGGCGAGGGCGACAGTGTAGACGCCCAATACGGCCAGGTATTTGCCCAGCACAATTTCCAGGTCAGTCGCGGGGAGCGTGAAGAGCAGTTCGTCGGTCCCCTGTTTCCGCTCTTCGGACCAGGCCGACATGCTGATGGCGGGAATGAACAGCAGCAGGAGGATCGGGAAGACTTCGTTGAGCTGGCTCAGGTTCGCCAGGTTGTTGGCGAAGAAGTCGCTGTTGAAGGCGAAGAACGAGCCGATCGCGACAAAGAAGACAATGAACACATAACCCAGCGGGCCGGAAAAGTAGCTGAGGAAATTGCGTTTGAACACGGCCCAAATCACGTGCATGCGCAGTTTCATGGGACAGTTCTCCGAAAGACCAGGGGGCGATGATGAGTCGTCAGGACATTCCGCCAGGCTCCACTCGAGCCTGGGGTCTGGAAGCGGTGGGGCTGTTCACGCCACCTTGCGGCGTGTCAGTTGCCGGAAGCGGGCTTCCATCTCTTCTTCGTTTTTGCCGAGGTCCGCCACCATGCCGTCGAGGACCAGTCGGCCTTCATTGACGAGGATGACACGGCTGGCGACAGCCCGGACCTCCTGCAGGATGTGGGTCGACAGCAGGATCGTCTTCGATTTGCCGAGGTCACGAATCAATTCGCGCACATCGTGGACCTGGTTCGGATCGAGACCGGCGGTCGGTTCGTCGAGGATGAGGATGCGGGGGTCATGCAGCAGAGCCTGCGCCATTCCCACACGTTGGCGATAACCACGTGACAGCTTGCCGATCGCCTTGCCCCAGACCTGGGTCAGCGCACAGCGTTCGGCGACGTAGTTCATCCGCTCGCGAAGATAAGAGCCCGACAAGTCCCGGGCGGCGCCGAGGTAGCCCAGCAGCGAACGGGGAGTCATTTCCAGGTAGAGCGGGCCATTCTCGGGGAGATAGCCGATGAGTTGGGCGGCGGCAATGCGGTCGTGGTAGACGTCGTGACCGCCAATCCGTGCCGTTCCGCGAGTGGCCGACAAGAACCCGGTGAGGATCTTCATCGTGGTCGATTTCCCAGCGCCGTTCGGTCCCAGGAATGCCGTGACCTGACCGGCGGGAATGGAAAACGTCACGTTCTCGATCGCGGCAAACTGACCGTAGTGCTTGCACAGCCCCTGGGCTTCAATCATCAGCTCCGTGTCGGCTGGACTCATGACAATCGAACTCCGTGTATGGGCAAAAGACAACAACGAACAGCGGATGGACAGTCAAAGAATGCGGAGCCTGTGGGGCTTCGCGGAAACTGTCACAACGCAAGGCCATTCCGCTTGAGGGCAGGCCCTTCGAACTGCCTGAGACACTGCCCCCAGTCAGCCTGGTTCCAACGCCTGCATTGCGTCGCGAGACCCTTGCATTTAGCAAGCGCCGGGTCAGGTTGTAAAGGCACCGGCTGGGGAACGTCTGAAGCAGTTTCACGAATTTTTAGCTTGGCTTTCAAGACTTCGCACCAGTCCACCCATGCGGATCTTTCGGGTCCGGAAAGTGGTTGAAGGGATGCTGGTCGTGACATATCCTTGCGAGCACAGGGGACTGCGGTGTCTGGCGGATTTGGAGGTCCTGCTGGGGGCAGTCGTACAGGGTCTTCGGCCGGGATGGGTTCTCATGAGTGCAGTCGGGCGTCTTGCGGTTTCGATCGTTGTCATAGGGATCGTGGCTCAATTGGCGGGATGCTCTCCGGCCACGCAGGCACCCGAAAAGATGCCAATTCCAGTCTCGCCCGCGCCCGCCGCCAAGGTGGAATTGCCGGAAGAGTTTGACGGTCCAGTCGATTTTCCAAAGCTCCCCCCGGGAGCTGGCTCCATTGATGAGGACGCTCCCCGCGAATTCACCACCACCAAAAGTGGCCTGAAATACCGGATCTTGCGGAAGGGGGAGGGAAAGAGGCCCACAGTGCTCAACAAGGTCGAGGCCCATTATCGGGGATGGATGATGAATGGGACCGAGTTCGACAGCAGCTACAAGCGGGGCAAGCCCTCGACCTTCAAATTGAATGGGGTCGTGGAAGGGTGGCGGGAAGGGCTGCCCTACTGTGCTGAGGGGGGGATGATTGAACTGGTGATTCCGTCCCGGATGGGTTACGGCTCGCGAGGGCAGGGACCGATTCCTCCCAATTCGACCCTGCGATTCATCGTGGAATTGAAAAAGGTCATGTGAGCGGCCCCGGCACAGAGCATGTTTGGGGCGTGCAACTCCCAGGGCGATTCGGCGAGAACTCGCTTCTACAGGGGGTGGGGACTGGGAGCGGGAACCGGTGGTGCGATCGATCCGCCGCCAATTCGCGTGCCCAATCCGCGAGCCCGGTGGGGACAATTTGACAGGGGGGGAATAACGGCCTGTCGGATTGACTTGCGCTCGCTGGAATCACGGGGTATACTGTGGTGGTGCCATAGAGATCACTGTGTGGTCGTTTGTGCATGTTGTCTGAGACCTGACCTGGAGAATAGCCGGTTTGTTTTCAGACAGCCTCGAAGTGTGTGGTTGCCTGTGGCAACCCGGGACTGTTTCTTTTTCCCCTCTGGTTCGCGAGTCACCCGTGTCGACTGATACCGTCTCCCGCAAGACCCAAACCGCCCTCAACGGTGCCGACATTCTGGTCGAGGCCATGATTCGGCAGGGTGTAGACACGGTATTCGCCTATCCGGGCGGTGCCAGCATGCCTCTGCACCAGGCGCTGACTTTCCGCCGGGACCAGATTCGGACGATTCTGCCCCGCCATGAGCAGGGGGGGATCTTCGCGGCTGAGGGATACGCGCGATCGACTGGAAAGATCGGCGTCTGCATGGCGACCAGCGGTCCCGGGGCGACCAACCTTGTGACGGGTCTCGCGGATGCCAAGATGGACAGCATTCCGCTGGTGGCCATCACCGGACAGGTGTCGCGAAAGTTCATCGGAACCGATGCCTTCCAGGAAACCCCGATTGTCGAAGTCTGCCGGGCGATCACCAAGCACCATTACCTCATCACACGGTTTGAAGATGTGCCCCGGGTGATCAAGGAAGCTTTTTATGTCGCCCGCAGTGGACGGCCCGGTCCGGTGCTGGTCGATTTCCCGAAGGATGTGCAACTGGAAAAGACCGCGGAGGAGGTCAACTACGATCCTCCCATGCGATTGCCCGGATACCATCCCGAACCGCGGCCGGTGAACCCGGCCCAGATTCGGCAGGTGCTCGCCGCGATCAAGCGCTCGCGCAAGCCGATCCTTTACGTTGGTGGCGGGGCAATCAATTCGGGTGCGTCGGAAGAACTGACGAAGTTCGCCCGTCGGACGGGCATTCCCGTGACCATGACACTGATGGGGCTGGGGGCCTTCCCCGGAAGCGATCCGCAGTCGCTCGACATGCTGGGGATGCACGGCACGGTCTATGCCAACTATGCCATCAATGATGCCGATCTGCTGCTGGCATTTGGAGTGCGCTTTGATGACCGTGTGACCGGCAAGATCTCGGAGTTTGCCGTGCATGGAAAGGTGATCCACGTCGACTCCGATCCTGCCGAGATCCACAAGAACCGTGAAGCCCACATTCCCATCATTGCCGATCTGAAGGATGTGCTCGCAGCCCTGAACCAGGCCGTGACCGATGGAGACCTGCCCGAAATGCAGGACTGGTGGGCCCAGCTGAAACAGTGGAAGACCAAGCATCCGCTCACGTACAAGGATCCAGGTCATGACCTGATCATCCCGCAGTACGCGATCCAGGAACTGCATCGCCAGACAGCGTCCCGTGAGACCTATATCGCGGTCGGTGTCGGCCAGCACCAGATGTGGGCGGCCCAGTTCTACAAGTTCGACCGCCCCCGCCAGTGGATGAGCAGTTCGGGGCTGGGGGCCATGGGCTTTGGCCTGCCCGCCGCCATGGGCGTGCAGGCGGCGCATCCGAATGCCCTCTGCATTGACATCGACGGTGATGGCTCATTCCAGATGAACATCCAGGAGATGGCCACTCTGGTCTGTGAAAAGCTCCCGGTGAAGATGTTCGTGCTCAACAACCAGCACCTCGGAATGGTGATGCAGTGGGAAGACCGGTTCCACGCCGGAAACCGCGCCCACACGTATCTCGGTCCCATTGATCATCCCGAGGCGCTGGGTCAGGGGTCGGGACAAATCGGGGCGACAACCTACCCCAACTTCGTCCAGATCGCGGCGGGCTACGGCATTCCCGCCCGTCAGGTCCGGTCGAAAAAGGAACTCCCGGCTGCGATTGCCGAGATGATCAACACCCCCGGGCCCTTCCTGCTCGACATCATCTGCCCCTACCAGGAGCACGTGCTGCCGATGATTCCCGGCGGGATGACCGTCAAGGAAATCATCCTGGAATAGACCCTGGTTCGCTGCCAGGTAAGAACCTGCAACGCCGGGGGACGGTCGATCCGATCCCCCGGCGTTTTTTTTCGATTCTGAGTGGGCGGCTGCGATGCCAGGACGAGGAGTGGTCGTTTGACCGTCCTTGCTGGCAGTGATAAACCTGCATCAGCCGGTGCGCGAGTCCCCTCTGTGTGTTGACAGGGGACTCCGCTTTGGATGGCGTCATCAACGTGTACTGCCAGGAACTTGAGCATGTCACTTCCCCGACTTTCGTCACGCAAGCGGAACGGTGCGGCCACGGTGGGCCCCCTGGTCCTGGCGTGGTTCCTGTCGTCCGGATTCCCCCTGAGTGGTGCCGAGCCAGGCATCGAATTCAACCGCGACATTCGCCCGATCCTGTCGGAGAATTGCTTCGCCTGTCATGGTCCTGACGCTCGCAAGCGGGCGGCGGGGCTGCGACTGGATGTGGAGGCCGACGCCCGCAAGGCTCTGGAATCGGGTTCGACGGCCATTGTCCCCGGGCACAGTGACCAAAGCGAACTGGTCGCCCGCGTGCTTTCGAAAGACGCGACGGCTGTCATGCCTCCTCCCGAGACGGGGAAAGCCCTTACCCCCGGCCAGATCGAACTCCTGCGCCGCTGGATCGATGCGGGAGCCCCCTGGGAAGGACATTGGTCGTTCCTCCCCATCCGTCGATCACCTCCACCTCGGGTGGAAGGCCAGGGATTCGTCAAGAACGGCATCGATCAGTTTGTGCTGGCGGGACTGGCCGCGCAGGGACTCGAACATGCCCCTGCGGCCAACCGCATCACCCTGTTGAGGCGGTTGCACTTCGACCTGGTCGGATTGCCACCGACACCAGCCGAGGTGGATCAGTTCCTTCAGGATCAGTCTCCGGACGCCTACGAAAAGGCGGTCGACCGCCTGCTGCAATCGCGGCACTTTGGTGAACGGATGGCGATGTTCTGGCTCGACCTCGTGCGCTATGCCGACAGTGTGGGATACCACGGTGACCAGCCAATGTCGGTCACGCCGTTTCGCGACTATGTGATCGACAGTTTCAATACCAACAAGCCGTTCGACCAGTTCACGATCGAGCAACTTGCCGGCGATCTGCTTCCCAACAGCACCCGCGCGCAGAAAATTGCCGCGGGCTACAACCGCCTCGGCATGATGAGCGCCGAGGGGGGCGTCCAGGACAAGGAATACCTTGCAAAGTACATCGCCGAGCGGGTGCGAAACGTCAGTGGGGCCTGGATGGGGGTCACGATGGGGTGTTGTGAATGCCACGACCACAAGTTCGACCCGTTCACAACGCGGGAGTTCTACCAGTTCGAGTCGTTTTTCGCCGACATCCAGGAACGGGGGCTCTATTCTGGTTCCGACCAGACGGGGGCCTGGGGATCCTCCATGCCTGTTCCCGAGCCCGACCAGGAGCAGGAACTCAACCGGCTGGAGGGTGAGCTGACCCGGCTGAAAGGCCAGCTTGACGAGCCGACTCCCGAACTGGCCGCCGCCCAGGCGGAATGGGAGTCCCAGCAGGCCCCGGTGCGAGGCTGGCAACCCCTGGCGATCGCGGGTGCCCAGTCGAAGGAACAGGCCGAACTCAAGATCCTGGAGGATCGTTCTGTGCTGGCCGCCGGTAATCGCCCGGCGACGGATACCTACACGTTGACCCTGGCCAGTGTTCCGGCCGGAACGACGGCGCTGCGACTGACGGTCTTGCCGGATGATTCCCTGCCGGCCAAGGGACCGGGGCGGGCCGACAATGGCAATTTCGTGTTGACCGAACTGGTGGTCCGACGGACGAAGCCCGGGATGGAACCGGTGGTCGTCGAATTGCAGAACGCATCGGCCAGCCATGAGCAGAAGTCGCATGCCGAGCCGCATCCCGACAAGGCCTGGTCGGCCGCCAGCGTGATTGATGGCGACGCCCGCGGTGCCGAGTGGGGCTGGGCCATCCTCGATGAGGCAGGGCGGGCGAATCACCTGGTCGTGGAATTCAAGTCCGACCTCCAGTTGGCCGAGGGAGAGACCCTGGTGGTGGAGTTGCGACAGAATCACAGGAACCCGGGACACCTCCTGGGCCGGTTCCAGTTGTCAGCGACTTCCACCCCGCGCCCGGTCAAGGCGGACGGAATGGGATTGCCCCGGAACATCCGCGATCTGCTGGCCGTGCCAGGCGCGCAGCGGAACGATGCCCAGAAGTCTGAGCTGGCCACCTTCCATCGTTCTCTTGCCCCCTCGTTGCAGCCGGTGCGTGAGCAAATTGCCGCCGTGCAAAAGCAGCGGGATGAATTGAATCGCAGGATTCGCATCACGTTGATCACGGTCGCCGTCGAGCCCCGCATGGTGCGAGTCCTGGGACGTGGCAACTGGATGGATGAAACGGGAGATGTGGTGCAACCTGCGCTCCCCGCGGCACTCGGCGGAAAGGCCACCACCGATCGTCGTCTGACACGCCTCGATCTGGCGAAGTGGCTGGTTTCTCCCGAGCATCCACTGACCAGCCGCGTGCTCGTAAACCGTTTGTGGAAGCAGTTTTTTGGTGCCGGTTTGTCGCGCAAACTGGAAGATGTCGGGGCCCAGGGAGATCCTCCCAGCCATCCGGAACTGCTCGATTATCTCGCGGCGGGTCTGATTGACTCGGGATGGGATTTCAAGCGGCTGGTGCGGGACATGGTCACTTCCGGAACCTATCGCCAGAGTGCCGTTCCCACGGCCAATCAACGTGAGAAAGATCCGTTCAACAAGTGGCTGTCGCACCAGGGGCGATTCCGCCTCGATGCCGAGCTGGTTCGTGACAATGCCCTCTCGATCAGCGGCCTGCTGAACCCGAGGATTGGGGGCAGGAATGCGAACCCCTACCAGCCCCCGGGATACTGGTCGTATCTCAATTTCCCCATGCGGGAATGGCAGAACAGCTCGGGAGACGACCTCTACCGACGTGGGCTCTACACACACTGGCAACGGCAGTACCTGCATCCCAGCCTGTTGGCGTTTGATGCGCCGAGTCGTGAGGAATGCACAGCAGATCGCGTGCGGTCCAACACTCCGCTGCAGTCCCTGGTGCTTTTGAACGACCCGATCTACGTCGAGGCGGCCCGTGTCTTCGCCGAAAAGGTCCTCGCCTCGGGAGGGGCGACACCGGCCGAGCGATTGAACTGGGCCTATCGCCGGGCCCTCTCCCGGGCACCGCGTCCCGATGAGGAACAACTCCTGCTGTCGTTGCTCGAGAAGCACCTGGGCGAATACCGGCAGGACCCCGAATCGGCCCGCAAGTTGATCGGCGTCGGCACTTCGCCCAGCCCCACACCTCTGGAGCCGGTGGAGCTCGCCGCCTGGACCTCAATCACCCGGGTGCTGTTGAACCTCCACGAAACCATCACCCGGAACTGACGCAACCCGAGGGGGAGGCGGGCCGGTTCGGGCAGGTCTTTTCCTCACAGAGTTGACGTTTTCCGACTCATTTTCCCGATCGAAATCACTGGTTGCATCATGGCCACATCCCACGTTTCGATTCCGTCGCGAAGAACCTTCCTGGGAAATGCCTCCAGTGGTCTGGGTGGCCTGGCTCTCGCTCACCTGCTGCAGCGCGATGCCCGCGACCGGGTGCGGGCGGCTGAGGCTGTTCCCGAGCATCGCCGGGGGATCATCACCGAGTTGCATCATCCGCCGAAGATCAAGCGGGTGATCTGGCTGTACATGGCGGGGGGAATGAGTCACCTGGAGACCTGGGATCCCAAGCCCAGGTTGAAGGAATTGCACGGGCAGCCCATGCCCGAGTCGATCACCAGGGGTCAGCAGATCGCCCAACTGCAGGGAGCGAAGCTGAATTGCTTTGCCCCCCAGCACGACTTTGTGAAATACGGCCAGTCGGGGCTGGAGTTCAGCTCGATCTGGCCCGAGCTGGGGAAGCACGCGGCCGATCACATGTGCCTGGTGCGCTCGATGTACACCGAAGCGATCAACCATGATCCGGCCCATACCTTCATGAATACCGGGACGATGATTCCCGGACGTCCCTCCATGGGGGCCTGGCTGCTGTATGGGTTGGGGAGTGATGCCGACAGCCTCCCCGGATTTGTCGTCATGGTCTCCACGGGGAATTTTGGCCAGAAGCAGCCGATCGCGGCCCGGCAATGGCATTCGGGGTTCCTGCCGAGCCGGTTCCAGGGGGTGGAGTTCCGCAGCAAGGGAGATCCTGTGCTTTACGTGGGGAATCCCGCGGGAGTGACGCGGGGGCGCCAGGAGGATCTGGTCAACACGCTGAATGCCGTCAACCGCCTGGCCAATGACCAGCTCGACGATCCGGAGATCGCGACCCGGATCGCACAGTACGAGATGGCCTTCAAGATGCAGGCCGGGGTCCCTGACCTGATGGATCTTTCCCAGGAACCGGCGCACATCTTCGACCTCTACGGGACGAAGGGGGGCGATGGTTCCTTCGCCGCGAATTGCCTTCTGGCCCGCCGCTTGGCCGAACGCGGAACCCGCTTCATCCAGCTCTACCATCGCGATTGGGACCATCATGGTGCGGTGAAAGCGCACTCGCAGGGGACTGCGGCCGAGGTGGACCGTGGAGCCGCGGCGTTGATTACGGATCTCAAGCAGCGAGGGATGCTGGACGAGACGTTGATCGTGTTCGGCAGCGAGTTTGGCCGTACCCCGATGGCCCAGGGTGACGGCCGGGACCATCACCTGGCTGGTTTCACCATGTGGCTGGCCGGCGGAGGCATTCGGGGCGGGATGTCTTATGGAGCGACCGACGAACTTGGCTACCACGCGGTCGAAAACCGGACGCATGTGAATGACATTCACGCGACGATCCTGCACCTGCTCGGCATCGATCACCTCAAGCTGACCTACCGTTTCCAGGGGCGTGACTTCCGCCTGACGGACATTGGTGGCAAGGTGATCGAACCGATTCTCAGTTGAAATCCGCGTCGCGATCGATGGTGGTCGGGGCGTCGCCAGGCGCCTGAGGCCGCACCTCCCGGAAATCCGGATCTGTTCCGGATTCCTGTTCCCAGCTCACCAGACGTTCTGTTCCAGTTCTCATGAAGCCGATCCAGACCGATCCCAATCTCTTTACCGCCAACCGCAATCGCCTGAGGGGACTGCTCCCCCGGAATGCGGTGGCTGTTGTTCACTCGAATGACATTCTGCCCACGAATGCCGACGGGTCCCTTCCGCATTTTCAGAATGCCGACCTCTACTATCTCACCGGCATCCTGCAGGAAGAGTCGATCCTGGTGATTGCTCCGGACGCTTTCGAGGAAAAGAACCGGGAAATCCTGTTTCTGCGGGAGCCGAATGAACTGGCGCTGATCTGGGAGGGGCACAAGCTGTCGAAGGCGGAAGGGACGCAGATTTCGGGAATTCGAACCATCAAGTGGCTTGCGGATTTTCCGACAGTGTTCCGGCAGTTGATGTGCGAGAGCGAGCATGTGTTCCTGAATTCGAATGAACACGCCCGCGCGGTCGACGAGGTCGAAACCCGCGAGTGGCGGTTCACCCGCGAATGCCAGCGCCGGTATCCCCTGCACCAGTATCATCGCCTGGCCCGGTTGATGCACACCCTGCGGGTCATCAAGCAGCCCCAGGAAATCGAACTGATCCGCAAGGCGTGCCACATCACCGGCGAGGGATTCCGACGCGTTCTGTCGTTCGTGAAGCCCGGGGTCAATGAGTGCGAGGTGGAGGCGGAACTGATCCATGAGTTCACCCGCCACCGTGGGACCTGGGCGTACAATCCGATCATCGCGACCGGTGTCAACAACTGCGTGTTGCATTACAACGTCAACGATCAGGTCTGCCAGGAGGGGCAGTTGCTGTTGCTGGACGTCGCTGCGGCCTACGGGCAGTACGCATCCGACCTCACGCGGACCATTCCGGTCTCGGGGCGATTTACCCCCCGGCAACGGGCGGTCTACGACGCGGTCCTGCGGATCTTCCGGGGAGTTCGCAACCAAATGCGTCCCGGGAAAACCACCCGCGACCTGCGTCTCGAAACAGAGCGGCTGGCCGAGCAGGAGTTGTTGGGATTGGGACTGCTGAAAAAAGAAGAAGTCGCCCGCCAGGATCCCGAGAATCCCCTGCTGAAGAAGTACTTCATGCATGGCGTGGCGCACCCCCTGGGGCTGGATGTCCACGATGTCGGTTTCCCCCGCGCCCCGATTGCCCC
>Ga0315904_10012848_pt1 | contig 10542 bp, 17 predicted proteins | sample LakEriMetagenome_6_FD_203529 | JGI IMG/M metagenome (GOLD analysis project Ga0315904, IMG submission 203529) | Freshwater fungal communities from buoy surface, Lake Erie, Ohio, United States - Buoy 12 MA120 | ecosystem: Environmental > Aquatic > Freshwater > Lake | place: USA: Lake Erie, Ohio... | reverse complement strand
CGACAACCGCGTCCGAATGCACTACGGCGGCGGCAACGGGGCGGCAACGGGCGGCCTGCGTTCCACGGAGAACGTCGCCCTCCGCCGCGCCGCCGTCGCCGCGCTGTTCCCGGCCCTCGCCGCCGCCCTCGCGGCTAAGCATGGGGGTGCGGCGTGACGGAGAACTACACCGCCTACGCCGAAATGCTCGAGTCGAAGCGGCATGCGAACGACCGTCACGGCTTCGACCCCGGCGACCTGTCGCCGGCGCTGTTTGACTTCCAGCGCGCGCTGGTGGAGTGGTCCGTGCGACAGGGGCGGGCCGCCATCTTCGCCGACTGCGGCATGGGCAAAACGCTGATGGAGTTGGCGTGGGCCGATGCGGTTGTGCGGCATACGGGCGGGCGAGTGCTGCTGCTGACGCCGCTGGCCGTCGGGGCACAACTCGCCGCCGAGGCCGAGAAGTTCGGTATCGCGGTCACCCGTAACCAATCCGGCGTCGCGCATGCTGGAATCACGGTGACGAACTACGAGCGGCTGCACCTGTTCAGCGCGAGCGACTTCGTTGGCGTCGTGTGTGACGAGTCCAGCATCCTGAAGAACTTTGCGGGCGTGCGGCGAGGGGAGATTACAGCGTTCATGCGGAAGATGCGGTACCGCTTGCTGGCGACCGCCACGGCCGCGCCGAACGACTTTACCGAACTTGGCACGTCCTCCGAGGCGTTGGGCTACCTCGGCTACATGGATATGCTCAACAAGTTCTTCAAGAACGACCTCAACAACAGCTCGACCGGCCGAATGGGCGGCAAGCAGGTGCAGTGGCGGTTCAAAGGCCACGCCGAGACCCCGTTCTGGCGGTGGGTGTGTTCGTGGGCAAGGGCCGTCCGCAAGCCGTCAGACCTGGGCTTTGATGACGCGCGGCTGACGCTTCCGCCGCTGATCGAACGCGAGCACGTGGTCGAGTCCGCGACGCTGGCCGAGGGGATGCTGTTTGCCTTGCCAGCAACGACGTTGCCCGAGCAACGGGAGGAACGTCGGCGCACGATCCCTGAGCGATGCGACCGTGTGGCCGCGATTGCCAACGCGACGACGGACCCGGTGACGGTGTGGTGCCACCTGAACGAGGAAGGCGACCGGCTCGCGCGACATATCGCCGACGCGGTTCAGGTCTCGGGGTCGGATGACGACGACGAGAAAGAGGCGAAGCTGTCGGCCTTTGCCCGTGGCGACGTGCGCGTGCTCATCACGAAGCCGAAGATCGGCGCGTGGGGCTTGAACTTCCAGCATTGCGCCCACGTTATCACGTTCCCGTCGCACTCGTTCGAGCAGTACTACCAGGCGGTGCGCCGCTCGTGGCGGTTCGGCCAGACGCGACCCGTTGTGGTGGACATCGTGGCGAGCGAAGGCGAGCGGGGCGTGCTGGCGAACCTGCAGCGCAAGCAGTCCCAAGCCGACCGGATGTTTGTCAACCTCGTGGCAGAAATGACGAACGCGCTGCGCGTCTCGCGCGCCGTTCTCCCCGACATTCAACAGGAGATCCCACAATGGCTGTAATGGCTCAGCGGGTGACAGATAAGTCGGCGATTTACCACGCCGACTGCATGGACATGATGGCCGTGCTGCCGGACGGACGGGTACACCTGTCGGTCTACTCGCCGCCGTTCGGCGGACTGTACCACTACTCATCCGACGAGCGCGACCTGTCGAACTGCGACGACTACGGCGCTTTCTTCGATCAGTACGCCCACATCGTGAAGGAGTTGCACCGGGTGACGATGCCGGGCCGCATGACGGCCGTGCATTGCATGGACGTGCCGTCCGGCAACTCCGGCAAGTCGGACTACTACCGAGACTTCCCCGGAGACATCATCCGCCTGCACGAGCGGCTCGGATGGCGATACGTCGCGCGATACGCCGTCTGGAAGGAGCCGCTCGCGGTGCGGCTTCGCACCATGCAAAAAAATCTCGCGCACAAGACGTTGGTCGAGGACAGCACGCGGTGCGGCGTGGCTAGCGCCGATTACCTCGTGGTGTTCCGCCGAGACGGCGAGAACCCGGTGCCCGTGGTGAAGCCCACCGGCATGATGCGCTACGCCGGCTCGCGGGAGATCCCGAAGGACGTGCTCAAGTACCGGGGCTGGACCGGGAAGCAGACGGAAAACCGATACTCGCACTGGATCTGGCGGCAGTACGCCTCGGCGTTCTGGGATGACGTGCGGATCGAGCGCGTGCTCCCCTTCCGTGACGCCAAGCACCCCGACGACGAGAAGCACGTCCACCCGCTGCAGCTTGACGTAATCGAGCGCATCGTGACCCTGTGGAGCAACCCCGGTGAAACGGTCTTGACGCCGTTTATGGGGGTCGGGTCCGAGGTGTATGGAGCGGTCGTGCTCGGCCGGCGAGGGATCGGAGCGGAACTCAAGGAGTCGTATTTCCGGCAGGCGGTCAAGAACGTGGAGATCGCCGAGCAGGGCGGACGAGACGAATCGGACACGGTTCCGATGGACTTGGGGGCCGGCGTCATGGACGACGAGGCCGCCTGATGGACGCCGACATCTTCGACCTCGAGCACGCCCGCCCCAAGCGCCGGACACCGACAACCGACACCGCGACCGGCGACCTGTTCGCGCCGACGCCACCACCGCACAACGGCACGGAGACGAGCAAGGCGGCGGCCAAGAAGGTCGCGCCGCACGTCTCGGCCATGCGGGCGCAGGTCTATGACGCCATCTGCATGGCGGGGCCTGCCGGCGCGACGCGGTCTGACATCGCCAACAACACCGGGATCAAGAAGGACACGGTGAACGCCAGGGCGAGCGAGCTGCTGACCCGCGGCCTCGTCAAGCAGGTCGGCAAGCGCGACGGCGAGGGGCTGCTGTATCCGACGGGGGGCGCGTAATGCCGGCTGCACCGAAGGCCCCGGCATTCCAGTTCTACTGCCGCGACTGGATTTCGTCGGGATCGGTCACGCTGATGTCGATGGCGGCAGAGGCCACGTATCTCCGACTGCTGTGCTATCAGTGGCTCGCCGACGATGGCCTGCTGCCGGCCGACCACGTGGCACTGCGGGCGATGACGAAGTGCACGCCGGCCGAATGGCGCCGCGTCTGGCCGGAGCTCGAGCCGCACTTCCCCATCGTCGCCGACGGCAAGCGCGGCAACCTGCGCATACTCGAGGACCGTCGCCAGCGCGATGCGTTCCGCGACGAGCAGCGGGCCAAGGCGGCGAAAGGGAATCGGTCGCGGTGGGGAGCCGAAGACGGGTCGCCAAGCGGTCGCAATGGCGACCATCCGGCGATCCCCGGAGCGGTCGCCGAACCGTCGCCGGACGGGTCGCCAGAAGGGTCGCCGGACGATCGCTCTGCAGTTTGCAGTCTGCAGTCTGCAGTTGAACACAACAGCACAGCACCCGCGCGCGAAGCGGTGTCGCGAAACGAGACAACCCGTGAGCGCAGCGCCGCCGAACGCCTGACGCCCCACGGCGCCCGGTGTCTCGAGCACATCCTGCGGGCGCATCCGGCACCCGCCGCGTTCGAAGCCGAAGTCGCCGCCGTGCTTGAGGGCATGCGCCCGAACGTGCCCACTGATCCCGAGGTCGTCTCGCAGGCGTTGAGCGACCTGCTGGTCGCCGGCGGCCAGATGTCGGCGCGGTCGTTCCGAGCGTTCGTTCAGGGCGCGGCGCGAGAGCGGGCGAAGGCGACCGCCGCACCGGTTGGCGACGACGCCGACGCCGTGATCGCGCGGAGCTTCGCCAAGGCCGAGGCCGAGCTACGCGCCCAGCAGCAGGGGGCCGCGTGACGCACAACCCGCAACTGCGCGCCGCGCTCACCCGGGCGATCCAGCGCCTGCTGGCCGTGCGCCCGAACGCTCGAGCGAAGATCACCGAGGCGCTGCTCGACGAGTGGGTCGCCGCCTTGAACGGCGTGGCGCTGGCCGCGATTGACGAGGCGGTCGCGCGGTGCAACGCGGCCGAGGAGTACTTCCCGTCCCCCGCCACCTTCCGGCGCTACGTCCGCGAGGTCGCGGCGGAGCAGGCCCGCGAGCGGGGCGAGCCGATGCCCCGCCAAGGCACCCAGGAGCCCGCCTGCCTGACGTGCGGGCGGGTGGAGGCCGAATGGGTCGAAGTCGTGCCGATCGGGTCGCAGACGGGCTTGGCGCGCCTGTTTTGCCGGTGCGCCGTGACGCTTGGGCACGCGATGTGGCCGCACGAGTGGGCGGCGGCGAACCGGCCGGCGCTTCGGGGGGCGGCATGACCGAGCGCGAAGTCGAGCGGGACTGCGACCGGCTGGTCGCGAGCATGGGCGGCGACGTGATCCGCACGAACCCGCCGGGGCCGACGCGGCAGCACATCGGCTTGCCGGACCGCCGGTATCGGCTCAAGGGCCGCGCCTTTTTCGTGGAGTTGAAAGCCCCGAGCGGCAAGATTACGGCGGAGCAGCTGGCGTTCTTGCGCGCCGAGTTGGACTGTGGGTGCCTCGCGCTGTGCGGCGGGGTGGACGAAGTCGCCGCGATGGTGCGGCGGATTGTGAGCGGGACGCAGGACGCGGCGCTGCAAGGGTGGTGCCGCGAGGTCGTGGAGGCGTGGGCCGCGAAGGGCCTGCGGCGCTCCACCCAACCGGCGGCAGCCACCGCCAGGGGCAGAGTATGACGCACGAGATCGACACGCGCCTCCGCGCGCTGGGCATCGACACGGAGGCGACGACCGATGTGTAAGACCATCATGGTGAGCAAGAGCGATATCGAGTGGTGGGAGTGCGACACCGGCGATGAACTGTCCGAGGCGCTGGACATGCCGCTGGCGTCCATCCCGCGAAGCCCGTGGTATGCCGACGCACCGGGCGGGGAGTGCTGCCTGTGCTGGGTGAATGTGGCGATGCTGGCCGACTCCTTGTCTGATCGCTACACGATGGACCAGAGCCATCTCGACCCGATGCACTACACGTTCACGCGCAAGCAGGAGGCGACGACCGATGGCAAGTGAGGTGAAGGACCGACCGGCCCCACGGTGGGCGGTGTGTGAGTATCAGGTGTCAAACGGGCACCAGTGCTGCGACCGCGCCGCGTATGCGTACCCAGCGATGGGCGGTGGGTGGATGCAGCTTTGCGTCGATCACGCCCAGCGGCATCTCGCGTACTGCATTACGCGCGACGACCAGCAGGAGGCCCGCCGTGGCTGAGCCGACGCTGGACGACCTTATCGAGTTCTGGATCGGTCGGTGCCGTAGCACCTTGCCAGAGTCCGAGCACCACCGCCGCGTGATGGCAACCGCCACCCACCTCCGCCGCCTGCGGGCGCTCGACGCGGCGGTGCAACGGGTGCGGCACGCAGGCGGAAGCGTTCTGCTGGCGTTCAACGACTGGCCCGCGTACCACAGCCCCCTCGCAGACGGGGAGCGCCGCAAGGCACTGAACGCACTAGCCGAAGCCATCGCCGCCCTCGACGCCGGGGGTGGGGCGTGAGCTGCGCGGCCGTTGTCTCCCTGTCCGGCGGGGCGCAGTCGTTCGTGGCGGCACAGCGCGCCGTGGCGCGGTATGGTGCGGCCAGCGTGGCGTGCCTGTTCGCGGACACGTCCGCAGAGGACGCCGACCTCTACCGCTTCGTGATCCAGGGCGCGGCGCATCTTGGGGTGCCGCTGTACGTGGTGCGCGACGGCCGCACCCCGCAGGACGTGTTGCGCCATCGGCGGTTCTTGGGGTCTGGGCGTGGTGCGCCATGCTCGGACATCCTGAAGCGCCGTCCGGTGGATGCATGGCTGGCGAAGCACGCGCCCGCCGCCGTGCTGGTGGTCGGCATGACGTGGGAGGAACCGCACCGCGTGGAGGCCATCACGGCGCGGTATGGAGACAGCCGCATCGTATGGGCACCGCTGACGGAGCCGCCGTACTTGACCCGCGACGATGTGTTCGCCGCTGTGCGAGACGCAGGGATCGCGTTGCCGCGCCTGTACGCTCGCGGGTACGCGCACAACAACTGCGGCGGCGCGTGCGTCCGTGCGGGGCAGGGCGCGTGGGCGCATCTGCTCAGGGACAACCCCGCGCTCTACGCCGAGTGGGAGGCGTGGGAGCAGGACATGCGCGAACTGGTCGGGCCGCACGCCATCCTGCGCGACCGCACGGGCGGCGAGCACGCGCCGCTCCCGCTGGTTGAACTGCGGCGGCGGGTGCAGGGCCAGCCCGACACCGTGGATCTGTTCGACATCGGCGGGTGCGGGTGTTTCGCACCGGACACAGCCGAGGCCGCTCCGTGACCCCCGCCGCGAGGACGTGCCACACATGCGCTCACGGAGAGCCGGTCTATCACGGACCCAACGCGCCGTCGTGGCACTTCGACTACCACACGCACTGCAAGCGCCACGACTGGATGATCGCTGATCCGGCGTTTCGGTGCCATCGCTACACCCCTTACCCCACCGCGCCCGCGAGGGCGGAGACGGAACATGAGTGACACGACGAAGCCGACTGACAAGAACTTCTGGGCCAACGAGCGCAAGGTTGGCGAGCACATCACCCTGACGACTGACGTGCAAGGCATCGTCCTCGCGCGTCACGCCAAGTTCGCCACCGTGTTCGGGACAGGGCGCGACGAACCCGAGGCGCTTGCCGCGCTGTGTGATTCCTTCGCGGCGCTGGCGGTCCTGCTCAACGACATCGTGACGCGCCCCTCGGTGACCGTAGGCGGATCGCCGCCCGTCGCCGCAGTTTTCGCCGGTACGGGGATGACGTACTGCTTCCCTGACGCCAAGGTGCCCCGTGCCGACGCCTGACACGGCCGCGCTCGCGGCTCGGCTGCGGGAGATCGTCAGCGCACTCCCGGCTGGGTTCCAAGTGAGCGCCGGAGACGGATGGCGTTTCGTCGGTGCCGACCTCACCGCCGCCGCTGACGCGCTCGCGGCGCTCGCCGCACCCTCCATGAGCGTGGCCAAGCCGGGCGTCACCGCCAAATTCACGGCAACACCGAGCGGCAACACGATGATCCGCCTCGGGAGCGTGACCCCCGCCCCGAGCGTGGCCGAGGCGCGGGAGGCGGTGGAGGATAGCGTCTTGGAGTACGGCAGCGTGCGTTCAACGGAGCCGCACGCGCGAAGCCGCCAATACGAAGCGTCCGTCAAAGACGCACGGCGCGCCGTCGAAGCCGCCCTTGACGCCCTCATCGCCGCTGTGCGCGCCGACGTGCCGACGGAGGTCAGGGAGGCGGCGGGGCGCGTCATGGAGTTCGTTTCACTCGCGGGCGTCATCATTCGCGGCGTGCGCGTGAACGACCGCGCCGTCGATCTGCAACCCGACGACCTCCGCGCCCTCGCGCGGCATGGGGGGGCGACGTGAGCGAGGACGCCAAGATCGCCGCGGTCGCGCTCAAAGAGATTATTCTCAGCCGGCGAGAGTTCGGTGACGATGAGGTTTCTGTCCCGTGGCGGACGCTTGAAGTGCTCGTGCGGCACGTGCTGCCATCCCCAATTGCGTACGACGAAGCATCGAAGGCGCTTGCAGACCGCCACGACCGTGCTGTCTCGTGTCTCCGTCGGATCCACGCGATGATCGATGAAGAGGCAACGGGCAACGCACCGACGCATGTTCTGGCGGCAATGCACGGGCGGTGCTGTCTGATCTTCCAGCAGGATCTCGAGGTGTCGGACTACGAGGCCACCCCATGACCGGCCTCCCCCTCATCGCCCAGGCGCGCGCCGACCTCGAGCTCGTCGGCTGGCGGCTCAACGTCCTGCTCACCCTCGCCCACGAGCTGCTCGACGTGCACGAGTACCGGCGGGTGAAGACGGAGTGGCTCGTGCGTATCTGCGGGTGCTCGCACGGCAAAGCCGTCGACGCACTCGCGACGCTGACCCGCCGAGGATACCTCGACCGTCGCGAAGGCGACGACGGCCCGGAGTATCGCCTGTACTGGACCCGGGCCGGTCAGTCGGCTGACCGCGCCGCGCCCGCATCCTCTCCGCGACCCGCCGCCTGACGCCGACCTTGCAGGGGTGAGCGACCTCACGCCTCTCAACCGCCGGCAACGGCTCTTTGTTGACGAGTACCTGCGCGACCTGAACGCCCTCGAGGCGGCGCGTCGCGCGGGCTACTCGCCGCGGAATCGCTCGATCGGGTCCGAGCTGCTCGCGATGCCGAGCGTGCGGGCGGCGGTCGATACCGCGCTGGCCGCCCGCGCGAAGCGCCTGCAGCTCTCGGCCGACGACGTGCTGGTCGAGCTGGCGATCATCGGCCGCTCAGACGTGCGCTGGTTCGTGGTCGGCGACGACGGGAAGCTCGCGCTGGCCGAAGGGGCGCCCGAGCATGCCTGGCGCGCAGTGCAGAGCGTGAAGACCACCGACCGAATCACCGAGACCGGCCGCGTGCGCACGATCGAGGTGCGGCTCTGGCCGAAGGTCGCGGCGCTGGATCTGGTGGGCAAGCACCTGGGCACGTGGAAGGAGCCGATCAAGTTCGAGGCGGTGCTGCCCCCGGTGGCCGAGTGGACGGACGAGCAGTGCGAGCGCATCGCGCGCGGCGAGGATCCCGCGCGCGTCTTCGGGAAGGCCGGCGCGTGATCGCGGCCGATGTGCTCCCGCTCCGAGCGCAGGCGGAGCTCGAGCTGCGGCGCCGTCGCGCGTCGCGGACGCAGGCCCGCGTCGGCTTGCTCGACTACTGCCGCCGGGTGACGCCGACGTGGGACTGGGAGGCGGCGCACATCGGCCTGTTCGCCTCATATCTCGACCGACTCCGTCGTCGCGAAATCACGCGCCTCGCGGTCGAGCTCCCAATTCGGCACTCTAAGTCAGAGACCGGCACCGTCCGATTTCCCGCCCAGTGGATCACCGAGGAGCCGGCCACGCGCGTGCTGATCGGGTCGCACTCGGCGCTGCTCGCCCAGAAGTTCAGCCGCCAGGCTCGCCGACTGGTGCGCGCCGCCGGCGTCGGTATCAGTGCCGAGAAAGACACGGCGGCGGAGTGGGAGACGGCCGCCGGCGGCGGATTGCGCGCGGTGGGCGCCGGGGCGGGCTCCGCTGGTATGGGCGCCGACGTGGTCATCATCGACGACCCCTTCGGCTCGCGCGGCGACGCCGAGTCCGAGGCCGGCCGCGAAGCCGTCTGGGACTGGGTCACGAACGACATGCTCTCACGACTCGAGCCCAACGGCGTGGCCGTCGTGACGCACTCGCGCTGGCATTCCGACGACGTGATCGGCCGCATCCGGTCTGGCCAGCTTGGCGACGGGTGGGTCATCCTCACGCTGCCCGCCGAGGCCTACGATGACGGGACGCCCGATCCGCTCGGCCGTGCGCCGGGGGAGGCGCTGTGGCCCGCGCGCTGGCCGCGGGAGGCGCTCAATCAGCGTCGCACCGAGTTGGGCGAGTACGCCTACGCCAGCTTGTACCAGCAGCGCCCGCAGCCGAGATCGGGCGGCATGTTCCCCTGGGCGAAGTGGGTCGAGCTCGACGCCGTGCCGGTCATCCCCGGCCGCGTCGTGCGGTACTGGGATCTCGCGGGCACCGAGCCGCGTGGCGCGTCCCACGATCCCGACTACACCGTCGGCGCGCTTGAGGGCGTGATGAGCGACCAGCGGATCGCGATCCTTGACGTGGCGCGCTTTCGCGTCGCGTCGGCCGAGCGGCTCGCGCGGATGGTGCAGGTCGCCCAGGCAGACCGCGCGAAGTACGGATCGCGCGTGACGTGGTGGATCGAGCGGCCGACGGGCATGACCGGCGAAGAGCAGAAGCAGGCGCTCTCGCGGGCGCTCATGCACACCGGGATTGCCGTCCACTTCGAAGCACCGACGGGCGACAAGACGCTTCGCGCCGAACCGCTGTCGGCCGCCGTTGGCGCCGGCAACGTCTGCCTTGCGCCGGGCGACTGGCGCGACGCCCTCCGCGCCGAGGCCGCCGACTTCCCTCGCGGCAAGCACGACGACCAGGTCGACGCCGCCGTCGGCGCGTTCGCCAAGCTCACCCTCGCGCCCGTGTCGGGCGCGGTCACCGGGACGTTCTCGCGATGATTCAACAGGACCCCAGCAAGCCCAACTGGCGGCATCCGGCCGCCGTCGCCCTCGACCCGAAGCGCCAGCGGAGCCGCGACCTGATCGCCGGCACCGACGCGATCCACGCCAACGCGCTCGCGTACCTGCCCAAGTGGCCCGGCGAGGACCACGAGAAGTACCAGCACCGCGCGAAGCTGGCCGAGCTGTTCGGGGCCTACGCGCGAACCCTCGACGCCGGCGAAGGCCTCGTCTTCGCGGAGCCGCCGCGCCTCGAGGACGGCGCGGCGCAGGCGTTCGTCGATCTGGCCGAGGACTTGGACGGCATGGGCAACGCGCTGCCGGTCTTTGCGCGGACGGTGTTCCACGACGCGCTCGCCGACGGCGTCGGCGGGGTGCTCGTGGATTACCCGACGGTGCCCGACGTGGGGCAGGTGTCGCTTCGGCAGGCAGCCGAGCGGGGGCTGCGTCCGTACTTCGTGCGCGTGCCGGCGTCGGCGATCGTCAACTGGCGCGTGACGCGGGTCGGGGCGAACGAAGTCCTGACGCTGCTCGTGCTGGCCGATGCGTTCGTGACCGAGACCGGCTTCGGCTTC
>Ga0315904_10012847_pt1 | contig 10543 bp, 7 predicted proteins | sample LakEriMetagenome_6_FD_203529 | JGI IMG/M metagenome (GOLD analysis project Ga0315904, IMG submission 203529) | Freshwater fungal communities from buoy surface, Lake Erie, Ohio, United States - Buoy 12 MA120 | ecosystem: Environmental > Aquatic > Freshwater > Lake | place: USA: Lake Erie, Ohio... | reverse complement strand
GTGTTGCGGCATGAGCGCACTGGCCATCGGTGAAGCCACGCCGCCCGCGCCCGCCGTCCCCGGCTTCGAAGGCCGCGTGGCCGCCGTCGATGTCACGCTGTCACCCGCCGACCGCGACGCCATGGACAGTGTCGTGGCTGCCGTCCACGCACTTGTCATGTCGCCGTATTATCAGGACCACGTGCTGCGCCGCGCGCCGCCCCTGGCCCGTTGCCCCATGCAGCCCGACTTTGGGCTGTTCTCGGGCTACGACTTCCACCTGACGCCCGCAGGGCCGAAGCTCATCGAGATCAACACCAATGCCGGCGGCGCCTTCCATGGCGCCCTGATGGATGACGCGCGCCACGGGTTGGGCGCACCCGGTTCCCATCCGCTGGCCTATTGGTCCGACCTTTTCGTGCGCCAGGTGCGCAATGAGTGGGCGAGGGCGGGGCAGGGCGACCTTGGTCGCGTCGCCATCGTCGACGACGCACCCGACACCCAGTTCCTGCGCCTCGAATTCCAGCTTGCCGCTCGCGAACTCAAGGCGCACGGCATAGAGGCCATCATCGCCGACCCGCGCGAACTGTCCTTCCGTGGCGGCGTGCTGCGCCGCCGGCAGGAGCGCATCGACCTTGTCTACAACCGCCTGACAAGTTTTTCCCTCGACCGGCCCGAGGACGCGCCGCTGCGTGACGCGCTCGAGGCGGGCGCAGCCTGGATCACCCCCGGCCCCCGCGCCCATGCGCTGCTCGCCGCAAAGCAGAACCTTGCGCTTATGGGCGACGAAGCTTTCCTCGCAGCAGCCGGCCTTGACGCCGAGGCGCGTGCTGCCCTTGTCCGCGCGGTCCCCGAGACAATCGTCATGTCCCCGGAAAACAGCGGGGACCTCTGGGCGCGCCGGGACGAGTTCTATTTCAAACCGATGCGCGGATATGGATCGCGCGGCGTCTATGCCGGGGCCAAGCTGACCCGCCGGACATGGGAGGCCATCGCCGCAGGTGGCGACTACGTCGCGCAGGCACTTGTCCCGCCTTCGCGCGTCCCCGTCCCGGGCCATGGCGAGATGCGCTGCGACATCCGCACCTTTGCCTATGAGGGGCGCGCCTTCATGCGCCTCGCGCGCCTCTATCGCGGCCAGACCACGAATTTCCGCACCCCAGGCGGCGGATTTGCAGCCGTTGTCTCGCCCTGAGGCTTGATCAAGGTCAAGGCGCCCCGCTCCCGGCAGGGCTAGTTGTTGCACCTACAAGGGATCACGCCCCTTTCACGAGAGGAGTTGACCAATGCCCATCTCCGTTTCCCGCTGGACCGTCGCCTGGTTCCTCGCCTGTCTTGTCTTCGCGCTTCACATCGTCGACGAGGGTTTCCACGGCACATTCGGCTTCTACAGCGACCTTGAGCGGCTGGTGAGCCTGCTGCTGCCGTCGCTCAACCTCACGCCCTTCAACTTCGAAGTCTGGCTCATCAACATGAGCGGCACGCTCTTCGTGCTGTTCCTGCTGACCTTCCTGGTTTCGAGGGCAAACCCGGTGATGGTACCGGCGTCCTATCTGTTCGCGGCCTTCCTGACCGGAAACTCGGCCTTCCACCTGCTGATGACGGTCGGACGGAGCGAGGCCGTGACGGGTGCGCTGACCTCGCCCCTCATGCTCGCGGCAGGCCTTTTCCTGTTCACAGCCGCAGGAAACACCGATCCCTTCGCGGCGCGCCGCGAGGCCTGAAACCCGCACCGGCTGCATCATCTGCCCGCCCTGTGGCGACGCGTCCACAGGGCGGGCTGGATTCGCCCGGATTCTACCCATCCGGACGCCCGAATTTGGCTTGTTTTTCCTAGGCTTGCCCCCCCGGAAGGGCTATGGTCCGCGCTTCAGTTCCAACCTGCGCCGAGACCCCCTTGTCCGACACGAAGAACAACAGCCCGTCCGCCGGTGCACCCGGCCGTCCCGGTGGCGAAATCATCCCGATCACCATCGAAGACGAGATGAAGCGTTCCTACCTCGATTACGCGATGAGCGTGATCGTGAGCCGCGCGCTTCCCGATGCCCGTGACGGCCTGAAACCCGTCCATCGCCGCATCCTCTACTCGATGCACGAGGCCGGCTATACCCACAACAAGCCCTACCGCAAGTCCGCCCGCGTCGTGGGTGACGTGATCGGTAAGTACCACCCGCACGGCGACCAGTCGGTCTATGACGCGCTGGTTCGCATGGCGCAGGAGTTCTCGATGCGCGTCCCGCTCGTCGACGGGCAGGGCAACTTCGGTTCGGTCGACGGCGATCCGCCGGCGGCCATGCGCTACACCGAAGTCCGCATGACGCGCGCCGCCGAGGCGCTGCTCGAGGACATCGACCTCGACACGGTCGACTTCCAGCCGAACTACGACAACCAGGACCAGGAGCCGGTTGTCCTGCCGGCGCGCATCCCCAACCTTCTCGTGAACGGTTCGGCAGGCATCGCGGTCGGCATGGCGACAAACATCCCGCCCCACAATCTTGGCGAGGTCATCGACGCCTGCCTTGCGTGGATCGCCGACCCCGAGATCGGCATCGAGCAGCTTGTCGATATCGTGCCCGGCCCCGACTTCCCGACCTACGGCCAGATCATGGGCCGCAACGCCGCGCGCCTTGCGCTCGTGCGCGGTCGCGGCGGTGTGGTCGTGCGTGCCCGCACCAGCGTCGAGCAGATCCGCAAGGACCGCGAGGCGATCATCATCACCGAGTTGCCCTATCAGGTAAACAAGGCCCACCTTCTCGAGCGCATTTCCGAGCTTGTCAGCGAGAAGCGCATCGAGGGCATCTCGGACGCACGCGACGAATCCGACCGCCAGGGCATGCGCGTCGTGATCGAGCTCAAGCGCGACGCCATGGCCGACGTCGTGCTCAACCAGCTCTTCCGCTACACGGCGATGCAGTCATCCTTCGGCGTCAACATGCTGGCGCTGGACGGCGGACGTCCGCAGCTGATGAACCTGAAGGACATGATCCGCGCCTTCGTGAACTTCCGCGAAGACGTGGTCACCCGCCGCACGCGCAAGCTTCTCTCCGACGCGCGTGACAAGGCTCATATCCTGGTCGGCCTCGCGATCGCGGTCGCCAACATCGACGAGTTCATCCGCATCATCCGCTCGAGCCCCGACGCCGCCACCGCGCGCGCACGCCTGACCGAGCGCAACTGGCCCGCCCTCGACGTGGCCCCGCTCGTGGCGCTCGTCGACGACCCCCGCCATGCGATGCAGGCCGACGGAACGCTCAGGCTGTCGGACGAGCAGGCCCGCGCGATTCTCGAGTTGCGCCTGCAACGCCTGACCGCGCTCGGCCGCGACGAGATCGGCAACGACCTCCAGGGCCTCGGCAAGTCGATCGAGGAATATCTCGAGATCCTGCGCTCGCGCGACCGCCTGATGTCCGTCGTGCGCGACGAACTCGCCGCCATCAAGGCCGAATTCGCAACCCCGCGCCGCACCGAGATCCTCGAGGGCGGCGACGAGGTGGAGGACGAAGACCTCATCCAGCGCGAGGACATGGTGGTCACGGTCACCCACCAGGGCTACATCAAGCGCGTGCCGCTGAATGCCTACCGCGTGCAGGGGCGCGGCGGCAGGGGGCGCTCGGCCATGTCGACGAAGGACGAGGATTTCGTCACAAGCCTCTTCGTGGCAAGCACGCACCAGCCGCTTCTCTTCTTCTCGTCGAACGGAATGGCCTATGTTCTGAAGACCTGGCGCCTGCCGCTGGCCACGCCGCAGGGCAAGGGCAAGGCGCTTGTCAACCTGCTGCCGCTGAAGGAAGGCGAGACCGTCACCAAGGTGCTCGCCCTGCCCGAGGCCGAGGAGGAATGGGATCGCTTCGAGGTCATGTTCGCCACCCGCTCGGGTGACGTGCGCCGCAACCTACTGTCCGACTTCACCAACATCCGCGCCACCGGCAAGATCGCCATGAAGATCGCCGAAGGCGACGGCATCGTGGGCGTGTCCTTGGCCAACAACACCGATGATGTGCTGCTGACCACGAGGGCTGGCAAGTGCATCCGCTTCTCCTGCGATGACGTGCGCGTCTTCAAGGGGCGCGATTCCACCGGCGTGCGCGGCATCAAGCTGGCCGATGGCGACGAGGTCGTCTCCATGACGATCCTGCGCCATGTCGACGTGGCGGTCGAGGAAGCTCGCGCCTATCTCAAGATGGCCGCGATGGCCCGCAAGGCTGCCGGCGACGAGGCTGACGCCACCGATGCCGCCGATGAGGGCGACGAGGCTGTCGCCGACGTGGCGCTCTCGCCCGAGCGCTACGCCGACCTCGGCGCCCGCGAGCAGTTCGTGCTGACCGTCTCGGAAAGCGGCTTCGGCAAGCGCTCCAGCGCCTACGAGTACCGGGTCACCGGCCGTGGCGGCTCGGGAATCGTGGCGATGGGCATGACGAAGAAGAACGCCCGCATTGCCGCCTCCTTCCCGGTCGAGGAGACCGACCAGCTGATGCTCATCACCGACGCCGGCCAGACCATCCGCATTCCCGTCGCCCAGATCCGCCAGGCCGGACGCGCGACGCAAGGCGTGATCGTCTTCCGCCTGTCGGAAGGTGAACGCGTGGTGTCGGTCGAGCGCATCGGCGAGGGCCAGGAGATCGAAGGCGAGGCCGAGGGCACAGCCACCTGACATGCGCCAGAAAAACGCAAGTTCCAAAGGGCCAGACTCGCGTTATGATCCCGCCTCGTTGCGTTCGCAGGGGAAATCAGCGGCATGACGAAACGGACGGGACTTTACCCGGGTACCTTCGACCCGATCACCAACGGGCACCTCGACATCATCGAGCGCGCCGCGAAGCTGGTTGACCACCTCGTGATCGGCGTTGCCATCAACGAGGCCAAGGGCCCGCTGTTCACGCTTGAAGAGCGTGTCGAGATGGTACGCCACGAGACCGCGCGCATTGCGAAGAAAGCCGGCGTCACCATCTCGGTCGAGCCCTTTGATGTCCTTCTCATGCATTTCGCCGAGAAGGTGGGAGCCCAGGTCATCATCCGCGGCCTCAGGGCGGTGTCCGACTTCGAGTACGAGTTCCAGATGGTCGGCATGAACATGCAGCTGAACCGCGATATCGAGACCGTCTTCCTCATGGCGGGTGCCGAGCACCAGGCCATTGCCTCGCGTCTCGTGAAGGAGATTGCCTCGCTGGGCGGTGACATCTCGCACTTCACATCGCCCTACGTGATGAAGAAGGTCATCCAGCGCATGGAGCAGCGCAGGGCGGCTGCAGGGCGGAAATAGGTCCGGTTTGCGCGTCGATGAATTCGATTTCCATCTGCCCGAGGATCTCATTGCATTGAGGCCTGCCGAGCCGCGCGACAGCGCGCGGCTTCTGGTCATCCGGGAGAACAGCCTCTCCTTCGAGGAGGCGACCCTGCGCGACCTGCCGGCGTTCCTGTCGCCGGGGGATGTCGGTATCTTCAACGACACCCGCGTGATCCCGGCGCAGCTGGCCGGCACACGGCCGGCGCGCGGCCTGTCGGCCGAAGCGCGCATCGACGTAACGCTGCACAAGCGCCTCGCGCCCGCACGCTGGGCGGCCTTCGCACGGCCCGGTCGCAAGCTCGAGCCCGGCGACACGCTGCACTTCCCCGGCGGCTTCAGCGCTCGCGTTGAAGCCAAGGGTGCGGGTGGCGAGATCGAGTTCCTCTTCGACGTGGCAGGTGCCGACCTCGATGCGGCGATCGCGCGCCACGGTATCATGCCCTTGCCGCCCTACATTGCCGGTCGCCGGGCTGTCGACGAGAGGGACACGTCGGACTACCAGACCGTCTATGCCCGTAATGACGGATCGGTGGCCGCACCCACCGCAGGCCTGCATTTCACACCGGGTCTCCTTGCAGCACTTGACGCGCGCGGCATTGCGCGCCGCCATGTCACGCTGCACGTGGGCGCCGGAACCTTCCTGCCGGTCAAGGCCGATGACACGGCCGACCACCGCATGCACGCCGAATGGGGTCATGTCCCGCAGGAGACCGCCGACGCGGTGACCGAGGCGCGCCGGCGTGGCAGTCGCGTGATGTGCGTGGGGACGACAAGCCTGCGTACAGTCGAGACCGCGAGCACGCCCGTCCTTCAGCCCTGGATGGGCGACACCGACATCTTCATCACGCCCGGCTACACCTTCCGCACAGCCGACATGCTGCTGACCAATTTTCACCTGCCGCGCTCGACCCTGTTCATGCTGGTCTCGGCCTTCTGCGGCCTGAGGACCATGCAAGCGGCCTATGCCCACGCGGTCGCACGGCGTTTCCGCTTCTATTCTTACGGCGACGCCTGTCTTCTGGTACGCAACCCCTCATGACCGGTTTCACCTTCTCAGTCGAGGCCACCGACGGCGCCGCCCGCAAAGGCCTGATACGGACCGTGCGCGGTGACATCCGCACGCCGGCCTTCATGCCGGTGGGAACAGCCGGCACCGTGAAGGCCATGCTGCCCGAGAGCGTGCGCGAGACCGGCGCCGACATCGTGCTGGGCAACACCTACCACCTCATGCTTCGGCCCTCGGCCGAACGCGTGGCGCGGCTGGGTGGCTTGCACCGCATGATGAACTGGCCGCGCCCCATCCTGACCGACTCCGGCGGTTTTCAGGTTATGTCGCTGGCGCAACTCCGCAAGCTCGACGAGAACGGCGTCTCCTTCCAGTCCCACATCGACGGCACGCAGTACCTCCTGACGCCCGAGCGTTCCATGGAGATCCAGGCCCTGCTGGGCTCGGACATCCACATGGTGCTCGACGAGTGCACGCCCTTCCCGGCAACCGAAGCCGAGGCCGAGGCATCAATGAACCTCTCGACGCGCTGGGCGAAGCGCTCGAAGGCGGCCTTCCGGCAGGCCCCCGGCCGCGCGCTCTTCGGCATCGTGCAGGGCAGCATCTACCCGCACCTGCGCGCGCGGTCCGCCGCAGCACTGCAGGAGATCGGCTTTCCCGGTTATGCCGTGGGTGGCTTGGCCGTCGGCGAAGGGCAGGCGCGCATGTTCGACGTGCTCGACGTGACCGTGCCCCACCTGCCGCATGACCGTCCGCGCTATCTCATGGGCGTCGGCAAGCCACTCGACATCGTGGGCGCCGTGATGCGCGGCATCGACATGTTCGATTGCGTGCTGCCGACGCGCTCGGGTCGAAACGGGCAGGCCTTCACCCGGCGCGGCCCCGTAAACCTGCGCAACGCGCGCCATGCCGACGACCCGCGGCCGCTGGAGGAAGGCTGCCGCTGTCCGGCCTGCCGCCAGTATTCGCGCGCCTACCTCCACCACCTCGTCAAGGCCGAGGAGATCCTCGCCTCGATGCTCATCACCTGGCATAACCTGACCCACTATCAGGACCTGACAGCAGGCCTGCGCGACGCGATCGGGCAGGGCCGTCTGGCAGCGCACGTGGCAGAGATTGCTGCCGGCTATGAGGCAGGCGACATCGATCCGCCCTGATCCCGCGCCGCAAGATGTCCCCGAAATAACCCGCAACCGCTGCGACGCCGCAGGTGTGGCTCTTCCCCCACCGGGCAGCATTCATCCCCGCACCCGCGAGCCATGACAGGGCGCGCGACCTGCGCGTGTGGCGATGCCGGGGGACATTGGCATTATCGCTTTGCAACCCGGGCCGGGGCCTGCCTAATCTGGCTCACGCAACTCCGGAGAGCCCCATGCGCCATGTCCTTGCCACGACCCTTGCCAGCCTGATGCTTCTTGCCTCCCTGTCGCCCGCCCTGGCGCAGGACACAGGCCTCAAGATCTCAAATCCCAAGGCAATCATCGACAACGCCTCGCCCGAAAACATGATTGCCCTCCTGTCCGACATGGGCGTGACCGGCGCCCAGGTGCAGGAAAATGAGGGCACCAAGGTCGTGACCTTCAGCGATGGTGTTCTGCCCTATGCCTTCGGCTTCGCCGGTTGCGAGGTGAAGCCCGGCAAGTGCATGACCGTCGTGATGCTTGTCTTCGTCGACATGGGCAGCGCAGGCATCACGCCAGACATGATCAACGCCCGCAACAGCGACAACTTCTTCGTCACCTCCGTCAAGACCGACGAAAAGACGATCGCCTTCGGCCGCGGCGTTCTCCTCAACGGCGGTGTCACGCGCGAGAACCTGGCCCTGAACATCGTCGTCTACGCAAGCCTCGTGCGCGAAGGCATCAAGCACTTCGGCTCGCAGGTCGTCGCCGCGCGCAACATGCCGTCGACGGTCCAGAACCTCTCATGGGGCCAGGGTCAGGTCCGCCCGGTCATGCCGACACCCCAGCAAGTCAGGGCCGTCATGAAGGCGCAGGACTTCCAGCCCAGGCCATCGGGTCGTCCCGGGGCAACCTGGTAGGCCGCAAGGTACACGTAAATTGGGCGCCGCTGCCGGTGTGCAGCGGCGCCGTCTTTTCAGTTGGCTGGACGCCCGCGGCCCGGCGCGAACGAAACCCGTCGGATCTCCCGGATCGCCTCGCGTGACACGCTGCCCTCGACCAGCTCGTAGCCCATCAGCGCAAAGGTCCGGTTGCCGATGAAGATCGGCCGCGAGTTGCCGTACCAGTCGACGCACGAAGCGCGGCATCCGTCATCGACGATGCCGCTCTGGCTTGCTCCGAGTTCGCCGAGGGCCGAGAACTGCCGCGCCGCACGTCGCACGAACACGATGCCGGCCGCGTTCTCGACAAGCTGGCCATAGCCCGGCCGCCCGGCGCGCGTCACCGGCAGGCCCATGATCCCCGCGCTCCGGTCACTTTGGTCATAGCCGGCGTCGGGCTTGAAGAAGAACGCATGGCTGCGCGTCTCGCCCTGCGAGGCCCCCGCCATCGTGTAGCGGTCGCCGATATGGGGCACCGGCCCATCCGTCAGTTCGATGGCGCGGAAGTGAAGGTCGCGGCCATCGCCACCAACCACGACGGCGTCCCGTCCCATGGCCTCGATGCGGTCAACGCCATGCTGCAGCGGAATGACGGACACCGAGCCATTGCGCACGCCCGCTACAACCAGCGTTGACGTCGCGGTGTTCGTATCCCAGCCGGCGCCCCTGCCATAGAGGACATAATCGCCGACGAAGCGGTTCTGCAGCGCCCAGCTGCGGCCTTCAGCCTGCGGCAGCAGGCGATAGCTGGCCCGCCCGGCTTCCGTCTGGCCATCGTTGAACGCCCTGAGCGGCACCTGCAGCAGCGACATGGCGCCGGACGCAAACTCGGGCATCCACATGGCATCGCCAGCCCCATTGCTGCGAACGAGAACATTCAGGAAGCCCTCGTTCCAGTCTTCCCGGAACGAGAACTGGTCCGTTGGCATGCCGCGCACGGCGATCGCCGATGGCGCCGCGCCATCGAGCGGCATGCGATAGAGCAGGCCCGAAGGTTCGCCGCGTGCCTGATCCTCACGCCAGGGCGCGTTGAGCCAGACATAGACCGCCGACGAGGACACATAGAAGGTACGACCCGAGGGGCCGAGGACGCCTGTCGACTTGCATCTCAGCCGCCACGCCGACAGGTCGCATTCGGTAACGGTGTGCAGGTCCGAGGGCATCGACGTGTCCTTCAGGACGGCTGGCGGCAAGTAGATGTTGACCGCCGAGGTCGTCGGCTCGAATGTTCCCGGCGAGCCAGGGCCCCTGAAACGCTTGAGCGCCGGCAACCAGTTCATGTTCTCGGCCGCATTGTAGGGCAGATCGAGCGGCGTGTAGACGATCAGGCGCGTGCCAATGAGCCGCGACGCATAATTGCGTGATGAATAATAGTCGTTCGAGCGCAGGTGATACGAATCCTCGTAGGACAGGCTCCCGTCGCTCCCGAGCTGGAACCGGTTGATCTCGGTGCCGCCGCGCGCATAGCTGTAGCCGATGACGATCACACGATCGCCCGTGACCAGCATCTCGTCATACCAGTCGCCAGACGGGCTGACGCCGGGCGGATAGGCATCGATCGAGTCGATGGGCTTGAGATCACCGTCACGCGTCGACACCGTGAACACGCGCCCGCGCCGGAGCACGATCAGAAGGTCGCCCTTCATCTTGACAATGCCGCCCTCGTCGACACCTGCCTCCTGCATGTTGGTGATGCTGCTGGCACTGTCTGATGCCGCGCTGGCCTCTGGAGCCGCCGCGGGTGCGGGTGATGGCGGGGGCGACGGTGGGGGCGGGGGCAAGCTTGCCGAGGTTGGATACTGACCCCGCGGTCGCACGGGCTGCTGGCGCTTCTTCAGGAACGCGATCAGCTCGCGCTCGGAGCCAAACGGCTTCATGGTCTTCTGGGGCGCCTGCAGGGTCCGACCCTGTCCCGGCGCCGCCGTCGCGTCAGTCGGGGGCGAGACCGCAGCAAGCGCGAGGCCGGCAGCAAGCAGCACAGGGGTTGACCTGTGCACCAGGCGGAAAAGCAGCATGGAACCTCCTGAAGATGGGCGTGGTCACCCGAACTTCAGGTCAGATTGGGGCCAAACTGCGACCTTTACCAAGATTGCCGGCTCACAATCGCTTCATGCTCATGCGCCATTGTGAAGCGCAGTGTGACGGGCATCACACCGGGCGCGATTGCAGCGCTACTTCTTCACCGGCGGCTTCATGCAGCGGAAGTGGATGT
>Ga0315904_10012845_pt1 | contig 10544 bp, 11 predicted proteins | sample LakEriMetagenome_6_FD_203529 | JGI IMG/M metagenome (GOLD analysis project Ga0315904, IMG submission 203529) | Freshwater fungal communities from buoy surface, Lake Erie, Ohio, United States - Buoy 12 MA120 | ecosystem: Environmental > Aquatic > Freshwater > Lake | place: USA: Lake Erie, Ohio... | reverse complement strand
AAGCCCGTTGATTGTTACGGCATATAGAACCCCTTCAATGAAAACTAGAGATGCTAGAGTTTTGGATATGATTTCGACGATTTTAAGTGACGGAAAAAGCTCAAGACTTTACAAAAAAATTGTTGACGACAAAAAAATGGCGCTTCAAATTGGTGCTTTTAGTTACAATCAAGAAGATTATGGCACCTATATAGTATACGGTTTGCCACAAACTCCTCATACTACAGAGGATATTTTGAAAGAAATTGATGAAGAAATTTTAAAATTACAAACAGAATTGATTTCAGAAAAAGAATTACAAAAATTGGAAAACAAATTTGAAAATCAATTTGTAAACAGCAATTCAACCGTTGAGGGTGTTGCCGATAATCTAGCAACCTATTATTTATTATACGGAGACGTCAATCTGATAAATACTGAAATTGAAATCTACCGCTCCATCACACGTGAGGAAATTAGAGAAGTTGCTAAAAAATATCTAAATCCAAATCAACGACTGTTATTAAACTACATTCCAACAAAAGACAAGACTCAAAATTAAAATACTATTCTTATGAAAAGATCAATATATATTTTAGCAAGCTTGTTTTTAACTATTAGTATGCAAGCACAAATTATCCCACAACCTAAGCCAGGCCCAGCTCCATCCATAAAAATTGGAAAACCTAAAACCTTTGAACTACAAAATGGTTTGAAAGTAATGGTAGTAGAAAACCATAAACTCCCAAAAGTTTCTTTTAACTTAAGTATCGACAATGCACCTTACAGTGAAGGAGAAAAAAAAGGAGTTTCAGACTTAACTAGTGCATTAATAGGAAGTGGCACCACAAAAATCCCTAAAGATGCCTTCAATGAAGAAATAGATTTTTTAGGAGCTGACATTAATTTTGAAAGTAATGGCGCCTATGCAAGCGGACTTTCTAAATATTCCAATAGAATTTTAGAATTGATGGCAGATGGTGTTTTGAATCCAATTTTTACACAAGAGGAATTCGATAAAAATAAAGCTAAATTCATTGAAAGTATAAAAGCAGATGAAAAAAGTGTCCCTTCCGTAGCCAGAAGAGTTCAAAGCGTTTTAAACTATGGGAAAGCACATCCTAGCGGTGAATACTTAACTGAAGCAACCATTAACAATGTAACTTTAGCAGATGTAAAATCAAATTACAACACTTATTTCGTGCCAGAAAACGCGTATCTAGTAATCGTTGGGGATGTAAAATTTGAAACCATTAAGAAACAGGTTGAAAACCTATTCAATCCTTGGCTGAAAGCCACAGCTCCAAACGTATCTGTATTTAACCCAAAAGACGTTCAGTATACCCAAATCAATTTCATTGATATGCCAAATGCGGTTCAATCGGAAATTGCGGTCATGAACATCAGTGATCTTAAAATGACCGACAAAGACTACTTTGCCACAATTATTGCAAATCATCTTCTAGGAGGCGATTTCAATAGTTACTTGAACATGAATTTGAGAGAAAAACACGGATGGACTTATGGCGCTGAGTCTAGCATTAGAGGAAGCAAATATGTTTCCACCTTTGGGGCATATTCTCAAGTTCGAAATGCTGTTACCGATAGCGCAGTAGTAGAATTTATGAATGAAATAAAACGAATTCGAACAGAGAAAGTTTCTGCTGAAGATCTGAATAGTGCTAAAGCAAGTTATGTAGGGAATTTTGTAATGCAAATTGAAAAACCTCAAACCGTTGCCACTTACGCTTTGAGAACGAAAACCCAAGGATTGCCTGAGGATTTTTATGAAAACTATATAAAAAGCATAAATGCGGTAACTGCCGATGATGTTTTGAGAGTTGCCAATACCTATTTCAAGGCAGACAAAGCTCGAATAATAATAGTAGGCAAAGGTTCAGAAGTATTACCAGGATTAGAAAAACTCCAAATTCCAATTTTCTATTTTGACAAATTTGGAAACCCAACTGAAAAACCAGCAATAAACAAAACAGTCCCTAATGGAGTAACTGCTAAAACCGTTTTAGAAAATTATATTGCTGCCATTGGAGGTGCCAAAGTACTTAAAGATGTAAAATCTATTATGACAATCTCCACTGGAAGTATTCAAGGTGCTACTCTTGAATTAACATCTAAAACCACTTCAAGCAACAAATCTCTTCGAGAAATAAAAGCCATGGGAATGTCGATGATGAAACAAGTGGTTAATGAAAAAGGAGCTTATATCGTTCAACAAGGTCAAAGAAAAGATATGACTGGAGAGGAGTTAGCCGAAATGAAAGCAAGTGCTAATCCGTTTGACGAATTGGTATTAGTTAATAAAGTAGGAGTCACTCTAAGCGGAATTGAACCAATAAACGGAAGTGATGCCTATGAAATTAAAGATGGTAAATCAACGTATTACTATGATGTAAAGTCAGGGTTAAAAGTAGCTGAATCCAAAACATTAGAACAAGAAGACCAAAAAATAGAGCAAACAACAAGTTATGCTGACTATAAAGAAGTTAAAGGAATAAAAATTCCTTACAAAACGGTTCTTAATATTGGAATGGAAATTGAACTTACCACAACTGAAGTAAAAGTAAATGAAGGTGTTTCTGATACCGATTTTAAATAATTAAAATTCAAAAAAAAGGAAAAGGCTATCAATTGATAGCCTTTTCCTTTTGATATAAAAATATTATCGGTTCATCATTTGCATTTCGGAAATAAAAGTCTCTAAATCAACATGTTTATCAACTAATGTAAGTGCTTTATCAACAATATAATTTACATTGCCAGGAGTAAAACCAAGTGCAAGTGCAAACTTTCTTAGCAGTCGATCTTGTTTGTCCCCAAGATGATGATCACTGTTTACCATTCTAGTCAAATCATACAATCGCTCCAATCGTTCCATATACAAATACGGTGGATTAATTGGATATTTTAATGGATTCTCTAAAATTTCTTGATATTCCGTGGGAGATATTTCAAGATGCAAAGCAAGCTTGTCCAAAAAGGCTTTTTCTTCTTGAGAACTAGCTCCATCAGCTAAAGCAACCCTAACAATTGCTGAAAAATGACCTTTATTTCTGCTTTTAAATTCACTATCAAATAAATCTGCAATAGACATAATTTTTCGGTTTTTAGTTATATACAAATATACTTTAATTTCAATTTTTATGGAAACTATTTACCGAGAAATTTCTGCTTTCAATCAAATTTTTAATAATTTAATTCTAATTTAATAGTTTCAATTTTAATCGTAAATTTACATCCCCTATTCCCTTAAAAACAATACGTGATGTCAGATTTTTGGATATACTTTCAAGCCGCTTGGAAACTTGTTTTAGATATAAAATGCTACAATCATACCCTTTTTTTGGTAGCCTTAATTGCTCCATATGCTTTCAAAGATTGGAAGTCCATACTTGTACTAATGACAACTTTTGCAATTGGAGAAACAATAGCTATGATTCTCTCTGTCGTAGAGGTTTTGTCAGTGACAGCAAACCTAAATAAATTAATGATTCCAGCGACATTGTTAATTACAGCTTTTTTTAATATTTTCACTATAAGTAAATCTCAAAAAACCAACACTATAAACTGGATTGCCCTAGTAGTTCTCTGTTTTGGGATAATCCATGGATTACTTTTTTCAAACTTTTTTAAATCGCTGGCTACAGGAAAACTATCCGATAAAATTTTACCTCTTTTCGAATTTAGTGTAGGAGTCCAAGCGGCACAATTACTGCTTGTAGTGTTAATTTTAATTTTTTCTTATGTCATTCAACATTTTTTCAAATTCTCAAAACGGGATTTTACTTTGATATTTTCTTCATTCGTAATTGGCGTAGCTTTACCCGTAGTTCTCAAAAATATACTATTAAAATAAATTAAAGCGAATAAAAAAGATAAAACCCTATTTTTACTGCATGGAACTAAAAAAATTAAACAAGTATGACAAAGCTTATCTTCGAATTGCGAAAGAGTGGAGCCTCTTGTCTTACTGTAAACGCAAACAAGTAGGCGCCATTATTGTTCGTGACCGAATGATTATTTCTGATGGTTACAATGGAACACCTTCAGGATTTGAAAACTGTTGCGAAGACGACCAGGGACTGACCAACTGGTATGTTCTACATGCTGAAGCTAATGCAATATTAAAAGTGGCGCGCTCTACTCAAAGCTGCGAAGGCGCAACCCTATACATTACACTTTCACCTTGTAAAGAATGTAGCAAACTGATTCATCAATCTGGCATTAAAAGAGTGGTGTATCAAACTGGATATAGAGATACTGAAGGAGTTGATTTTTTGATTAAAGCAGGTGTAATTGTAGAACAAATAGAAGTTTTATTTTAATACTACAAATGAAAAACATTCTTATTTCTCTTCTATTTTCAGTCTTTTCAACAACATTTCTTTTCTCACAAGAACAAGGAATTGTATTAGAAAAGAAAAATTCGGAAAGAATCAATTTTTTAAAAGAAAACAAAAGAATAAGAGTGATAACTGCTAATGGAAGTATATTTTATGGCAGATTTTCAATTGTAGACGAAAATACAATTGCTATAAATAACTCGACAATTGCACTCGACTCTGTTGTCAAAATAAAAAGAAAATCCCTAACTTCTCTAATAGGATCTCCAGTAGTTCCTCTAATTGGTGTTATTTTTATTCTTGGGGGAACTGCTGTTGCGGCTACTGGAGGTTCTGGAGCAATTGCAGGCGTTGGCTTACTTTCATCAGGATTTGCAATGGCTTTAGCATCATTAATTTCAAACAAACATGAAAAAGAAAAATGGGAGTATAAAATTGGACTAAACCCCAACAATTGATTATTTACCTAATTTTTTTGATATTCAAAAAATGAAAAAAAGCAATAGCTATATCCCAATACTTCTATTTTTTACACTTGCCATTGGAATTGTATTAGGAGGCTTATTAAACTTTCCGAAAAATGAATCTTATGTTTCAAAAAACAATTCGAAAAATAAACTATACAAAATAATTGATTTTATTGACAACGAATATGTAGATAAAATTGACACCGACTCTATAGTTAATCTAACTGTAAATGATATTTTAAACAAACTAGACCCACATTCCGTATACATTCCGCCAAGTGAACAAAGTGAAGTTGCCGAGAGTATGAAAGGAGATTTTGTTGGAATTGGCATCAATTTCTACATGTACAAAGATACCGTTGCTGTGGTTAAACCTATACCAAATGGTCCTTCTGAAAAAGCAGGTATTAAGTCTGGCGATAGAATCTTGTATGCTAATGACTATAAATTATTTGGAAGAAAATTACCAACCGATAGTTTATTTGCTAAACTCAAAGGTGAAGAAGGCTCCGAAATTGAATTGACAATTTATAGAAAAAGTGACGCTAAAAAGTACAAAATTAAAGTACGTCGCGATGTAGTACCCATAAAAAGCGTAGATATTTCAATACTACTCAATGTAAAAACAGGTTACATCAAAATTAATCGGTTTGCCGAAACTACTTATGATGAATTCAAAATAGGTTTACAAAAACTGCAACAACAAGGCGCAAAAGAAATCATCATCGATGTTAGGGAAAACGGTGGTGGCTACATGGAGATGGCTGCTGAAATTGCCGATGAATTTCTCAAAGACAAACAACTAATTGTTTTCTTGAAAAATAGGGAAGGTAGAATTGACAAGACATTTGCCACCGATAAAGGAAGTTTTGAAACGGGAAAAGTAGTGGTTTTAATAGATGAAAACTCTGCTTCAGCCAGTGAAATATTAGCTGGCGCAATTCAAGATAATGACAGAGGAATCATTGTAGGACGTCGTTCTTTCGGGAAAGGATTAGTGCAGCGCGAGATGAATTTTGATGACGGATCAGCCGTTCGATTGACCATTGCGAGATATTTCACGCCAACTGGTCGTTCCATTCAAAAACCGTATCAAAAAGGCAATGAGGAGTATTTTAATGAATTTAGCACCCGTTTTGCAAATGGTGAATTGTATAAAAAAGACAGTATAAAAATTGCCGATACCTTAAAATTTAAAACTCCAAAAGGTAAAATTGTATATGGAGGCGGTGGAATTGTACCAGATATTTTTGTACCGCTGGAAGGAAAACATGGAGATGAGAGTATTATTTATGTTTTAGAACAATCTGGAATTGTTGGTCATTTTGTTTTCGAACAGTTAGACAAAAATAGGAATGCTTTCAAAGGATTGAATCACAATCAATTTCTAAATAAAATGAACACAACTGATTTGTATTTCAACCTTTTTCAGAACTATATAGCCAATAAAGGCGTGCTACTAAACATATCAAAAAACAAAGCGTTAGCTAAACGTTATTTAACTGCTGAATTTGCTAGACAACTTTTTGATGAACAAAAGTATTACGAGATTATTTTGAAAGAAGATGCTATGATTAAAGCTGTTTTGAATAGAAAATAATCAATTACTCAAAAAACTCACTACCGAATGCTATCGTGACTGTGAGTTTGTACTCCATTATTCCATAAAGTTAGAATATCGGTAGCTACAGCCGCTCCACTTCCAGCTGCAATAGCAAGTTGACTTCTCCAACCGGCTAAGGTTCCTATCACATAGATACCTTCAGCAACCTTATGGTCGGTATTTCTTAATTGTATTCTTTCTTTTTCGGGAAGTGATTTACGATGTGGTTCCACGTAGTGCATTAATCCTTCAATTGCAAACGTATTTGCCGCGCCAATTCCAACAACAACAATTTTAGTGTTGTACGAATTTTTAGTTGTAACAACAGTAAAATGGGAGGATTGCTCTTGAATTGCAATCACTTTTTCGCTTCCAATTTGTTGGATATGCGGATACATTTTTGCTAAATGCTCCTTGCTTTCTTCAAGTAATTCTGAACCCAATTTACCCGCTGGAATTCCATAAGCATTATTAAACAAGGCCTCTTGTAATGAAGATGTTTTTTGATGAGCAATTATGGCAATTTTTTTGTTGGTAGCAAAAGGTTTGTCCGTTGCAGAACCTAAAACCAAGGCACACGACATTCCAGAGACACCACCACCTATAATCAGAACATCCAACATTAATTATTGATTTTTGGTTTTCTCTTGTATCATTTTTGACATTCTAAAAATGAGTAGAATCAAAATGGCACATAAAGAAGCGGCAATTCCAATCAATGCAATAACACTGTTGCCCTCAAACAAATGCTCAAAGTCCAAAAGTGTAATATTGAATACGACAAGTGCTAATGCTATAACCACTAATATTGAAGTAAAAATTTTCATTTGTAGGATTTAATTCGGAACGAAATTAATAAAAAATAGTTTAGATGAACAAACCTTTAACATTAGCTGCAAATAATTTAACAGCAATAGCTAAGAGCACCACTCCAAAGGCTTTTCTAACAACACCAAGACCTGTTTTTCCTAGCATTTTTTCAATTTTTGATGAAGATTTTAAAACAGCATAAACTAAAATAACATTTAAAACAATAGCTATTACAATATTTTCAGCATGATATTGAGAGCGCAATGAAAGTAAGGTTGTCATGGTTCCTGCTCCAGCAATCAAAGGAAAAGCTATTGGGACTATAGAAGCTGAACTTGCTTCTTCATCACGGTAAATTCGGATTCCTAATATCATCTCTAAGGCTAGGAAAAACAATACAAATGAACCTGCTACTGCAAACGAATGAACGTCGATTCCAATGATTTTGAGAAATTCTTCGCCAATAAACAAAAACACTGCCATTATAATCCCAGCAACTAGTGATGCTTTTTCTGACTCAATGTGACCATGTTTGCGTCTCAAATCTACAATAATAGGCACCGTCCCCACAATATCGATTACAGCAAAAAGCACCATTCCAACGGTAAGAATTTCTCTAAAATCTAGTCCCATGTTTATCTTTTTTTAAAGTGCAAAAGTATTGATTTTATGCAGTTTAAAAGCTAAATTGGAGTTAATTTTAGCCAATTTAAAATTTAACATTAAGATTTAAAAATTGCAAAGTATCTTTGCAACATGTTTCAACTAGGAAAAACCATTGTCTCCGAAGACATTTTAGAAAAAGATTTTGTTTGTAATTTGTCTGCCTGCAAAGGAGCTTGTTGCGTCGACGGCGATGCTGGAGCACCTTTGAGCCTAGAAGAAACCAAAATTTTAGAAGAAATATATCCCAAAGTAAAACCCTTTCTTCGCAAAGAAGGAATTGCTGCCATTGAAGCTCAAGGCACTTGGACTAAAGGCACCGATGGCGATTTAGAAACTCCATTAATTGACAATGCAGCTTGTGCATACGTAATTTTTGACGGCAAAACTGCTCTTTGTGGCATAGAACAAGCGTACAATCAAGGCGAAGTCAGTTGGAAAAAACCCGTTTCCTGCCATTTATACCCCATTCGAGTTAAAGATTTTACTGAATTTGCTGCTGTAAATTATGACCGTTGGGATATTTGCGACGACGCCTGCACTTTAGGCTCAGCACTAGAAGTTCCTGTGTACAAATTCGTCAAAGAAGCATTGATTAGAAGATTTGGCGAAGATTGGTATTTGGAACTTGAAAAAGTTGCCCAGGAGTTAAAAAAATAATTTTTAAAACAAGCCTTTTTTCACTTCTTCTCCATTTTAAAATTCCTATATTTTACGGCGGTTTTTAACTTTTTACTATTTTTAAATAGCTGATTTTCAATATTATAAAATTATAATGAAAAATATTGAGAATACTCACGTTTGTTAAAAACTATAGTCGATTGTGAATAAGTTTGACTTTCTTTTTTGATTTCAAATGACAATCTTTGTACTCAACAAAACTCCTAATTTTTAGTTAAAAACAGTAAAAAACAAAATTTAGCAATGCCACAAATTGAACCCATTTTACAAGAAAACAAAAACCGCTTTGTGATTTTTCCAATCAAACACCATGACATTTGGGAATGGTATAAAAAGATGGAAGCTAGTTTTTGGACCGCCGAAGAAATTGACCTTTCACAAGATTTAAATGACTGGAACAACAAACTAAATAGTGATGAAAAATATTTCATCAAACATATTTTAGCTTTTTTTGCCGCTTCTGATGGAATTGTAAATGAAAATCTAGCCGAAAATTTTGTGAATGAAGTACAATATGCTGAAGCTAAATTTTTCTATGGTTTTCAAATCATGATGGAAAATATTCACAGTGAAACCTATTCCTTATTGATTGATACCTATGTGAAAGATGAGGCGGAAAAAAACCAATTGTTTACTGCTATCGAAGTTTTTCCTGCTATTAAGAAAAAAGCCGATTGGGCTTTACGATGGATTGAATCCGATTCTTTTGCAGAACGATTAATTGCTTTTGCTGCTGTTGAAGGAATCTTCTTTTCTGGTAGTTTTTGCTCTATTTTTTGGTTAAAAAAACGAGGTTTGATGCCTGGCTTAACATTTTCTAATGAATTAATATCTCGTGATGAAGGGGTTCATTGTGATTTTGCAGTTCATTTACACAACCATCATTTAGTAAAAAAAGTTCCAAAAGCTAGAATTAGAGAAATCATTGTTGATGCGTTAAATATCGAAAGAGAATTCATTACCGAGTCACTCCCAGTGAGTTTAATTGGCATGAATGCAAACTTAATGACCCAATATCTTGAGTTTGTAACCGACAGATTATTGGTAGAATTAGGCTGTAACAGGGAGTACAATACTTCAAATCCTTTTGATTTTATGGACATGATTTCGTTGCAAGGAAAAACTAACTTCTTCGAAAAGAAAGTAGCCGAATATCAAAAAGCCGGAGTAATGAACACCGATTCCGATTCGCAAAAAATTAGCTTCGACGCCGATTTTTAAATTTATATAATCCGTTCAAGAAAGTATATTTAAACGACAACAACTAAAAACAAATACCCAAAAATAGAGAAGGGATTTTCTATTTTTTAACCACTTAAAAAACAGAGCTTATGTATGTAGTAAAAAGAGATGGCCATAAGGAGCCAGTAATGTTTGACAAAATCACAGATAGAATTAAGAAACTATGTTATGGTTTAAATGATTTAGTAGATGCTGTAAAAGTGGCGATGAGGGTAATTGAAGGATTGTATGATGGAGTAACCACCTCAGAATTAGATAACTTAGCCGCAGAGACTGCAGCATCAATGACAATCGCACATCCTGATTATGCACAATTGGCAGCTAGAATAGCTATTTCAAACTTACACAAAAACACCAACAAATCATTCTCTGAGACGATGAATGAAATGTTCAATTATGTTAATCCAAGAACAAATCTAAAAGCTCCATTATTATCTGAAGAAGTTCATAAAGTAATTATGGATAATGCAGAATTTTTAGATTCTCATATTATATACAACAGAGATTTCAACTACGATTATTTTGGTTTCAAAACATTGGAGCGCTCGTATTTATTAAAAATAAATGGGAAAATTGTAGAAAGACCGCAACACATGTTGATGCGTGTGGCAGTAGGAATTCATTTAGATGACTTGGTATCGGTTTTAGAAACTTACGATTTGATGTCGAAGAAATTCTTTACGCATGCCACGCCAACTTTATTCAATGCGGGTACACCAAAACCTCAAATGTCTTCTT
>Ga0315904_10012844_pt1 | contig 10545 bp, 13 predicted proteins | sample LakEriMetagenome_6_FD_203529 | JGI IMG/M metagenome (GOLD analysis project Ga0315904, IMG submission 203529) | Freshwater fungal communities from buoy surface, Lake Erie, Ohio, United States - Buoy 12 MA120 | ecosystem: Environmental > Aquatic > Freshwater > Lake | place: USA: Lake Erie, Ohio... | reverse complement strand
CAAGATGGATCTTGAATGCAACTGTTCATTGCAATGATAATATTCATCATTTTTATGATTACTTGATCCCGAAGTATCATGACCAGATTCATCTCGGAAAAAACACAATAAGCTCACCCACCGCATTGACACTTAGAAACAAGGAATATTTTGACGAGTCCTTGTTTCTTTTGCTTGATTGTGAGATGTATAAGAGACTTTATATCAAGTACGGAAACCCGGAAATAATAACAGAGCCTCTTGTCTGCAATAGAATGCACAAAAATCAAGCACAAAGGAGAGCAAATATAGATTCCGACAAAGAAATTGAATATTGCAGGAAATTATATGAGTGATAAGATTTGCATATTAGTGGTAAGTCATAATTACCCAGAACTAACGGATTCCTTGTGTGACGATATAGTATCACACACAAAGAACGTCAATTATGATCTTCATGTTATAGAAACGGGATCAGAAAAAGACAATTGTTCAAAATATGCTACTCTATGGACAAAAGATAAATGTAGAATGACCAGAGGATTCAATCTCCTTAAGTTATATGCAGACTCCGTAAATCGATATTCTGGACATAAAGAATATGATGCATACATGCTTTTTGTGAATGATGCAAAATTTATTGATGAAAAAGACATGGTATCCGTACTGTATGAGGAAATGCAATCATTGCCAGATTGTGGCCAAATTCATCCTTATCAATCTAACATATACCCACCACATGTCAGGCTCGGGAAATTAACCGAAAATGAAACCAGAAAAGAAAGTTTTTCTGAAATAATCTGCCCCATGATTTCTGCAAAGGCATGGAAAACATGTGGACCCGATCTTCTCGACAATAGATTTTTTTATGGATGGGGGCTGGACTATGATATGCCATATCAATTCTATAAAAATGGATTTAGAACATATATCACGGACAAAGTTGGAGTTTTTCATTCTCCGTTTACCTCATATAAAAATAAAGAAAAGACTAAACAGAGCATGGATGGTTCTCAATTCATACAACTTGCCAGAAAAAATATGCATGAGGGATTTATTCAAAAATATGGAAATGATTGGATGAGTCTTTTATATGATGAAATTCCCTCCGACGTATCGAAAGAAGCTCTTTATTTGTGGTTAAGCATGAATGATGGATTTAAATTAAAATAAAAAAGGAAATAACATGAATAGACAAATTATAAAAAATCTAATACACGGATCTGTAACTGGAGAATTAAAAGAAAAGTATCTTAATGGAAAAACAACATCAGAAGAAAACATAATGATACTTTCTGCACCAATACCAAAAAGATCTACATGGCCTTCCAAAAAAGATGCAGAGACAATGATCGGTTATACTTGTCTTGAAAATATAGAATTTTTAATAGACGATGTGGTTCAAAATAAAATTCCCGGCGATTTCATTGAGACTGGTGTATGGGGAGGAGGGGCGTGCATATATGCAAAAAAATTATTCGATTCTTTGAATGAAAATAGAAAAGTTTTTGTTGCAGATTCATTTGAAGGCTTACCAAAACCAGAGTTAGACAGGTATCCGCAAGATGCTGGAGACATACACCATATACATGATGAACTTAGAATATCTCTAGATGAAGTAAAAGATAATTTTAAAAAGTATAATTGCTTAGATAATAATGTTATATTTCTAAAAGGATGGTTCAAAGATACTCTCCCAACTTTAAGTAAAGATCAAAAATTTAGTATTATCAGATTAGATGGGGACATGTATTCTTCGACCATGGATGCTTTTACTAATCTATACCCAAAACTATCTTTAGGTGGATATTGTATAATTGATGATTATGCTTTAAAAAATTGTGCGCAAGCAGTCCACGACTACATCTATACCAATAATTTGAATGTAAAAATGAATTTTATACCAGAGGCAGGAGCATCTGCAGTTTATTGGAAAAAGTATGAATAAAATAAAAGCAATACTGTTTGATCTAGACGGAGTTCTTGTGGATGCCTGTGATTGGCACTATGAAGCCTTGAATAAAGCCTTAAAAAAAGCAGGATATGCTCCAATAAAAAGAGAGGACCACTTAGAAAAGTTCAATGGACTTCCAACACATGTTAAACTTGAGATGCTAGGAATAACTGGAGACAAGGCAAATACCATAAACAGATTAAAACAAGACTTCACTTTGGAGACAATACGAGAAAATGCGAAAGAAATGAAAGAAAAAATAGAACTTCATTCTTGGCTTGAAGAGCAAGGCATAAAAATAGGATGTGTGACAAATTCTATAAGAGAAACAGCAGAAGAAATGCTTGCTCGCACTGGGCAACTGGAGTTCATGGATATTCTTGTGACTAACGAAGATGTGGAAAAAAACAAACCACATCCAGATTGTTATAATCTGGCTATAAAAAAACTAGGGGTAGATCCAAAAACAGTATTGTGCGTTGAAGATTCCGAAAAAGGAATTTTGGCAGTCATGCATTCATTGGCAAAACATCTTCTTGTAGTCGAGAAAACACAAGATGTAGACATAAATACTTTTGAGGATTTTTTGAAAGGTATTAATTATGAACGTTCCTGTGATGAATAATTACATTCGCACTTTAAATTTTAAATCAGAAATAGGTCAAGATAGAGCAGTTTATGACATATTGGGTCCAAAATATGACGGGACCTTTGTTGATATCGGTTGCGCAAGACCAATTGTAATAAGCAATACATTCCTTTTTGAAGCAACTTTCAATTGGAGAGGTATTGCAGTTGATATACAAGAATATGTCGATAATGAGGGACAGACATGGAAGTCACACAGACCTCAGACAAAATTGGTAATAGATGATGCATTGAAGATCGACTATTCGAGATTATTCAAAGAAAACGACATGCCGACTACAATTGATTATTTGTCGTTAGATTTGGAACCGCCAGATCTTACTCTTGAATGCTTGTACAAGATCCCATTCGATGAATATAATTTTAATGTAATAACTTTTGAAGTCGATGAATATCGAGAAAATGGAAAAAATAGAGCAATCGAAAGTAGAAAATATCTTTCAGATAGAGGATATATTTTATTGGGCTGCATCAACAGACAAGATGATGTGTATGTTCATCATAGTTTAAGGAACAAAGAATGAAAATATTGATTCCAATGGCTGGAGAGGGTAGTAGATTTGCAAAAGAAAACTATACTTTTCCAAAGCCGCTGATTGACGTAGAAGGAAAACCAATGATTCAGGCTGTGGTCGAAAATCTAGATTTCGACGCTACCTATATTTTCATGGTCAGAAAAGAACACTTGAAGAAATACTCTGGATTGAAAACAACGCTAGAGAGAATAACAAACGGTAAGTGTGAAATTGTGGAAGTTGATGGACTGACTGAAGGAGCAGCATGCACAGTGCTTCTTGCAAAACATTTAATAAACAACGACGAAGAACTTCTGATTGCGAATTCAGATCAGATCGTGAATTATTCTAGTGAAAATTTCAAACTTTTGAAATCACTTACATCAGTGGATGGAATAATTTTCAGTTTCAATGCCCTGCACCCAAAATGGTCGTTTGTCAAAGTGAACTCAAGAGGAATCATCACTGAACTTCAAGAAAAAAATCCTATTTCAAATATTGCGACATGCGGGATATACTGGTACAGAAAAGGATCTGAATTTGTTAAATATACAGAGCAAATGATATCAAAAAACGTAAGAGTAAATAATGAATTTTATGTTGCTCCCGTATATAATGAATACATTTCAGATGGAAAAACACTGATTCCTTTTTATGTTGATGAGATGTGGGGAATAGGAACTCCTGAAGATTTAAATGCATATCTCAAAAGATGAAACTACAAGAATATAAAAAGGGTTGGCTCGTCGGTGACTTTGATCCTGCTTTATTCAAAAGTAAAGAAGTGGAAATTGGTCTGAAAGAATACACGAAAGGTATTCGCGAGGAAAAGCATCACCACAAAATAGCAACAGAATACACAATAGTCATCACCGGAAAAGTAAAAATGTTGAATCAAATTTTTGTTCCGGGCGACATAGTGAAAATAGAACCGAATGTAGAAAATGAATTTGAATGTCTTGAAGACGCAAAAGTATTGGTAATCAAGACACCTTCTGTACCAAATGACAAATACTGCTAAAGGAAATATTATGACACCAAAAGTTGGAATAGCTCTGTTAAATTATAATCTACCGACAGAGACAGATAAAGTTTATGAAAAGCTTATTAAGAATTTAGACAAAACAAATTATCACATTTGTGTTTTGGATAATGCATCAGATAAAGCACCTCCATCAAAATACACTACAATAAAAAGTATAGTGAACGGAAGAACCATGGGAGCAATTCTTCTTGCTGCCCATTATTTCAACAGAATGGACGATGTAAAATATGTTTTTTACATGCATAACGACATGGATTTTAGGGAGTCTCCTGATATCCTTTATGACATGGTTCTTCATATGGAAGCAAATCCAAATATAGCTGTTGTCCATCCAGCGTTAAATCAAGCAGCAACTCCAGTTTACATCGGGGACAGATTCACTGTACACAATCCCAATAATCCAGCAAAGTACAGAAGAGTCATGCCTAATCGATATGATATGATAAACATGGATGACACTTCTCCCATATTGGTCAGGAAGAGCGATTGGAACCTCGTAGGCGGTCAGGATCCTAGACTTAGCAGATGCTATGGCTCGGGTAAGGACTTCTACACAAGCCTTCACAGGCTTGGTAGAGAAATCTGGATGTGCGATGATGTTGTTATTGATCACCATGGACAATACACTTATCGACAAAATGTCGGAGATGAAACATACTCCAATCTGGACAGAGAAGCATGGGTAGAAATGGAATTCGTCATGTCAGAAAAGTATGGTCCTAATTGGAAAGCAATGTTCTCATGAGCGATTTGACAATAGTAATACCGCTAGGAGTCTCGACACCCGGAACTCCTAACATGAGTCTTTTGAAAATGTGTGTTGATTCTCTGAACAATCAAAAAACATCATATTCATACAACATTGTTTTTGCATGTGATGATAATGTATCTGAAGAGGTAAAATCTTATCTCTTATCCACCGGACATAGGATAAGCTGGCACGATTCTTATTCATTTTTCAGAAGAGGGTCTATTTGGAAAAAAATAATACAAGAATGGGAGAAGTGTGATTCTGAATATGTTGCATTTTGTCATTATGATGACATGTGGTCGCCAAACAAGGTTCAAAGCCAATTGGATCTCATGAAACAAGAAAGTTTGGAGCTTTCTTGGTCCAGAGTTCATGCAATAGATGATCAAAGTAGAATATTATCGGGGGACTTGGCTGCAAGAACGGAATTGAACAGAGATACTATTAGACAAGGACAGACGTATGCATTTTCTCACTCAACAATACTCAAAAAAGACAAGTTTCTTTCCTGTGGAATATTAGAGTATCTTGACAGATCTGCTCCTGTTTATGAAGGCTTACATTATATTTTTTGCCATAAACTCAAAGGAAAAAAGGATATAAATTCAGCATTCTTTCATAGAATACATGGCCTATCAGTTTCTAATAACCTCTCAAGAGAAACACCCGAAATATCGAAGATAAGAGAAATAGCAGAATATTCCCTCAATGAAGTGAAATTTGATGAAAATGATATTAGCATGGAAGAAATAATCAAAGAGATATATCCATGAAATGGACATTCGCAATAACCTATCTTGGTGGGGAATATCTTTCATCTGTTATAAAATCAATAAAAAATCAACAAAACATAGACGAACACGAAATCCTCGTAATCGGTCCCAGAAACGAAAATCTGAATAAAATTAAGTCAGAGGTAAAAAGTATAATCTTTGACGAATCTCTTGTTAAAGGCTGGATAACAATGAAAAAAAACATTCTCGCACAAAATGCGGAGTATGAGAATGTTTGCATGATGCATGAATATGTTGGATTGTGTGAGGGGTGGTATGATGGATTTGAAAAGTTTGGCTATGAATGGGATGTTTGCATGAATCCAATAAGAATGTCAAATGGATTAAGATATAGAGATTGGATCACGATGCAAAGACCCATCAATTTTATTTCTTATTCTGATTCTACCAAGACAAAAGAAATGTATATAAGTGGAACTTATTGGTGTGGAAAAAGATCTTTTATGGCAAAGAATCCACAAGATATACAAAGAGCATGGGGAATGGGTGAAGACATAGAGTGGGCGCTGAGATGCAACCAAAAATGGAATTACAAGTTAAACCCACATTCTGTCGTAAAATTGCTGAAAGAAAAACCAAAAAGTGATTGGAATCCTGACCCAGAGCTTGATCCTGATATTGATTTATGGTATAATAAAGCAAAAGTTCAAGAATAATAAGAGAAACATATGAATAAAATAATTGATCTTGGAAATATACCACTAGTTAACAATCTTTGCAACACAAAAGAAGAAGCACTGAATGCCAAAAGATATCCTCTGAGAGTATTTCAAGATGAAAACATGATTATGAAGCTCGATACTGAAATTGACTCATCAGAAATGTTTAGTCAATACCTGTATCGCTCATCTGTCAATACACCATATATTCATCACTGCAAGAAAATGTGGTATGAAGTGGACAGATTCAATCCAAAAAGAATAATCGATATTGGAGGAAATGATGGGGCTTTGCTAAGAGCATTCAAATCACAAGCAAAACATGATCTGGAACTTGTGAACGTGGACGCAAGCGAATCATTCAGAGAGGCCAACGAAAGCAGTGGAATAAAATACTATAACAATTATTGGGGAGATGTTGATGTGGGAAAAGCGGATGTCATAGTTTCGACAAATGTTTTCCAACACAATCCAAATGTTCATAAATTTTTGGATGGAATAAGGAAACATTTGGATGGAATATGGATACTCGAATTTCCTTATTTCCTCACGACAGCAAAAACGCAACAATTCGATCAAATTTATCATGAACATGTTTATTATTGGCTGGTCACTCCTCTCATGAAACTATTTTCGGATTATGGGCTTGGAGTTATGTCAATAACTAAACAAAACATTCATGGCGGCAGTCTAAGAATGATGATGACAAATAAACACTTTGGAACGCCGGATGTTGAAAAAAGATACGTCGAAGAAGAAAAAAAGTTTGATTTTTCCTCATGGGGGAATGGCATCAAATTAAAAATAATATCAGATCAAATTTTACTAAACTCTATTAGGGGAAAAATTGCATGTTTTGGTGCTGCTGCAAAAGGTTGCGTGTACCTTAATAGTTTAAATATGAACAATAGATTTTCGTATGTAGTCGATGATACAAAAGAAAAGCAAGGAAAATATGTTCCCGGCACAGGATTGAAAATAATGGACAGGGAGTTTTTGTACAAAGATCAACCAGAAAACTTGTTGATATTGGCTCATAATTTTAAGGACTACATCATAGATTCCTTAAGACCGAATTATAAAGGCAAAATACTAGTCATGATTCCGGAAGTCGAAATACACGATTGAGGCTAACATGAAAGTAATCTCCCATAGAGGAAATTTGGACGGTAGGGTCATTGAAACCGAAAACACACCGTACCAGATAGAAAGAGTTCATGATCTCGGATACGATGTGGAAATAGATGTATGGTATTTCAATGATAAATGGTATCTGGGACACGATACACCAGATTATGAAGTATCTGAAAAATGGTTAAAGAAAAGAAAAAAATACTTATGGTGTCACGCCAAAAATCTAGAAGCAATGCAAATGCTTTTGAAAATAAACATGCATTGTTTTTGGCATGAAAAAGACAAGATGACATTGACCAGCAAAGGAATTCCTTGGTGCTATCCCGGAATTTATGTCAAAGATGGAATCACCGTTATATTTGATAAGAGCATAAAAATTTCAGAGACAAAAATAAAAGGAATTTGTACGGACTATCCTTTGCTGATGGATGACTTGATTTCAGATTGACTTCTGGTATAATGAAGCTATGATAGAAACTACAATACTCCAACAGCTTTCACATAACGAGAAGTATGTCAGAAAAGTCCTCCCTTTCCTAAAGGAGGACTATTTCTCTGATAGGGAGAACAAAATCATGTTCTCCATCTTTTCTGACTATACCAATAAATATAACTCTCTGCCAACAAAGGCGGCAGTACAAATCATTCTAGGAGACAGAACTGATCTAGACGAAAGCACCTTGGAAAAATCACTCGAACTGGTGAACAAGGTGTTTGACAAGCACGAAGTCATGGATGACAAGTGGCTTGTCGATGAGACTGAAAAATTCTGCAAGGACCGCGCACTTTATAACGCCGTTCTAGAATCAATTCATATCATCGATGGCAAATCCAAAACACAAACTAAAGGTGCAATTCCGCAAATACTATCAAACGCTCTGGCTGTATCTTTTGATACTCACATTGGTCATGATTACATTGACGATGCTGAGACTAGATTTGAATTTTATCATACCAAGGAAAAGCGAATCCCGTTTGATCTTGAAATGATGAACACCATCACGGCGGGCGGTACGCCCACCAAGACTTTGAACGTGGTTATAGCCCCGACAGGCGTGGGTAAATCCATGTTCCTCTGCCATCATGCTGCCAATTGCCTCAGCCAGAATCTCAATGTCCTTTATATCACTTGCGAGATGGCTGAAGAACGCATCGCGGAACGCATCGACGCTAATTTGATGAATGTCTCCATGGACAATCTCAAGCAGATTCCCAAGCAGTTATATGACAAGAAGATGGATTCAATCCGAGATAATGTCAAGGGTAAATTAATCATCAAAGAATATCCGACCGCGACCGCAACCGTCAATCACTTCAGGGCTTTGCTTGAGGAACTTCGACTTAAGAAGAAGTTCGTCCCAGATGTTTTGTTTGTGGACTATCTGAACATCTGTGCGAGCTCTCGGTTCAAGATGGGCGGTGGCGTGAACACCTACATGTACGTTAAATCCATCGCAGAAGAGCTGCGTGGGTTGGCTGTGGAATACGGTCTTCCTTTATGGACAGCCACTCAGACGAACCGTGAGGGTTTCGGGAACCAAGACATTGACATGTCCGAAACCTCGGACAGCTTTGGATTGCCTATGACGGCAGACTTCATGTTTGCTCTTATCAGCACCGAAGAGTTAGAAGAAGTGAAGCAGATTCTTGTAAAGCAGCTTAAGAATCGATACAATGACGGTATGGCAAACCGAAAGTTCATTCTGTCTCTCGATCGGTCCATGATGAAGTTCAAGGATGCCCCGAATACGGCACAATCTGGAATCCTCAAAGCCAATCAGACCGAAGAGAAGAACTATGGTAAGGGGTTCGACATGCGAACCGCTGATGACAAGTTCTCCCGCAAGAAGGTCGAGGATTGGAAGATATGACATGGATTGACGAGAAATATATCAATATCATCTCATGCCGGTTGAAGAACTTTAAAAGAAAGAAAGCTGGTCTTTACAATTGTTCCTGTCCGCTTTGTGGAGATTCCTCCAAAAAGAAGACTAAGGCAAGAGGATTTTTCATTCTGAAGAAGGGTGAGTGGTATTACTTCTGCCACAATTGTGGTGCGTCCAAATCCTTCAGTTTCTTTCTGAAGGACATGGATGCAAATGTTCATAAGGAATATTCATATGAACAATGGAAGGAAAAGAACGCTCATGTGGGTCGAACTGGTCCTGTGATCATTCCGCCAAAAACTGTCCTCCCTAAAAGGACAGTTTCTCAGGAATCTGTCCTTCCCAGACTGTCAGATCTTCCAACGTCCCATGAAGCAGTTCAGTTTGCAACTAAAAGAATGATTCCAGAAGATAAATGGAATGAGCTTCTGTATGCAGAAAATTTCTCTCAGTTCGGAAAAACGATAGACCCAGACATCAAACTGAAAAAGGAACCGAGATTTGTCATACCTTTCTATGACTCTGAGGGAAATATCATTTCGGCACAGGGAAGATCTTTTGATAAAGACAGCGAATGCCGTTACATAACTGTCCGTGGAGAAGAGGATTGTGACAAATGGTATGGTCTTTGGAGAAATCTTGGACCTGTTGTATTTGTAGTCGAAGGTCCGATTGACTCTCTTTTTTTGCCAAATTGCGTTGCCTCCACCGGATTATCGACCATAGATAAAGTACCTTCATCCCTGAAGGACAAAGAGTTGATATTTGTTCTGGACAACGAGCCCAGAAACAGCAATGTTGTGAATGCGATGGAGAAACTGATAGATCAGGGAAGACGAGTTGCAATTCTTCCTTCATGCATCAAGCACAAAGATATCAACGAGATGGTCTTGTCTGGGATGAAGATTGGTGGTATAATAGACATGCTTCAAACATACTCTTTCACGGGCATGGAAGCGAAACTGAGGCTGACCCAATGGAAGAAGACGAAAGACCAGAAGATGAAGGTTCAGACGAAGTAGGTGATGAATTAGCCGATGCTCTGTTGAATTTCATGTCACTGTTTTCACAATATGTGAAAGAGAGTGACGAAAAACTTTGGAAGCGTGCAATAGACTATGCGAAAGATTACGCAGAAACTGATAATGTAAAATTTTTATACTATGACAAACCAGAATCT
>Ga0315904_10012843_pt1 | contig 10545 bp, 5 predicted proteins | sample LakEriMetagenome_6_FD_203529 | JGI IMG/M metagenome (GOLD analysis project Ga0315904, IMG submission 203529) | Freshwater fungal communities from buoy surface, Lake Erie, Ohio, United States - Buoy 12 MA120 | ecosystem: Environmental > Aquatic > Freshwater > Lake | place: USA: Lake Erie, Ohio... | reverse complement strand
GTTCCTATGGGAGATTGGAGACTGCACCCTTCTTTCTTGGATACCAGACTCATTGAAAGCGGAAAAGACTATGTCTATGCCGCTTCTTCTCGTGGGTTCTTTAGGGTAAATCTCCAAAATGCAGATTGGGAACGACTCAGCAATATGAATGGTTTCCACGGCCGTGAAATTTCCTGTCTTACCTTTAACCCAGAAAGAAATGTCATGGTTATTGGTTATGCCGATGGATTTATCGATTTACTTTCACAAGAAAAGACCATCACCCCTGTCCCGGGCTTTTACAACAAACTCCTACAAGGAGATAAGCGGATTATACATGTTTCCTTTGAGGGCAAATTCGCCTATGTCTCCACTGAATTCGGTATTTTGGTTATTGATGTAGAAAAGGCAGAAATCAAAGACAGTTATACCAGCATTGGACCGGGGGGCACTACACAGGCTGTATACAGCACCACCATCAGCGGAGATAGCATTTATGCAGGCCTCGCCGATGGACTTATCGCAGCGAAGTATTCCAATACCGTTAATCTCAATGACTTTAGCAATTGGAACCGCGTGTATACAGGCAGAGTCGCATTGCAAACCACCTGGTTTAACAATGCGGTGTGGTTTTATACAGATACTGTGCTTCTCAAGTATCAGGCTGGCGCAGTAACCTCCGTCTCCACCGGACCCAATACTCCGCTGCGCAAACTACAAGTGCACAACAACGAGTTGATGGTATTTAGGCCCAAAGGCATTGTAGCAATACAAAGCAATGGGAGCCAGTCCACCACCACCGTAAACGTGCTTCAAAGCGGCACGGTCGATGCACAAGGCTTTCGCTGGTTTTGCACTGGTTTTGGCGGTGGGGCCCTCAAACTCACGCCACAAGGTGAAGCTACCTTCGAACCGAATGGACCGAATAACAATTCTGTCTTTGCCATGAGTAAGTCAGGCAACAACCTATATACCACAGCGGGCGGACTTACCATCACTTTCGGAAATGCATTTAATCCAGCAGGATTCTATATATACTCAGATTATCGCTGGGTGAGCAATCCCGCGACGCCGTTTAACAATGGCATGTATGACTTCACCTTTGTGACCTACAATCCCGTAACCAACAAAACCTACCTTGGTTCGCAAAACAATGGCATTCTTGAAATGAATGGCACCAACGGAACCAACCGTTTTGATGACAACAATTCGCCATTAACACGCGATGCAGGTACGGGTTTTATTCGTCTTTCCGGTATGGTTGCTGATGACAAGGGAAACCTTTGGGTTACCAATTACGGGGCTTCAAATCCCTTACTCATGATGGACCGCAGCAACAATTGGACTGTTGTAGGTGACTTTGACGAACCCTTTGTAAAAAACATTACCATAGACAACAATGGCTATAAGTGGATGATTCTTCAAAATGGAGGTGTGCTGGTGTTTAATGACAACAAAACACCCACCAACCCATTGGATGATAGAACAATCAAACTCACCACCAACAACGGCCTTATCACCAATGAAGTACTGAGCTTGGCGGCGGACCAAAACGGCTATGTTTGGATCGGCACTTCGCAAGGCTTAAACGTAGTCACCAATACCTTTGAGGTTTTTACCAAACCGCGTATCGACCGCTTTGTAATTGATCAGGACGGCGACTTAGGCTATCTCTTGGGTGAGGAATCCATCAATGACATTTGTGTAGACGGAGGCAATAGAAAGTGGTTTGCCACCAATAATGGGGTATTCTTAGCGGAGCCCAATGGCCAAGAAGTATTGGCCAACTACACTGTAGCGAACAGTCCCCTACCCGATAACAAGGTGTATTGTATCGGACAACTTTCAGAATCGGGTGAGGTTTTCTTCGGCACAGATGCTGGAATTGCCTCTTACAGAAGTGATGCCAGTGAGGCCAGCAGTAGCTTTAAAGAAATTAGAATTTACCCCAATCCAGTGAGACCAGGATACAGCGGATTAATCACCATAGACGGCTTGGCCCAAAACGCGGAAATCCGCATTACCGATGCTGCGGGGTATCTCATCTACCAAACCAAAGCCAATGGGGGCACTGCCACTTGGCCTGGAACCCGCTTGGATGGCACAAAACCCAACAGTGGGGTGCTCTATGTTTTTGGCATCAATGAAGATGGCACAGAAACATCCATGGGCAAGTTTGTATACATAAGAGAATAAGAATACGATTTATTCAGGATCTGGCAGGGTAAAGCTAAGTCCATCCCATGCCAATTGCATGTTTGCAGGCAACTCCGCATTCACTTCATCATGAAAGCCAATTTGATGGCTCATATGTACAAAATAGGTTTGGCGTGCATTTACACTTTTTGCCACAGCCTGAGCTTGGTCTAGGGTAAAGTGTGATATGTGGTCCTCTTTTCGCAATGCATTTAAGACAAACACCTCGGTCCCCAAAGCCTTCTGTAACTCTTCAGGCGCAATAAAATTGGCATCTGTGATATAGGTGAAACCCCCAATGCGAAATCCAAAAACAGGCAGCTTATAGTGCATCACTTCTATAGGTGTTACCTGCACATCCCCTACCATAAACGGCGCATTTTCAATTACATGAAAATCAATTTCAGGAATACCGGGATACTTAAATTCAGTAAAAATGTAATGATATTGGTATCTAAAAGACTCCAATACCCTGCTGTCTAAATACACCTGCATGGGTTTGTTTTGCAGATAATTAAACGGGCGAATATCGTCCAATCCTGCAGTATGATCGCGGTGCTCATGGGTAAATAGCACAGCATCCAATCGCTGAATACCGCTGCGCAGTAGCTGATACCTAAAATCAGGCCCAGCATCTATCACAATACTCTGCCCTTTTACTTCAATATGCACAGAACAGCGCAAACGCTTGTCTTTGGGATTATCCGACAAACAAACGGGCGAAGTGCAGCCTATGGGCGGAACACCCTGCGAAGTACCGGTACCGAGAAATGTAATTTTCACAAGCTTCCCTGCAAATGTAAGGAAACTGAGAGTTGAAAAAATGAATTAATGATTATCTAAATATGCCTTGAGTTCCATAATATTTGGAACAGTCATATTATCCGCATTGTTGGCATTACTTACCAAAATACTCAACCAATCCATGGTGTGTATAGACGCGAACAAGGCATTCAAATCGAAATTGCCATTGCCCTCATTCATCACATAAACCTTATTTCCGAGGTTTCTAAGTACAGTTTCAAGGTGTGCAAAGCGCAAATTCACCCTAGCATTGGTACCTGAATTGAGGAAAATAAAATTGCTATCATGACGACTATAATAGCTCTCCATCATGTTGTGGTTCGCTTCAGGAAGTACACTGATAAAGGATTCCGTCTTGGCGTTTTCCTGAATCTGTTGGCAAAAGCGAATCGCGGCTGCCTCATAAGGCAAATCACAAACTACCACAAACTTCTGCGTCAATGTATCTCCATAACAATCGGCCATGTCCTGGGCTGCTTTCAGACCGTCGTGTGCTTTTAACATGCCCACCACAGCCTCCAGTTGGCCGCGCATGTTCTGACCAAACAAATCGCCCATAATCAGCAACAAGGTTGACAAACTAAAGCCTAAGGCTTGGCGGGGCTGATATCCCAAAGGAGAAGTATACACAGGGTATCCATCGGCAGTTGCCATGTCTGTAATCTTACCACCACTGCTCAACACGACGATATCGCTTCCACGCTTCTTTGCTTCAGCATACATTTCTAAGGTCTCTTCTGTATTGCCAGAATAAGAGCTCAAAATCACCAATGTCTTGTCTGATGCATAAGCCGGCAATACGTATTCAGAGAAAACCTCAACTGGAATAGGACTTGAATTCAAGAACACCAAACGCGCAATGCGTCCACCTATTCCTGATCCACCCAAGCCACCAATAACCAAGTTATGATACTTAGAAGCATCCAACTTAGGTGATTGATATCCGTTTAAAACATGCTCTATTTGGCTGTGAAAATCAGCCAATACGGCCTCGTGCGTGCGTGAAATACTCATATACTTGTTGAGGACTGTCTATTAATTCCAAGGAAACTTGTAACGGTAATCCTGCAATTCAGCTGCCATACGTACAGTTTCCTGTAAACGGTTTGCAAGGAACTGAGGGTTATTTGCGAAATCAGGACCGTTGTCAATTCCTGTTTTCGGAATTTCCACTTTGTCGCGGCTTTCGATATACAATACAGCAACTACGTTGTTACCTGCAATTGTTTTGCTCCATGACTTCTCTTTTACTCCGAAAGCAGCACCCAAGATGCGAGGCTCAGTGAACAGCTGTGGAATAAAGTTAGAACCCATTTTCACACCTTCCAAAGGAACTACCTGACCTCCTGTTTTAGAAGCAATCTCTTCAGCAGTTTTCGCACCGCCAGCAATTGCTTTTTCAAACTTCTCACGAATCTTGTCCGCCTTTAATTCATTGCGAACCAAGGGTTCGATAATTTCTTTCACATCTTCAACAGTCGCATATCCGCGGTGGCGCACATTGGTTACCATCAATACTGCGTGGCTGGTAGAGAATGCAAATACATCGCTAATTTCAGAGTTCTTGCGGTCTTTATCAAACAACCAGAACAAGATAGATTTTACATCTTCAGCATTGTTGATACGACCAAGCATACGGTCTTCAGTTTTAATGCCTTTGCGCACCAAAGGAGCCAAGCCCATTTTGTCGCGGTTCTTTTCAAAGCTCTTCAAATCACCAGACATAACTGCGTTTCTGAAGTTTCTGCTTGCATCCTGAACCAAGCTAATGGTTTTGGCACCTGGAGCTACTTCAATCGCACGCTGACGGTATTTCACTTTCAAGGCTTCAGGATTCTCAGACATCTTCATCACGTGGAAACCAAAACTGGTTCTTACAACGCCTGTTGCACCTTTGCCATGCGTAGCGCAGAACTTACCGAACTCAGGAACATATTTGCTCGCAGGAGCCCAGTCGTATTCACCTTTTGTATTTGCAGAACCTGGATCAGCAGAAAAGTCTTTCGCCAAATCACCGATGTTTGCACCACCATTAATTTTAGCCAACAATTCATTGGCAAGTGCCTGCGCTGCTGCAGTATCTGTAATTTGAGTCTTGTTTGGCAATTCTCCGCTAAATGGAATCAAAATATGCGCAACCTTAACATAAGGATTCGCAGTATCTACTTTGGTATCTAATTTTTGAATAATGTTGTATTTGCCATCAATGGTCATTACGGGCAACAAGGCATTATTCGCAATGCTCGCCAATGGCGCATACATGACACGTTGTGCTGAATCGGCACCCAATTCACGCACAGATTTGAAGGCAACCACTTCATCACCTGAAGTATCAGGCTTGGTTTCTTTACTCCAATTCAAGTATACTTCTTCAGCTTTTCCTTTAGCATAAGTGGTATCTTCTGAACTTGGAACGATATCCCAAACTACATAAGAAATGTCGCGGCTTTCATAGGTCTGCTTGTACTCTTCCTTGTGATTCTTGAGGTAGCTTTCAAGATCTTTATCGGTAACCTTAACGTCTTTGTCTGCAACGGTGCTGTAGTTCAAGGCAACTACCTTACCCACTACACCTTGGTTTGCAGCAACATACTCCGCTTCTTTCTCGATTTTTGATTTTACTTGAGCCTTGGAGATATAATGTGTGTAGCGGGTCTCCAACTCTTGCTTCTTCAAATTCTTGATGTACGTAATCAAGCGGGTTCTCAAAGATGCATCGCGTTTTGCTTGTGCAAACACCTGAGACACCTTAGAAGGATCAAACTTGTTATTGGTTTGGAATGAAGGATCTCCCTTAATGGCTTCCATTGGATTTTCACCCATGGTCATTTCGTTGAAATCTTCATCCGAGATTTTTACATTAGATTTTTCAATCTGCGCTTCATACGTCTTCTGACGAATGAGGGTAGACCATGCCTGTTCAATCATTTGCTTACGGGTAGCTTCGTCCAATTGGAAATTTGGATTCTGCTCAGCCTGTTGCATGACCAAATCTTTGAACACAGGATCAATATCCCGTTCGCGGATTTTATCGCCAAAGGCTTCACCAACTACATCTTGTTCCTCTTGGTTCAAGCCTGTAATTTTACTGCCGGTGAGCAAATCACCCAACACGAATAATACCAAGGCAGCAATGATTACAATCACTACAATGCCGGAGTTTCTTAACTTCTGTATAACAGCCATAGTTCGTCTGAAAAAAGGATGGCAAAAATAGGTTTTTCGAACCTCAATTACCAATAATCCAAAGAAAAATCTGAGCTTATCGCTTTTCTATGTAAATATCTTGCTCAATTTTGCGGCCTTTAAAGCTCAAAACCAAACGGTATACTCCCGGAGCAAACTTGTCCTCTTCCAACAATACCTCATTCTCTGGCTGTGGGAGTACATCAAACAACTGCTTGTAAGACAGTTGATTACCTCGAAATAATTCCACGGTACAGCTACGAGCCTCAGGGAGATTAAAGTGAATCAACATCTGGCTAGAATCAACCAATTGGGCTACTTGCAAGGAAACAGAACCTGCTGTATTTTTTTGTTTTTTAAATGCTTTTCCATCCAGCATTGCCACCCGAACCGTAACAATGAGTTTTTCATTGTCCCAAATGGTATAAGCGCCGCGCACTGCACCCTTAGCCGACGCAATGCTGATGTAGTCTCCAAAAAACAACTTTGAAGAAGGCACACAAAATGATTCGTTGGTCAAGCGAACGTTGGGCCCCACCTTGTCTTTCTTTAAGGTGCAAGCATACACATCGGTAAACAAATTGTTCTGCGAATTTCTGCGGTCATAAAACATAGCATATACTTCGCCTGTCTTTGCATCTACCGCAATGCTTGGCATATACTGATCCCGACCATTCTCTTTTGCATCGCTGTTCACGCGTATGGGCGCTGTCCAAGTGGTACCCATGTCGGCCGAATACATGTAGAAAACATCCAAATCCCCATGCCTTGCATCGCCCCATATCACATACAGTCCTCCTTTTATATCCGCTGCAATGAAGGGCATGCTATTGGCCCTGTACAAACCCTGTATCGCTTGGTTCCAACCACCTTCCTGCCGCGCAATGATGCGGTCCTTACCCCAAGTTTTGCCTCCGTCAAGACTCTTATCAAACCATATCGCATTCTTTCCTGCCCAAACAGCGAATAATTCACCCTGTTTGCCAGCAGCCAAGGTTGCACCTTCTAGGGTGAAATCATCATCTGCTGCGTCACCAGCGGTGTCAGATATCACCACAGGTGTTTCAAAACTCACACCGCCATTCTCACTCCAAGCCACCCGTATCCGTGAGCTATCTGAGGCAGATTTGGAGCCATAGGCATCAAATTCCGTCCATGATAGATAAATCCTATCTCGATACGCGCTTTTGCGCCCTTCGTCTACAAATACCCAGGGCTTGTCTTGAACCTTACCCGGATTAAATCCCACCCCAGTGCTGCTAAAGGTCTGGCCGCCATCGGTGCTGCGTTCAAACACAATACGATCAAACTGGGCGGGCCACTTTTCCGATTTGTTCTTGGCCAAATGGCAAAGGTAAAAGGTGCCGTTGCGGCTAATTTTAACCACGGGATCCCCATAAAACCCTTCAGGAGGGTCGGATGTTTTGGGAGACCAAGTAAAGCCCCCGTCTTGACTTACAAATAATAAATTGTTGTTGGAACCCAAAAACTGGGTCGCAGGATACAATGGATCAATCGTGATACATGGTTCATTGGTTTCCACGCCTTCTTTGCTGAGTTCAGTGCTCAACACTTGAGCCTGAGAGCAGATAAAGAAGCTGCTTAAACATCCAAGGAATGCAGCATGTTTCATGTGAAAATGCTTATGCGGTAAACGCTGCACTGTGTTTTGCCGCCAACCAGCGTTCAGCATCCAATGCAGCCATACATCCGCTACCTGCAGCTGTCACCGCCTGTCTGTACACCTTGTCTTGAGCATCACCCGCGCAGAAAACGCCTTCGATATTTGTGTAGGTTGAACCAGCGCGGGTTACGATATACCCTTGCTCATCCATTTCCAAATAAGGCTTAAATACTTTGGTATTGGGGTCGTGACCGATGGCAACGAAAAATCCTTTGATTGGAATTTCACGGAGTTCGCCTGTTTCGTTATTCTTTACACGCACACCCTCTACAACTTGATCTCCAAGGATTTCATCCGTTTCAGAGTTAAATAGAATTTCAATATTCGGAGTATTTTCAACACGGTGTTGCATGGCTTTTGATGCGCGGAAATGATCCTTGCGCACAATCATGTAAACCTTACTGCAAATCTTCGCCAAGTAAGCCGCTTCTTCGCAAGCGGTATCGCCTGCGCCCACAATGGCTACATCAGATCCTCTGTAGAAGAAACCGTCGCATACTGCGCAAGCACTTACACCGCCGCCATTCAGGCGTTGCTCACTGGGTATTCCCAACCATTTTGCGCTGGCACCTGTAGAAATAATCACCGCATCTGCAATGATTTCCTTGGCTCCGTCTACCCAAACTTTCTGCGGGCCGCCTTGCTTAAACTCAACCCCTGTAATCATGCCAAAACGCACGTCAGCACCCAAACGCACTGCCTGTTTGCGGAACATATCCATCATTTCAGGACCCATAATCCCATCAGGATATCCAGGATAATTCTCCACTTCCGTGGTGATGGTCAATTGGCCGCCGGGTTGTAAACCCTCGTAAACCACAGGCTTCATGTCTGCGCGGGCTGCATAGATTGCCGCTGTATAGCCTGCAGGTCCGCTGCCAATGATTAAGCACTCTACGTGTTCAGGTTGTTGGTTCATAAATCAAGGGCAAAGTTAACACATGCCCCGCGAAAGTGTTTGAGGTGTTATTAAAGTGTGATAAGATTGTTTGAAAAGCCCATCCCCAAAGAATCAAAAAGGGGAATGCTCGGTATCTATTCTATGAATTTTCATATTTGTCAAATAGCTTTGCCACATGAGCAGTCCCTTCCAAATTCAAAACCTACAGGAGTACCACGAAAGTTATAAGCGCAGCGTAACGGACCCCAGTGGATTTTGGTCAGATATTGCCCAACACTTTGAATGGAAAAAGCCGTGGAACGCAGTCTGCGATTGGAACTTTAAGGACCCAAGCATTCGCTGGTTTGACGGGGCCGAACTCAATATTACTGAAAATGCACTCGACCGCCATGTGCGCACCCAGCCCGATGCAATAGCCATTATTTGGGAACCCAACGACCCAACAGAAGATGCAGTGCGGATTACATATCGCGAACTGCTGCAGCGCGTAGAAGCCTTATGCCATGTATACACAGATCTGGGGATCACAAAAGGCGACCGCGTATGTCTCTACATGCCTATGGTTCCTGAACTGGCCATTGCTGTGCTCGCCTGCGCCCGCATGGGCGCTGTGCACTCGGTTGTTTTTGGCGGTTTCAGCCCACAAAGCATTGCCGACCGCATCAATGATGCGGAGTGCAAACTCATCGTCACGGCAGATGGATTTCAGCGCGGTCCCAAGCCTTTGGCACTTAAATCTATGGTGGACGAAGCCTTGGAACTATGCCCAAGCATTGAACACTGTCTCGTATTGCGCCGGGCAAACCTTGACTGCTCCATGAAAGCAGGCAGGGATATTTGGTGGCATGAGGCCATAAAATCGGTGGAACATAAAGGTCCATTCCCGGCAGTGAGCATGAATGCAGAGGATATGCTATTTATCCTTTACACCAGCGGCAGCACAGGAAAACCCAAAGGCGTGGTGCATACCTGTGCAGGCTATATGGTTTGGGCTACCTACACCTTTGTTAATGTATTTCAATACCAAAAAGGGCAAGTGCACTTTTGCACTGCGGATATTGGCTGGATTACCGGGCACAGCTATATTGTATACGGACCGCTTTGCGCGGGCGCCACAGTAGTGCTCTTTGAAGGCGTGCCCAACTACCCTAAGCCTAACCGCTTCTGGGAAATCTGCGAAAAACACGAGGTAGATATTCTCTACACTGCACCCACTGCAATACGAAGTCTCATGCACGAGGGCGATGATTGGGTGGCTCCTTATACCTTAGAAAGCTTAAAAACTCTAGGCAGTGTGGGCGAGCCTATCAATGAAGAAGCCTGGCATTGGTACCACGAAAAAGTAGGGCACGAAAGGTGCCCCCTTGTAGATACTTGGTGGCAAACCGAAACCGGGGGCATCATGATTTCTGCATTGGCTGGAATTTCCGAACCTATCCCCGCATGGGCCACAAAACCCTTGCCTGGGGTACAACCCATATTGGTCGACGAGCAAGGGAATGAACTCGATGGTGCAGCTTCAGGGAATTTGTGCATTAAAGCCCCATGGCCAGGCATGTTGCGCACCACCTACGGCGACCACGAACGCTGCCGACAAAACTACTTTGCCACCTACCCCAACCTCTACTTTACAGGGGATGGCGCCATTCGGGATGCGGATGGCAATTTTAGAATTACCGGTCGTGTGGATGATGTGCTGAACGTAAGTGGACATAGAATCGGAACGGCAGAGGTTGAAAACGCCATTAACACGCACAGCGGGGTGGTGGAAAGTGCCGTGGTGGGCTTCCCACAC
>Ga0315904_10012839_pt1 | contig 10546 bp, 9 predicted proteins | sample LakEriMetagenome_6_FD_203529 | JGI IMG/M metagenome (GOLD analysis project Ga0315904, IMG submission 203529) | Freshwater fungal communities from buoy surface, Lake Erie, Ohio, United States - Buoy 12 MA120 | ecosystem: Environmental > Aquatic > Freshwater > Lake | place: USA: Lake Erie, Ohio... | reverse complement strand
CCTTTTTCGCCCCATTCCTCCACTACCTTATCAGAAAATGGTGTTAACCACTTCTTGTCAAGACGGGACTGGAAGCATACGGTGTATTTGTCCTCCGGAATTCCCAGTTTATTCGCAATCAGTCGAGTGGTTGCATAACTGGTAGCCTTGTAGCAATATTTGTTTTTATCGTTCACCTCCTTTTCACAAGGTTGGTCAGCACAGAGGTCGGTACCTTCATATACCTTATCCACCTGTCTCTCCGGTAATCCGTGGTAAGAGAACAAGACATGGTCATATTCTTTCCAGTCAAATGCTTTAGCTCTCTCAACTACTGAATCAATATAACCTTCATGGCTCCAGAACTGACTCACGATCTTAACCTCCGGGATCACCCACCACTTTCGGATAATATTCATTGCCTTATCTATTGCCGAGCCACTTGATGCACTCGCATACTGCGGAAAAAGAGGTATTATGATGATCTGGTCATAATTGACTTTATGCATCCTTTCAAGAACTGAATCCAATGAAGGATTCTGATAGCGCATAGCCATCTCCACCTTTACCTCAGTACCATTGAAGCGCTCCTGGACCATTTTGACCAGGTTTTCGGTATGGGTCATCAAGGGTGAAACACCTTTTCCGTATTCCCATAACTCCTTGTAGATCTTTGCCGATTTAGGAGCCCTGAAAGGGACGATGACCCCATTGACCAATAATTTTCTTGGAAGCCAGGGAATATCGATCACGCGCGGATCGTTGAGAAATTCGCTCAGATACCTGCGCACATCCGATGTCTTCGGACTGTCAGGTGTACCAAGCTGTATCAATAAAACACCAGTTCTCATCAGTTCATTTATTCATTATCAGTTGGGAAAAAGCTTTTTCTGCCAGCCTTCCGCCTCATCTGTTTCGATCAAATTTAATTTCAATAAGTAACGTACCACTTTATCAAATGCGAGAGGGTACTCAATTCCGTCATAATTCCAATCCGTTTCTATCAGCCAGTTCTGTACTTGCCCGGAACGAAGGTTGTACCTCCAGGATATCACCTCTACGGTATCTTCATCCTTTTTAACTTCGAGTGCCTTCGAATTAACCACCTTACACATTTCCTTCAACAGATCCGGATGTTTATCGAGGATTTCATTACGAACCGCGATCACAAAACACGGCCATGGAGTTACCACCTCATCAATGTACCTGCATTTTCCTTGTTCCGTAAACGGAAAAGTAGTGTATTTCTCCCATAAAAAACCCTGAGCTTCATTATGTTCCAGAGCCCATAACCCGCCGTATACGTCACCAACAACATTGAATTTTAAATGTTCTGTATCCCATCCTTCCTGACCGGCTTTTACGAAGGTCATCAAATGAGACCCCGATCCTTCCCGAGAGATAGCAAAAATTTTATCCTTTAGCTGATCAACCGTCTTGATGTCAGACCGAAACGGAACATGGATGCCCCAATGTAAAGGTGTCGTGACGTATACCTGTATTATGCGGGCATCGAGCCCTTCAAGTATAGCTTTGGTTATGCCCTCAGTTAACAGTACTGCTACATCCAGTGTCCCCGTCTGCAAGCCTTTGATCATCTGTCCGGTACCTCCACCCATATCACTCCAATGCAGGTCAAGACCGATATCCTTGAATCTACCCTCTTCAATGGCCAGTCTCCAGGGAAGATTGAAATGTTCCGGTACACCTCCGATCTTTAATCCAGTCAATTTATTCATTATCCTCTGAGAATTGCATGTCAAACAATCTTCTGTAGTAGCCGTTCAGTTTGAGTAGTTCAGCATGAGTTCCCGACTCCACGATCTCGCCCTTTTCAAGGACCACGATCTTATCCGCTTTCTGAATGGTGGACAGGCGATGTGCAATAACGATGGAAGTTCGCCCTTTTGTTAGATTTTCAGTTGCTTTCTGGATCAATTCCTCCGATTCGTTATCCACACTTGATGTCGCTTCGTCAAGGATCAGGATGTGCGGATTATAGACAGATGCACGGATGAACGACAATAATTGTCTCTGTCCAACAGACAACACTCCTCCACGTTCTCCAACCTGATAATCATACTGCCCGGGGAGCGTTGAAATGAAGTCATGGGCTCCAACCGCTTTTGAAGCTTCGATCACCTGTTCGCGAGTGATCGTTGGGTCTCCAAGGGTAATGTTATTAAGGATCGAATCCGAAAAAAGGAAGACATCCTGAAGGACAATAGCAATGTTCCTTCTAAGATAATTCAACTCAATATCCCGCAGGTCAGTATCACCTATTACGATCTCTCCTTTCTGATACTCATAAAACCGCCCAAGCAAGTTGACAATGGTTGACTTTCCCGCGCCCGTTGCACCGACAAATGCAACTGTGGTGCCCGGCTCAATTGTCAGATCGATGTCCTTGAGTACGTAATCCTCATCGTTATAGGCAAAGCTCACTTTCCTAAAGCAAATTGGCGCGTCAAAGTTACAGTGTGCTACGTTTCCTTTATTCTGGACATGATCTTCCTGATCCAAAGTATCAAAAACACGTTCAGCCCTAACCATCCCTCGCTGGAGGATATTGAATTTATCAGCCAGTTGACGGATCGGTCTGAACAATTGATTTATCCAGAGAATAAACGCTGTGATCTCTCCATACATGAGTTCGATCTGAGCCGGAGTCTTCCCTCCTGCTTTCAATGCACCATAAACCAATATAAAGGCAATGGAAAGAGAGCTCAGTAATTCAACAACCGGGAAGAAAATGGAGTTTGCCCAGACAGCATTGACATGTGCCTGTCGATGACCTCTGTTGATCTCCTCAAATGTTTCATATTCTTTTTTCTGCCGGTTGAACATCTGAACGATAGCCATACCGGTTATTCTTTCCTGAACGAAGGTATTCAGTTTTAACACCTGTGCTCGTTCAAGTTGAAATGACTTGTGCATGGCCCTAGCGAAAATACGCGTTGCCAGAATAAGTAAAGGGATCGGGATGAGTGTCATCAGAGCCAACTCCCAGTTCCAGTAAAACATAAAACAGAGCACCCCAATGAGTGAGATCAAATCTCCTGCAATATCCATCAATCCTGACGAAAAGACTTCTGTGATCGCTTCAAGGTCCGATACCACCCGTGTTACGAGAGCACCTATAGCAGTCTTATCAAAATACCGCACTTTAAAGCTCAGGATATGTCCGACCAACTTTTTTCTTAGATCCCGAATAATGGACTGCGCGAGAAGATTTGAGAAATAGGAGCCCGTGAACTGCAGTAAACCCTCAACCAGAAGCATTCCCAGAATGATCAGTGACCAGTTGAAAAGCATGGAGGCATTTTGATCCTTCACGATATACTCACTGACCATATTCCCGATGAGAAAAGGCCTCAATGGCGCCATTACGGATAGTGTTACCGTGCATAAAACTGCCAGCGCGAAGATCCCCCTGTACGGTTTCGCGTATGAGACCAAGCGCTTAAAGAGATAGATTCCTGCCTTCCTGCTTTCTGACATCAGTGCAAATTTACCCAAATTAAACCACCTGAAATTGATCGTTCCCAAACTTTAAACATACCTAAGGCCGGTTTGTTGATTTTGGCTAATTTTATGGCAAACAACGATCATGATCCACAATTTATCGAATACCAACTCCATCTTCAGTGTTTTTCTCAGCGAGATCAGAGACAGCAAGATTCAGAAAGACCCCTTACGATTCAGAAGGAATTTGGAACGTATCTCTGAAATACTCGGATACGAAGTTTCCAAGTCGCTCGACTACAAACCGGTTTCGGTAACCACCCCCCTCGGTCAGGCAGAATGCGTAGGACTCTCTGAACAGCCTGTATTAGCAACCATCTTGAGAGCAGGACTCGCCATGCATCAGGGATTGCTGAACTATTTTGACAGAGCTGAATGCGCTTTTATTTCAGCATACCGTAAGCACACTACTATTGAAGAATTCGATATTCATGTAGAGTATCTGGCCGCTCCGAAGCTTGACAACAAAACGGTGATCATCAGTGATCCGATGCTTGCAACGGGCAGTTCAATGGTCATGGTTTACAAGGCACTTCTCAAGCAGGGAAAACCTTCAAAAGTGATCATTGTTTCAGCAATCGCAACACCGGTAGCCCTTGACTATGTGAAGCGCCATCTCCCTGACACTACCGAAATCTGGGTGGGTGCCATCGACGAAGAATTGACAGCTCAGTCATACATTGTACCCGGTCTTGGAGACGCGGGAGATCTTGCCTTCGGTATAAAATGTTAATCTATTGAGATGCCCTGGGGTAGTTATCTGACCGTTTTCTTTTTGTCGACCTTTAAGTTCCTTTTCGCTCCGTTCACCGGTGAATTGCTGCAACTTGCTTACTGGGAAACAATCCTGGTATGTTTTCTCGGTGGAAGCGCTTCAGCCGCGTTATTCTTCTTTTCTTCTGAATTCTTTATCATAAGGTCTATCCGAAATCGCCGTAGGCGAAAAGAAGATGCCCTTCAAATGGGAATGGTATGGGTGGATAAACGCCGCTTTACCCGTACAAACAAGTTCATCGTTAGAATGAAACGTTCATTTGGTATTTATGGCATCTGTTTCTGGGCTCCATTCTTCCTTTCCGTTCCGATCGGTAGTATTATAACTGCCAAATTTTACGGGAAAGAGAAGCGAAGTTTTCCTTTAGTGATTCTAGGTATGGCGATCAACTCCACCATCATGACATCACTTGTTTACCTTGTATTTTAATGCTCAAACATCTTTTTTTCGATCTTGACAGGACGTTATGGGATTTTGAGAAGAATTCCGAAAAGGCACTCCATAACCTCTTCCATGAATTAGGGCTGGATCGGTACATCCCTGAATTCAGGGAATTCCACGAGATCTATAAGGAAAAAAATGCTGAATTATGGAAAAGCTACGGCGAACGCAAGATCAGTAAGGAATATTTGAGAACTGCCCGTTTTGAGGTTACTTTAGCCGCATTTCATGTTCATGACCCCAAGATCACTGAACTGCTTTCCCAAGGCTACATCGATCTTTCACCAAGGCAGACAGAATTATTTCCCGAAGCAATAAACACCCTTGAAACACTTAGATCGATGGGATACTCCATGGACATCATTACCAATGGGTTCAAGGAGGTGCAATACATTAAACTGGAAAACTCTGGTTTAGCCAAATATTTTAATCACGTAACCTGCTCTGAAGAGATCGGAATGAATAAACCTGCACCTGACATTTTTCATTATGCCGCAGGTAAAGCCGGGGTAAAAGTAAGTGATTCTGTGATGATCGGAGATGACCCTGAAGTTGATGTGGTTGGCGCATTGAATGCGGGCATGCGTGCCATTTTGTTCGATCCGGAGGATAAATATAAACAAGTTCAGGGCGCGGGAAAGATAGGTCATCTGGCTGAATTGCCGGAGTGTCTTCCGTTCATTTAGTTTACCGGATCAATCCGTTCCACTTTGCGCAGTTTCAATTTAGAAACACGCTCCTCTCCATCAAAACGGATAATGATCTTCATTCTTTTTTTTGAAAATAACCCAAATCTATAGTGGATCCCGTTGGGCATACTGTTTTCAGTATTGGCAAAATCCAGCCGCTTGCCTTTCGCAACAAAGACATATTTATTTACCACCTCACCATTTTCTGAACGCTGACGAGTTGTTAGTGAATAAACATTGTTACCGCTTACGCGAGATATCCTTAGGTCCTCCACTCGGATCGTATCACCAAACTTTGAAAGCCTGTACCCCGAACCAACCAACTCCTGACCATTGTTATTCATAGACCAGATCTCATACCCACTTCCTCCTTCATATCTCCATACTCCATCAAGATGACGTGCCTTCCCCTTGATCTGCGACATAGAATGATGACTAATAAGGAGGAATACAAGAATCCACGAAAACCTTTTCATACCTGCGTTCTTTAAATTAACCGTACAGCTCCTGGCGAATCCTTTCATAAAGGATGATCCCTGTGGCCACACCTACATTCAGGGAAGCGATCTCTCCGGCCATTGGAATACGCGCCTTGATATCCGCCATGTTGAGCAGATCAGAACTTATGCCACTTTCTTCGGAGCCCATAATGACCGCTACCGAACCACGTAGATTAACTTCATACAATGGGATCTTGGATTTCTCAGTACACGCAACTATTCTGATGCCGCTTTGTTGAAGGTAGAAAAGTGAGTTCTTCAGATCATTCGTCTTGCAAACCGCGATCCTGTTCAATGCTCCTGCCGATGTCTTGATCGCATCTGCCGTCACAAGTGCTGAACCCTTGGAAGGGATCAAAATAGCATGTACTCCCTGACACTCGGCAGTTCGCGCGATCGCACCGAAGTTCCTGACATCCGTTATCCTGTCCAGTACAAGGATCAATGGCTTAACACCTTTCTCGAGCAATTCATCTACCAATGGTTCGATCTCTCCATACGCCACGGGAGATCCAAATGCGATCACACCTTGATGATTCGCTTCTGTCAACTTATCGAGTTTCTGAACCGGAACAAACTGAAGCTGGTAATGTTTTCCCTGAAGTGCCTCCTTCAGCTCAAGGAACAGGTCCTTGTTCATCCCTTTCTGAATAAGGATCCGATTGATCTCACGATCAGCTTTTACAGCCTCGATCACAGCACGCACACCGTAGATCAGGTCCTCATCCTTTTTTCTGGGTGACCGCTGTTCACTTTTTGGACTGAACGATCTACTGTCCCTGTTCGGCTTTCTTGAATTCTCTTTATTAAACATGGTAACGAATATCGATTGTTATTTCCGGATGCACTGATTTTGCAACCGGACAGGCCTCAGCAACTCTAATGATCCTTTGAATGGTTTCCTCATCCCAACCGTTGCCGCGGAGATCCATTTCAATGGTAATACCGGAAATTCTTCTGGGAGATGAAGCCATTATTTTGGATACTTCGGCTTCTCCATGACTAAAATTGATCCCGTTCTCCTGGCAATGGATTCCGATAATGGTTAGCATACATGAGGCGTAAGCTGTAGCCACCAGATCTGTGGGTGAGAACTTTTCTCCCTTTCCCTTGTTATCAGTTGGAGCATCCGTGAAGATTACCGAACCCGAAGCAAGATGTGTGCATTCTGTTCGAAGATCACCGGAGTATTTGACTTTTGAAGTTGCCATGTAAGTTGGTTCTTTTTAACTTTGCATAATTCAGAAACCGCCATCAAAGGTAAGGTTTTAATTGTTTGCCTTATGTCAGAAGAGATCACCACAAGCGAGAATTCTATTCGTATAAAGAAACCCAAATGGCTTAGGGTTAAACTCCCAACCGGAGAAAACTATAAAAAGGTAAGGGCTCTTGTTGACGAACATAAACTTCATACCATTTGCGAAAGTGGTAGTTGTCCCAACATGGGAGAGTGCTGGGGTGAGGGAACAGCGACTTTCATGATATTGGGAAACATTTGTACGCGCTCATGTGGATTTTGTGCCGTTAAAACCGGCAGGCCGGATGAAGTGGACGAGTTTGAACCCGGACGCGTGGCACACAGTGTGAAAGTTATGGGTGTTAAGCATGCAGTGATCACGTCGGTTGACCGCGACGATCTGAAGGATGGTGGTTCCGAGATCTGGGTCCAGACTGTCCGGGCCATCAGAAACCAGTCTCCGGGAACAACACTTGAAACACTTATCCCTGATTTCGCCGGAAACTGGGGAAATCTTCAGCGCATAATCGATGTGGCACCAGAGATCGTTTCCCACAATCTTGAGACCGTGCGACGATTAACAAAGCATGTGCGCATTCAGGCGAAATACGACCGTAGCCTGGAAGTACTCTTCAGACTGAAAAAAGGTGGCATGAGGACAAAATCAGGTGTTATGCTTGGTCTGGGAGAGTCTGAAGATGAGATTTTGGAAACTATGGAAGACCTGAGAAGTGTTCAGGTTGATATTCTTACACTGGGTCAGTATCTTCAACCAACACCGAAACACCTTCCCGTTGCAGAATTTATAACCCCTGACCGATTTGAGAAATACCATGACCTCGGGTTGAAAATGGGATTCCGTTATGTCGAAAGTGGTCCGTTGGTGCGCTCATCCTATCATGCTGAAAAACATCTCTTTTGAGGTTAGACATGTATAATTTTAAAAAAAATGATGTGCTGTCACTTGACAAGGGGTTCTTTCAAGTCGTACTTTTGATGAATCCTGTGAGGAACGTATCTTTTGATAGAGGATGCACTCTTTTCAGGAATAATTATTAATTTGGCGGTCGCGTGAACAAAATCTTAAGGAAACACTACAGTATGAAACGTAACAGAATAATTATCGGATCTGCAGGAATCATCGCTATTGCAGCGGTTTTTGCTGTTTCTCCATGGGACTTCAAAAATGCAGGTGTGTACCAGCAGAAGGACCTTACTTCCATGCAGCAGAAATCTGCTGAGGATGCTGCAGAGTGGCTGAGAGCCCGATTCATCGATGAAGAAACCGGACAACCGATCTCTCATGAAAAACTTGCGTTGATCAAGAATAATCTGCGCAAGATGCCTAAGAACAAAGCTATCGAGTTCGTTGAAAAGGGACCTGATAATATTGGAGGTAGAACCAGAGCTATCCAGGTTGACCGTGAATGGCCGATGCGCGTTTGGGCCGGTGGAGTATCCGGGGGTCTGTTCGAATCTGCCAACCGGGGTGATTCGTGGGGCCGTGTGGAATCTTACACTGCTGCCGGCGGTTCTCCTTATATCTCGAGCATTACACAGACCATCGACTATACATGGTATGTTGCTTCAGGTTCCAATCAGGAGCCGTGGGCAGGAAGTGGTGTTCTATATTCAACCGATGACGGACAAACATGGGGTTCCATTCCCGGGATCACTGAATGTACAGAGGTTGAAAGTTCAGATGCGGATAATTACGTTTGGTTGGCTACCGGTGGTGGTTTGAAGAAGTGGAAAGTGGGTGACGCAAGCATTACTTCTATAACCGTAACCAGCGGCGCTTGTACAGCCCTTAAGGTTTCTAAGGATGGTCAGGTAATTGTCGCAGGTTTCGGATCCAACAAGACATTTGTATCAACCGATGGAGGAAATAACTGGGCGGATAAATCAGGTTCCGGAGCAGGACTAGTTCCTTCAGGTTCTCCTCGCATTGAGTATGCGATCTCTCCTTCCAAGAATGATGATAACATGTACTCGATCTATGCTGTTCGTACGAACGCTAACCTGTTAGGGATGAGTGTTTCTCACGATAACGGTATGACCTGGAATCAATTCGTTGGTCAGTCCGGTACTCCGAGTAACCTCGATATCTACCGTGATCAGGGAACTTATAACTCTATACTGACTGTAACACCGAACGATCCTGAAAAGATCCTTATCGGAGGTATCGATGTATGGCAGTGGAAGCAAACGGTTAATAACCCGCCTTCAGGTGGTTTCGAAAAACTTTCTGAGTGGTTCCTCCCTCCTTTCAGCGAGAAGTATGTACACGCTGACAACCATGAAATGAAATGGGATGACCTCGGCAGGTTGTATGTGGGTAATGACGGTGGTATTGCCATTACCGATGACGAAGGTCTGAACTGGTATCCTGCAAACAGAGGATATAATGTAACCCAGTTCTACGGAATTACTTTTGACCGTAATGGTGCAGTGATGGGTGGAACTCAGGATAACGGTACACTTTATAACGATTACTCTCTTTCTACCGAAAAGGAATTCATCGAAGTTAACGGAGGTGACGGTTTCATGTGTGAGATCTCATTCTTCAACCCTGATGTAATGTTCTCTTCCGTTTATTACAACGCCATTTCCCGTTCAGGTGACCGCGGAGCAACATGGAGTTCATTCGTGCCTGATTTCCCTGCGTCTTATGACCCGGTTGGATCATCAAGTGCAATGCATCCTTTCCACACCTCTTTGTTCCTGGCTGAATACTTTGACACAAACTCTGAGGACTCGGTAACATTTATCCCTACTCAGAATTATGCTGCTGGATCAACTATTCAAATCCCAAGTCTTTCTTCGGGAGATTCAATGGCATACACGACAACGGTGGCTCTTTATTTTGATGACACGTTGTATTATGACCCATCTCTCACTTCGAGTGATGTTTCTGTTGTTAACGCCATCAACAATCAAGAAGTATTCCTCGGAAATTACAGCTGGACTCCGTTCCCGTCTGCATCAGGTACAAATCCACCTACAATTGGCGATTCCCTGTTGGTGAACTTCCCTGCAGGTCCTGACACTGTAGTAGTTGAAAGCCTTGGCTCTTACAACCATTATTACGGTCAGAACTCCGCAACAGGTGAGATCTACTCTATCGGTAATGATACAGTGGCTTACAACGTAGCATGGGATACACTGCGCATTCAGGATCCATTCCAGTCTTGGTTCCTGGTGTACGTGAACAACAACGGTGGAGAACTTTGGGGTACACGAAACGCACTTCGTCTTTCTGTTCAGGATCCAATGTGGGTGAAGATCGCTCAGGGTATTGGTGGTGCTTTTATGGGAAGTAACGGAACAATGACGGTTGATGTCGAATTCTCTAAGGATCTGAATAATTGTTATATCAGCTGTGGAACAAACGGCGTCT
>Ga0315904_10012838_pt1 | contig 10547 bp, 7 predicted proteins | sample LakEriMetagenome_6_FD_203529 | JGI IMG/M metagenome (GOLD analysis project Ga0315904, IMG submission 203529) | Freshwater fungal communities from buoy surface, Lake Erie, Ohio, United States - Buoy 12 MA120 | ecosystem: Environmental > Aquatic > Freshwater > Lake | place: USA: Lake Erie, Ohio... | reverse complement strand
TCAGGGCCATTTATCTCAGGGCCATTTATCTCAGGGCCATTTATCTCAGGGCCATTTATCTCAGGGCCATTTATCTCAGGGCCATTTATCTCAGGGCCATTTATCTCAGGGCCATTTATCTCAGGGCCATTTATCTCAGGGCAGTGGCAGGCGTTCACCGCACGCATTTTGTCCCGTGGCAGAAAACGGAAGTTTCCAGCTCAACCCGACAGGGAATGAAAACTCACATTCCGCATTCCCCCTTCCCCACCTCTACTTCATCGCCTTGGCGATCAGCTTGTTCGCCTCTTTCGGATTCCGCTGGCATTCCAGCAGAGCGGTCAGCATCAGGGGAGCCACGATCGTCGCGTCGGATTCAATCACGAACATTGGCGTCTTTTCGGTCAATTTGTCCCAAGTGATCTTCTCGTTGGGGGTCGCTCCCGAGTAGGAGCCATAGGATGTGGTTGAGTCCGAAATCTGGCAGAAATAAGCCCAGGGTTTGACCTTCTTGCCGAGGTCGTACTTGATCGAAGGAACCACACAAATCGGGAAGTCACCAGCGATGCCGCCACCGATTTGGAAGAAGCCAACCCCTGCTCCGGCTGACATCTCCTGATATTGCTCATAGAAATTGACCATGTACTCAATCCCCGATTTGGCAATCGAGGCTGAGCAGTCTTCGAACTTCACATGCGAAGCAAAGATATTGCCAAAGGTGGAATCTTCGTATCCCGGAACGACCATCGGCAGATTGGCTTTGGCCGCAGCCAACAACCACGACTCCTCGGCCTCCCCTTCATGAAGTTTCGCGGGCAGCTTTTGGACCAGCTGATAAAAGTACTCGTGCCAGAAGTGACGAGCACCGTTTTTCGAGGCCGTTTCCCACATTGGAACGATGAACTTCTCGACCGCACGAAAGGCCTCGTCTTCGGGAATGCTGGTGTCGGTTACCCGGCGCATCCGATCCTTGAGAATCCGGGTGTCATCGGCCTTGGTGAAGTAGCGATACTCGGGAAAGTCCTTGTAGCTGTCATGGGCCACCAGCCGGAACAGCGACTCTTCGAGGTTTGCCCCGGTGCAGGAAATCCCATGGATCAACCCCTCGCGGATCGCGGGGGCCAGCGTAATCCCCAGCTGGGCAGACGACATGGCGCCTGCCAGGGTCCAAAACATCTTCCCACCAGCCTGCAGGTGGCTCCAATAAGCCAGCAGGGCGTCGCGGGTTACGCGGGCGTTGAAGTTCTTGTAATTTCGCAAGATAAAATCAAGCGTGGGAAGTGCAGACATCGGTGGTGATTCCAGAGAGAAAAGTCAGCGAACGTGATTTAAACTTGACGAAAAATCAATCTGGCCCGATTTTAAGCACCCGGGACCAATTCGCAAACCGGGAGCCCCTGCCCCGGACCGCGACCAAGCCTCCGTTCCTCGCCTGAACTTCAAGAAAATTATCCGCGACGGCTGGAGGGAACCAGGCTTAAATTCAGCCGCAGTCAAAACTCACTCCCCACTCAATTCGAAGGAGACGAAAGCGATGAGTAACGCCAACCCAATCACCTGTTCCCGCTGTCGCCAGCCTCTCCCCAAAGGGACGACGTTTTGCGTCGGCTGCGGCGTGCAGAACCAAGCCGACGCCCCGTTCAAACAAAGCCTGCAGAACCAACAAAAAATCGAAGCTCGCCGACAACGCTCGAGGCTCTTTCGCTGGCTCGCCCGTTTATTCAACGGCCGTCCATACTGAACTGCGTCGCAAACAAGTGCGCAGCCTTTTCCGCGGCAGAACCCCTTCAAAGGAAGAGGCCCTCATCACGAGGGCCTCGTTCGTTTCCGATTCGTTATTCAGTGCGGTGGCCTAGGCCAAATCGAACCGATCCAGATTCATCACCTTGCTCCAAGCGGCAGCAAAGTCGCGGACAAACTTGCCCGTGGCGTCACTGGAAGCGTAGACCTCGCAAACCGCTCGCAACTGGGAATTCGATCCGAAAATCAAATCAACCGCCGTTGCCTTCCATTTGACCTCGCCCGACTTGCGACATCGACCTTCGAAGAAGTGCTCGCACTGCGGCGATTTCTTCCACTCAATTCCCATGTCCAGGAGGTTGGTGAAGAAATCGTTGCTCAGCGTCTCGGGGCGATTGGTGAAAACCCCCAACTGCGACTTGCCGTAATTGGCATTTAACGCCCGCAGGCCACCGACCAGAACGGTCATTTCCGGAGCCGTCAAGGTGAGCAACTGTGCCTTGTCGATCAACAATTCCTCGGCCGGGACCGTCTGGTCCTTGCGGATGTAGTTGCGGAAGCCGTCGGCCTTGGGCTCCAGCACGGCAAACGATTCGACGTCAGTCATTTCCTGGGTAGCATCCGTGCGCCCCGGCGCAAACGGAACCTCAATTTCCTGACCAGCCTTCCTGGCTGCGGCCTCAATCGCTGCGCAGCCGCCCAGCACAATCAGGTCGGCGAGCGAAATCCGCTTCCCGCCCGACTGCGCGGCATTGAATTCACCCTGAATCCGCTCAAGCGCCTGCAGAATTTTCGACAGTTCGGCAGGTTGGTTGACTTCCCAATCCTTTTGCGGGGCGAGCCGAATGCGACCGCCATTGGCCCCGCCTCGCTTGTCACTGCCGCGGAACGTCGAGGCCGATGACCAAGCGGTGAAGACCAGTTGCGAAAGGGAAAGTCCCGAACCCAGCAGCTTCGTTTTCAGCCCCGCGATGTCGGCGGCGTTAACCAATGGATGGTCGGCCGCCGGGACCGGATCCTGCCACAATTGGGCCGGGGGGACTTCAGGACCGAGCAAACGCGAAACCGGGCCCATGTCGCGGTGGGTCAACTTGTACCAAGCTTTGGCAAATGCCTCGGCAAATTGCTCAGGGTGCTGATGAAAGCGTCGCGAGATCTTCTCGTAAGCCGGGTCCATTCGCAGCGCCATGTCCGTCGTGAACATCATCGGGGCGTGTCGCTTGGTGGCATCGTGTGCATCGGGGACAGTGCCTTGCGCCGCGGCTCCCTTGGGAGCCCACTGTTGGGCCCCACCGGGTCCCTTAACCAGTTCCCACTCGTAACCAAACAGGTTCTCGAAATAGTTGTTGTCCCAGCCAATCGGATTCGTGGTCCAGGCCCCTTCCAGGCCGCTGGTGATCGTGGCCGCGCCGTTGCCGCTGCCGAAGGAATTTTTCCAGCCGAGCCCCTGCTCTTCGATGCTCGCTCCTTCGGGCTCCGGCCCAACGTACTTGGAGGCGTCGGCCGCGCCGTGGGCCTTGCCAAAGGTATGGCCACCGGCAATCAGAGCCACCGTCTCCTCATCATTCATCGCCATCCGCCCGAACGTTTCGCGGATATCGTGAGCCGCTGCCAGCGGATCAGGCTTGCCGTTCGGACCTTCGGGATTGACGTAGATCAAACCCATCTGCACGGCACCCAGCGGGTTTTCCAGCTGGCGATCGCCTGTGTACCGCTTGTCTCCCAGCCATTCGCTCTCCGGCCCCCAGTAAATGTCCCCCTCCGGTTCCCAGACGTCGTCGCGACCGCCGGCGAATCCAAAGGTCTTGAACCCCATCGACTCCAGCGCCACATTGCCGGCGAGAATCATCAAATCGGCCCAGGAAATCCTCCGGCCGTACTTTTGCTTGACGGGCCAGAGGAGCCGTCGGGCCTTATCGAGATTGGCGTTGTCCGGCCAACTGTTGAGCGGCGCAAACCGCAACGTCCCCGAGCAAGCTCCGCCGCGACCGTCGGCAATTCGATACGTGCCCGCGCTGTGCCAAGCCATCCGAATGATAAACGGACCATAGTGACCGTAATCCGCTGGCCACCATTCCTGAGAAGTGGTCAGCGCAGTTTCCAGGTCTTTCTTGACTGCAGCCAGATCGAGCTTCTTAAACTCGGCTGCATAATCAAAACCGGGCTCCATCGGATTCGACAGGCCCGAGTGCTGGTGCAGAATCTGCAGATTCAACTGCTTGGGCCACCAATTGCGATTGGAAAGTGCGCCGGCCTGAGTGTGCCGCATGGCCGCGCCCATCACCGGGCATTTGCTTTCAGTCGACATGGTCCTGTTCACCTTATATCTGAAATATCTGAAGAGTCGGGTTCGAAGTTTGATGTCAACTTACAGCCTTCAAGAATCCTTGGAAAGTGGCGGCAAAACGGCCCAAAGTCGACGGCAAACCTGAACGAATTTAGCGCAACAAGAGGCCGCGCAGTTTTCGCTGCAAATCGCAGAATCAAAGCCGAGACTGAATTCCCGGTCAGTCCCCGCTGCTCCGCTCCGGGGCCAGGCAACACTGCCAGCCGACTCTCCCCCGCTAGACTGTCGCTCCAAACATCCAGCCGACAACCGCGGTCAAAGCCATGGCGATCGCACCCCAAAAGGTCACTCGCCAGGCGCCGGTTGAAATCTTCGCCCCGCCGGCGTGGGCTCCCCAGCCACCAAGCAAAGCCAGAAACAGAAGCGAGGACACAATCACCACTGAAATCAGAGCATTGGGAGGTGACAACCAGGCGACCAGCAGCGGCAACGCCGCTCCGACCGCAAACGTTCCGGCCGAAGCAAATGCCGCCTGAATGGGGCGGGCCGCAGTCAATTCGGAAATCCCCAGCTCTTCCCGCGCATGCGTCCCCAGCGCGTCATGCGCCGTCAACTGCGCGGCGACCTGCATTGCCAATTCCGGCTTCAGCCCTCTCTGCACATAGATCGCCGCAAGTTCCTGCAACTCAAATTCGGGCTGGGTTTCCAATTCCTTCCGCTCCCGTTCCAAGTCGGCCTGCTCCGTATCGGACTGGGAACTGACCGAAACGTACTCGCCCGCTGCCATCGACATCGCACCAGCCACCAACCCGGCGGTTCCGGCCAGCAGGATCTCAGCACTGGCCGCTCCGCTGGCCGCGACACCAACCACGAGGCTGGCCGTGGAGACGATTCCGTCATTCGCCCCGAGAACGGCGGCTCGGAGCCAACCAATGCGGCTGGAGCGATGAAGTTCCTGCGTGATCGGATGCATGCTTGAATACCTCGATTGGAAAACGGGAAACCAACGCCTGAATTCTCGCATTGAATCGAGGCTGCTGCGAGCGTCGCAGCCACAAAAAAACCGGCCCGCAGTTTTTTCACCGCAGGCCGGCCAGTCGTTCCAATCTCAATTCTTCAGGTCGCGCCGTTCGGCGGACCTGATCCGTTGCCGGCAAAGGTGTTAGCGTTGGTCGGCCGCAACCGACTTCCCGCCAACTCGCTGCGCAGCATCCAGGTCAAAGCGATCGAGATTCATCACCTTGTTCCAGGCTGCAACAAAGTCGTCGACAAACTTCTGCTCGGCGTCCCGGGCCGCGTAGACTTCGGCAATCGCCCGCAACTGCGAGTTCGAACCGAAAATCAAGTCGACGCGAGTTCCTGTCCAAACGACCTTGCCGCTCTTGCGATCAAGCGCCTCAAACAGGTTTTCGTTGTCCGGTGACTTCCGCCAGTCATAACCCAAGTCGAGCAAGTTGACAAAAAAGTCATTGCTCAATGTTCCGGGCCGCTTGGTGAACACGCCGTGCTGCGAGTTCCCCGTATTGATATCCAAAACCCGCAGCCCAGCCAGCAGCACGGTCATTTCCGGTGCGCTCAAGGTCAACAGATTCGCACGGTCCACCAGCAGTTCCTCCGCCGGGCGATATTGGCCCTGGCCAAGGAAGTTGCGGAACGCGTCCGCCCGAGGTTCGAGCACGCTGAACGAAGCAGCATCCGTCTGCTCTGCCGTCGCGTCGGTGCGACCGGGGGCAAAGGGGACGCTCACATCGTGGCCGCCCTTTTTGGCCGCCGCTTCAACCCCTGCACAGCCTCCCAGCACAACCAGGTCAGCCAGCGAGATCTTTTTGCCGTTCGCCTGAGCAGAATTGAATTCCTTCTGGATTTTCTCCAGTGTTGCCAGAACTTTGGCCAAGCTGGCCGGCTCATTCACTGCCCAATCTTTCTGCGGTGCCAAACGAATCCGCGCGCCGTTGGCTCCACCGCGCAGGTCGGTTCCCCGGAACGTTGAGGCCGAAGCCCACGCCGTTCCCACCAAGTCGGAAGTCGAAAGACCAGAGCTGAGCAGCTTGGTCTTCAGTGCCGCGATGTCCTGAGCGTCTACCAACGGGTGGTCGACGGACGGAACCGGATCCTGCCAAATCTGGGCCGGTGGAACTTCTTTGCCGAGCAAGCGGACATGCGGCCCCATGTCGCGATGGGTCAGCTTGTACCAGGCTCGAGCAAAGGCAGCGGCAAACTGGTCCGGGTTCTCAAGAAACCGCTTCGAGATCTTGTTGTATGCCGGGTCAGCCTTGAGAGCCAAATCGGTGGTGAACATGATCGGAGCGTGTTTCTTGGTCTTGTCGTGTGCATCGGGCACAGTTCCTTGTGCTTCCGCATTCTTCGGAGTCCATTGCTGAGCTCCTGCGGGGCTTTTGGTCAGCTCCCATTCGTACTTGAACAGATTGCTGAAATAATCGTTGGACCATTCGGCCGGGGTCGACGTCCAGGCGCCCTCGAGACCGCTGGTGATCGTGTCAGCACCATTTCCTTTACCGAACTTGTTCTTCCAGCCGAGCCCTTGCTCCTCGATGCCGGCCGCTTCTGGTTCCCGGCCCACATATTCGGCCGGGTTGGCGGCCCCGTGGGCTTTGCCAAAGGTGTGACCACCGGCAATCAGGGCAACCGTCTCTTCATCGCTCATCGCCATCCGCCCGAACGTCTCGCGAATATCGCGAGCGGCGGCCAGTGGGTCAGGCTTTCCATTCGGCCCTTCCGGGTTGACGTAGATCAACCCCATCTGCACGGCACCGAGGGGATTTTCGAGTTGACGGTCGCCCGTGTAACGCTTGTCACCCAGCCATTCGCTTTCCGAGCCCCAGTAAACATCAATCTCCGGTTCGAACACGTCTTCGCGCCCGCCGGCGAAACCGAACGGCTTTAAACCCATCGATTCGAGAGCGACGTTGCCCGTGAGGATCATCAGGTCTGCCCAGGAGATGCTGCGGCCATACTTCTGCTTGATCGGCCAGAGCAAACGCCGCGCCTTGTCGAGGTTGGCGTTATCGGGCCAGCTGTTCAGCGGAGCAAACCGCAGAGTTCCCGAGGCCGCGCCGCCTCGACCATCGGCCACGCGGTAAGTCCCGGCGCTGTGCCAAGCCATCCGGATGAAGAACGGACCGTAGTGACCATAATCTGCCGGCCACCAATCCTGCGAATCCGTCATCAAGGCTCGCAGGTCTTTTTTGACCGCTTCCAGGTCGAGCTTCTTGAATTCCCCGGCATAGTCAAACTTCTCGCCCATCGGATTGCTCTGAGGCGAGTTTTGGTGCAGCACCTGAAGATTCAGCTGGTTCGGCCACCAGTCCCGATTGTTCATCGGTCCAACGTACTGGTCGTCAGTTGCCGGGGTCGCCTCAGGCTTGGCGGGAACACCCGTTGCAGCTGCCCCGAGTTTGGCGCCCGTGATCGGACAAACGGCGCCTGCCTCCAGATTGCCGTGTGGGTTTGCCGAATCCTGCGCCACCGCGTCCCGGGTAGCCGTGCCGAGCGACAGGCAGCCGCTCAACGCGAGCACGACCAGCCAACCGGCACCGCGCCCCGCCTGGCCTCTCTCCCCGCGGGTGGAATTCGTAATCTGTTTGGACATCGTTCTCTCCTTGAATAAAGTGCACCGGCCGAAAGCCATGTTGCTTTCGACCACAGCGAGTTGCATCAGAAAGCCGATCACTCAGCCCTCCGCTTCGTTTTATCCTTGATTCCCGAGCCAATCCCCGGGGCGCCCCGATTGGAAGCCTTCTTCCTTTTGGGCAGGCAGTCAGGGCAGGTTCCCCAATAGATCACTTCTGCTTCATCAATCCGATAACCGGAAAGTGAAGCGGCGCTTAAACAGGGCGCCGCCCCAACCGCGCAATCGACATCGGCCGTGTGACCACAGACCCGACAAATCACATGATGGTGATTGTCGCCAACACGGTCCTCATACAGCGCCGCGGAACCGGCAGGTTGAATGCGACGCAACAACCCCTTCTCCACCAGCAGATGGAGCGCATCGTATACGGCTTGACGCGAGATCGTACCGAGCTCCCTGCGAACCTCCTCAGCCACCGAATCGGCCGGGCAATGAGGAAACGCCGCGACCACGCGGAGGATCGCCAGTCGCTGCGCAGTTACCTGCATCCCATGAGTTCGCAGCAGATTGACTACATCGCGGTCCATCCCCACGTTTTAGGGCAATTCTGGACAATGTAAAGTAGTGGGAGCGGTCCAAAAATGTCGCAGCCCAAGACGCTCGCAGGGCAATTCAAGCGGACTAAGCGACGAGCGAAATCGCACAGCCAGGTTACTTCCCCGAACTCTGCAGCAAGACTCGAAAGCCGCAATCAATAGCAGCGTGGTCGGGGAGATGGCCCAACCGACTGGCCGATCGACAGTGGTTATCCCGGGAAAGAAAACTCCCACCGCGAACCACATGCTCCGTTCCCGTTTTGGGGCCAGTCGGGTTGGTCACTGGAGCCTGGTCGTAACGGCTTTGATAATGGTCGCGACACCACTCCCACACATTCCCGTGCATGTCGAACAACCCCCAACGATTTGGCTTGCGCCCCGCGACGGGATGCGTCACGTTGTCGGAGTTACCTTTGGACCAGGCAAAATGATGCAACTCGTCAGACTCCTCAACCGCAGCATAGGGACCAGTCGACCCAGCCCGACAGGCGTACTCCCACTCCGCTTCGGTCGGCAATCGATAGACTCTTCCCGCCGCTTTTTCTTGGGGCAAATCGCTGAGCTTTCGGCAAAACTCCATTGCATCCAGCCAAGTCACACTCTCGACGGGAAAGTTGCTGGCATCAGATTCCCGAACACTCCCAGCCTGAAAGTTGCTCGGGTTCTTGCCCATCACCTTCAGATACTGCGCCTGAGTCACCTCTGTCGAGCCGAGATAAAAAGGCGTAGTCAACGTCACTTCGTGTTGGACTTCATCCGCATGTGACCCTTCTTCCGCTTGCGGCGAACCCATTTGAAAAGTGCCTGCTGGAATCAAGACCAGCTTCATGCCGAGACTGTTCTCGACTTCTTGCGCAGCTTGCGCGAGGAGAGTTGATGCCAGACCGCAGAGAGCGATGGCAGACAGGACACTGAAGGATCGGCGGGCACACATGAGTTCAACTCCTCGGCCAGGCTGAATGTGCAAACAATCGACGCGTGGTTTGTCGAAGTCTAGTCTAACCTCCGCGATCGGTTTTGGCATGCTCTGAATGCGAGTCCGCTCGCCGCTACACCCACGCCGCCGATGCTCCCAGGGGCTTTTCCCCAAGCGAGGCAGAGGCTTGCTTCAAAAGCCCTCGCTCTATGCGGCTCGAACGCTATGCAAATCGAACGCTATGCGGCTCGAACACCGCGTGCCGACACTTCGGCCGCTGGTCGTACGACCTGGGACTGAGGGCATGTAACTTGGTCATCGCGCGCCAGGCCGTGATGGTGCCATCGCCTGCAGGCAAATTTCGCCCGGGAAATCCAAAAGACGCTCCGCCCCCCTGCTCCGTTGACCCACTCGCGGTTGAACGAGTCGAGAGAGCTCACTTCTCCCGACATTAGTACTGAAAGGCCAGAGTAGCGAGTGCTCCAAACCAAGTCTCGGGATGGTCGACCAGTTCCCGCAGGCCTCGGCCAGGCACAGACACCGCGAGCCCGGTCGTCAGGAACCAGTTGGGACTCAGCACCCGAAGATTCTCCAGATAAAAGTCGTCCGAAAGATGAGCATCCGGAACACCGCTAACCAGCGCCGGCTCTCCGCCGACGACCGCAATTCTACCCGCTTGGCCGAACTGGATCGGGCTGTTGATTTGATCTGCCCTGATGTGCCAGTAGTAAAAACTGAGCGTATCGCGCTGCGTCGGGTTGAGGCTGAACTGGAGCCGATGCAGCAGGACGTTGGAGTTCAGAAAAGAGAACGAACCGTTGCTTCCCGAGGCCCAGAGCGGCGGTGAGCCTTCGTAAAACAGTGGATCAAACTTTTCAAATTTGGCCGTGTTCGGATCGTCGCCTTGAAACGAACGGTAGGCGTAAACCAGCTTGGGCGTCATTGGCAACTGAGCGAAGAGATTGCCAATTTCTCCGCTGTAACCGTTGCTGGCCATCGCGATTCGATCATTCCACTGATAGGCGTAGTCACCGGCAAGATAGAGTCCGGCAAACGTCTGCGGCGCGGGCTTCCAGCGATTGAACACCTGAAAGGCGTTGAGACCCTCGCGGCCATTGGGCAAAAGCTGAACCGGAGCCTTCACGTAGGGAAATTCCGATTGAAAGACATTCAAGTACGCCAGACCGATGGTTTGGTCGGGCCCCGCAGACCGCTCCAGCTTTGCTCCAGCGAGCCTCGTTTTCGTGTCGCTGGATCGAAGTTCGTTCGGATTGAGATAAAAGCCATCGAGCGAAAACTTGCCGCGTTTCAGCTTGACCAACCCCGCCTCTTCCCAGGCCCGGCGGGCGAATGAAGTAACCGCTCCCCGCTCAAACCCATTCATGGCCCCGACGGAGATCAACATCCCGGAGCCAATCTTGTATTGCTGCCGCCCGT
>Ga0315904_10012837_pt1 | contig 10547 bp, 5 predicted proteins | sample LakEriMetagenome_6_FD_203529 | JGI IMG/M metagenome (GOLD analysis project Ga0315904, IMG submission 203529) | Freshwater fungal communities from buoy surface, Lake Erie, Ohio, United States - Buoy 12 MA120 | ecosystem: Environmental > Aquatic > Freshwater > Lake | place: USA: Lake Erie, Ohio... | reverse complement strand
TAGTTTCTTACACCGGAACATTGATCTTAATGAATGGCATGTAAGTTTTAATGGTATTGGGTTTGACAGTCAGATTACTGAACATATTCTTAGAAATGAAGATATGTTAGTTGAATTACCTGCTAGAGAAATTGCAGCGTGGATTTATGTCAAAGCTCAAGATATTATTCAAAGACAGAATGAAGATAAGTTCTTAGAGTTTAGTCCTTGGGATATACAGATTAATCAGGTAGACGTTTTTAAATTAAATCACTGGGATAACCCAGCAAAGAGATCAAGTTTAAAATGGATACAGTATACTATGGATTGGGAGAATATCATGGATATGCCTATTCACCATAGTACAGAGATTAAAACATTAGATCAGATAAATGATATTATATATTATTGTCACAATGATGTTAGCTCTACTAAAAAGATAATGCAGCTTAGTAAGAGTCAGATACAATTACGTAAGACTCTAACTGAAGATTATAACATCAATCTATTTAGTGCTTCTGAGACTAAGATATCTAAAGAACTGTTCTTACACTTCTTGATACAAAAGACTGGTGAAAAGAAGTCTGATTTAAGACAGCTGAGAACCAGGAGAACTGAAATACATGTAAAGGATATCATACTTGATTACATTAAATTTGAAACAGCAACCTTCCAGAAACTACTCAGTAGATTCAAAGAAATTATAGTTTATCCAGATCAAACAAAGGGAGGGTTTCAGTATTCTATACAGTATAAAGGTGTTAAGACAGACTTTGGTCTCGGTGGTATTCACGGTGCAAGAACCCGTGGTATATATGAGTCCACTGATGATATGATTATTATGACTTCAGATGTTGTAAGTTTCTATCCTAATCTTGCTATTAGAAACAACTGGGCTCCAGCACATCTTTCAAAAGAAGATTTCTGTGAGCAGTATGAATGGTTCTTTACAGAGAGAAGAAAGATAGATAAGAAGGATGTTAGGAACTATGTATATAAGATCATACTAAATTCAACTTATGGATTGAGTAATGATGAGAATAGTTTCCTATATGATCCTGAATTTACAATGAGGATTACTCTTAATGGTCAGTTGAGTCTGGCTCTATTGTATGAGATGCTCACTGAAGGTATACCGGGAGCAATTCCGTTAATGCAGAATACTGATGGTTTAGAAACTATGATTCCTAGAGAGTATCAGGATAAGTATTATGAGATATGTAAAGAATGGGAAAAGCTTACTAAGCTTGAACTAGAACATGATACTTATCAGAAGATGATTATTGGAGATGTAAACAACTATATTGCTGTTAATACTCCTAAGATTGTTGATTATGATACTGTACTTGGAATAAGAAAAGAAAATCCACATTATCTGACTAAGAAGATTTCTCCTAGTAGATATGAATATTATCCAGTAAAATGTAAAGGTAGATTTGAGTTTACTAATCTTGCACTACATAAGAATAAAAGCTTCTTAATAATTCCTAAGACTATCTTCTATTATTTTGTCCACGGTATAAAACCAGAAGAGTATATCAAAAGTCAAACTAACATATTTGATTTTTGTGGTGGTAAAAAGATCAGAGGTGATTGGGAGTTTATCAAAGAATATGTAGAAAAAGGAGAATATAAAACAGAGAAGTTGCAAAATACTATTAGGTATTTTATTTCAAACACTGGTTCCAAGATTATCAAACACAATTATTTAGATAAAAGAAATACTCAGATTGAAGCTGGTAAATGGTTACAGACTTTACTTATAAGTTATGATGGTAAACCGTTTACAGAATATGATTTGAATTATGATTATTATCTAGAAAAGGTTATGAAAGAGATACATAACCTAGAACCAATTAAAAATCAATTAAGTTTATTCTGATGCCTAGAAAAATCAAAAATGTGACTAAGGATTACTTGGTCAATGTACCCCTGCCTAATCATGCAGACACGTACACAGTTATTTCATATCAATCAGTAATTGATTATGCATACGCAGAACTAGCCTCACAAGGGTTTAGTATTGTAGATGAAGAGTACAGATGTACTCTTGACGGGCAAATTGCTCAAGGTATATATAAATTGCAGTATAATACAGATCCAGAGATGTGTATTATGTTTACTTGGACTAATAGTTATAACAAACAGATTAAGTTTAAGTGTGCAATTGGAGGTTACGTTAATGCAAACGGAACCGTAATGTTATTAGGAGAAATAGGTACTTATGTTAGAAAGCATAGTGGAACTGCAGATGCAGATACTATTGCTTCTATGAAGTCTCAGATTGCTAATGCTGATATGTATTACACGCAGCTATTACAAGATAAAGATAAGATGAAAGAAATCAATCTTAGTAGTAAAAGACAAGCTGAGTTACTAGGAATTCTATTTGCTGAATATGAAATCTTAAATACAGAACAAGCATCAATAGTAAAGCAACAAATGACTAAACCTTCATTCTTTTATAATGGGGGTAATGATACTATGTGGGCTTTCTATAATCATGTTACTTATTCATTACAGCAGTCTCATCCAAGAAGTTGGATGGAGGATCAGAGAATGCTTCACTGGGTTATTACTAATGAAGTAGAGTTCACTACTCCTGTTCAAGTAATAGAAGAAGTTGTTGAAGTAGCTGATCCTTTATATCAAGTTCCAAATCAGACTAATATACTAGATCAAATAGATGAGATAACTGCATTTTCTATGGCTCAGTTAGCTGGTGTAAAAGCACCTGAATCTATTGACTTAGAAAATGAAGTATGGGAAGAGCTTGAAGCTGAGACTGAGAAAGAAGAGGTTATTGAACTTACAGAAGAATTAGTAGCTGAGACTCTTGCTCCTATGTTTGAAGAAAGACCTGATGAAACCGTTACATACACTGATCCAGTTGGTAACACTTTTGAAGCTCTTGTAGTTCCATCTTTAGAACCTACAGTAGAAGAGATTGAAGTCTTTGAAAGAGAGCAACAAGAAGATTTCTTGGGATTTGATCTTGATTTTAATTTAGATGATGATAGTAACATTGACACAAATAATTTATATTTGTAATGTTTATAGTTTAGGTTTAAAATGACAATAGAAAAAGGGGTGGGTACTTATGTATCTGCCCCTTTTTTTTTAACTTTAGCTACTAATAAAAAAGTATGAAGGAACAATTAAAAAAAGTTGAAGAGTTTCACAAGGCATTTGGTCAAGAGAACGGAAGATGGCCAAGACTAATACCTAATTCTGAATATGATCTAAGACATACTCTAATGAAAGAAGAGAATGATGAGTACCTAGATGCATGTTACAAGAAGTCTTTAGTAGAAATAGCAGATGCTTTAGGTGATCAATTATATATCTTATGTGGTACTATTCTAAAACACGGTATGCAACATATTATAGAAGATGTATTCAATGAAATACAAGAAAGTAATATGAGTAAACTAGGTGAAGATGGTAAACCAGTACTTAGACCTGACGGGAAGATATTAAAAGGTCCTGGATATTTTAGACCTAACATTAATAAGTTTTTAGAAGATGCATCCAGTAGCGTTCAAGAAAGCATTGATTGAAGCATACTTAGCAGGAGCAAGTAACATGTATTGTGGTTGTTATGAAATGCAAAGTAGAGCTGATGCTAAGGAATGGTTTGAAAATGAATATGGTAGACAGGATCCAGAAGAATGTGATTGCTGTGAAGAAGTTGAAGATTAATTAATAAAGTATGAAAGTAATATTTGAATCAGAAGAAGTAGACCTTCATCTAGTATATGAAGAAGGGGATATGTATATTGCACTTGAGAATGCTGAGGGAACAGTCCTAGCATTTCCGGTTGATGATGTACAGAAACTAATTGACACAATTAAGTTTTTGTCAAGTAAATCTTAAAAATTTAAAACTTAGAAAGTTTAACAGGGGGAGTCTTTAGGGATTCCCCCTTTTTTTTTAACGTGCAAATGAAGCTTGGAATGCTTGAACTGCAGCTTCAGGAGTTATGTTATTACCAGAATAACCCATAAGCTTTAAGAAGTAAGCCCATGATTTATTGTCTCCTTTTTTCCATACACCACTATCTCTCTGAAAATCAAGCTTCTCAGGATTCCAAGTCATAACAAATTGATCAACAAACTTAACAGTTCTATCTAATGTACCTGTCATTGCAGATGGTGACTTAACAACACGGTATGCATCTTTAACATTTAGATACTGGAATGTTTCACTTCTCATACGCATAGCTTCATATAGTACAAAGTTGTATGCATATGATTTCTTTAACTCATCATCATCACCTGCAGCAGCAGTCAATAACATTACTATAAGTGTAGTAGTAGCAATGATACCTATTTCAGCTAAAGTTCTATGAATCTGTGCTTTTTCAAAGTCACTATATGTAGACCACATTTGGAATACATTAGTTTTAAACTTAAACATATCTCTAAGAACAAGATTCCAGAAAGTTCTATAGTATCCTTCTGTCATTGCACCAAGTTCTTGATCCATACCTAACTTCTTAAATCTTCTTTTGTATCCAGGAGCAACATGCTTACGGTACATGATTGCTAATCTTCCTAGTGAATATCTACTTATAGTAGCAGCATCAAAAGAGTTATATACACCGTGAAGTCTTTTACTTAAAGCATGTAGTTTATCTTGGAAGTCTCTTCTATACTTTTCAGTAAAGTCAGTATATACTATATTCCCATTAGACTCTCTTTCAATAAGTCCAGCTTCATTCATTTTAGGCACCATGATTTTGCTATGAGCTTCATCAACACCATACTTTTCATATGCTTCAAATAAAGTAATAACTTCTTTACTTGCCTTATCATATACTTTTGTTGAGTCCATTAAGGCCAACATTGCAGATACTTGTATCTCATGTTCTCCCAAGTGCTGGTTGAAGAATAATGTATCTGTACGCATAAGTTTGTTTGCTATACTTGCTGATACATTTCTACCATACTGATCCTTGAAGTTACCTTGCATAGGATCATATAATTCAGTAAGTCTTCCTAATAAACTCTCTGGAGTACTCTTTTCAAAGTCTCCGAGCATTGCTGGTATGAATCTAGCATAGTTCTTCTTACCTGTAAGTAGATTTCTTTTAGAGAAAAACTCTCCTGAGTTAGCTTCTATTACAAGTTGTATATTTCCCTGAAGGTTATTAGCTACACCTTTAAGTAAATCAGCTGCAATAGTTGTAATAGCAGAGAATCCTGTTAATGTATTAGTAAGTTTAGTAGCAGAGAGGCCAAATAGTTCTTCTGCTTTTTGCATCTCACCGTACACAACCATGTCAATAAATGCATTAACATGTAGTTCAGAATTAGATTGTCCATTTACTCTTAAGAATTCTTCCATTCCTAGTTTCTTAGCAAATGAATCAATAATACTTTGACCTTTACTATTAGTAGCTGTTATCTTTCTATTACCAATTATGGTTTTAAACATAGATATCTCACTGTTTACTTGGTTCATAGCTTGATAAGTATTAGCCATAGCATTGAACATAAGTACTGATCTACCAATATCTAAATTTGTATCTTCATACTCCATAAACTGAGTATAATACACGGGTAAGAATCTTACACCTTCCTCTGCTAAGTTTGCAATACCAAACTCTGTGTCATATGATTGAACTGATCTAGCTTCTCTGGCTGCAGTAACAGTAGCATCTTTTAAACCATTAGATAAAGCTCTTTGTCCTATAGTTTTTGGTATAGATGGTAAAAAGTATCCTGGTTTTTGTGCATCTGGAAGTTTTTCTTGTGCATCAAAATACATTTTAAGTAATGCAGCGTGAACTTTACCTGTTTCATTTTTAGGTTTATCATTCTCATCATAAAGATTCTTCCACTTCTCATTGATGTATTTATCAGCAGGCATAGCAAGAATACTCTTATAGGTAATCTCTCTTGTATTCCTATCTTCATACATTACAGATTGTTTCCATTCTAAAAGTTCTTGATCTGTAATTATTCCGGCAGCTCTGTCTGCTTCCTTCTCTCTTATAATCTCATTTATCTCAGCTTGTGGTTTAGGTTGCTTGTTTTCTTTATTCCACATAGCAACTTTGTATACCCATGCTGAATACTCTAGACTACTAGGATCTGGTTTAGGACCTAATTCTTTGAAGAACTTTTCTCTTTCTTCTTCAAAACGGTTCATGTCATACTTCTGAACAAAGGAAGCTCTTCTTACATATATAGTATTACCATCCGCATCTTTTTCTACTTTACCTGTTTTAGGATCAACTTTTTTTACCTTGATTGCTTCATAAATACCTTCATATAATTTCTCAGTATTTGTGCCTCCTCTACCAGTCTTAGATTTAAACTCATCTATAAGCTTAGATACTTCTCTCTTAGCTTGAATATCTTTTAATCTAGCTTCTTCTATCTTACTCTTAATAGCTTTAGCAAATAAAGCAAGAGCACTGTCTGAAGAACTTATAAGTGGTGTAAGTAAGTAATCAATCATACCTTCATCTTTTGATGCTCTGGTTAATAAGCTTACCATAGACTTTTTATCTAGAGAGAATCCTTGTACTTCAGCTAATCGATCTTCTAATTCTGTAATTCTTTTTTGTCTATAAGTATCATTTAAACCAGGGGTAGACATGAACTTATTAATTTGTTCCTGTATTGCCTCAGCCTGATTCTTAATATTCTCTTCTACATAACTAGGCTTATACTGAAGTAAGAAATCAGATATAAGGGGGATACCTTCTACAATAAAATCTCTTTTAACTTTCTCACGGATTGAAATAGCTTTAGCAACCATCTCCTGTGGAGTAAGCTTAGAGTCTGGTATACTTTCATCTACTTCATCACTAAAGTATTTGTAGACATCTGCTTTATCTATCTCATCAAGAATACTGTAAGAATTGGCAAAGTCATTTATTGCAGTAAGCTGTTGCATAACAACTTCTCTAGGTAACTTATCCTTATCTCTTTTGATTGTTTGGAATCTTAACTGAGCTTGAACTGCTTTTTGATAAGCATCCTTGATAAATAAATTGATACTTTCAACTCCCTCTGCTGCAACAATATTATCTACAACATTTTTAAGTTTCTTATACTTAATCTTCTGAGAATCAAACTTTTGATTTTGAAGAATAGATAATTGTTTTTGTAAGAAAAGTTTTACGTCATCTACTAAAGCATCTAAACCTTCTTTCTCCTCCTCTGCAGGATCAAGTTCACCTTCTCTTTCATCTTCAAAGTTTTCCTCATCAGTAGGAACATTCAAGTCTTCATCTTGACCAAATTGTTCTTCCCACAGCCTTAGAGCTTCTTCTCTATTACCATTGGCTTCTTCTAATACTTTCTTCCAAGCTTCACTTGATTCAATCGGACAGGTCATTAACAGGTAATTTTCTTTATTAGTACTCTAGTATCAATTAGTTCTTCTTGAGTTTTTGTATTCTCAAGCTTTTTGATTATGTCATTAATGTCATAACCTTTAAGTGCAAAGATCTCATCTAATCTGTATTCTTTAATACCATCTTTTAGATCTTTTATTGTATCCTTAAGGAGTTTTTCATCTACTGGAGTTGACGGAGCTACTTGTTCTTTTTGGAAACCGGTTGCTAAGTCAACATCTCTTAGATATACCTCACCAGTATTTACGTCTACTAAGTTATATAATCCTCTTGGATTTAGCTGCCATAAATTATATTCTTCTGAACCTGGTTTTTTACCACTAGACTCATTAGTAAATGCATCCTGATCTACAGAAGATGTAGTAAATGTTTTAGGTAAAAGATTATTATTTCTAGCTACTTCAAGATTGAATCTTTGTATATCAGCATCAGATAGAAGCTTGTTCTTACCACCAGGTATTGGAGGAGTTATTTCTCCTACTGGTTCTACAGTAGGTTGAGAAACAATATTAGTTTTTAACTTTTTTGTTAATCTTACCGTATCTGATAAATGATGAAAAGTATTATAATGTTTAAAACTAGAATCTTCTCTGAGAGAATATACTTGATCAATTACTGTTTCTAAAGCTGTTCCTGATTTTACTCCAAGAAGTTTTTTAATTATTTCAATTAACTTAGAAAGTACTGATTTTCCTTTAGTATATTCAATTGTGTTTAAATACTTTCTAAACTTTGGATCTGCAATTGCATCAGCTATAAATTCATACTCATTAGACATTGCATTATAAAAATCAATGTCTTTACTTGATTCTAAACTTTTTACATATGTATATAGATCTTTTATTTCTTTTACAAACTCTGCTTCTTTATTTGTCAATTCAATATTATCCGACTGTTTAATAAAGGGTTGTAATGTTAACATATGAGTTAACTCATGAACAAGTGTTTGAGTTTGATTTTCTGTTAATAAATCTAAAGACTTACCTTCAGGACTTCTTCTTAAACCAATAAATTCAGTAGCTGCAGCTATACCCAGAGTTCCTGGAGAATCTTCTGTATATATATCTCTAGAAGCAAATATTTTTCTATCTAATATTGATTTATCAAATAATTTTAAATAAGATTTTAAAATTGCTGTGTATTCAGGATTTTTATTTTCTTTTATTATATTATCAATAATAGATTCTACAGATTTATTTGTTTGCCAGAAAACTGTATTTCCTGTCATTGCAGGCACTGAAAATGCTGCAATGTAAGGAGATGTCCCAGAAATAATTTCATCTAAAGTTGGGAATCCAGTACTTACAGTAGGTTGAGTAGAAACTTTAAATGTATTAGCATATACATCTCTAATAGCTTGTTTACCTGCTTCATTTATTTCTCTAGTACCAATACCTGCAAATTTAGTTGTAAGTGTAGGGACATTAGATATACGGAATTTACCATCTTCCCAAGCAAACCATTTTTCATAAGTTTGGTCAAACACGTAAACCGGTTTTCCAAGATTGATTGCCATCTGAACTGCATAACCTGTACCACCATCAACTGAGTCTGTCTTAGATTTAACAGCATATCCTTTTTTATTTTTACTACCAGGAGTAACTATATTTCCAATTGCAAACACAGCATCTGCAGCTTTAGCTTGTAAATAATCTCTTCTTACTAAACCCCCATTATAATAAATAGATTTACCATCTACTTTTTTATTTGGGTCATTCCAATCATAAGGTAAAGGATTTCTACCTAAATCTTTTACAGCTTTTTGATAAGCTGTTTCTACTTCTTGTACTTGATCTTGTGATAATTTTTGTAATGTTTGTGGTGTATAATCAACTTGTTTACCTAATCCATATTCTTTACCTACTTCTGCCCATGCTTTATCACTACCTATTGCAGCACCTGAATAATTAGTATATTCTGCTGGATTATTTGCAGTACTTACTGTAGGTTGAGTAGGTTTACTTCTAAGTTGTTCAACCACTTCTGCTAAAGCTGTAGGATGCATACCTTGACCTCTAGCTGCCGACTTACCTGCATATAATAGAGTAGCACCGTCTAGTTTACCTTGGTTAATTTGATCAAGTATCCAAGCTCTTTGTTGAGGTTTTACATCTTTATGATCGGTACCCAACAACCATTCTTTATATGCTATAACAGCTGCACCTATACTAGGTACTTTTATAGTACCTCCATAACCAGCCTCACTAAAAGGATTACCAAAATGTTCATTAGGTTTAGCAGATTCAGTACGCATTGTATTAACTCCTTCTGCAGTATATACAAGTCTTGTTTTTAAATCTCCTGACCACTCTCTACTTAAATCTATTGTAGGTTTAACACTAGTAGATGATTGAGTAGGAACTGTTCCTTTTTTAGATGGTGTTGTAGGCATACCTGGTTCTAGATCTGCAGCTCTTCTAAATGTAAGAGTAATTGTATAGTTTTCTACTACAGTACCATTAGGTAATGTAATAGGTGGAAACTTCTGATCTCTTGTAATACCTTTTGGTGTATCATGAGCTAATTCAAATCTACCTTTACCATCCATACCAAAAGTATAGATTGAACCATTTTTAGTAGGTATAGTTCTTCTAGAATCAGATGCAAAAGTAGGTGCCCCAGGTCTAGTCTTATCCTCATAGATACCTATACCACTATTATTTCCTATAGTATATACTACTACTGGGTAATTTCTAGCACTTAAGCTTTCAGTTGTATCTCTATGTGTTGCAATGTTCTGCCCTGGTAAATATATATTACCGATTACCGCATCATAGTTAGACATATCAATACCTAGAGCATTTTGTATTTCTTCTATGATAGGTTGGAGATCAGATACCGGTGCTAATGCATTCCCATTTTGATCTACTGTATCATAAACATATCCATCTGTGGCTCTAGCATCTGTAATTGGTAGACCTTTATTTGCATAGCTTTTGTTATTTAAAGGTGCTGTAGCTGTTCTTTTTCTTGTCCAACGTAAACCATACATGAACATGTCATTTGCTGTACCAGATGCATTTTCTTTATATGCTTGAGCTTGAATTTGCGGTTGAATTATATTAACAAATTCTTGAGTCTTAGCTTCTGATGGATTAGTCTCAGCAACAATAACACCATAAGGTTCAGATACTACAGTTACAGTAGGTTTTTTCTCAGTAGGAGATACTTCTTGTAAAGAAGGAGTCTCTACTA
>Ga0315904_10012834_pt1 | contig 10550 bp, 17 predicted proteins | sample LakEriMetagenome_6_FD_203529 | JGI IMG/M metagenome (GOLD analysis project Ga0315904, IMG submission 203529) | Freshwater fungal communities from buoy surface, Lake Erie, Ohio, United States - Buoy 12 MA120 | ecosystem: Environmental > Aquatic > Freshwater > Lake | place: USA: Lake Erie, Ohio... | reverse complement strand
TAATCATGCTTCTTGTCGTTAGCCACATTAGACCCACCGCCCATGCTATTACGAAGAGTACTGCCGAAACCCACATTGCCTTTGCCCTGATTTCCGCTATTCTTTTTCTGCGTCGCCATGTTGCTATTTGTGCTAGTCTCAGTTCCTCTGCGTGGGCTATCTCCTGCTCGGCAACAATCCGCTGCCACATCTCTTCAAATTTACCCCACAACCCAGCCAACTCCGGCGGGCTGCGGTACACCATCGTCTCTCGTATCTCAGCCATCATTGCATCTAGCCTTGATGTAATCAGAATGCGCTTTAGTGCCCGCCTGCCAATACTCTCTTCGCCCTTGTACACCTGCTTTGCCTCCAACTGCTCCTTCAAGAACAGCTTGCTGATTGCATCGTACGCATCCATTAAAGCGCCCAACTGATTACCGATGTCTGTGAATACGTCGTTTGGATCGGCCTTGGCTATCTCCTGCACCCGCTGCACTTCTGCGTTGTACTGCATTTTTTGCTGTGGTGTCGGGTCTACTATCTTGTTGTACTGCTCCTTCAGGTCTTTTAATACATCGCTTACGTCGCCCGCTGCACCCTTGATGTCTTTGTAAAGTTTGCAGCCAGCCTTTACTGCCGCAACAGCGGCGTTTGCAGCAGCGAGAAGGGTTAGCGGGTCAATTTATACCTCCATTACCGTACCGATCATTGTTGTTCCCACGGCAGCGGACTCGGACTTACAGGCCACTGTACGTTTAACGGAAACCCTTCTTGCTCTGGCACATCTCGTAAAGCTTGTCTGTAAGGTGCCCAAAGGTCTTTAATGCTCTGAGGTACGTCAGGTAGCTGAGACCAATCCGTCGCCGCCAAACGAGCGTTACGGTCAGTGCGCACTAATTCTGCCGTGGGTGGTGGGTTTCGGTGAAGTTCTAAGATCGGTTCCGCTTCTTCGTTTGTTATTTTTACGTACCCAGCAGGAATGACATGCTCAAACTCTTCTGAGTCAATCCAGTAAAGATCGTCTTCGTCATTCTTGTAGTAAGGCATTTACGTAACCTCCGTGAACACTATTGCGCCGAGTGAAAAACCTGTGGCGTTATTAACTCTATACGTAGCTCCTGCCGGAACCATTATTGAACTCCCACTCCAGAAGTTAGCGGTGCCGGGGGTGTAGGTCGCATAATTGCCAACTACGCCATTTACTAAATAAGTCATGCCTGTGGAAACACCACTACCGTTTCGAGCAGCAACATAAAGCCCGAGTACCCTTCCAGAGGTGTTTGTATATGTCACCCCTAGAGTTCTAACGGCTGTGCTAGTGGTCGTAAAAACACTTGTAAAGCCCGCAGTAGTAGCAGACCCTGCGGAAGTGGCAAAGTTAGCAGTACCAGCAGACCCCGCAGACCCCGTTACGTTTATAGACCAAGTACCCGACGCATTAGCACCAGTAGTGCTTGGTGCCCCAACAGTGTTATAGCTAATTGTACGAGCGGCACTACCGTTATAGGTCGTACCTGAAGCATCGCCAACGCCGCCGTTATTAAAAGTAACGCTATTAGGTAAGCTAACCCCACCACTAACCCATGTTGTACCGTTCGACACTAAGACATTATTACTAGCTCCCGGCGCTACAAACTGAACAGCAGACGTACCATTACCAAGAATTACATTGTTTGCCGTTAACGTATTAGCCCCTGTACCACCACTAGAAGGGGGTAATACCGCAGCAGTATCAGGCACAATGTTTGTACCATCAGAATAGACTGCGCGTTCTGCTGGATAAGTTACAAATACGTCTTTGGTGCCGCCAGAGAAATTTGTCTTAGTAGGCGCACCAGCGCTAGATGCAAGCACAGTGTCACGGGATAGCGTGGTGCCAGAAGCTGTGTAGGTACCAACCCCGACTTCCCACTCATTAGTGCCTTGACCCGCAATGGTGTAGTACGTAGTGTTACCGTCCCCAATAACAGCAAAAGATTGAAATCCTATAACGGCGCCGAGGAGCGTAACACTGCCAGTGCCCGTAGTAGTGGTCGTTTCTTTTATACGGTCTGCTAGTACTAATGGCATCGTTTACCTCAAACTGTGTCTATTACTTGCCAATCGCCGGGTTCATCCGTATTTATAGCGCCCCACCCCGGTGATGTGTCGGTGTCTATGTTTTGCCAATTGTTTGTCTGCTCTGTACCAATCAGCCCCCAGCCCGGAGTCGTAGTGCTATTTATATCTTGCCAGTCCGCGTTCTGTGCGTCATTGATAAGCTCCCACAGGTACCGTGCAAAGTTTGAATCAAAGAACCTAGCTTGTTCCTGTATTGCAGCAAGTACGTTTGCTGTTGCTACTTGTACATTATCTACCTGTACATCTTCATCAATGTCCGCCGCAAAATCAGCTTGAGCGGCTTGAGCCGCACTTAAATTAACTTCTTCTGCAATTGCGCTTACAAAATCAACCTGTGCTGCTTCTGTATCACTAAATTCCGCTGTTTCGTTCTGGGCTGCATTAACTATAGCTGCGGCGGTGTTAACCGCATCAAACTGAACATCCTCATCTATATTGACGCTAAAGTCCGCTTGCGCTGAAGCCGCTGCACTTGCGTTAACTTCTTCATCTTGCGCTGCTACAAAGTCTGCTTGTACTGCTTCGGTGCTACTTACATTTATTGACTCGCTACGCGCAGCAGAGGTGATCCGTAGGCCAGCAACTGTTGCGTCAAACTGAACGTCTTCATCTATGTCAGCACTAAAATCTACTCGCGCCGCAGCGTTTGCGCTTGCATCTACTTCTTCTAACTGTGTTGCTACAAAACTAGCCTGTACCGCAAAAGTTACACTTGTGTCTACTTCTTCTGCTATGGATCCAAACGCATCCTGTACGCCGGAAACCGTGCTAACCATCTCAACACGGTCTTCGACAACATTAATAAGTACCGCAGAAGCAATGTTCAGGTCGTATGCTTCTATAAACTCATCAATAGCCGCCGTACCTAAAACATCTGCGTCTACGGCGCTACTGACATGCCCTTCTTCAGTGATTAACCCGTTAGCAGTTTGAGCACCAGATACTATTGCACTAAACGACGCAGACTCTGCTAATGCACTAACAAAATTAGCTTGCGCCGCAAACGTAGCATTAAAATCTATTTGCTCATCTACCGCCGCGTCCGCTGTCTGTAGCCCTGATACGACCGCGTCAAACTGTGCGTCCTCATCAATCTGCCCATCAAACACTACTTGTGCTGAAAGCGCCACACTTACGTTTATAGACTCAGCACTATCCGCAAATACAAACCGCTCGTCGTTAACTGCGTCTAATAAATTAACTGTTTCAGCTACTACTCCAACAGCGGTTTGCGCTCCGGATACAACAGCGTCAAACTGCGCATCTTCATCAATCTGCCCATCAAATACTACTTGCGCCGCGAATACTTCGCTTACATTAAGTGCTTCTGCTCTTGCGGCTACAAACGTAACAACACCGCTTTCTACCGAAGAACAGTTTACTGCTTCACTTACAGTAACAAATAATACTTGCCCGCCGGTTACAGGTAACGCGGAAAAAGGCGCTTCTGAAAGAGCCGAAAACCCAAACATGCGCCTTTACCTTTTACGCGGCAGTTAGTTCTGCCTCATCAAACCAACGAGAATGCGCCGCGCCATTAGTATCAGTCCATGAAATAAGGTACGAAAAATTGCCGTCCTCATCCATACGTAAAGCCTCAACCGGGCCTTGCGGCACTACCGCAATCAACTTAACAGTGTCGCCCTTTTTAAACATGGTAGCCATAGTTACTCCTTAATTAAACAGCATCAGCCGAGAAGGTGTAAGTGACGTTCAGCGTGTCACCACTTGCCACAAGTTTGTCGCCGCCTGTGAAGTCGCCTTCCGAGAACAGAATGCCCGAAGTGCCCGACGCTACCGACGCTAAGAACGCGCCAGCAACCGTTGTCGTGTTGTTGATGTTAAACACCGCAGGGCTTGCTGAGTTGTCGATTACAGACGGGTCAGCCAACGTAGCTGTACCAAACGTCACAGACTTACGGCTACCAGAATAGTTAGTGTCCTCAGTCCAGCCAACGTGCGACGCTAGGGTATCTGTAGGATCGAACACCGTGCCCGAGCCGGGGCCAAGCACTAGGCCCAGATACCAAGCGGCGGTATAGCCCGATGCTTTAAAGTACTTGGTGTTTAGGTCTTGCAGACCTTCGTTGACGACGAGGTTGTGGAAGTTGTCTTCCCACTTCTTCTGACCGTCAGGGCCGAAACACTCGACCTTAAACACACCACCTAGTTTTACGCGACCATCGCTAGTCGTGAGTGCGCCCACGCCAGCCTGAACAGTCTCACCCATTTGCGATTTTGCGATAGGCATGATTACACTCCTCAAGGAAAACGAATTAAAGCCGTCGTTGCCGTATTCGCTGGCATAGTGACGGTGTTGTTGGTTGAAGTAAAAGTTTTGTCTGAACCAAAGTCTAAGACCGCGACCGACTTATTACTGCGCGTCACGTTATAGATCAACGCACCACGGGCGGTAAAGTTAGCACCGGGCCACGACACATCTGCGAAGTCAACATATACCGTCCCAGCATTCGGGCCAGTAGTCTCTGTGCTAATAGTCACGCCGGTCATAGTCACGCCTCCAGCGGTATAGCCTGTGCCTACAACTTCATTGGTTGTCGTATATACCGTGGTCAACTGCCCAATATCTGAAAACGCTGTGTACAACGCCATCTTGAGCGTATCCGTAGCAAGGTTCTGCCCCGCTTGGAGCATCTCCTGCTTGAAGCTATTTGTCAGTCCTTGCTGGATAGCCATTACGGATTCACCTTAATCTTAGCCTGACCATCACGGTAAGCATCACCACGCTCAAGCCCTGTACCCAGACGGTTGAGTTGACCAAGCGCCTCTTGGTATTTTTTCTCGTACACAGCAATCAAATCCTGCTCACCTTTCAGGAAGGTGTAGCCTTCAACTAACGTGCCATAAAGCAATACAGGCGAGTAGTTATCGCCTAACCATGAAGTACCAGAAACATTGGTTAAAGACAGTACGTTAATAGAAAAGCCAGTACCATTACCAATGTACGCCGTAGATGCGGATAGACCGTCGCCGCCAGCGTAAGAAGAACCACTAGCCGTTAGTGTTACGGAAGTAACTGAACCTCCAGATACTTCAATAGTCGCAGCGGCACCTGAACCTGACCCGCCTGTTAAGGGTACATTGTAGTAAACCCCATTGGTGTATCCAGAACCACTGTAAAGCGCCCCTGAATCAAGCGCACTAATACCCCCTTGGATAATCGACTCGGGATAATAGTAGTAGTGCAACTCTACGTCATAAGCATCATCGGGCGTTGGACCAAGAATAAAGCTAAGTTCATTTGTGATTATTGAAGACGGAAAACTAGGCGTTACCGTAGGGCCAAACAGCGCATAGTATTTAGGTAAACCCTCAGTATTTGGGTTAGGGTACGCTGCGCGAATAAAATTCACATCTTTATTCAGCATGTACTCGTAGTTGCCATCCCCATCGATAATCGCTATCGAAAACACCGACAAGAAGTCAGATGGGCACGACAAGTACTGATTGCCGTTGGTAGTTACACCGGTCACGTTTTTTCGTAAGGCCGGAATCTGCACCGTGTTATAGATGCGTTCTTCCGCCTGTTGAATAAACAGATTGATCTGTTCAGCGCCGTTAGACGAAATAACGCCCGTACCTGTAGCCGCCGCACTCGTCCACGTGTTTGTGGGAAAGTCGTTTTGCAGGTAGTTCTTGACCGCAATGAACAGTTCGTTATACGTCACGACTCACCTCAAGCCATTGGGCCACGGCACATAATTCCCTTAGTGGCAGCACCTGCGCCACGCATCTTGATGCCGCTGGTCTTGGTCTCTTTGTAGTTACCTTTAGAGATACCCGCAACTGATGGGTTCATCTCAGTCATAACCTTGGCACCTGCCGTATATGGCAGATCAGCCTTAACTTTTTTACCGTCCATGGTATGTGGCTCCGCATAAACAGCAGCTTGGCCTACTTCTTTGCCGCCCTGCTTTTGTGAAAATTTAGCCATTATCGGCCCCGGCCAGACGACTTCTGGTTCATTGCACGGGCTACGTTGCGACCGTACTTGCGCATAGCCTCACCAGTCACGCCGCCTTTAGCCATACCGTGCATTGCTTTTTCATGGCGTGTGACCGCTTTCTTGGCGATCTTTTCCATGGCTGGTTTGTCTTTCTTGATGTCTTCGTGTTTCATATCGACTCCTACGAGATTGTTACGTTACCTACGATACTCACCGGAGCCAAAGCGTTGGGTGTTAACCCCGCGTCGTTCCCGCTTGCCCCACCCACCGGTGCCCAGCCCCACTGGAATATCCGGCTACCACCTGACGGATCACCAAAGTCTGTGTTCAACGTCAACTGCAACCCGGTATAACCTGCTTGCCTGTAGCTTAAATCCGGTCTTGGTTCCCGTACTGCTTGTGGGTCTTGCACCGGATACATACCTAACTGCAACTGCGGCTGATCAGGTTCCCAACATGTCGGGCACACCTTAATCGTAACCTGCTTGGTCTTAATAACCAACTTCTTCAAGACCTTCAGCTTAAACCTGAACCCGCAGCGGTCACATTCCGCAATCGAATTCTTGGCTGAACTAAACCTGTTTCCCATAGTTAAGAGATGAAGTACTCACGCGGCACAAAGCGGTCAGCAGCCTTCTCGCGGTCTTCGCTCGACGCCAACTCCCATGCCTCGTCGTACTGCAACTTCAGAATATTCAACCTATCTACCGAGACGCCCTCTTTCTTGATGGCGATCATGTACGCCAACCCCGCCACCAAACAGTTCTGGAAGCGGAATGGGATGTCGATCACGTTAGTACCATCGCCAGCATCGTAGATGCGCTTCAACCGCCAGTAGTAGAAGATGTAATACGGCTGCTGAGTCGTACCCTGATCTGGCGCAGGCCAGACATTAATCTGTGGATACTTAGGCGTAGCTGCGTTAGACCCGACCTTCTGCCCCGACTGACGATTAATCCACACCTGAATCGGGCGACCTTGCGCCAACTTATTCGGGATTGTCGAGTACGTCGAGACGCTAATCCGCGTGATATTCAGATCAGTCTGGTTAGGGCCTTGTCCGGAATCAGTGCGAATAACATGTTCAATAAGATCAACGGTATCCACAGGTAGATCATACGTAGTTACCCCTTGTGCCAAGTTGATCGAGCCTTGCTCAATCGTCCACAGATTAATGCCTCGGTTAGCCCACTCACCAAGTAGGAAGTTCAGGCTGCGCCGTGCTGTACGGAAGTCATAACCCGTACGAAGTTCCAAGCCGCAACGCTCGAACGCCTCTTCGAATAGCTCGTTAAGGTCGGGGTTGAACGCTGTCGTGTTGGTTGTAAAAGCCATTATCTAAACCTCGCGGTCTTCTGGGCTATGCGTTTTGGTTGCGCGACGAACTGCTTGCCAGCTTTCTTTCCTGCCCGCTTTGCCTTCGTCGTTGCTGCGTACTCGGCTGGGCTTAGCGCCTTGATCGCCTTTTCCGGGAGATACCTCTCTCCGGTCTTTGACGATGGCTTGCCGCTCTTTGTCCGCCATTTCTGCTCCGTCCATGCCTTCAGGCTTTGCTGCGGGGCTTTCATCTTACTTCTTGCCCATTTTCTTCAGGGTTTGGGCGAGTCTCGCTCTTTGGCCCAATTTCCCCGGTTTTTGGGCAGCTGCCGCTAACTTCTTCGCGGGGATGGGCTTGCCCTCTTTTGCGCCAAGCTGAGCACGCAACGCGCCGGGTTTCTTGATTGCGTTCTGTATCCATTTTTCAGCCACGGTAGCCCCCGCCCTTTTCCTTGTACTTCTTCGCCAGCATCTGAGCTTTACGGGCTGACCACTGACCTGCTGCGGTACCCTGCGTAGCCTGAGACTTGATGCTCTCAAACAGCGACTTGCGCATACCCGGCTTGGTGTAATTGCCAGCTTCGTTCACGCGAGACTTAGCAACGCCACCTTCTTTGTACTGAGTAAAGTCGGTGTTATCCCGTCGGGCCTTTTTCTTGGCCTTCGGCATTTTGCTTGGGTTAATTGCACCCATCCCGCGTGAGGCCATCATTTCAGCACTTCCCGCCGTACTTCATACCTTTGTTACCCGCCATTACGACCTGCTTGGCCTTGGTCTTGCCCTTGGAGGCAACGCCGTCAGCTGACTTGTGGCCAGCAGCTAGACCGCCACCTGCCATCTTCTTCATAGCGCCGCTTTTCAGCTCGCCAACAATCCGCTTCTTTTCAGCCATCAGATTCTTCTTACCTTTAGCTGTCGATGCCTTTTCAGCATTCACACGCCCCAGCTCTTCCAAACGATTCATACGTGAAGTGTTAGCCATACCGCCTCCTGATTTAGTGAACTCTCGCCCCACTGATTGAGGCACTCCTACCTTCTTGGCGAACTTGGGGTTCTCAGCCACAGCCCGCATAAACTTCTCTTGCTTTGCACTCTTGGCGGGCATCAGACAATCTTCCCGCGAGTCTTGCCACGTTGAGCAATACCGTCTGCACGGGATGAGGCGCTACCACCTTTCGCCATCTTCTTCGCAGGTTTAGGTGCCGGTGGCTTGGGCTCGAATTCTTTTTTTACGAACTCGTCCTTCTTCAGATTCTCATACTCCAAACGCAGATTGCGCTCAGCCGACTTCTGGTCGGTGCCTTCATTCGTAGCCATTACACAACCCTCCCACGAGTCTTACCGCGCTGGGCGATACCATCAGCGCGCTTGGACGCCGACGAAACTGAACCGCCGGATGCGTACTTCTTGACTGTGCCGCCTTTTTTCATACCCTCACGTGCACGACGCATAGCTTCTTTAGCTTCATCTAAGCGCTTGGGGGTTAAAAACGTAAGCTTGGGGCCGAACCCTTTGGCCGATTTAGCTGCTTCAGCTTTCTTAGCCGCTGCCTCTTTTTCAGGGTATGGCTTCGATGGACGCTCTTCGTTCGGGGTAGACTTAGGTAGAGTAGTTAGACCTTCATACCCAGCACCAACCTTGTCAGTGGCTTTTGCACGAGGAGCTACAGCTGATTCTTTAGCCGGTGTAGAAAGAGGGAACGTCTGCGAAGCTGTACGTGCTTTCGGCTTAGGTGTAGGCATGGTGCGTTTAGCAACGGTATCACCGTACATCGTTGCTCTGTCCGCATCGGTTGTGCCTTCTGGGATCAGCTCAGGGCGACCTTTGGAAGCATCCATGGCGCGTTTTACTTCCGCGCTTGGCTCAGCTACTGCTGCCCGCTCAGCCGGTGCAGGTTCTTGGTCGATCTTCGCTTTCAACCCACCAGTTTCTTCACCCTTCTTCTTGCGCATCATGTACGCAAGAGCGCCTAGCCCCGCTAACGCAGCCAGACCGCCAGCATCAAACTTCTTGGTGCGGGCCGAACCTTTAACCGGCTTTGCCTTCGTCTTCTTCATTGGATTTCTCCTTACCGAGCAACTTTTGCACGGTATCGGTTTCGTAAATACGGATAGCAGTCCACACGATTGTGAACAGCGCAGCTATAGCCGGAAGCAACTGGACCAGCGTGCCGACAACTGTAACTAACGACAGCGCGTCAACAACGTGTTTTGCGGTTTCGTGGTTATCAGCCATGTCAGCACTTCCATGCACGTAGCGATTTATTGATGCGGCTATTCGGATCGTTTGCTGTCTTGGCGCTTGTCAACTTCTTCTTCATGCCCTTCATACGAGCACAAAATGAATCTCGACGAGGGCCACCCTCCGGCTGCGGTGCTTTGAGTCCCGGCTTACCCGGATTCGCTTTGTTATACGAAGCACGTCCTTTGGCGTTCAAGCCACCCTTCTCGGACTTGCCCTCTTTGCGCTGCCATGCCGGAGACTTAGCCATAGAACACCACGATGGTTGCGCTAGACAGCGTGGCATGTACATCAGTGTTGAACTTGATGCCTTCGCCGGGGAACAGAATATGCTCTGATCCTGCTGTAGCGGGTGCCGTAAACGAGAACCGCGTAGTACCGCTTGCGCCGCCATCTTTCAAGACAACCGTGCCACCAGAAGCGTAGCTGACCGTCACCGCTTTTACACGGGTTGTATCAGCGTACGCCGTATTAGTAGAGGTTACCTGCGCGGCTTTTACGTCTGTTTGCATCATGATGATGCTCCTTAATTAGACGTTCTGCTGACCAACCAGCGGATCGGCGACGAAGTAAGTGATGTAGCCAGCAACAGTGCCAGCGCCCGAGGTGTTATCGGTCACGGTCACATACGACAGTTCAGTCGATGGGGCAAAGGTCAAACCAGAAGTGACGACGCCCAAAGACGAAACAGCCAAGCCAGAGGCAAAGAAGTTGTTGTCAGCAGTGCCGGAGTTGTAGCCGGTAGCGCCAAGGTCACAGGTGCCTGTGCCAGCGTCAGTAATCACCACGGACAAAATAACTGCGCCAGCTGGGAGAACCAGAGCAGGAGCGCCAGCAGCCGAAGAAATAGCGACGTTAGTGCCAGCGGTAGCTGGAGAAGCATCGGCAATATAGAACTCAGCAGCCATCACGCCCGAGCCG
>Ga0315904_10012833_pt1 | contig 10551 bp, 9 predicted proteins | sample LakEriMetagenome_6_FD_203529 | JGI IMG/M metagenome (GOLD analysis project Ga0315904, IMG submission 203529) | Freshwater fungal communities from buoy surface, Lake Erie, Ohio, United States - Buoy 12 MA120 | ecosystem: Environmental > Aquatic > Freshwater > Lake | place: USA: Lake Erie, Ohio... | reverse complement strand
CCTGTGCGGGCTACAGAGAACGGCGCGGTTGATTTCTCTCTGGTGAAAAAACTATATGATGTGAAGTGTGCTTTATGCCACGGATATGACGGTGCGCAGCAATTTGCCGGCGCAAAGGATTTAACCCTTAGTCAACTCCCCAAAAATGAAGTTGTGCTGCGCATTGCTGAGGGAAAGGGCAGTATGCCGCCCCATAAGGAAATCCTCAGTGAAGAGCAATTGGATGCTCTCGCTGATTTTGTAATGAACTTGCGCGCTGCGCAACCTTAGTCTGAGTTGATTTGATAGAGAAAAAGAATAAACTGATATCGACTGCCAAGGAGCAGGAGACCTGTGTGCTCGTAGGTATCGTTACACGCGACCAATCTCGAGAGCAATTGGCGGAGTATCTGGATGAGCTTGCTTTTCTGGCTGAAACAGCTAATGCTCGGTGCTTGAAACGATTTACTCAAAATCTTGACCGGCCCGATACGCGCACATTTATAGGCAGTGGTAAACTGCAAGAGCTCAAGGAATATGTCGCTGAGCATAAACCGGCCATGATCATTTTCGACGATGAATTGGCTCCTTCCCAGCTGCGAAATCTCGAGGGTACGTTTAAAGAAATGAATGTAAAGATTCTCGATCGCAACAATCTGATTCTCGACATCTTCGCTAGCCGCGCTCGCACGGCGCATGCGAAAAAGCAGGTGGAGCTGGCACAGTATGAATACCTGCTGCCTCGACTGACTCGCATGTGGACGCACTTAGAAAAGCAGCGCGGTGGTATCGGTATGCGCGGACCCGGTGAACAGGAAATTGAAACCGACCGACGAATCGTTCGCGATCGTATTGCTTTTTTGAAAGAACAACTGAAGGAAATTGACAAGCAAATGTCTACTCAGCGTGGCAACCGCGGAGCACTTGTGCGCGTTGCACTGGTTGGATACACCAACGTAGGCAAGAGCACCATCATGAATATGCTTTCGAAAAGCGATGTTTTTGCAGAAAACAAACTCTTCGCTACACTCGATACTACCGTGCGAAAAGTAGTGGTGCACAATCTGCCTTTTCTGCTGACGGATACCGTGGGCTTCATTCGAAAGCTGCCCCATCAACTGATAGAATCGTTCAAAAGTACACTCGACGAAACACGTGAATCTGATTTGCTGGTGCACGTGGTCGACATTTCACATCCGCAGTTCGAAGATCATTTCACGGTGGTGAATGAAACGCTCCGCGAGATTGGTGTGGGTGATAAACCCACCATGGTCATCTTCAATAAAATTGATGCTTACAAACATGTGCCGAAAGCAGAGGATGATCTGACGCCGCCCAGCCGTGAGAATATTACACTCGAAGAATTGCAACGTACCTGGATGTCGCGCCTGCAAAACTCCGATGTCGTATTTATTTCGGCTGCAAAAAAGCTAAACATCGACCAGTTGCGTGATACATTGTATGAGCGTGTGCGTCAGATACACATTACGCGATTCCCGCACAACGACTTCCTTTTCCCAATGGAGTAGCCCGAATGATTTCAGATAACCACGAATATCCGAATTGTCTTTCATTCGTGCATTCGTGACGGCACGTGATTGTGAAAACAATCGTAATAACTTCACTTCTGTGTCACCTCGGCCTTTGATACATTCGCGCAACAAATTCTATTGACGCGTTTATGAGCAACACAGCATCACCCGCGAACTACAGGGTGTCGCACATGGCCGAAAATCTTATCGGCTCTGAAATCATCAAGCTTGCCGGAGAAATACGCGAGCTGATGGCGAAGGGAGAAAAAATCTACAACTTCACGATTGGTGATTTCGACCCGAAAATTTTTCCGATACCTGCGGAGTTGAAGAAAGCCATCGTGGATGCTTACATGAACGATGAAACCAACTACCCGCCGGCTGATGGCATGCTTGATTTGCGAAAGGTAGTTGCAACAGCTATTGCCAAGCAGCAATTGCTCGAATACGCCGCCGATGAAATACTGATTGCCGGTGGCGCTCGCCCAATCATTTACGCCATTTTCCAGGCTGTCGTTGACCCCGGAGATAAGGTAGTTTTCCCTGTTCCGAGTTGGAACAACAATCATTACACGCACCTCTCACATGCAAAGCAAGTTTTTGTGGAAGCAAAGGCGGAGAACAATTTCTTGCCTACAGCCGATGAGCTGCGTCCATACTTGGCCGATGCAACACTGCTGGCCTTGTGTTCGCCATTGAACCCGACAGGTACTGTGTTTTCGAAGGAGCAATTGGAAGCCATCTGCGATTTGGTGTTGGAAGAAAACAAACGCCGCTCGCCCGATGAGAAGCCGCTTTATCTCATGTACGACCAGATTTATGCGGTGTTGTGTTATGGCGACGCCAAGCATTTTGATCCTGTTTCGTTGCGCCCGGAGTTGCGTCCGTATACCATTTTCGTAGATGGTATTTCGAAGAGTCTGGCTGCCACGGGAGTGCGCGTGGGCTGGGCATTCGGCCCCCGCAAGGTGATTGATAAAATGAAGAGCATTCTCGGACACGTGGGTGCCTGGGCACCGAAGGCAGAGCAAGTTGCCAGTGCCAAATACCTCGCGAATCAAACGAATGTCGATTCATTTTTGGGTTCATTCAAAGGAGAGATTGAAGAGCGCTTGAATGGGTTTTACAACGGTATCCAATCTTTGAAATCGGAGGGCTTTCCCGTCGATGCCATTGCTCCCATGGCCGCCATTTACCTGACAGTTAAGTTTGATTTGAAAGGCTTTAAGACGCCCGATGGCAATGTCATTGAAAGCACTCCACAGATTACGCAATACCTGTTGCAAGAGGCTAAACTTGCCGTAGTTCCGTTTAGCGCATTTGGTGCGTCGAAAGAAAGTGTGTGGTACCGTTTGTCGGTGGGCACGGCTACTGTTGCCGATGTGCATGCGTCGATTGAGAGTCTGCGCGCGGCCTTGGGGAAGTTGAAGCTTGAAGGTTGAAAGTTGCAGGTTCGGTCTCCCTATAATCCTGCAATCCTAGAAGTTTATTTCCATTCAAATAAGCTCTCGGCGGACAAATCCATTTCGCCATTGATCCATGAAAGATGCCCTTGAGTTAATTGAACTTGTTGAAAGAGCCTTGGGTCCTTGAACTGGGATGTCATCGGATTTTGAGAGCTGTTTAAGAAGGAAAACAAATCAACAATCTTAGTTGCGCCGTTGGAAAAGGTAAGTTCCAATTTGTAATCTCCGATAATTTTAAATGCAACTATTCTCATGGTATTCTCTTTGTGATACGTTGTTTCGGTATTCTTTTATTGAGAACTACAAAGTTAATCCACGATTGTATGATGTCGCTCTGATATGTATTTATCAGTTTTTTCAAATCATGCATTTGTGCATTGGGAAGCATTTTATAGCCCCTCACTTTTCGAAAGCAGTGTGTTTTCTTTTTTAAATCGAATTCAACTTTACATGCGAATTCATCACCATAGAATGCGTGAACATGTATCGGCCAATGTTCGTTTGAGAAGAACTTGACCATAATTCCAAAATACTCGTATAGCGTTGGCATTTTTGGCTCAAAGCTGAGTTTTATCTCTTCTTGCCAACTTATTCCACTCATGTTTGATTTGGCATAAGTCTCGTTAAATCAAGGTTTATGAAGGAATAAAGTTTATAAGGCTTTGCGTTTAATGCAATTGAGAGCTGCAAGTCGGAACCCCTATAATCCTGCAATCCTACATTCCTACAATCCTCAGAAATTCACCCTATTTTTGCGCCCCTTGATTTCCAACCATCAAGGCAACAAGGAAAACCATGAACAACAAGAACTACTGCGTCATCATGGCGGGTGGCATTGGCAGCCGTTTCTGGCCCATGAGCCGAACGTCTTTCCCCAAGCAGTTTCACGATATACTGGGTGTTGGTCGAACGCTCATTCAAATGACCTACGACCGTTTCTTGCCCATTTGCCCGAAGGAAAATATTCTCGTAGTGACCAACGAGCGCTACAAGGATTTGGTTCTAGAACAATTACCTGATTTAAAACCGGAGCAAGTGTTGTGTGAACCCAACATGCGCAACACGGCGCCATGCGTTGCCTACTCTGCATTCTGGATTGCCGAGCGTGAACCCGATGCGAACATCATCGTGGCGCCTAGTGACCACCTTATTCTCAAAAATGAGGAGTTTCTTGATACCATCCGCACGAGCATACGTCAAGCCCAGGAGAGCGGTAATCTTGTGACGTTGGGCATCAAGCCTACACGTCCCGATACAGGTTATGGCTACATTCAGTGGGCCGACGAGAAGAATGCGTTTCATGAAACTGTGAAGCGTGTGAAGACATTCACCGAAAAACCGAGTCTTGAACTTGCAAAGGACTTCCTCGAAAGCGGAGATTTCTATTGGAACTCGGGCATTTTCATTTGGTCGATGCACGCCATCATGAATGCCTTTGAAATTCACCTTCCCGAGATGTATCGGTCTTTTGCAGAGGGACAGGGCAAGTATGGCACAGGCGATGAGAAGGCCTTTATCGATCGCATCTATCCCGCTTGTGAAAACATTTCCATCGACTATGGAATCATGGAAAAGGCCCGAAACGTGAACGTTGTGCTCAGCGACTTTGGCTGGAGCGACTTGGGTACGTGGGGTTCTTTGCATACACACCTCGCTCAAGACGCGCATGAGAATGGTATTGTAGGCAAGAATGTCGTGCTATATAACTGCGCCGATAACGTGGTGAATGTCCCAGACGGAAAACTCGCTGTATTACACGGCCTCAATGGCTACATTGTTGTCGACACCGATGATATTCTGCTCGTATGCAAAAAGCAGGACGAGCAGAAGATTAAGCAGTTTGTGAACGATGTTAAGATGCAGAAGGGAGAGGGGTGGGCGTAGGAGTGACTAATGACTAGTGACTAGTGTCGAGTGGCGAGTGTCGAGTGGCGAGTGTCGAGTGTCGAGTGGCGAGTGGCGAGTGGCGAGTGGCGAGTGGCGAGTGTCGAGTGGCGAGTGGCGAGTGGCGAGTGGCGAGTGGCGAGTGGCGAGTGGCGAGTGGCGAGTTTAGTTGTAGGACAGGTCAAGTTAACCCGTAAACTCAAATTTCATATTGATAAAAAGGCCTGACCTGGAATTTCCTCGTCAGGCCTTTTTCATTCGCCACTCGCCACTCGCCATTCGCCATTCGCCATTATCTTTGCCCCATGAAAGAAATCAGCTGTTCGTTTTGCGGTCGTAAGAAAAGTGAAGTGAGCATCCTCATCGCGGGGATAAGCGGGCATATTTGCGCCGATTGCGCGTCACAGGCCAACATGATTGTGGCCGAGGAAGCGCGCGCTGCCACTGCCGATCCCAAGCTCGATGCAGCATTGCAGGTGCAAAAGCCCATTGATGTAAAGAAGTTTCTGGATGAGTATGTCATCGGTCAGGATGAAGCGAAGAAGTTTCTGAGCGTGGCCGTTTACAATCACTACAAGCGCATTACCAATTCAGCGAAGAAAGATGAGCACGCGGTTGACATCGATAAGTCGAACGTGATACTGGTAGGGGAAACCGGCACCGGGAAAACGTTGCTCGCGAAAACGATAGCGCGCATGCTGAAAGTTCCGTTTGCCATTGCCGATGCAACCGTTCTTACTGAAGCTGGTTACGTGGGTGAAGACGTTGAGAGCATTCTTTCGCGCTTGTTGCAAGATGCCGATTTCGATGTTGCCAAGGCAGAACGCGGTATCGTTTTCATCGACGAGATTGACAAGATTTCACGCAAGAGCGATAACCCCAGCATCACACGTGATGTGAGTGGTGAGGGTGTTCAACAAGCGTTGTTGAAGCTTCTTGAAGGAGCGACAGTAAGTGTTCCACCGCAAGGCGGACGCAAGCATCCTGAACAGAAAATGATTCAGGTGAATACCAAGAACATCCTTTTCATTTGCGGAGGAGCGTTCGATGGTATCGACAAGATTATTGAGCGACGAGTAAACACCGCCGCTATCGGATACAACAGCAGCAACCACACGATAAACGACGGCAATTGGCTGCAATACATTTCACCCCTCGACTTGAAGCGCTTCGGATTGATACCCGAGCTCATTGGTCGTTTCCCGGTGATTACCTACCTCAATCCGCTCGATGAAGAAACGCTCCGTCGTATTCTCACTGAGCCCAAGAACGCCCTCATCAAGCAGTATGTGCGCTTGTTCGAGATTGATGAAGTGAAGCTCACCTTCGACAAGAAGGTCCTCGACTTCATCGTGGAGAAAGCCATCGAATACAAACTCGGAGCGCGCGGTTTGCGCTCCATCTGCGAAGCCATCATGACCGATGCGATGTACGAGCTGCCATCCTCCAACGAGAAGGAATTCAAGGTGACGCTGACGTATGCACGCGAGAAGTTTTCGCGGAGTAAGTTGAGTCAGTTGAAGGTAGCTTGATAGTGGCGAGTGGCGAGTGGCGAGTGGCGAGTGGCGAGTGGCGAGTGGCGAGTGGCGAGTGGCGAGTTAAATAAAAGGACAATCAAGTTAAGATATACAAACTAAAATTTGATGCTTAAAAAAAGGCCTGACGTGGATATACCAAGTCAGGCCTTTTTCATTCGCCACTCGCCACTAGTCATTCGACACTTATTCCCATATCCGGAATATTTTATAGGTTTTTTATGTCGCGTATACGTGTGAGTTTTGCACTCCGATGGAAAGATCGAAATGCACTTGAACATGAGACATGAAACCTATTACCGAAGCACTGCTTCGTTAAAGTTCCGGCTGGAACACCGCAGCAATAGACCTCCACTGCACTTCTGCGATTCGGAATTTCGGAGGTGTTATCATGTAAATAATATCGCTGTAGGTTTCGTTATAACGAAACTTTTTGTATATTCGCCAAGCAATTCTTCGAAGCATGGAGCCGCTTTTTGAAATCCTGTTTCTCGAAGAGGCGTTCAACTTTTTGCGTGAGTTGGATCGGAAGCACTATGAGAAAATAATTTACAACATGCGCAGAGCGCAAGTGGAGATCAACCCGGAGCTATTTAAAAAACTCACGGGAGAAATTTGGGAGTTCAGAACGCTTTATCAAGGCAAGCAGTATCGCTTGCTGGCTTTTTGGGATAAGTCAAAACCCGATGCCACATTGGTAGTTGCGACACATGCGTTTGTAAAGAAGGAAAGCAAAGTGCCATCGAAGGAGATTGATCGAGCCATGATGTTGCGAAGAAAATATTTCATGGAAAAGTAAAAAAGGATAACATGAAGACCTACACACTCAACCAAGTCCAGGATAAACTCATCGGTAAAGTGGGCACTCCGGCGCGCGACAAGTTTGAATACGATCTTCAGATGGAATTCATCGGGAACGCCATTAAGCAAACACGAAAGGAACGGAAGCTCACACAGGAAGAGCTTGGTCGCCTCATCGGAGTTCAGAAATCGCAGATATCACGTCTGGAGAGCAATCCTGGCAATGTTACAATCGATACACTAATTCGCATATTCAATGCATTGCAGGCGAGAATCAAGTTGCAGGTTGAGTTGCCTGGGTGAGGAGTTTTTAACCGCAGAGGCGCAGAAAACGCAAAGAGAATTTCAAAACTCTTCGTTCTATGCACCCTTTAGTTTGCTTTCTGAAATATCTTTTCTATGAATTCACTTCCACAAGAAACAAGGTGAATCAGTTTGCGCTGAATGCGTTTGTTAGTGCGCATGGATAGTATTATTAACTGTGTCTTCTTGCGTTCAAGTCCCATCCCCGGCTCTTCCCAAAGGGAAGGGAGGTTCCTTCTCTGGAGATGCACTAGTTGCGCTCATGTATGTTGCTGTTATATCGGATACCCATCCCCGGCCCTTCCCAAAGGGAAGGGAGAATCCCTTTAATAAAGTCTATTTTTTAATTTCCAACCTCCAGATTTCACAAACAATCCTTCACGAGAAGGAATCTCCCTTCCCTTTGGGAAGGGCCGGGGATGGGTCTGTAAACCAACAAACAAAACTTCATTTTGCGCACCGGACAACAGCTAAAAGGTGTGCCTCTGTGGTGAAACAAACATTGTTATCTTCGCGCATAACAACACCAACCAACACGATTATGAAAAAACACCTAACTCTTGCTTTAGCCTTGCTTACCGTCTTGTGTACTTCCGTAGACGCTCAACTTCCATCTTACCTCCCCGCCGACGGCCTTGTGGGCTGGTGGCCTTTTAATGGCAATGCGAATGATGAGAGTGGGAATGGGAATGATGGCGTGGTGAATGGCGCGGTGTTGGCGAGTGATCGGTTGGGAAACTCTGCTTCCGCCTATAGTTTTTCGAATAACACTATAACGGTCGCACATAACACCTTGTTTGGGATTCAACAATCAAGTGAGCTTACAGTTTCATTTTGGACGAGTGTAACTGGTGGTCAGACGGTCCAACATTTTATTGGTAAAAGACCAAATGCAGCGGGTAGTTTTAATTGGCAGTTTGCATTTAATTATCCCGCTAATATTGGTCTTGCATTTGGTGGGACATCAAACAGCACTTTATATGGAGTTGTTACTGACTACCAATTGCCTATAAATGATTGGATTCAAATTACTGGTACATATCAAAATCAGCAGTGGTCGCTTTACATCAATGGTGATTTTATTGAATCTGTTTCAAGTAGTCTGCTTTTTCCCGACGCAAATGTGCCATTAACATTTGGTAATTCAGGGAACTTTCAACCGTTATATGGCCTCCTCGACGACATCGCCATATACAACCGCGCACTCACCCCACAAGAAGTCCAGAACCTGTTCACCGGTGCTAACGAAACTGTTGACACCGGCAACGGCGCAGCACCCCTCCCACAAGGCATTCCTTACCAAGCAGCAGCGCGCGATGCCAACGGACAACCGGTTGCCGATTCACCTGTAAACGTTCGATTCTCGTTGCGCGAAGGCGCAGCTGATGGCGCTGCATCGTACATCGAATCACACAGCTTGACCACCAACAGCATCGGCCTGTTCAATACTGTGTTTGGCAACGGTACGCCGGAGCAAAGCACATTCGACAGCATCAACTGGGCGGCGACAACTAAGTTTTTGCAAGTAGAAGTTGATCTTGGAAATGGTTATGTAGACATGGGCACCACACAATTGCTTTCGGTGCCTTATGCATTCCGTTCAGCCCAAGCGGCAAACATTAAAAACGCCGCACTGCCCATCTACCCCGACAACACCGCGGCCCTCTCTGGTGGACTGGTGGCAGGGGAGATGTATCGCACGGCGACGGGCGACCTTAAAATAGTGTATTAGTGACGAACGGCGAGTGGCTAACGGCGAGTGAAATCAGTGCCTTCCATTAGCCACTCGCCATTCGCCACTCGCCACTATTCTCTTATCTTCGCTCATAATCCGTAACCCGTCATCGCAATGAAGCAAACCTTACTTCTCGCCATCGCGCTCGTCTGCAGCCTATGCATCAGCGCCCAATCCCTCACCCCAACCGTCATCGCCACAGCGGGCTTTGGCTATTCGTCGCCGGAACTGCAGGTCGACATGACCGTGGGTGAGACGTTCATCGCGACACTCCAAACACCTGATATTATTCTCACACAAGGTTTCCACCAGCCTGTCGCTCAACAGGGCGGCGGTTGCATCAATGCGGCTCTCATCGATCCCGATGCGGTGTGTCCGCTCATATTCGATCCTGTGTGCGGTTGCGATGGTGTGACCTATGCCAACAGTTGTGTGGCTCAAACAACAGCCGGTGTTACCACTTGGACGCAGGGCGAGTGCGGCGCTGCTGTTCCGGGTTGCTTGTCGACGGACGCGTGCAATTACAATCCTGCTGCAACCGAAGACGACGGCTCGTGCTTGTTCATCGGCTTCCCCTGCGATGACGGAGATCCTGCCACAGTCGATTTCGTTGCTGCCGATTGTACCTGCCAGGGTGAAATTGAAGGTTGCACCGTTCCGGGCTCATGCAACTACGATCCTATCGCCACGCTGAATGACTTCTCGTGTGTTGGTCCCGGCGGATTATGCGATGATGGTAATGAGAATACAGTCGATGATTTTTATAACCTCGATTGCGTTTGTATCGGCTATTTGCTCGGTTGCATCAATCCGGATGCGTGCAACTACAATGCAGAAGCCGGTGTAGACGATGGTTCTTGCTTCTTTGTAGGTGATGCATGCGACGATAATGATTTGGGTACCGATAACGATATGATTGGCAGTGATTGTGTGTGCGCCGGTGAGCCTAATGGACAAACTCCCGGTTGCACAGCTGCTGAAGCGTGCAACTACAATGCTGCTGCTACTATCGACGATGGCTCTTGCATATTGCCCGGTGAGCCTTGCGACGATGGAGACGCGATGACAGGCTTTGACATGCTCACTGCCGATTGTGCGTGCGTGGGCATGCTCATGGGTTGCACCGAACCGGATGCTTGTAACTTCAACAACATGGCTCTCCTCGACGATGGCTCATGTTCCTTCATTGGTAATGTGTGTGACGACGGCAACCCCGAAACGCAAGGTGATATTTGGAGCGCCGACTGCGTGTGCTCGGGAGAGATTGTTGGTTGTATGGCTTTGTCGGCGTGCAATTACAATCCGGCAGCTACCCT
>Ga0315904_10012832_pt1 | contig 10552 bp, 8 predicted proteins | sample LakEriMetagenome_6_FD_203529 | JGI IMG/M metagenome (GOLD analysis project Ga0315904, IMG submission 203529) | Freshwater fungal communities from buoy surface, Lake Erie, Ohio, United States - Buoy 12 MA120 | ecosystem: Environmental > Aquatic > Freshwater > Lake | place: USA: Lake Erie, Ohio... | reverse complement strand
AGAAATATGCAGCTGAGTTAGCTGCCGGCACATACGTCCTAGATCCGTTAACTGGACAGATAATCGATGTGTTAACTGGGCAAGTAATAGCTGAGACTGCAGCACCCGCATCCCCGTCGACCGCACCATCCCCTTCGGCCACTTCTACCAAAACTCCATAATCTGCGCTGAAAATTTCAATTCTCCTTATTGGTCTGACAAGGTATAGATATGACAAACCTTAAAGAGCAACTACATACGGATCTAACTGCCTCAATCAAGGCAAAGGATTCGTTAACCTCTGGCACTTTGCGGATGGTGCTCGCTGCAATTACAAATGAGGAAGTTTCCGGCAAAGAAGCCCGTGTGCTTGACGATCAAGACATGATCACAGTGTTAAACCGGGAAGCAAAGAAACGTAAAGAAGCTGCTACTGCTTACGACGATGCAAAGCGCCCAGAACTTGCAGACAAAGAACGAGCTGAACTTGAAATCATTCAGGCCTATCTTCCAGCTGCATTATCTGACGAGGATCTGGCGAAGATTATTGCTAGTGCGGTTGCTGAAGTTGCTGCAAGTGGAGCTACTGGGCCAAGCGCGATGGGCGCGGTCATGAAAATAGTTTCACCACAGGTATCAGGTAGAGCTGATGGTGGCGCTGTCGCAGCCGCAGTTAAATCTGCACTGGCTTAGTTTCGGCAAACCTGAATTGACCCAAAGTATTTTCATGCTTGGCAGCGCAATAGTGTGTGCCTGTGAGTAGTTCAATAAAAACCAAAGTCGCAATTGGTTTAGGAATTATGTATGTGGCCTGGGGAACTACCTACATAGGTATTGCTTTCACAATTGAAACTATGCCACCACTGCTGTCTATGTCATTTAGATTCGTTGCGGCTAGCTTGGCACTTTTTGTTTTCATCGGCCTTCGTAATGGCTGGAGTTCATTACGGTTAACTCGTAAAGAACTATCAAGCTCGATTTTCTTGGGCATCCTGATGCTTGGTACTGGGCTGGGAACTATGGCACTGGCTGAAAAGGTTGTTCCGATCGGCGTTGCATCTCTCATCGTTGCCGCTATGCCAATTTGGACCGCACTGTTTCGCACGCTTGATAAGGATCGCCCAAAGCTAACTTCCTTGATTGGAATAGTTGGCGGCCTAATTGGAATTAGCATCATCATGTTGCCCGGACATACGATTGCGCGACCTGATTCTGGTGGACAAAATGTCACGCTTTGGATGTTCATAATCTTGTTTGGAAATCTTTGTTGGTCGCTCGGGTCCTTCATAGCGCCACGGATGGAAACTCCAAGTAATCCGTTAGTTCTTAGTACTTACGAAATGGCTGGCGCTGCTGGAGCATTATTCATTGCCGGAATGATTCATCAGGAATCCATTTCAGATTTTATGAATGCCAGTGCTCGCTCCTGGGGTGGTTGGATTTATCTAGTTACGGTTGGTTCATTGATCGGATACACGGTTTACACCTGGCTACTAGAAAATGCGCCAATCACATTGGTTTCGACTTATGCATACGTGAATCCAGTTGTTGCAGTTGCCCTAGGCATTGTCATATTCAGTGAGACGCTAACAAACAACATTTTGATAGGTGGCTTCATCGTTATTGTCAGCGTTGCAATAGTTGTCGCTGTCGAAGCTGCTAAAAAACAAACTCTCCCGCAAGTTCAATAACTCGCTCTAATGCCTGTCGTTCGCCAATACTGATGCGAACACCTTCACCTGGGAACGGACGGATCGAGACTGCAATTCCTTCACTACGATGTGCAAACTCTTCAGTGCGCTCACCCAGTGGGATCCAAACAAAGTTTGCTTGACTTGGCGGAAGCTTGAAGCCAAGTTTTGTAAGTTCAGATTCGAACCAGGTTCGCTCAGCGATAACTTCCTCGACCCGCTGAAACAATTCGGCTTCATGTTCCAGAGAAGCAACTGCAGCAACTTGCGCAATGTTAGAAACACCGAATGGCACAGCGGTTTTTCTAACAGCATCTGCAATATTTTTTGGTCCTACGAAGTAACCAACTCGTAAACCAGCTAGTCCATATGCTTTCGAGAAAGTTCGCAGCACACCAACATTTGAATGGGCCTTTAATGTTGCGATGCCATCAATTGCGTTCGCATCTCGGTTGAACTCAACATAAGCTTCGTCGATAACTACCAGTATGTTCTCCGGAACTTTTTCTAGAAATTCATTTATTTCTTGTTGGGTGACAATTCCACCAGTTGGGTTGTTAGGAGTGCATACAAAAATTGCTCGCGTTCTGGAAGTGATCGCATTCAACATTGCAGCTAAATCATGTTGCCCATTGTTTGTTAGTGGCACCTGGACGCTTACTGCGCCAGCGATTGTTGCAATGATCGGGTACGCCTCAAACGATCGCCAAGCATAAATAACTTCATCGCCTGCGCCCGCAACTGATTGGATGATTTGCTGACATACGCCAACCGATCCGGTACCAGTTGCAATTTGCTCAGTTGGGACAGCGAACTTATCTGAAAGAGCTTGAATCAAATTTGTCGTAAATGGATCTGGGTAGCGATTGATTTCATTAGCTGCATCAACGATGGCGGCAACAACACTAGGTAGCGGTGAATGCGCGACCTCATTGCTGGAAAGTTTGTAAGCAGTTAATCCATTAACTGGCGCTACTTTTTTACCCGCTTTATAGGTTGGCAGCTTGGCCATCTCAGGTCGAAGCTGTGGGTTCACTGACTCGCTCACTCTCCGAGCCTACGGGTAATTACGACAACTGAGACATCGTCACGGTTCCAAGTAACTGAATCTTGACGCGCAGTTGAAACAATTAGGTTTGTAAGCTCGGCTGAATCTCCAGTTCGCTCTCCGGTAACAACAGATGTCACTAAGCCTTGAGTGCCAAACTCGTCACCATTTTCATCTTGGGTTTCTAGTAGTCCGTCAGACACTAGGACAATCCGATCTCCAGCACTGAAGAAGATTTCTTGGCTATGCCACTCGCCGCCGAAGCCGCCGAGCATTGGTCCAGTTGGATTCAGCGTTGTAATCAGGTGATTGGCATCTATCCAATAGCCCGCAGGGTGGCCGGCATTAACCCACTTTGTCGGCTTACTCATGTCATTAGGAATTTCCAGAATTACCGCTGTGGCCAAAAGTGCATCTACATCTGAAAGTCCAGCTGAAACTCTTTCCATCACATCACTTGGTGTGAATCCGGCAGAAAGGGCTGCAGTCATGATCGCCTTTATCTGCAGTCCAACTACTCCGGCCTCTGGGCCGTGGCCAGTGACGTCAACCATTGCAAGTGCCGTGCCTTGAGGAGTTCGGATTACATCCCACCAGTCCCCTGCGATCGCGCCACTAGCTGGCAAAGTTTGTCCCGCTACATCGAGACCAAATTTTTCAGTGTCGATCAGTGTTGGTGAAAGCGCCTTTCGCATTGAAGCAACCAGTGGTGCGTTTTGTTCTAGTCCCTGCCAAGCAGCCCGAGCTAAGTCAATTTGGTTAACCAAGTTTTGCCGCATGGATTCTGCGTCGGCTGCCGCGAGCTGAATCTCGGGTGGGTTTGCAACTTCAATCACTTGATGAATGGTTCCGCTTGCAACCATGCGCAACTCAGTACGCATTTCGTCAAGTGGTGCGAGCACCCAGCGTTCAAGATAAATCCAAGCTAGAACTAACAACAAAAGGCTTACAAAAATCGACACACTTAAAGCCAACGAAAGTTGATCTGCAACTTCATCAAGTCTGATGTCTTGCGCTACGGTGTCGCTGATTTCAGCTCTTGCCCTCAGATACACATAACGTTCCCAGACGGCTGCTGCAATTACTGTTGCGGCAAAGAACGCTACAAATATCTGGAGTCTTCTGCGTAACGTCATAATGAAATTCTAAGTGGAAATCGCTCAGCGAAAAATCAAGCTTTAGCTAGCTCTGCCATTGCTTGTGCAAATAGCGAGCCATGACGATCAACTTGTTCTTGCGTTGTTGTTGGACACATCAAAGCCATGTTGTGGAATGGCGTCATCAAAACTCCTCTATTAGACATAAAGAGGTGCATGAATTCATCTAACTCGTCATCGCCGGCATGCATTGCTTCGGTTCCAGTTTTTGGCGCCGGGTATGTGAAGCGGTATTCAGCGCGCGCACCTAGTTGCGATATCGACCACGGCACTCCGAATTCATCCAGCGCTGCATTCACTTGATCTGTGTATCTAGTCGCAAGTGCAATCATGTGTTCAAATGCTTGTTCCGTTAAAACTTCACCAAGTGTTGCTCGCATCGCAGCTAAGGACAATGCATTGCCAGCGAGAGTTCCACCGATGCCACCGACATCTAGTAGGTCTGCTTCGGTGTGGGAATTAATCAGGTCAACAACTTCTTGTTTAAAGCCGTAAGCACCTGATGGAATTCCAGCGCCAATGCTCTTGCCGATGATAAAAATATCTGGATCTAACTTGTCGCGTAATGTCATGCCGCCATATCCGGCAGAGATGGTGTGCGTTTCATCGATCATTAAAAGTGCGCCGTACTTTGTCGCGAGCTCGCGCATGCCCTCGAGGTAGCCAGGTTCTGGCAAAACGATGCCAATATTTGTCAGCGCCGGTTCAGTCAAAATAGCTGCCACGTCACCATGTTTTAAGGCAGCTTCTAGTCCAGGCAGGTCGTTAAATTCAACAACGCGAGTTGTTTGATCGATTGGTACTGGCGGTGCAACATTGCCTGGTCTTGAAACGGTGTTGCCACTTGAATCTAAAACACCGAAAGTTTCATCTACTGAACCGTGATAGCAATATGAAAAAACCAATATCTTGCTTTTGCCGGTTGCTAACCGTGCCAGTCGAATCGCCCATCTATTCGAGTCCGTTGCTGAAACCGTAAATGACCAAAGCGGAACTTTAAAACGTCGTGTTAGTTCGGCGCCAACCCACTGTGCATCCTCAGTAGGCATCATGGTTGTTATGCCACCTAGGTCTTGCATACGATCAATAATTGCTTTGACGCTTGCATCTGGTGAATGACCAGTCATGGCTGCAGTGTCGCCAAGTGCAAAGTCAATGTATTCGTGGCCGTCAACGTCAGTAATTATGTTGCCTTTTGCGCCCTGCATATAAAGCGGGAAGCCACCAACCCACTTATTCATCCATGGCATTGGAACGCCGCCGAACAAATTCTTCGCGTCTTTGTAAAGCGCCAATGACTTTGGATGGCTCTCTCGATAAGTTTTACGCTCGCGCTCAAGCAGTGAAGCTAAATTGCCACGATCTAATTCAGTTGATCTGCTGGTCATGATCCACTTCTTTCAGAGATAGAGAAATTACGAAGTAGCCATATCAACGAAACGGCTGTAGTGGCCTTGGAATGCAACGGTAACGGTTCCGGTAGGTCCGTTGCGGTGCTTTGCCAAAATAAAGTCAGCTTCACCTGCGCGTGGGGATTCACGTTCGTAAACATCTTCACGGTGAAGCAGAACAACCATGTCCGCATCCTGTTCAAGAGATCCAGATTCACGCAAATCAGAGAGCATTGGTCGCTTATCTTGGCGTTGTTCCGGTCCACGGTTCAACTGGCTGATTGCGATGACTGGAATTTCTAATTCCTTGGCAAGAAGTTTCAATGAGCGAGAGAATTCCGAAACTTCAACTTGGCGGCTTTCAACTTTTCGCCCCGACGACATAAGTTGCAAATAGTCGATGATTAGAAGTTTTAAATCAAAGCGTTGCTTTAGGCGACGAGCCTTTGCGCGGATTTCCATCATTGTCATATTTGGTGAGTCATCGATGAACAAAGGTGCATCGTTGACTTGTCCCATTTTGTTTGCAAGTCTGCCCCAGTCAGCGTCGCTTAAAGTTCCTGCGCGCATGTGATTCAAACCAACTTGCGCTTCAGCCGAAAGCAGACGCATCACGATTTCGTTGCGGCTCATTTCAAGAGAGAAAATTGCAGAAGTTAAATTGTGTTTGATGCTTGCAGAGCGCGCCAGGTCTAAACCTAAAGTTGATTTACCAATTGCAGGTCGCGCAGCAACAATAATTAGTTGTCCGGCGTGAAGACCGTGTGTGATGTCATCGAGTTGTTGGAATCCGGTTGGTACGCCAACTAGTTGTCCGCCACGTCCTTCGATAGCTTCGATCTCTGACAAAGTCTGCGGCATGATTTCAGAAAGTGGTGCGTAGTCTTCAGATGTTCTGCGACCAGTAACGTCATACACTTCGGCTTGCGCGCGATCAACTAACTGATCAACTTCAGCATCACCGGCGTAACCCATTTGCGCAATCTTTGTTCCAGCGTCAACTAGTCGTCGCAAAATTGCGCGCTCGGTAACAATGCGCGCGTAGTAAGAACCGTTAGCTGCAGTTGGAACACTTGCAACCAAGGTGTGAAGGTAACCCGCGCCGCCAACATTTCCAAGCGCGCCAGACTTGCTCAAGTAGTTCGCAACTGTAATTGCATCGGCTGGTTCACCGCGGCCATAAATATCTAAGATCGCGCCGTAAATTGTGGCGTGCGCTGGTTTGTAGAAATCAACTTCGCGCAAGCTTTCGATGACATCAGCGATTGCGTCTTTACTGAGCAGCATCGCGCCAAGAACTGATTGTTCAGCGACGATGTCCTGAGGTGGAACTAATGCGCCATCTTCTTCGTAACTGCGGGGAAATTCCGCGACGCTCATGTAATCCACCTTTTCGCACTTGGTTACAGCCAAGCGCCTTTTCCACTGGTAATGACCAGGTGTTATTGACTGTATGGGTCAGGACTGACATAAACAATGACCCCTGTGGATAACTAAGTGGACAAATTGGGGAAAACCCACGAAACAATGGGTATTTAGCTGGGGATATCCTGTGTGGACAGCCTAGTTTTGCCTGTGGATATCCCCATTTATCAGGGATTTTGGGGATTTGAGCCTGTGTGCAAAAAGTATTTGCAAACTATTTTTGGTAAAACGAAAGCGAAGGCGATTCTCTGCCTTCGCTTAAGTTTCTTACTTTCTTTTTTTCTTGTGGAGAATAGGGGACTCGAACCCCTAACCCCTGCCTTGCAAAGGCAGTGCTCTACCAATTGAGCTAATTCCCCGGCGGTAAAACCGTAGAACAAAATCTACTCTGAAGTAGCCTGTGTCCACAATTCTTGCTCGGCTTTGCTGTTTTCTGCCTGTTGATAAATCACGTAACCAGCAACCGCTAGCAATGCTAGTGACAATAGTTTCTTCATTACGCTTCCTACCTTTCTGGACTAAACACCTTGCGTGGGCCCAGGTGGACTTGAACCACCGACCTCTTCGTTATCAGCGAAGCGCTCTAACCAAGCTGAGCTATGGGCCCTGATTTCTTACTGTTCTTGAATTTCTTGCGGTTTGTGTCTATTTCAAGGCACGAGTTAAGAGGTTACCCCAAAGCAGGCGTTAGCCCAAAATGGTTGGTTAGCCCCGATCGGTGAAGGTGTATTCGACGCCACCGGTAAAGCCAACGCTTAAGTTGTAGAGGACTGCAAAAAGCGTGGAAAGTACGCTCAAAAGCACAATTTCAATTGCGGATACAACCATGGCTAGACCTAGCAGGCGACCTAGTGACAAGAAGCTAATTCCAGTTCCGGTGTTACCTGAGGCATCACTCCAAAGACTTGAAACGGCTTCGAATACTCCAGCTGCTGAGAGCACCATCCAGAGCACTACCGTGGCCACGATTAGCACGCCAGCAATTAGCACACCCAACACAAAGGCTCGTTTTGCAGCTGACCATGGATCGATGTGAGTTAAATGCAGCGTGACTTGTCGAGCTGGTGCTTGTGTCGGTGCAGATGCTGAGGTGTCAACCGGTTGCTCAGATGACTTCAAAGGGTTCTTGAAGAAATTTCGCTTCGTCGGTTGATCGTCATTTAGATCGATATCGATGTCTGACATTTACGCCTCTTCCCCGTCGTTGGCAACTTCCACATTCACGTCTTCGGATTCAACAGTTGTGGCTTCCTCGGTGACTTCAACACTTTCCAAGGCGGCCATTGAGGCTGCGCTGCTACGAGCTACTGCAACAACTTGGTCGTCGTCGCCAACCTTCATAAACGAAACACCCATGGTGTCTCGTCCAGCTGCGCGAATTTCATCAACGCGAGTTCGGATTACAACGCCATTACTTGCGATCGCAAAGATTTCGTCATCCGCTGCACAAATCAATGCGCCAGCTAAGCCGCCACGTTTTTCAACTAGGCGCATAGCGCGAACACCTTGAGTGCCACGACCTTTTGCGTTCCACTCTTCGATTGAAGTTCGCTTAGCCCAACCACCTTCCGTAACTGTTACAACGAATGAATCTGGCGTAGCAACTTCCATCTTTAACAAGTAGTCGTCATCGGTTTTAAATCTGATTCCGATTACACCGCCAGCAGTTCGTCCCATTGGGCGCAAGGTTGCATCGTCAGCATGGCAGCGAACTGAGTAACCCATTTTGGAAACCAAAAGTAAGTCATCTTCGTCGTTTACAAGTTGAGCTGAAACTACATCGTCTTCATCGCGAAGTGTGATTGCAACTAGTCCGGTGCTACGTGAGGAATCGTAATCCGCAAGTCTAGATTTCTTGATGACACCATTTCGAGTTGCAAGCACTAAGTACTTAGCCTGGCTGTAATCGCGTAAGTCTTGAACTTCAACTACTTGCTCTTCTGGAGCTAGCGAAAGCAAGTTAGCGACGTGTTGTCCGCGGGCATCACGACCAGTGTCGGTTAGTTCGTAAGCCTTGACTCGGAACACTCGGCCTCGGTTTGTGAAGAACAAGATCCAGTGATGAGTTGTCGTTACGAAGAAGTTTGTAACCACGTCATCTTGCTTAAGTGCTGCACCCTTAACGCCACGGCCACCGCGCTTTTGGGATCGATAAAGCGCAGCTTTAGTGCGCTTTATGTAACCATCAGCTGAAAGTGTTACCACGATTGGTTCCACTGCGATTAAGTCTTCGTGTGTTACATCATTTTCGTCAGCCACGATTGTGGTGCGACGCTCGTCACCGAACTTGTTAACGATTTCAGCAAGCTCTTCACTCACAATGCTGCGCTGACGAGTTAGGTTCGACAAAATATCTTTATAGTCGGCGATCTCAGCCATTAACTTGTCGTGCTGAGTTTGTAGTTCATTGCGCTCTAGCGCTGCAAGCTTACGAAGCTGCATGTCAAGAATTGCCTGGGCTTGAATTTCATCTATGTCAAGAAGTTTCATCAAACCCGTTTGGGCAACCGATGCTGACTCTGATGCGCGAATTAATGCAATAACTTCATCGATGCGATCGATTGCCTTTAGTAGGCCGATCAAAATATGTACGCGCTCTTCCGCAATTCGTAAGCGGTAGGCAGTGCGACGCTGAATAACTTCGACTTGATGTTCAATCCAGTTAGTTACAAACGCATCAAGTGTCAGAGTGCGAGGCACACCATCAACAAGTGCCAGCATGTTTGCACCGAAGTTGTCTTGCAGCTGGGTGTACTTGAACAAGTTATTAAGTACAACTTTTGGCACTGCGTCGCGCTTAAGAACTACAACAATTCGCATTCCAGTGCGCGATGAGCTTTCATCAACCAAGTCAGCGATACCGCCAACTTTGCCTTGCTCAACCAGTTCGGCAATTCGTTCCAGTAAGTTGTCTGGATTAACTTGGTAAGGCAATTGCGTAATCGCAATTATCGTGCGGCCACGCTTGTCTTCAGTGATTTCAGTGACGGCTCGCATCGTGACAGATCCACGACCAGAGCGATACGCATCTTGGATTCCACGGCGTCCAACGATCTGGCCACCGGTTGGGAAATCTGGTCCAGAAATTCTTTCCATCAACGCTTCAAGTAATTCTTCGCGTGTTGCGTCTGGATGGTCTAGCGCCCACTGCACACCTGCAGCTACCTCAGTGAGGTTATGCGGTGGAATGTTGGTTGCCATGCCAACGGCGATACCTGACGAACCGTTAACCAAAAGATTAGGGAAACGGCTAGGTAGAACAGTTGGTTCAAGATTCTTACCGTCGTAGTTCGGAACAAAATCAACGGTGTCTTGATCGATATCGCGAACCATTTCCATGGCAAGTTGGGCCATGCGAACTTCGGTGTAGCGAGCAGCGGCAGCTGAGTCATTACCTGGGGAGCCGAAGTTACCTTGACCCTGTGCAAGTGGATAACGAAGTGACCACGACTGAGTCAGGCGAACCAAGGTGTCATAAATCGCGCTGTCACCATGTGGGTGGTACTGGCCCATAACTTCGCCAACTACACGCGCACTTTTGTTGAATGCGCGATCTGGACGGTAGCCACCGTCATACATTGCGTAGATAACCCGGCGGTGTACTGGCTTGAGGCCGTCTCGCACATCAGGCAATGCGCGCGAGACGATAACGCTCATCGCGTAGTTAAGGTACGACCTTTGCATTTCAACATTAAGGTCAACGATTTCAATTTGATCGTGGGTTGCGTCATTAATTTCAGTCATTAGATGTCCAAGAACCGCACGTCATGTGCATTGCGTTGAATGAAGTTGCGTCGACTTTCGACGTCTTCGCCCATAAGGGTTGAGAAAAGTTGATCAGCTTGCGCTGCATCATCTACC
>Ga0315904_10012830_pt1 | contig 10553 bp, 2 predicted proteins | sample LakEriMetagenome_6_FD_203529 | JGI IMG/M metagenome (GOLD analysis project Ga0315904, IMG submission 203529) | Freshwater fungal communities from buoy surface, Lake Erie, Ohio, United States - Buoy 12 MA120 | ecosystem: Environmental > Aquatic > Freshwater > Lake | place: USA: Lake Erie, Ohio... | reverse complement strand
CCGTCCTTTCCGGGCGAGCTCGCCCCGCAGTGCGGCGCGAAATAGCTCCGCCGCACTCTCCACCTGCTCTGCGGTGACACTCTCCAGTGCCGTCTGCACAAGCGATACCTCACACCAGGGCGTAAGAGTCAGCCGTAGCCGTACCTCACGAACCACACCCTCCGTCGCCAGCTCCCGCTGCGCCTCTCGCACCCCTTGCCGCTGCTTCAGCGCCACAGGGTTAGGGGCAGGCACGGGTATCGGAGCTGGGGGTGGGGGAGCTATGCCTCCCTGCTGGAAGCGCTCGACCAGCTCCTGTGCCTTGGTTTTCTTGGTTGCCCGCTGCGGCAGGAGCGCAACCAGGGCCTCGTCCGTCTGCATGGATAGATACTCGCCCACTTTAGCTAGCGGCCAGCCATCTTCCAGAAGTGTGCGTGCCGCCAGAAACTCTATCGCTTGCCGCTGCCCAAAGAGCGCCTCTCTGCCCTCGCGCTGTGGCCTCTGTAGCACCCCCGAGGTGACATAGAAACGCACCAGTCGCTCGCTGGGAATAGGTTCAGGATTCAGTGCGTAGTGCGGCAGCAGCTCCGCCAGAACTTCGGCGAGCTGCGCGGCGGTTCCTGTCCAATCCGAAGAGAGTTTAAAAAACATCATGATCAATGCTAACATTAAACACTGTTATTTTAATCCTGTCAAGCGATGAGAGAAAATGAGGTACACTTCCGACGACGTCTTGCCCGTTCTTCAGGCAGGATAAGCTCTCTCGATTAGGGAAAGTACGCTCACTATGTTTCTACTGCGGCAGCAACTTGTTAACGATTTCAGTGAATACATTCACAGTTTTCTCAACATTAAACAATCTCGAATCTCAGAGTATGTTGAGAAGGAGTTGGAACAAGGAGCGCTCTGGCCAGAACCTCTTGTGCAGCTGAATCCATCGTTTGAACCCGGACAGCTCATTGATGAGTTAGTGGAGACAAGGAGACTGGATGCACGCTGTAGCGGAATTTTTCGCCGTAGCAAGTCCGAAGCCGCACCCAATGGACAGCCACTACGTCTCTTTCGGCACCAGGAACAGGCGATAGATCGGGCGCAACAAGGGAAGAACTATGTCCTGACAACCGGAACCGGCTCAGGAAAAAGTCTTAGCTACATCCTGCCGATTGTGGACGCCATTCTCAAAGAAGGATCGGGCAAAGGCATCCGAGCGCTTGTCGTCTATCCGATGAACGCGCTGGCTAACTCACAGGTGGGTGAGCTGACGAAGTATCTAGGAGCAAAGCCGCTCGTGACTTTTGCGCGTTACACCGGGCAAGAGTCCCAGGAAGAGCGCGATCAGATTACGGCAAATCCTCCTGATATCTTGCTGACCAACTACATGATGCTGGAGCTGATTCTCTCCCGCCCGCTGGAGAAGCAGCTCGTGGAGTCCATGGGAGGCTTACGGTTCGTGGTGCTGGATGAGCTGCACACCTACCGGGGACGGCAGGGAGCCGATGTCGCACTTTTAGTGCGGCGACTCAGAGAGCGATCTGGCGCACCGAAGATTCAGTTCATTGGCACCTCGGCGACGATGGCGACGGAGGGGAAGGCAGCGGAGCGACGGCAAGCAGTAAGTGAAGTGGCCACACGTCTCTTTGGAGCAACCGTCCAGCCCGAAGACGTTATCGGGGAAACGCTACAACGCCTCTCACCCGCTCGACAAATTCAAGAGGCGACATTTCTTCAAGAACTAGATGAGAGCTTTGGCACAGTAGCCCCCACCCGTCGCGAGGCATTTCTCTCCCATCCTCTGACAAGCTGGCTGGAGTCTACTATTGGCCTGCGTACCGATGATGAAGCACGATTGGTTCGCGCACACCCGGCACCGCTCCACGGGGCGCAGGGGGCAGCGCACCTTCTCGCCTCGGATCTGGGCATCGCTGAGGACGAAGCGGCTCTTCGTATTGAGAGTCACTTGCTTGCGGCAGGGAGTATTGAGCCTGATCCCCGCACGGGGGCACGCCCCTTTCTGTTTCGCCTGCACCAGTTCCTCTCACCCGGAACCGGCGTCTTTTCCACCCTGAACGAGGGCGACGACCGCTATCTCAGCCTAGACGGGCAGAAATCCGATCCCAATAACCCGGAGCACTTGCTGTTCTCGCTGGCGTTCTGTCGCTCCTGTGGGCAGCACTACTACTTGGTATTCCGTCAGCAGGATGAGAGCGGGGTTGAGCGGGTGATCCCACGGGCACTCTCGGAAAATCCCGTGGACGAGCTGACGACCAAGGGTTTTCTCTACATTCCCGAGGACGGCACTTTCCCGAACCCTGAGGATCTGATCCCCGAGGACTGGTACGAGGAGCACCGTGGGAAGCGACGTCTGCGAAAATCTCGGGAAGCCTACCAGCCCCAATCCGTGAGTGTGGGGATGGACGGACGCTTTGGGGGCAGTGTACAAGCCTGGTTTTTACGTGCCCCTTTTTGCCTCTGTGTCAACTCAGACTGCGGCGTAGCGTACACCCCACGCGACAGCGACATCAGCAAGCTGTCTGTACTCGGACTGCAAGGACGGAGTACGGCAACCACGACACTCAGCCTCAGTACGCTGGCTTTTCTGCGGGAGAGCAAGGAGGTTGAGGAGAGCGCCCGTAAGCTTCTGGCGTTCACTGATAACCGGCAGGATGCTTCGCTCCAGGCAGGGCACCTCAACGATTTTGTCGAGGTCGGGCTACTGCGTGCGGCGATCTATGCGGCGGCGCGGTATGCGGGCAGCGGTGGGATTGCGCAGGATGCCATCGCGCTGGCCGTCGAGAAGCAGCTTGCCTTGCAACCCGAAGACTACTCTGAGCAAGCGGGCGCACTTCCTCGCCAGGTGGAGCAGCGCCGTAAGGCACTGCGTGATGTGCTCGGCTACCGTATCTTTCGGGATCTGCGGCGTGGCTGGCGGATCAATGCGCCAAACCTAGAGCAAGTGGGACTCCTGAAGATTGAGTACCCAGATCTGAGGTTTGTCTGTGAGGACGAGAGCTACTGGCAAGGAAGCCATGAGCTACTTTTAGGAGCCAGCGCCGCAACGCGAGAGTACATCTGCCTGGAGCTTCTGGAGCGCATGCGAAAGAAGCTGACGATCCATGTGGATTATCTCAAAAGCGACTATCAGGAGCAGATCCAGCGCAACAGCTCCACGCTTCTGAAGCTCCCCTGGGCACTCTCCGACGACGAGGCAGCAAAGATGGAGACGGCGACTTTTGCCTGGCTCCACTCCGGAAAACTCAAGGATGAGCGCAACGACTTATTCCTGACTCCGCGCAGTGCACTGGGGGTCTTTCTGCGGCGTCCGAGTACGTTTGGGGTCGCGGGGCTAAAGCTCAATCTGGAAAGTACACAGACACTTCTAGAAGATCTGGTGCGAGTACTCCTGAAAGTTGCCTTGATCCGTGAGGTAGAACCCACCACGGGGTTGACGGCGTACCAGCTCAATGCCGATGCGTTTGTTTGGCGGGCGAGTGAGCCTGCGGAGAATGAGAAGCGGACACAGAACCGGTTCTTTGAGCGCTTCTACCGAGAGCGGGCCGCACAGCTCAAGGGCATCTACGCACGCGAGCACACCGCCCAAGTGCCCGCTCGTCAGCGCGAGGAGCGCGAGCAGGACTTCCGTGCGGGGAAGCTGCCCGTGATGTTCTGCTCTCCCACGATGGAGCTTGGGGTAGACATTGCGGATCTCAATGTCGTGAACCTGCGCAATGTGCCCCCCACTCCGGCGAACTACGCACAGCGTAGTGGTCGCGCGGGACGAAGCGGACAGCCCGCTCTGGTCTATACCTACTGCACCTCGGGAAGCCCCCACGACCAGTACTACTTCCGGCGGCAGGAGCAGATGGTTGCGGGAGCCGTTGCCCCGCCCCGCCTTGATGTTGCCAACGAAGACCTCGTGCGCTCTCATGTCCATGCGATCTGGCTAGGTGAGGCGGATATCTTTCTGGAAACGTCACTGGCGGATCGGGTACTGGATGTGCAGGGAGATACTCCTACGCTTTTGCTCCGTGAGGAGCTGACAGAGCGCCTTCAAAGTATCCAGGTGCGTGACAAGGCGCGGCAGCGGGCGAGGCGGATGCTCGACGACATTCAAGCGGAGCTCTCGACAACGTCCTGGTACACGGATCGCTGGCTTGATGACATCATAGGGCAGATTCCCCTGAGCTTTGATCGTGCCTGCGACCGCTGGCGCAATCTCTACAAAGCGGCTCTGGAGCAAGCACGCGCACAGGATAAAATCATCCGCGATGCCACCACGCAGCATGGGGCGCGGGAACAAGCACAGCGGCTTCGGCGCGAAGCGGAGCAGCAGATGGCGCTTCTCCGAGATGCCTCCAGTGCCACCCTCTCAGACTTCTATGTCTACCGCTACTTGGCCAGTGAGGGGTTCCTGCCTGGCTACAACTTCCCCCGCTTGCCGCTCTCGGCGTATCTGCCTGCACAGCGGGGCAAGAGCGATGATTTTCTCTCTCGCCCTCGCTTTCTCGCGGTCTCCGAGTTTGGCCCTGGAGCGGTGGTCTATCACGAGGGATCGCGTTACCTGGTAGATCGGGTGCTGACTTCGGCGAGTGGACGCAGTGACGATGGAAAGCTCAACACGCTCTCGGTGAAGCTCTGCACTACCTGCGGCTATGTTCACAGCGGCGACATCGTCACCACGGTGAATGTCTGTGAGCGGTGTGGCTCGCCACTGGAGCAAGAGGCAGAGATCGTCAATCTGTTTCGGATGGAAGCGGTTAACCTCAGGCGGCGCGATAGGATCACCTGCGACGAGGAAGAGCGGATGCGGCAGGGCTACGAGCTGCGTACCGGGGTTCAGTTCAAGGGGCTACCTGGAGCGCTTCAGAGCCTCCGCGCCGAGGTGAAGGGAGCGGATGGCGGCACGCTGGCGACCATGACCTACGCTCAGGCGGCGACGATCTGGCGGATCAACGTGGGCTGGAACCGGCGCAAGAACAAGCAGACGCTGGGCTATCAGCTGGACACAGACACCGGACGCTGGCTCTCGGATATTGGGGCCAACGCCCTGATGGAGGCGGACACCGATACCCACGCCCAGCGAGCACAGCGCGTCGTGCCCTTTGTGGAGGATCGGCGCAATGCGCTGATCTTTGAGCCAAAAGCATCGCTGAGTATCGCGCAGTTTGCCAGCCTCCAGGCAGCACTAAAAGCCGCGATCCAGGCAGTGTTCCAGCTCGAAGACAGTGAGCTGGCGACCGAACCACTCCCCAGTTCAGAAGTGCGCAATGCAGTGCTTCTCTACGAATCGGCGGAAGGGGGTGCAGGCGTGCTCCGTCGGCTGGTGGACGAGCCACTGGCACTGCAAGCCGTGGTGCGTAAGGCGCTGGAGCTGTGCCACTACGACCCGGAGACGCTGGAAGACAAGCGGCGCAGTGAGCGGGCACGCGAGGACTGTAGCACGGCTTGCTACGACTGCCTGATGTCTTATGGCAACCAGCGAGATCACTTACTGGTGGATCGCAGGGCGCTTCTCGAAGTGTTGGTTGCCCTCAAAGACGCGACCGTGGAGGCGGGCAGTGGGATAATAAGTCGCGGTGCACAGCTCGCACTGCTTCTGGAGAAGGCGGGTTCTAATCTGGAGCGGGAGTGGCTAAAGCTCCTAGAGGCGAAGAACTTGAACCTGCCGACCTATGGTCAGTACCGAATTCCCGAGGCGCATACGGTGCCTGACTTTGTCTATGTGCACGGCGCGACGAAGCTGGTGGTCTACATTGATGGCCCGCCACATGACTATCCTAAGCGGCAGCTTCGCGATGCGGAGCAGGACTTCACGCTGATGGCGCAGGGCTGGCTTGTCCAGCGGTTTCACCACAAGGATGACTGGGAGAAGCTCCTTCAGGAGTTCCCCTCGGTGTATGGAGCAGTCTGATGAGCTATGCCGTTGGTAGCCTGGTTCGGGCACGGGGTCGTGAGTGGGTGGTGCTGCCCGAGTCCAGCGAGACATTGCTGCACGTGAAGCCGCTTGGGGCGACGGATCTGGAGGCGACGGCGATCCTGCCCGCGCTGGAGATGGTTGAGCCTGCACAGTTCTCCCTCCCCAGCCCGGAGCGGCTCGGGGATGAGCGAGCGGCGCGGCTACTTCGGGATGCAGTGCGCTTGGGGTTTCGTGCCTCGGCGGGGCCGTTTCGGGCGCTGGGAAGTGTAGGGGTTGAGCCACGCCCCTACCAGCTCGTTCCCTTACTCATGGCACTCCGCCAGAACCCCGTGCGCCTGCTGATCGGGGACGATGTCGGGATTGGAAAGACGGTCGAGGCGGCGCTGATCGCCAAGGAGCTACTGGCACGCGGCGAGGCGGAGCGGCTGTGTATTCTCTGCCCGCCCCATCTTTCCGAGCAGTGGCAGATGGAGCTGGAGACAAAGTTCAATATCGAGGCACAGGTGGTGCTCCCAAGCACCGTGGCGCGGTTGGAGCGGCAGTGCCCGCCCGGCCTCTCGGTCTTTGAGCACTTTCCCGCAACCATTGTCTCCACCGACTACATCAAGTCCGAGCGGCGGCGCGATGACTTTCTGCGCACCTGCCCCGAGCTGGTGATCGTGGACGAGGCGCATACCTGCACGCAGAGCACTGGCGCGGGACAGCTACGCTTCCAGCTCTTGCGCCGTCTGGCAGAGAGTAAGACACGGCATATCGTCTTAGTAACCGCGACCCCGCACAGTGGCAATGAGCAGGCGTTCCGCTCGCTTCTTTCCCTGCTTGACCCGTCGTTTACGGGCTTGCCTGATGACTTGGGGGGCGACCATAACCGTCTTTACCGGGAGCGGCTGGCGGCGCACTTTGTCCAGCGGCGGCGCAAGGACATCACGACCAACTTTATCGAGGACACCCCGTTTCCGGAGCGCTTGGAGGCGGAGCTGACCTACACACTCCACGCAGACTACCGGGCGTTCTTCGACAAGGCGCTACGCTATGCCCGCGAGCAAGTGGCGGATACCACAGGGACACGTTTCCAGCAGCGCATCCGCTGGTGGTCGGCGCTGGCGCTCCTGCGCAGTATCAGCTCCAGCCCCGCCGCCGCCGTGGCGACGCTCCGTGCCCGTGCCAATAGCGCGGATGCCGAGAGCGAGACGGAAGCGGATGAGCTGGGGCGACGGGGTGTGCTCGATCTCTCCGACACGGAGTCGGGCGATGCCTTCGATGTCGCGCCCGGTGCAGATGCCGAGAGCGGCGACTCAGCGAGCCGGAGGCAGCTATTGGCGCTTGCCCGCGAGGCGGAGGGGCTACGCGGGACGAAAGATCGCAAGCTCATGGGGCTGGTGGACGCAGTGCGTAAGCTCCAGGCAGATGGCTTTAGCCCGATTGTGTTCTGTAAGTACATTCCCACGGCGGAGTATGTCGCCGACGAGCTGCGCCAGAAGCTCAAGGGCACGGATGTGGCATGCGTGACGGGCCAGCTTCCCCATGACGAGCGCGAGGCGCGGGTGGCGGCGCTGGCGGAGCAGGAGAAGCGGGTGCTGGTCTGCACGGACTGCCTTTCCGAGGGGATCAACCTGCAAGAGTTCTTCGATGCGGTGCTCCATGCCGATCTCGCTTGGACGCCTACCCGCCACGAGCAGCGTGAGGGGCGCGTGGATCGGTTTAACCAGAAGTCGGCGACGGTGCGGGTGGTGACCTACTACGGCGAGGACAACCCGATTGATGGAATTGTGCTCAATATCTTGCTGACTAAGCACAAGCGTATCCGCAACTCACTGGGGATCTCGGTGCCGGTACCGGTGGACTCCGACAAAGTGCTGGAGGCGGTCTTTGAGTCGCTGGTGCTGAAGGGGATTTCGAGCACGAGCCAGCTTGGGCTATTCGATGAGGCGGAGCTTCCCGGCGCGAAAGACTTAGAAACCGAGTGGCAGCGGGCGGCGGATCGGGAGAAGAAGTCGCGGACGCTGTTTGCCCAGAACGCCATTAAAGTGGACGAGGTCGCGCCGGAGCTAGAGGAGGTGCGCCGTGCACTTGGCTCGCCGCTGGACTTGGAGCGGTTTGTGCGCGAGGCACTGCGCGGCTACGGGGCACTGCTGGAGAGTAAGTCGGTCTTTACCGTCAATCTCAGCGAGACGCCGCGTGCCTTGCGGGATGCACTGAGCTACGAGAAGCCGTTCAAGGCAACTTTCTCTCTGACTGCCCCGCGTGGCGTGGTGGCGCTGACCCGCACCCATAGCTTCGTGGAGACGCTGGCGAGCTTTGTGACCGATGCGGCGCTGGCCCAGAGCGATGAGAGTGTGGCGGTGCGGTGTGCGGTGACGGCGACCAGTGCGGTGAAGGAGCTGACGACACTGCTCGTGCTGCGCTTTCGGTTCCAGATTGTTGGGCAGAAGAGCGAGATGCTGGCAGAGGACACGGCAACGGTCGCGTTTCGTGGGCAACCCACCAAGCCGGTCTGGCTGTCGTCCAATGAGGCGGAGGCACTGCTGGCCGCGCCCCCAAGCGGCAATATCGCCCCGGAGCTGGGCAGGCGTTTCTTAGACATGGTGCTGGCGCAGCAAGAGGCACTCCAGCCGGAGCTAGAGCGGCTGGCACGCGAGCGGGCGGCGGCAGTGTTGGCATCCCACCGGCGCGTCCGCAAGGCGCTGGAGAGTTCCCACGCGGCGCGGGAAGTCCGGGTACAAGGTGCTCCCGATATCCTGGGAATCTACCTACTCATGCCCCACGCAGGAGGACACTAGCATGGCACGACGAGAGTCTCTAGGGTACTCGGCGATTCGGACGGAGGGGGCGATCTTGCCACCGAGCTTGCTGGCACGGGTACAGCAGGGCGATGGCAAGCTGGCGGGGCTGAAGCCGGAGGACTACGGCCTGAGCGGGGAGCGCCTGCGCGAGGCGGCGAGCCGGGCGTGGAACGCGCTCCAGGCGGCGTGGGCGAGTTTCTCGGCGCAGCGGGAGAAGCTACCGACGGGCGATGCAGGAACCAGCCTGACGCGCAACCGCTGGCTCTACCCCGTGCTCCGTGCTCTGGACTACGGGGCGCTAGATTTGCAACGTGAGAAGCCTACTTCGCATCTTTACGGACATATCCCCATCCATACGGTGGGCTTTACCGTGGGGCTGGATGAGCGCACCAAGGGCAAGACACCGCACGGGCTGGTGCAGACTCTTCTCAATGGGTCGGATGACTACCTCTGGGGGATCGTGACCAATGGACTGCGCTGGCGGCTTCTGCGCGATAGCGCGAGTCTCTCCCGGCAGGCGATGGTGGAGTTTGACCTAGAGGCGATCTTCACGGGGCAGCTCTACGATGAGTTCTTGCTGTTCTGGCTGGTGTGCCACCAGTCGCGGGTGAAGTCGGAGACGCCGGAGGCGTGCTGGCTGGAGAAGTGGTCGAAGGCGGCGGGTGAGGAAGGGAAGCGGGCGCTCGATACCCTACGCGATGGCGTCCAGGCGGCGATTGAGGCGCTGGGCCAAGGCTACCTGCGCCACCCGCTGAACATCGTGCTCCGCGAAAAAGTACGCTCCGGTGCGCTGGATAAGCAGGACTACTACCGCCAGCTCCTGCGCCAAGTCTACCGCCTGCTCTTTCTCTTTGTGGCGGAAGACCGTGGCTTGCTCTTTGTGCCCACTGCCCCGGAGAGTATCAAGCAGACCTTCAGCCAGTACTACGGCACCCAGCGCCTGCGGCGGCTGGCAGAGCGCCTGCGCGGCTCAAACCGGCACTACGATCTGTTCCGGCAGTACCGCCTGCTCACGGGCAAGCTGGGCGAGCCAGGCGGCTGCCCCGAGCTGGGACTCTCCGCGCTGGGCGGGTTTCTCTTCGCGCCGCACACCTGCCCGGACCTGGACAGCGCCGATCTCGCGAACCCGGACTTCCTGCTGGCGATCCGCAAGCTGGCGGTGACCCAGGAGGGCGGGCGGCAGACGCGGGTGGACTACAAGAACCTAGGGAGTGAGGAGTTCGGCAGTGTCTATGAGTCGCTGCTGGAGCTACACCCCGAGCTACGCTCCGATGGCACGGCGTTCTCCCTGCTCTCGGCGAGTGGGAACGAGCGCAAGACGACGGGGAGCTACTACACACCGGACTCGCTGATTCAGGTGCTCCTCGACGAGGCGCTGGAGCCGGTGGTGGATGCCGCCGTGAAGCAGCCCAACCCCGAGCAGGCGATTCTCAATCTCAAGGTCGTTGATCCCGCCGCAGGGAGTGGGCACTTTCTCATCGCCGCCGCGCACCGGCTGGCACGGCGCTTGGCACAGGTGCGCACCGGCGACGACGAACCGTCGGTGGAGGCGACCCGCAAGGCACTCCGTGATGTGATCGGGCGGTGCCTCTACGCCGTGGACTTGAACCCGATGGCGGTGGAGCTGTGCAAGGTCGCGCTCTGGATGGAGGCGCTAGAGCCGGGCAAGCCGCTCTCGTTTCTCGACCACCATATCCAGTGCGGCAACGCGCTCCTGGGCACGACTCCCGCGCTGATGAAGCAGGGAATCCCCGATGCGGCGTTCAAGGCGATAGAAGGCGACGACCCCGCCGTCTGCACAGAGTTCAAGCGTAAGAACAAGGCGGCACGGGAGGGACAGCTCACGCTCTCGCTCGACGAAACGCCGCCGTGGGAGC
>Ga0315904_10012827_pt1 | contig 10554 bp, 17 predicted proteins | sample LakEriMetagenome_6_FD_203529 | JGI IMG/M metagenome (GOLD analysis project Ga0315904, IMG submission 203529) | Freshwater fungal communities from buoy surface, Lake Erie, Ohio, United States - Buoy 12 MA120 | ecosystem: Environmental > Aquatic > Freshwater > Lake | place: USA: Lake Erie, Ohio... | reverse complement strand
CCTCCTGGTGGTGTGTCTTCTGTCAGCCGCCGAAATAGAACTGCGCCGCTGCCTTGCCGGCATCGCGGACGGCGTATTGCACCTTCGCCCCGGCTTCGTTGAGCCACTTCTTCCGCCCGTCGCATCCACACCCGCCGGGCTTGCCTTCCGTGCGGGTCAGCCGCTCAACCCGCTCCCTCGTGATGCCGACGCTGGTCAGGGCGTTTTCCACGAGGTCGCCCACCATGACGGGCTTCCGCTTCTTGACCGGCACGGGGCGGCGCTCGCGGTATGTCGGCAGCCGTTCGGCCGGCAGCCGCAGATACCACGGCGTGACGCCGTTTTTTGGCTTGTCCTGCGCTTGGATTGCCGCAGCGTGCAGCGCGTCTGCGAGCGTGCTCTTGGCCTTCGCCATCCGTGTGCCTCCGCATGGTGGTCCTCCGCAGGCTCGCATGGATCCGGTATCCGTCAACTGGTGTGTCACTCGCCGATGTAGAACCCGGCCACAGCCTTTGCCGCTCCGCGTATCCTCCGCTGAAGCCTCTCGCCGTAAGCGTTCAGCGCCGCAGCCCTGGCACCGCATCCGCAGTCACGCCCGCCGATCATCCGCTGGATCCGCTCCTCCGTGATCCCAACGGCTGCGAGCCCACGCTGGACGGCGTCGCCGATCGGCCACGGCCGCCATCCGTCCGGCTCGGCCCCGCTCTTGACGACGGCCGCGAGCTGCTCCGCCGTGAGCGGGACCTCGGCCGCCCGGCAGGCCGCGAACACGCGGCGGCTTTTCACGCGGACCACGCGGCCACACCGCGCGCATGTCGCCCGCAGCCGGTCGCCGTCCGCGTCGAATACGAAGTCGCAAAGCATCAGGACGCCGGCCCCTGGATCGAGACGGAGTAGGTGTAGTCCGGGCAGCCGCGAGTGAAGAGCAAACCGCCTCGGTTCACGTCTTCGTCGCCGATCGTCGTGCCGCAGTAGCCGGCATATCCCCGGTAGATGCCGCCGGGCGAGCATGGGCCGTCTGCCGTCCAGACGGCCAGGTAGTCGTCGCCGCCGTCCACGATGTCGAGGCCGATGATCTGCCCGAAGGTGGCGCTCTCGGGATCGTCATCGACGATGGCCTCGATGTCGGCCCCCGTGCCGGCACTCGGCGTCCGCTGCTGGAGGTTGATCGTGATCGGCGACACGATGGCCGGTGCGGTCGCGTCCTCTTCGTAATAGAGCCCTCGCGGCGAATGTTCAAAGAACGTCACCGACTCGATAACGTCGCTGGTGCGGTAGTAGGCTCCGGCGAAGTCGATCACGACGGACTCGATGATGCCGCTGTCGTGGTAGAACGTCCCAGGGTTGACGATCGACAACCCGGTGATCGCCCCCGTCCCACTGACACTGGAGACGGTGACATAGGCCGAGCCGAGCGTGACATCACCGGAGGCCAAGTCGATCGTCAGCACGTCGCCGCTCTGGTAGCCGGTGCCTCCGGCGTTGATGGCGATCGACGCGATCGACCACGTCTCGGGTCCGTAGGTCGTGCCGTTGCTGCTATACGAGGCCGCGAGGTCGGCCCCCGTCCCGCTGCCGCCGCCAAAGGTGATGGTCGGCTCGGAGACTGCGGTGTGGATGGTGGCGTCCAAGGACGATACGGAGATGTCGTCCTCGGTCGCGCCGACCGCCGTCATGTAGTCGCCGTAGGTCCAGCCGCTGCCGCCGTCGACCACAGTGATTTCGTCGACCTTCCATGTGTTCGCGTAGGGCGTCGTCTGCGGGACCAGCGAGATCGTCAGATCGGCTCCGCTGCCGCCACCGAGCGGGAAGTCGGCGACCAGGCTCGGCTCCTCGCGGCCGCAAACGGCCACAGGGGCGGCCGCCTGCTCCTCGATGCCCGGCGCGTCGACCGTCACGACGAGCTCTTCGCCGTCGACGTACCCGCTGCCGCCGCCTCCGAGACCAACGCTCACCGATGCGATCTGCCAGCGCGGCCGGCCACAGGCGTCGTTTGTCTGCTCAAGCGAGACCACGAGGTCGGCCCCGGAGCCGGTGCCGGTGATCGTCACCGACGGCTCGACGCGGCCGATCTCGGCGTACCCCTCGCCGGGCTCGGTGACAGCGACGGCCGCGATCGGCCCGCCGTCGCCCGGTCCGCCGGTGGGCTCAGTGGCGATCCCGGCGAACCCGGAGCCGAAGCAGGCCGTGGCCGACAGCCTGACCAGTTGCTCAAGGTAGTTGTCAGGCGGATCGGCTGGGTCGACCGGCCACGACTCGAACGGGACGCAGTCCTGCTCGGCGCGGGCGATCGTGTAGAGGTCGGTCTTGGAGCACCCGCCGCCGAACCCCCACCACGATGTCGTCGCCGACGCCGTGATCTCGTCCGGGCACTCCGCCGAGCCGAAGACCGAGAGCGGGACGGAGACGCTCATAGCGCTCGTCTCGGCCGCGAACGAGTGAACGTCGGCCAGGTTGTTCGAACCCGAAGAGCAGGGGTTAAGGAGGAACGACGCCGGGTGCGGCATGAGCCGCTCCACAACGATGTTGCAAGTGTCACAGAACGCCGGCTTTTTCCGGTCACGTTCCGCAACGTCGAAGACCACCGTCCCCTCGTCGGCCTGGCAGTCGACCGTGAAGTCGACCACAGGAGGGGAATCGATCGGCGTCCACTTCCCCGGGTTGCCCGAGAATGCGAGCAGCTTCTCGTAGATCTGGAGCGTCTCGTTGAACTCACAGTCACCGACCACCGCCGTCAAGCTCGGCTCCTCGACGAGATCGGCGGCCGGCGTCGGTGTGACTGTCACACTTTCGCCGTCGATGAAATCCGTGAGGTACTGGTTCCCCATGCGGACAATCGGCTGCACCAAAAACGGCGACCGGGAATCGAGCGTGCCACTCCAGCCGTAGAACGGCGGCCCGGGGAGGTATGCCCCCGAGTAGTTATTCACCGCCCGCACCAGCACCCGCGCGCCGCTTTCCTCGCCCGTGAGGATGAACATGGGGATGTTGCCAGTCCCCACAAGCTCCTCATCTTCGTTGTATCCGGCCCCGATGGTTGGCAGAGAGCCGTTGAATCCATTGGCGACGAAGGGGACCTCCTTGACCATCTGCGGCCCTGTTCCCTCCAGGGAGAAGTCGACCACCACCTGGCCGACCGCGTCGCGGCAGCAGCTTTTGCAGCCGCAGCAGGCCGAGCAGCCGAACATCATCCCGATCGGATACATTCCGGCCGCGAAGAGCATCACCGCCCACAGCGGCAGAAGCGTCGGATCGGCAACGAGAGCGGCGAGGATGTCCATCAGCACTCCGCGGCGATCAGGTACCACGAGCCATTCGCCGCCCGTGCCAGCGCCACCCACTTATCCGCCTGAACGTCTCCGAACTTGTTCACGCAGTCCGCGAGCGTCTCGGCCGGGCTTGTCGCCGTCTCGTTCGGCGGCGTGCCGTTTTCGTAGAGCGTGATCGTCGCAAGGCTTCCCTTGTCCCACGACGCGGTCGTCTTGCCGATCCGGACCGGATCGCCATCGTCGCCCGCCGTCCGCAGCGGCATAGGCGGGATGTCGCGGCTCCCGCCTTCGATCTGTTGAACGACGCTCTGGATCCGGCGGGCGCTCTCCCGCGTGATCAAGACGCCACGATCGGACCCGTCGAGACGGCGCGCCATGCGTCACTCTCCCCCGCCACCTTCACCCCCGCCACCTTCACCCCCGCCACCTTCACCGCCGCCGCCACCGCCGCCGCCACCGCCAGCCGGTTGCCCTGGTGTGAAGAGCTCACCGAACGGGGTCGTGAAGTCCTTCTCCTGGTAGATGTCGAACTCCAGAGCGTCCGGCGCCTCGCCGGCGGCCTTCGCCTGTCCGGCTCCGTCCAGGGCGACAGGCTGGCGGACTCCCTTCCCGTCCTGCCCCTTGATCTGGGCCCGCTTGGTGCCGCTGGTGGACGGGTTGCCGTCGTCGTCCACTTTCTGGGCGAAGCCGATGTCCCACGGGAAGAGCTGCCACTTGTCGGCCTTGTACGCGAACTCCCAGGTGATCTCCCAATACACGATCGTCTCGCCGTCCTTGTTCTCGATGTTGAGCTTCTTCGAGCACCCCTGGCATTTCCACGTCCTGGCGATCCCGCCGTTCCAGTCGTTGTTATTGATCGCGTTGGTGTATTCGCGGGCGAGCTGCTGCCATCCGGCATGGCTTGGGTAGTATTGGGTCAGCGTCAGCTTCTCCTCGGCACGCTCGGCCTGGAGCCCCTCGAGCGGGTCGCCGGCCGAGTTGGTCATGACAGCGCCGTCGCGGTCCTTGTAGACCGGCTCGGTGACCACGCTCGACGAGCCGCCCCAGACCGGGGGCCGGAACTCCATCGAGCCCGGCTTCGGCTCTTCCGGCTCCTCCGGGTCTTCCGGCTTCTCGCCGGGGTCGGCCTTCGCGTAGTCGTAGGACACGACGTAGAGCAGGCCCGAGTCGTCGGCCGGCTTGATGTCGAACGACTTCATCAGGGCCGACGGATCGTCCGGGTGTTCGGCCTGGAAGCCGATCCCGGGGGCGTTCGAGATGTCGACGAGCGACTCGGTCATGGAGTCGGTGCGAACAAAAAACGCCCGCTTGTAGGACGTGCCGTCCTTGAACTTGCCCGAGGCGCTCCGCTCCTTCGGGATCTCTTCGGACCACAAAATCGCCATGGCTTATCCTCCCGCCGCCGGAGCAAGTTCGGCGACCTCGGGGTCGTCGCGGTCGCCCAGGTCTTCGGTGTTGTCCGCGACCCGCTCGATCCCGCGGGCGATCCGCTCCTGGACCTGGTCGCCGGTGTCGCCCCGCATGATCCGAAACATCTCCTTGATCCCCTCGGAACTGCGGGAGTCGATGCCCTGGACGGCCTGCTTGATCGGCGTCGGGTCGATCTTGACCTCGACGGTCTGTGAGGCCGCCACATCGATGCCTTCGGCCGCCTCGCGGGCGGCGGCGATCGCCTGGTCGATGGTCTGCGTGAGCGGGCCTGGGATCGCTTCTCCGGCGGCCGTGCCAGCCTCACCGAACACCGTCTGGAGATTCTCGCCGGCGGCGTTGAACGCGGAGGCGATGTCGGTGTTCAGCTGGCTGTTGAATCCATCCAGAGCCGCCAACGCCGTGTCCAGCCCCTGCGTGTCGAATCCCAGGGCGCCAGCGGCTGCACGGACCGCCGTCAGGATCGCCTGCCCGATCCCGGAGAACACACCCACCAGCGTCAGGAACGCCCCCTGGATGAAACGGCCCACCGCCGCGAACGCCGCGCCGACGCGGGTCGCGGTATCCCACACTGCGTTCCACTGCCCGCCGACCTGGGAGAAGTAGGAGAACACCGACTGCATGTACGGGATCAGGGCGTCGCCGACCTCGGCCAGGTAGCGGGCCCCCTGGAGGATCCCCTCGCCGATCGCCTGGCCGATGTTGGCCCCGCCGATGCTGCCGATCAGGTCCGAGAACGCCGTCGTCACCGCGGTCACCGCCGGCGACAGGTAGGCCACGACCTGGTTGATCACGCCCGTGATCGCGGCCTTCGCCCGGTCGAACGAGTCGCCCATGGCGTCGACGTTGCCGGCCTGGGCGTTCGTCAGCGACAGCCCGAACCGATCGGCCTCCGCCCGGGCCGCCTGGATCCCGGCCGCCCCTTCGTTGAACAGCGGCAGGAGCTGGGCCCCGGCCCGGCCGAAGATGCGGACGGCGGCCGCGGCCCGCTCGGCCTCGGTCGGCAGCTCGGCGATCGCCTGGGCGATCGCCTCGAACTGCTGCTCGGCCGAGAGGCCGTTGAGCTCGGCCACCGACAGGCCGATCCGCTCGAAGGCCGCGATGGCCGGCTGCGAGCCGTTGGCGGCGTTGGCGAACGCGACCTGGGCCCGCGTCATCGCCCCGCCGATCTGGTCCATCGATACGCCCACCATCGACCCGGCGAGCGTCAGGCCCGAGAGCTCGGCGTAGGTCAGGCCCAGCCGTGCCGCAAGGTCGTTCTGGGCCGACACGGCCTCGGTGGTCGAGCCCACGAGACCGGCCAGAGACTGGGCGTATTGTGAGACGGTGGAGGCGATCGACCCGAAGAGCTGGGCCCCCTGGATCGCGACGAGGCTGTTGAGCGGGCCCCGCAGGCTCGCCACGCTGGCCTCCATGCGGCGCATACTCGCGGCGGCGCTGTTCACTCCGGCAGTCAGGCCGGACGTGGACGCGGTGAATACTGCTCGGACCTTGCCGATTGTCGAGGCCATTACTTCGCGTCCTTGCGTGGTCTGGGCTTCGCTAGGTGTTTCAGCTTCGCCAGCTCGCGGGCCATCTCCTCGGGCGTCTGCGTCGGCCGGCTCGGGTCATACGTTGGGAGGAACATGTCCTCGAACTCCTCAGAGACCTTCGCGTTCAGGGCCCGGCAGACGAGGGCCGTCGCCCGGCCGGTCCGCCGCCATTCGTTGCCGAACGGCTCGAGCCGGTAGAACGCCAGCCACCGCCTGACCTGGCGGACCGACAGGGTCCGACACAGGTCGGAGACGTTCGGGATTCTGTGGTGTGCGGCGAGCCGGTGGACGAACGTCAGCCAGGGCTCGCCCCTCAGTTTCCCTCCTCGTCCTTGACGGCCTTCTCGTCGTTCCGCAGCACCGTCTCCCACGCCTTCACATAGAGCCACATGAGGAGACGCGGGCTGGTGGCGAGGACGGCCGGGATGTCGGCGTCCTTGTATCGCCGCTCCCCGCGTTCGTCCGCGACGCAGATCGCCACCGTCCGGGCGATCAGCTCGGCCGGCGGGTCCTTGCCGTCGAGCTGCCGGTGGGCGACCGAGAGCGAATGCCACTCCTCGAACGACGGCCAGCGGAGGCGGATCGTCGACTTCGAGCGGGGCGGCGTCACTTCGATCGGCTCGTCCGCGATAGCGAGCAGGTCATCCAAGGGCTTCGGCATGTCATGCACCTGTGAACTGAAAGGTCGCCGTACCACGGAGGAGCTCGCCGACCGAGCCCTCGACCTCGAACGACATCAGGATGGCTTCCCACTCGAGCCCTCCGCCGTCGAAGTTGACGACGAGTGGAGCCTTGGTCCCGATGTCGCTCACCGCATACGGCGGGCATCCGAGCAGCCTGACCGATACGGTCCCCGGGTCAATCGCCGTACACTCCAGCTTCTTGACGACGCGGGAGTCGACGCCCGTCCCGTAGATCGTGGCGCTGACGGTGGTGGCTTCGGTGGTCACGGCCTGGGCCGGGGACGCCGTGAAGCCGACGAGCGAGCCAATCGGATTGCCGTCGAAGGAGACGGTCGACCCCTGGGACACGCTCGCCATGGTGCCCCCGTGATCAGGATCCGGCCGGGATCGACACGAAGGTCGCCGTCCCCTTCACGAGCTCGCCCACGGCGTACTCGACCTCGGCCTCGGTGCAGCGGCACTCGACGCCGTCGATGGTGTAGTTGTTGCCGGCGGTCGGAGCGGAGGAGGTCAGGAACGAGCAGGTGATCGTGGTCGTGATCCCGCCCACGGATCCGGCTCCGCTGTCCGGCAGGCCGTCGACGTAGACGCGATTCGATCCGGCCGGCAGGTCCAGAGTCGAGGCGTCGAGCCGGTTGCTCGAGCTCGTCGGGTCGGAGCCGACCTTCTTGATCTTGACGTTCGTCAAGTCCGAGACCGGCATCGTCGGCGTGTTGCCGTTGGCTGGCGTTGGCATCAGCTACCCCCCGGGGCCTTGTAAACGTAGGTGGCCGTCCCCTTGACCATGTCGCCGACGGCGTACTCGGTCTCGACTTCGGTGCAGACCCAGCCGGTCGCGCCAGGCTCGGACGGCTCGGGAGCCACGCCAAAGAAAGAGCATGTCACCGATTGCGTGACGCCCCCGTCGTCGGCCCCGGCGCCGGCGTCCACGAGCGGCGCGTCTTCGTAGATCCGCTGGTTGTCCGAGAGCGTGGTCACGTCGACCTTATTCGACGAGCTCGCCGGATCTGCGGCGCTCGTCTTCACCTTGACGTTCGTGCAGCCGGCCGGGAGCGAAGGGCCGGGCGATGGGAGCGAGGACAGGACGGCCATGGGATCACTCCATCCAAGAGATCGACAGGGTCAGCTCGACGACGTAGGCGAAGGGCTTGTTCTGCCCCTCCTCGAACACGGGGTCCGAGTCCTTGCTGTCGACGATCAACACGCGGGCGATTGTCAGGTCGCCAGAGGCCCCGGCGAAGTTGCGGAGCTCCCGCCGGCAGGCGAGGGCCAGCTCGTGGGCCTCGGTGTAGGTCGCCCCGTAGACCTCGACGGTGAACGTCCCGGTCGTCAGCGTCTCGGAGTCGGCCTCCAGCGTGTCCTCGTCGGCCTGGCCGGCCTGGGAGAACATGAGGTAGGGCGGGTCGCCGGCAGGCCCGAGGAGCGGCCAGGCGTCGCAGCCGGTGGCCGACTCCAGCGTCTCGCGGAGCCAGGTCTGGATCAGAGTGTCGCCGGAGCCTGGCATGGGTTAGCCCCTGTATCCCTGGTTCTTGCCGGCGGCGATCTCGGCCGCGGCCTTTTCGATCGCCGCCGCCAGTTCGGTCGCGAGCTTCTGGGCGCTTATGGGCCCGAGTCGTGCCATCGCCTGGCCGATCATGTCGTAGGCGCGCACGCCGTTCCTGGTCCCGTAGTTGAGCCAGATCGCCTTTCTGTCCTGGCCCTTGAACCGATACCCGAGCACTCCCCAGACAAAGGCGCCGAAGTCTTTGTTGTTTCCCGTCTGGCCGACCTTGACGGTCACGCTCCGGCGCAGTTCGCCGGTCGACCTCGCCTTCTCGCCCTTCCTGCGGCGCCCTCGCCGGGTGCCGACCGGTGGCGTCACGCTCCGCAAGATCGGCACGCCGGGCTTCAGTGTCCGCCGCATCGAGGCCTTGATGTGCTTCTTTGCAATGTGCCGCGGCATAGCCTGGAAGGCTTTCATGAGCCCCTGGATGTGCCGGTCGGCGTCGTAGGAGTTCGGCTCAAAGTTGGAGTTCCACGATAACGAGATCATGCGGCCTGTTCCTCCACGGACAACTCCATCGCCTCGCGGAATCCCTGCTCGATCACGCCCGAGATGTAGAGCAGGCGGTCGTCCCGCGAGATCCACCGCAGCCGCCAATTCGCCTGGAGGCCCGGGTAGTAGCGGATCATGACGGTGGCCGAGGTCGTGCCGCCCACCTGCCCGCGGCGGGCCTGCTCGTTGTAGGACAGGGCGTCGTAGGAGCCGAACGTCCGGCCGACCTCCGTCCACTCCTGGACGAGCTCGCCGACCGCGTTCCGCGTCTCCGTCGGAGACTCGATCGCGAACAGCTCCCGCATCCGGCCTGACGCGACGACGCCCATCACCAGGCCCCCGAGTGGCTGGAGGCGGCGAGCAGGGCCTCGAACGCCTGCGGCAGTTCGACCGAGCCATCCTCCGCGACGATCCCGCGATTCTTGAACGTGTGCTCGACGAACATGAGCAGGGCCGCCTTCAGCGGCGGCTCGATCGGATCGCCCGGCTCGACGCCGCCCCAGTAGGTCACGACGACCTTTCCGGAGACGTTCGCCGGGATTGTCACCTTCGCCGGCATCGCGTCCTCGTCGACCTCGAGGTCCCCGGCGTCGACCTCCTCCCCGCCCACGGTCACGACCAGGTCGTAGACCGAGCCGGTCAGGAGCGGCGGATTCGGCAGATTGAGAACGCGGCCCGCGGGGACCTCGGCCCAGGTCGCGCGGTACTCGGTGGCGACCAGCGTCTGGCCGAGCCGCTTCTCGATGTAGCGGCGGCCGGCCGCGATCTTGTCGGCGATCAGGCTGTCGAACTCGTCGAACGTCTCCTGGATCGCCAGCTGCATCTTCGCCTCGGCGAGCGTCACAGGCTCGGCCTCGGGCTGGGAGATCACGCGGAGCGTGTCGGGCTTGCTCACGAGGCCGCCTCCTGGATGGTGGTCGATGCGATTACCTTGGCGATCACCTGCTCGAACACGACCGAACCCGCGAACATGACGTACGCGGCGTCGTCGCCAGACCCACCGGACCCTTCGTCGAGCACTCCGACTTCTAGCCGCCAGACGCGGGGGCCGTAGGCCTCGAAGTCGTTCGGGTCGATGGTGGCGATCACCGTCACGACCCCGTCGCTGCCGGTGGCGTCGAACACGTCCATGTTCACGGTGTCGTCGCCGTTGGTGGCCGTGGCGTACAGATCGCCCGTCGGCAGGTCCTCGCCGGTGGCGAAGGTGACCACGATCTCGCGCGGGGCTGAGGTGCTGCGGATCCGGACGACGCGGCTGGTGGAGCCAGCCAGGCGGACCTTAGTGGGCATACGGCGTGCTCCTGGTCTCCACGGCCGGGGCGGCCACGGCCCGCTCGACGCGGCCGTCGCGGGCCTGCTCGAGCAGCGACCGCTGCGTCTCGCGGACCGCCGTGCCATCCTCGACGAGCCGCTCCGCGAGTCCAGGCGTGGCCTGGACCACGGCGCCGGCCTTGTAGCCGCGGTAGGCCTTCACGAGACGGACAGGGCAGAGATCGGCCATAGGGTCCTCCTGAAACGCAACGGCCCGGCGGAGGCATCCATGCCCCCGCCGGGCGTTCTGCGTGGGGGCGTCGCGAGAGATCAGCTACCCGCCTCGACCAGCTTCGCCACGAACGAGGCGTCGTGGT
>Ga0315904_10012825_pt1 | contig 10555 bp, 9 predicted proteins | sample LakEriMetagenome_6_FD_203529 | JGI IMG/M metagenome (GOLD analysis project Ga0315904, IMG submission 203529) | Freshwater fungal communities from buoy surface, Lake Erie, Ohio, United States - Buoy 12 MA120 | ecosystem: Environmental > Aquatic > Freshwater > Lake | place: USA: Lake Erie, Ohio... | reverse complement strand
CTGGGAAGTCGAGGGCCAGACTCTGGGCGAGATCGAGGCGGCGGCACGCCAGGTACGTGGCAATCCAGAGATTGACCTGGTTCTGGTCTGCATTCCCGAACCTGTGATCCCGGCGGGGAATCCGTCGAACCGCGAGATCTCCAGCTACAGCTGGATCCTGAATCACTCGCTGTCTTTCGGCCAGCAAGAGTGGGATGTTGTGGTGATCGCACCGTCCGTGTCGGGCTCCAAACTGACCGCAGATTCCAGTGCCCGGGAGGAATTCACGCGCCGCATGACACGAGCCCAGGATCTCTCCCTGATTGCCCGTCCCCAACCGGAAGCTGCCACTCCGGGCGACGAACTTCTCCTCCGCTGGTTACGGGCTCAGGGCTGGTGAACCGGGCTCATTCGCAGGATCGATAGAGACCCTGCTGTTCGATGTAACATTCGACGGCCCGAGGCGTCATGAATCGGATGGTCTTGCGCGAGGCCACCCGCGCACGGATCTCCCGGGAAGCGAACTCAATCCGCGGAATCTGCACCTGACAGATCCGATCCACACGACGGTCCCCCCACAACTGGCGGTAGGCCCCCAGATCGGCAGTGAGTGAACCGTAACGCCCCACCACGGCCACTTCGGCCAGCTCCAGGATTTCCTGCGGTTCCCGCCACTGGGCAAATTCGGCCAGGGAGTCGGCCCCCATCAGGAAGACCAATTCGGTTTCTGGCTGCTCCCGGCGGAATTCACGCAGTGTCTCAACGGTGAAACTGGGGGTGTCTTTGGACAGCTCGCGACGGTCCACCCGGAACCGGGGTTGTCCAGCAATCGCCAGCTCGAGCATTTGGGCCCGATCGGTCCCGGACGTGATCGCCTGACCCCGCTTGTGGGGGGGCAGACCCGCCGGCAGGAACACGACCTCATCCAGCAGACACTCCTCCCGACATCTCTCCGCCAGCAGGAGATGACCGAAATGAACCGGATCAAACGTGCCACCCAAGACACCCAATCTCATGCTGAATTCCGTCCGCTGTGTGCTCCCCGACAGGCCGAATCATCCTGGTGAATTCGACCGCCCCTCGGCCAAAGCCTGCACGGCTTCGACGACCGCTCTGCCCAGGGTCTCATCAATCGGTTCGTCCGCGAAATGAAACGTCTCGCAGACCCGCTGGTTCCGATACAACACCACGGCCACGGCGGCAGTGTCGGACAAGCCGCGCACAGCCGGGCCCTCCGCCGGAGCGGCCGCGAGCGTCAACGGAAGATTCAGCTTGTTCTCAAAAGCAAGGGTCTGCACCTGCGGCAGCAATTTGCGGCTGTCGGGACCGATGAACACACCGAATCCGCGCAATCCATCCGCCCGATGGGCGTCAATCTGCTGGTCCACATCGTGCAGTAGCTCACCCAAACGTGGAATGATCTTGCGAGCGATGATCATCACGACCGGGCGGTCTCCATTGCGGCAAACGTAGCAGACCGATTTTCCCTGCAGTGGGCCTGTCACAGCCCGGACATAGAAGTTGGGGACTGCATCTCCCCGTTCAAACGCCGTGTCCCGGGAGCCGCCGCCAGAGCCAACAGGATTCGCCCCCGCCTGACGATCCGGGGCAGACCACAACATCGCGCATTGGCCCCACAGGGCTCCGGACAGTCCCGCCTGCAGCCAGTCTCGGCGTGAAATTCGGGGCATCACGGGTAGCTGGGTCCAGGACAGGAGGTGCGTCCACTCACTGACGTGCAGATTATGCCACCACCAGATCCTTGGCTAGTCCATCCCCGCGACAATGGACTATGCTCCGCAAACTCATCGGCCACCGTCAGGAACCACAGCATGACCCAACCCAGCTTTCCGCTCATTTTCGATTGTCACCTCGACCTTAGCATGAATGCCCTCGAGTGGAACCGGGATCTCACCTGGTCACTCGAAAAGATCCGTCGTTGGGAACTCTCAATGAAGGACAAGGTCGACCGGGGAAATGGAACGGTCTGTCTTCCCGAGATGCGGCGGGGCCGGATCGGGGTCTGCGTCGCCACGCAGATCGGACGGCACTCCCCCTATTTCCACAAGCTGCCGGGTTGGAGTTCGCCGGCCCAGGCGTGGGCTCAGACGCAGGGCCAACTGGCCTGGTACCGCGCGATGGAGGAGGCCGGGGAAATGACCGCGCTCCGCACCCGAGGCGAACTCGATCAGCATGTCGACCTGTGGTTGAACACCCCCTTTCAGGACGAAGGGCTCTACACCCGGGACTCGCGGACCAAGCCCCCCAAGACCCCGATCGGCTATGTCCTGAGCCTCGAAGGGGCTGACTCTCTGATCACTCTGGGCCACCTCGAACGGGCCTACGAATCGGGACTGCGGGCGATCGGACCCGCCCACTACGGCCCCGGGGTCTACGCGCACGGCACTGATGCCGCGGGACCGCTTCCGACGAAGGGACGGGGACTGCTGCGAGAGATGGACCGTCTGGGGATGATCCTGGATGTCACCCACCTGTGCGATGAGGCATTCTGGGAGTCGCTGGACATCTTCCAGGGCCCCGTGTGGGCCAGCCACCAGAATTGTCGTCCACTCGCCCCCTGGAACCGTCAATTCGCTGATGACCAGGTGAAAGCCGTCATCGACCGTGGGGGCGTGCTGGGCATGGCGTTTGACGCCATCATGATGGTTCCCGGCTGGAAGCATCTCCGCAGCAAGCCCCAGGATTATCAGCTCAAGCTGGCGCGGATCTGTGAGCACATCGACCACATCTGCCAGTTGGCCGGAAATGCCAAGCATGTCGGCATCGGGACCGATCTCGATGGCGGCTACGGGACGGAACAAACCCCTGTCGATATGGATTCAATCGCCGACCTGCAGCAGCTTCCGCAATTGCTGCGGGATCGGGGTTATACTGAGGATGACATCGAGGGCATCATGTGGCGCAACTTCATCGACTTCCTGCGCCGGGTCCTGCCAGCTTGATTCCGGACTCAGCGGCCGGGCATTTGGGAAATGCCCAGTCTGTTCCAATGACCGGCAGGCCAATTCCCTTTCGCGGGTGGATTTCCGGTTCGGGCGGAATTCATCCCGGATAGACGGAGTTCGCCGCGCTCTGGGTATCCGCGCTCGGTTCGAAAGGTTCCATGTGCACCAGCACCCCTCCCACGGAGGGGATTCGGTTGAGAATCGCCCATTTCACCGCACCTCCCAGATCGTGGGCCTGTCGCAAGGGCATTTCCCCGTCAGACTGCACATGAATGTCAACGAACGACTGGAGTCCAGCCCGTCGTACTACCAGCTTCTCGACAGCCAACACCCCAGGGACCTGACCCGCCACCTCGCGCACCCGCTCCGTGACCTCGGGTTCGGCACTCCGGTCGAGCAGATCGAAGGCGGAACTGCGGAGCATCAGGACGCCGTTGATGAAAATGACTCCCGCAGCCACCAGTGCCGCCCAGTCATCGGCCGCCTCCCACCCCGGCCCCATCCACAGCGCAAGGCTGATTCCCACGCACGCCGCCACGGACGTGAGGGCGTCACTGAGATGATGCCAGGCATCGGCCTGCACGGCCCGGCTGCCCGCGTCTTTTCCCGCCGCATGCACCCGGCGAGAAATCCACCACTTTACCACGATGACCGTGCACAGAACGAAAAGGGTCCACCCGGCCGGCGCATGATGCGGCGTCCGAATCTCGCGGACCGCCTCGACCGCGATCCCAATCGAAGTCCCCACCAGCATTAATGAAACCGCCACTGCGGCGAGTGTCTCGGCACGCCCGAATCCAAACGGAAACTCATCGGTCGGTCCGCGGGTCGCCACCCGCAATCCTCCCAGGACGACCAGGGAAGAGAAGATATCGGCTGTCGACTCGACGGCATCCGCCACCAGCGCATATGAATTGCCAACCACACCGGCCACCAGCTTGACCGCGGCGAGTGCGGCATTCACCACCACCCCCAGTTGCGCCGAACGGGAGGCCTGTTCCCAGGAGGGATTCGCAGGTTCCGTCTTCATGTCTCGGTTCCCCAAAATTGATCTGCCTCAACGGGATGCCCGCTCTCAAGCCGCCACGGCTGCCGCCTCACTGGGGAAGTCTGCCCTTCAGGAGATGCACTTCGGTCGGCGGATAGCAGCGGCGACGGTAAAGCCGCCTTGAGTGCAATCACAAACTTCTGAAAGAATGAAGTCGTCACCCCTCGCATCTCCGTCCCTCGAACACATGACCACCTGCCATGTCTCATCAAACACTGTGGGCTCCCTGGCGACTCGCGTACATCAAATCTCCGGATCGTCCCGCTGCGGGAGAGTGCTTCCTCTGTCTGGGCCGGGATCACCCGGCCAACGACCGGCAGAATCTGATCCTGCAACGCGGACAGCACGCCTTCGTTGTGCTGAACAGGTTCCCCTACAACAACGGCCACCTGTTGGTCGCCCCCTATGCTCACAAGGCTCATCTGTCTGACCTGGACGACGGTGAACTGCTGGAATGTGGGCAATTGCTGCGTGAATTGACCGGAGTTCTCACCCGGGCCATGTCGCCCGACGGCTTCAACATCGGACTGAACCTGGGGAAGGTGGCGGGGGCCGGATTGCCGGGACATCTACACTGGCACATTGTGCCGCGCTGGAATGGCGACACGAACTTCATGCCGGTCCTGGGAGATGTCAACGTCATTCCGCAATCGCTCGACGCGCTGTACGGACTGCTGCAATCGCACCGCGCCCCCTGACCCTGCTCACGAAGAGGCCCCCCGTGCCAAGGCTTCCCGCAGGCCAAGCAGTCTCTGTCCTGCCGCGTGCAGGGTCTCGTCCTTCTTGGCGAACATGAACCGCACCTTTTGACGCCCCTCGGATCGGGGCGAGTAAAAGCTGCTGCCAGGGACGGCCGAAACCCCCACGGTCTCAATCATGCGTCGCACGAAGGTCACATCGTCGAGCCCCGTCGCGAACGGCGTAATGTCGGTCATCACGTAATAGGCTCCTTCGGGAGCCTCGCACTCGAAACCAGCCTGCTGCAGGTAAGGCACAAACAGGTCCCGCCGCCGGCGATAATCGTCCTGCAGTTTCTGGTAATACGAAGAGGGCAATTCGAGTGCCGCCGCTCCCGCCATCTGCAACGGATGCGGAGCCCCGACGGTCAGAAAATCGTGGGCTTTGCGAATCCCGACGCTCACGTCAGCCGGCGCGATGCAGTATCCCAGTCGCCAGCCTGTGATGCTGAACGTCTTGGACAATCCACTGATTGTCACCGTCCGTTCCGCCATGCCCGGTAGAGTCGCGATGCTGATATGAGGCTGGTCCCCAAAGCGGATGTACTCATAGATTTCATCCGACAAGGCGTAGACGTCGTGCTCCACGCAGAGGTCCGCAATGAATTCCAGCTCTTCCCTCCGGAAGACTTTCCCGGTCGGGTTGTTGGGAGTGTTGAGAATGATGGCCCGGGTCTTCTGCGAGAACGCGTTGCGCAACTCCTGGGGGTCGAAACGCCAATCGGGCCAGCGCAGCGGCACCCACCGGGGAGTGGCTCCACTCAACAGCGCATCGGGACCATAGTTCTCATAAAAAGGCTGAAAAATCACCACCTCATCGCCGGGGTCGATCAGGGCCATCATGGTCGCCATCATGCATTCCGTCGCCCCACAGCAAACTGTGATCTGCGTCTCCGGATCGGCCTCAATCCGGTTGAAGAGACTCGCTTTGGCGGCAATCGCGCGACGCAGGGCGGGGGCCCCCCAGGTGATCGCATATTGGTTATACCCATCGCGAATGGCCTGACAGGCAGCCTCCCGCACGACCTCTGGGGCATCGAAATCCGGCATCCCCTGCCCCAGGTTGATCGCCCCGTGCTTTTGGGCGATGCGGGTCATCTCGCGAATCACTGACTCAGTGAAGTACTGGCAACGCTGCGCCAGCCGGGAACGGGGCTGGATGTCTGCGGAGGGAGACGGCATGGGGTGCGATGGAGTGCAGAGGCGTGAAGTTCTGGAAACTCCAGTCTACCCTCTCCGCCAAGTGTGTCCCATCCTGCCCATGGATGTTTTCGGGGCTCGTCAAACGCCCCCAACGCAGCCTCGAATCGACCCCACGAACGGTTGCCATTCCGCACCCACCCAAGTGGCCCTTCGGGTCCGCTTGTCCCCCCCGCCGGGCCGCGATACTCTCGCCGTCTGCTCCGCCGGGAGTGTGTCGTCCCTTCCTCCTTGACCAACGTTTTCTCTGGATCATTCATGCGACGCAACCGCCTGCGGGAGCTGCTCCAAGCCGACCAACCCACCCTCGGCACCCACATCCACAGCTCCTGGCCGACGATCATTGAACTGGTTGGTCACTCGGGAATGTTCGATTACGTGGAATTCGTCGGGGAGTACGCTCCGTACGATCTCTACGCACTCGAGAATATCGGCCGGGCGATCGATCTCTTTCCCCACATGTCGGGGATGATGAAGATTGAACAGGAGCCCAGGACCTATCTGACCATCCGCTCGATCGGCTCGGGGATCCAGAATGTTCTGTTTGCCGACCCCCGCACGAAGCAGGATGTGGAGGAGTGCGTCCGCGCGGTACGTGCCGAGGCTCCTCACGCCCGGGGCCGCCACGGAGTGGGCATGCGCCGCGATGTCGGGTTCGTCATGGAACCCGGAACCCCCGCCTTCGTCGACGCACTCGACCAGGCGGTAATTGCCCTGATGATCGAAAAGGAATCGGCCGTTGAGAACCTCGAAGACCTGCTGTCGGTCCCGGGTGTCGACATGGTTCAGTTTGGTCCAGCCGATTACTCGATGAGCCTGGGATTGACGGGCCAATTCGCCCACCCGCGGGTGCGTGAGGCCGAGAAGTATGTCATCGAGACCGCTCTCAAAAAGGGGATCGCCCCCCGTGCGGAAATCTCGCATCCCGACGAAGCCGCCCGATTTCTGGAGATGGGCGTCAAGCACTTCTGCATCGGGACCGACGTCAGCATCCTGTTTCAGTGGTTTCGCGATCAGGGGAACGCCATGAACTCCCTGCTCCAGCGTGACGCCCCCCAACCCGATGAAGGCATCCGGTCCAATTACCGCCGCTGATTGGCACGATTGTGGTGCCCCCCCCACTCCGGGTTGCCGTTCCGAACCGGTGCCGTCCCGAAGCCGGTTGCACCGCTGCGGATCCCGACCCCCGACTCCCGAGAGAGACCCCATGCGGCATCCAGTTGGCAACTCGCAATCCCGCCGCGATTTCCTGGCGACCGCATTGGCGGCGGGAGTGGCCTTGACCTCGCAGACCCCGGGCCGAGCGTCGGAGACGGGCGACAGTGCGGCGGAAATTCCCACGATCGATACCCACACCCACTTTTACGATCCCCAGCGCCCCGAGGGAGTTCCGTGGCCCTCCCGGGATGATCCGTTTCTCTATCGCACGGTGCTTCCGCCGGAGTATCGGAAGCTGTCTCAACCCTTGGGGGTAGTGGGCACCGTCGTCGTGGAGGCGAGTCCCTGGCTCGAAGACAATCAATGGTTGCTGGATCTGGCGGAGTCGGATCCCTTTGTCGTGGGAATCGTTGGTCAACTTTCTCCCGGCAGTCCTGGGTTCCAGAAGCACCTGGAGCGGTTCGCCGCCAGCCGGCTCTTTCGGGGCATTCGGATTGCGGGAGGCAACCTCCTTCAGCAACTTGAAACCGCCGCATTCCTGGCCGACTTGCGCCAGCTGCAGTCTCTCGATCTCACACTCGACATCAACGGGGGTCCCGAGATGTTGAGTCCCATCCGCCGGCTGGCCGAATTGCTGCCCGATCTCAAGATCGTCGTCAATCACCTCGCCAACGTACGGATTGACGGACAGACTCCCCCCCAGGCCTGGCGCACCGATCTGTTGGCCCTGAAAAAGCATCTCCGGGTCTGGTGCAAAGTATCGGCCCTGGTGGAAGGCGCATCTCGCCCCGACACCAAATCGCCCACCTTGCCGGACTTTTACCGTCCTGTGTTCGAAACGGCATTCGCAGCGTTTGGAGACAGACGGTTGATTTACGGGAGCAATTGGCCGGTGAGTGCCCGCTTCAACAGCTACCCGGAGGTGCACCAACTGGCACTCGCACTCGCCCGGGACCATGGCGCCGCCTTTGCCCAACGGCTGATGCACGACAATTCCCAGGACGCCTATTCCTGGAAGGCCCGCAAATCCTGAGGCGTTCGGGGGTCGACAGCGCGGTGACCGAAGCGGTTCCGCACTCAAGACGGTCTGAAATTCAGACGTGGTCCGGGTTCAATCCCGACCGTCTTGATCGCCATGGACCTGAATCACAGCCCCGTGATTGAGTGGACGGGTGCAAATCACCTGACAGGCCCCGCCAATCGGATCCCGACTGAGCCAGCGGATCAAATCCGCCGCATCGCGTTCATGGGGTTGAATCACGGCGAGGGTTGGCCCCCAGGATGTCTGGGCCACCCCCAGGACTCCCCGCTCTCGCAAGGCGGCGGCCAAAGTCCTGGCCTGGGGATGTGCGAAGACCCCCCCCTGCACGGGCGCAAAATACTCGCCGACTCGGTGGCCATATTCCCACAGTCCCTCGGCAAATCCCCGAAAATCCCGTTCCTGTGCGGCGGGAAGAATCTCCCGAACCACCAATCCGCACAGTTCCGCGGTCAGGCCGCCGGACATGGGAGGCAAACTCGCAAAGGCCGACACCTCCTCACTCCCCGAGACCCCCACGTCGTCGCGGGGTCGCACCAGAACCCAGCGCCAGTCGCGGGGCAACTCGGTTCGGGCCACGAGGCAGCCCACAGCCTGCCCGGGGAGCTTGCCCGCCTCCAGCAACAGACCGCCCTGATCAAACCCATGAATTCCCAAGGCAGATCGGCCACCTCGCCCGATCCCTTGGGCCAACTGGAACGCGGGAGGAACACTCTGCCCGGCCGCTCGACACACCCCGGCGGCAATCGCCAGAGCCAGTTGTGTACCCGTGCCAAATCCACAATGCGCAGGAGGGACCTTGCGCAACTCAACCCGAAACCCAGACCGGGCGGGAGGGGGCAGTTGATTGCTGATTGTGTCCAACGTGCTCCGGATCCGGTCGGTCCAGTCCTCGTCCGCCAGAATCTCGTTCTGCACCCCCCTCTGGACCACAACCTCGAGGCCCGGGTCCTGGATCATCACCCCGAGACCACCAAACTGGCGGCCCGAGGTCGCTCCCGCCGCCAGCGGACCAAAGTGCAGTCGGGCACCTGTTGTCACCGAAACGCAAACACTGGGCACGCTTTCACTCGGGCAGGGGGCGACCGCGGGTCTCAGGAGCCAGCCAAATCACGAGCAAACCCAGTAGATAGACCAGACTCATGGTACTGCAGGCCGCCGGATAACCACCCGCCATGGGAATACCCAGGAGTTTCACGCCATTGGGGAACAGGGATGTCAGAACTCCTGACTGCAGGGCCCCGACAGCGGCCAGAATCCGCCCGAAATTGAAACCGAATCCCTGCCCTGTGGCCCGCACCGAAGTTCCAAACAATTCGGGCAGATAGAGAGGCAACCAACCATAGAACGAGGCCGTGGTGGCCCCCAGCAGGAAGGCCGAAACCAGGAACTGCGTGTTGTATTCACTATTGCCCCCGTAGAACCACAACGTGGCCGCCAGAGACATGACACACAGGGCAAAATACGAGATTCGTCGTCCGAAGAGATTGCCCGCCATGGCGGCGGCAATGGTCCCCACACAGGCTCCAGCGGCCGAAAAGATCTGTGTCCATTCACGGGCGGTGCTGCCTGCGATCCCGTTCGTCAGCTTGCCTGCCCAAGCGGCCGCCCACTGGGCCGAAGCCCACGTCCCCAGCAGGGCAATTCCCGACAGCAGGGCGGCGATCAGCATTCGTCCCAGGATGGGTCTGGTCTCAGAGGGGCGCCCCGCAGCCGCGGTTGACCGCATCACAAACCGCAGCACCGGATAGGTATATCCGATGGTCGCAACGAGCAGCCCGACCGCAATCGATCCCCAGCGGACAAGACCAAGATTCTGCCCCATCCAGCTTTCGGGATGACTCTTCGACCAGTCCTGCGCCCACGCCAGAATGATCAAGCCTGGCCCGAAGGCCCCCACCAGCACTCCGAACAGATCAGCCGCCTTCCAATGCGAGGTTGTCCCACGGGAATTCTGCTCCTGCCACTTTTCCGATTCCGGTACGAAGAGCCGAAAGAAGAAGGTCAGGATCGCCGGGGTGGTTCCCATAATCATCAACAGTCGCCACCCCTTGAACGCCACCAGCGACTGCACAGTCTCGACTCCCACTCCCCAACCCAGCAGGGTTTTTTCGACGGTGGTCAGCCAGGCGGCCAGAACGAGCCCGACAAACCCGACCAGCATGTAACCCACATTGGCGGCCGCGCCAATCAGCCCGGCCATGAGCGCTCGCGACCGATTGGGCCACACCTCCATCACCAGGGCCACCCCCAAGGCCCACTCGCCCCCCATCCCCAGCGACGCCACAAACCGCAACACAGCCAACTGCAGCGGCGTGGCGGCGAAGCCGCACAACCCGGTGAAGACCGCATACGTGAGCACGGACAGGGACATGGCGCGGACGCGGCCAATCCGGTCACCCAACCATCCAAACAGAACCCCGCCCGT
>Ga0315904_10012824_pt1 | contig 10555 bp, 22 predicted proteins | sample LakEriMetagenome_6_FD_203529 | JGI IMG/M metagenome (GOLD analysis project Ga0315904, IMG submission 203529) | Freshwater fungal communities from buoy surface, Lake Erie, Ohio, United States - Buoy 12 MA120 | ecosystem: Environmental > Aquatic > Freshwater > Lake | place: USA: Lake Erie, Ohio... | reverse complement strand
TTGAGAATACCCTCCAAATGAAGGTCACAGACACCCAACTCGGTGGTGTTTTTTTTGGCTCCAGTTGATAATACCCTTCAAATGAAGGTCACAAACACCATTGATGCTGAATACAGAGATAAAATTTCGTTGAGAGTACCAAACAAATAACATATTTATCTTATATGAAATACATTATCACTCAAAAACAATTAGATAAAATAATTTTTGAATATCTAGATTCAAAAAACTTACCTATCATCGAAAGTGAAGTTCTTTCAGATGGTAAATTCTTTAAACGAATTTATTTTGATATACCTAATAGACGTAAGGGTGCACCAAAACAGGCTTTGATTAGATATGATGGAGGTGGTGGATGGTCTAAATGGTGTTTTATTAGCGATAGACTAGTTTGGGAGATTTCTTCCTTTTTTTCCTTAAATGAAAGTGATTCTGAAGAAGTTATTGGTAGATGGGTTGAGAATACCTTACAAATGAATGTGCAAAACATTTCAAATGTAAGTGGTGTTGGTGATTCCGCATTTAAATTACGAATATATAAATAACATGAAATATCTGATAACTGAATCACAATTAGATAGATTTATTTTTAGATATATTGATTTAAAAAGATTTATTCAGATTAAAAAAGGTAGTAATATATACTTTGTCAATTCGGAAGATGACGAATACGCTCAAATAAGATTTGATAAATCAGATGGTTGGTGTGGCGTAAATTACGATTTAATTAATGAAATTTCTTCTTTCTTTTCGTTACAAGAATCTGATTCTAAACAAGTTATTAGTAGATGGGTTGAGAATACCATCCAAATGAAGGTTACATACGCCTTCAAGTGTTTCACAATGGCATTGGATTGAGTTGAGAATACCTAAATAATTTTGTTAGTCTATTTCATCATTTAGACATTCACCAATATTAACTCTGATAATATGTCCTCTTACCAAACCATTTCCTAGTTTGTATATTAAATTACTAATATCTTCTTGTACACGTGAAATTTCTTTTCTATTTCCCCAATTATCATCAGGTAAATTACGGTATTCTTTTGCTATCTCTACACGTATCTTTATTGAATGTTGGGTTGGTATAATTTCAAAACTACATATATTTTCTTTATTTTTTAAATCGTGTTCCATTATTGTCTTAACAATAAACATCATATCATCTTGTGAACCTGTTATATTAAGAATGTTATATAGATTTTCTATTCCACCCATCATTTTGGATGCCTTAATAAACCCTTTCCTGGAAACCATATCTTTTAGTTTGGCTTGCTGTGCGGTTTCTTCCCTTAATATTCTTCTTATTGATTCTTGTAAGTTCATATTATAATAATTATTAACCCCTTAACTTATTTAAGTATTCTTTCATTTCAGGATTATCTTCACCCTTAAATGTTTTCAATACCTTAATGTTATCTGTTGATATTGTCTTTCTTCCTGACGCACCTTTATTTATATATATCTTATCTTCCTTTGTCTTCCAATATGGAACAATCTGATAATAATATTTTTCTTCCATTCGTGCCAATGGTTTGGTTATTTCAATCACCGCATATTCAGGTTCAGTTTCCTCCCTTAATATTGACTCATTTAATGGTTCCTCGTCCAATTTTGAATTTATGTATTTAATTAATGATGGGAGGTGATTGATGGACCATTTATAATCTTTGAATCGTTCTCTGTTTGACGAAATAAAATTTTGAATTGCATCATATAAGGCATCACTTTTATCCTTCCCCCCACTTATAGAAATTTTAACATCCCTGACCAACCTTTCAAGGTCATTAGCGGTCACCCTTCTTCTAATATAAAGAGGTAGTTCAGTTTCTTCCCTTAATATTCTTCTTATGGATTCTTGTAGGTTCATTTTGTATAAAAAGTAATAATGTTGATTGCGTTTTTCATTATTTTACTGCCAGCAAGTTCCCACATTTCATCAAGGATTTCATCATTCCCTTCTTTTACTTTTTGAAGTATTATTTTATTTAACTTAGCCATATTTTCTTTATTATGTTCCATATTCTCATCATGTAAAATTCTATGAGATATTAGTGGTATTAAGGTCATAACATCTTTTAGTGCTTGCTTAAATTCATTTTCGGAAGGTTTGTTTGTTCCCTCCCTTAATATTCTTCTTATGGATTCTTGTAGGTTCATCCTTTATATTTTTTATTGATATAGTCTTTTATAAATTCTTTAATTTCTTCCCATTTTTCATCTGGTATTTCACTATAAACAAAATATTTATTATGTATCCAAACCTGTACTTCATGTATTAATTTATATAAGAATCCTCCCCCGGATATGTCACTATATTGGAAAACTTTTTGAATTGCGTCATCTATCAAATGAGTTCTTCTCTTTAATTGGATTAGGTTTGTTAACATTTCAGTTTCTTCCCTTAATATTCTTCTTATGGATTCTTGTAGGTTCATATTAAAATAATTCACTTATTTTATTAACTAATTCTTTGGAGCTTGTTATGTTGTTATGTTGAGCGTTAATTACCTCTACTCTTGAATTAGGGTTATTTGTAACATTATTAACTTCCGATTTAACATTATCTATTTCTTCAGGTGTCTTTTCACCTTCCTTTTTTTGTCCCGCAAGTAGAGATATTACCTCAACATTTTTCAAAGGACCCATAATACCACCATCAGTTAACTCTCTACCCAATCCAATTTTCTTCTTGGTGTCTCTCTCAGCAAAATCTTTATAATCAATAACGTCGCCCTTTTCGAACGTTTCGCCTTTTATTTCTTTAGGTTTAACATTGTATCTTGTTTCAAAGTTTGTGGTGTCGTATTTGTCTTCAATTATCCAGGGATTACTGTCCTTAGCGGTTCTTAGTATTTCTTCACTTGATGGTGGGAACATAGAACCAACATATTCTAAATAATTATCTTTTACACCTTTGTAGTTTTTGAAGATATTCAATTCTTCCAAAGTATAAAAGTTTTTGATTTGTTTTTCCTCATCAGGTGTAAGATTATTACCATTTCTATTTTTTATGAAAACACTTAATGGTTGAGCAATAGCTACTCTAGGGGTGTTACCTGCTATCATATCTTCAACAAATTTATCTGTTGAATCAGGAATACCGCTGTCTATTAAGAATAATTTGTTATTGAATTTCTTAACATTTTTTTCTTCTAATATCCTCGCTAAATGCCAAGCCATTGCTCCTCCTATTGAAAATCCTCCAACAGCAAATGAACGAATATTTGGGTTATTATTTATTTCGTTAGCAATTTCTTGTGTGTATTTCCTCACATCTAATTCATTTGGGAAGTTTGCTGTATATACTGAAAAATCACTACCTAAATTAGTTGCTAATTCGTTGAAATCACTATTTCCTTGACCCCCATTTTCGCCAGAACCTGGTAAAAGTATAAGTGTTTTTTCGCCACCAATGCTCAATGGGTATAAAATTTTATTTCGAGAATTATTCTGTTCTACTTCTGTAAGAAGTCCCATCATTTCCCTAATCCTTTGTATGTTTTCTTGTAGGTTCATATCACATTAACATAACTGCGGGGACTTTATTTAACCCCATTTTATAATATTGATGGAATCTATGCCAACCATCTTCTATTAGTTCCTCATTATCCATATCTAAAATAATTGGCCACACAGATTCTTTTTTATACCTTGGTGCGTAGTTGTCACTTGTATAATCCTTATGATAATCTTTGAATGAATCATACCCCATTCTTTCCGCAATTTCTTTTGTTAACTCTTTCATTGGGACTAAACCATATGCAAACGATTTATTCTTATTTCTTCCCACTGATATGTAATCTTTAATTAAAGTTTTAATTAAATCATCGTTTTTTGCAACCACATCTCTATCCAAATCTAATGACCAATCAACAACATCCCCTTCATACATATAAATTATAAGCGACCTTTGGTATTCAAAAGGTAAATCTTTAAATGCAACTGTCTTTAGATTACTATATAAATCAGTTTCCTCCCTTAATATTCTTCTTATGGATTCTTGTAGGTTCATTTACTAACTTCTATAAAAATAGTGTATATCTTTATTAACATTATATATAAAATATATATCCAAATCAGGAATATAAAAGTATTCTACCTCACCTCTTAAAACTTTCTTATTAATTGTTTCTTTGTCTATTTTACTGAAAAACTCTTTTTTTGATATTTTTTCACTTTTCCCCAAATCTTCTTCATCAGGATTTCCAACGTAGTAAGCCATTTCTGTCGCGTCTGAAAATATTCTATTTATAAAATTATTTGAATCTTCATCCCCAACCTCTACACAACTTCCTAAATATTGAGATTCCTTTAATATTTCTTCCCTTAATATTCTTCTTATGGTTTCTTGTAGGTTCATATATCATAATTATTTAAAACCTAAAACTTTCAAAACATCTAATGTAGAATTTCTATTTGCTTCAGCAGGTTTTTTAATTTTTTTTATTTTATCAGTATTCCACACCACAAGTCCATAAGTATCATATGTTGGACAATAAAATCCATCCGCTTTTTTTCTGATTGATTTATCTTTGTAAATTATTTCATCATCATTTGAAACCGCAATTACCGCATCATTAGGTATTGTAAAATAACTTTCTCCATTGTATCCAATATTATCTCTGTAATGTTCGATACAATTTAAAGTTATACAAAAATATTGACCAGGACCATATTGTTGTATGTCTGAAACACCATATTCTTTTTCATCCTCTGATGAATCATATTTGAAGTGTGCCTTCACCATTGGATAATCATAATATTCTGGTCTGTTTTTTAATGAACTCCAATTAAAATATGTGACTTTACTTTTTTTGGTTTCTTCCCTTAATATTCTTCTTATGGATTCTTTTAGGTTCATTATGATTGGTAATCAAAGTCGTGGTTTATTATTAGTTCAGGGGGTATTAGTCCTTTATATGAGATAGTCCCCCATATATCAATACTTTCAATTATTTTATCTTCATCCGTTTTGGCTTTATTCCATTTATACAGATTCATAATATAATCATCGTCCCAAGTTATTTTATTTGGGTTTAATTGTGTTATATCTATTGTTAACCTAACAATTGGTTTTTCATCTTCTTCCTCATTTTCGTAGTATTCATCCATAAGATTCATTAAATCCTGTGGTAAGTTTGCACCATATAAACTGGATTTATTTGTTAAAAATATTCCTTCAATACCATCATTATAAAAAGAATTTGGGATTTTTCTTGGAATCAATCCTTCTTGTTCAATATCGTCCAAATTATAAGTCGGTGTGTAATGATATAGATATTTACCCTCAATAAGATACGGTTTTAATTTGTTTAACAAATTATCTAATTCTTCCCTTAATATTCTTCTTATGGATTCTTGTAGGTTCATGTTATATATTTGACACTAATTTTTTATATCTACTTTTAATTCTATCTTTATAGTAATCTTTTAAACTTTCTACAACCTCACCATACCATTCTGAATCTTCTGGCATTTTACTATATAGTTCGTAATGAATCCCATCCATTAAAATTGAAATTGTTACATCTATAAACCTATTTAAACTCATAATACTCCCATCATCTTTATTTGTATTACGTAACATATTTGATGACATATCTAAAGATTCACTAAACTCCCTCTCTAACTCATCGTAAAGAACCCTTCTTCTAATGTATAGTGGTAGTTCAGTTTCTTCCCTTAATATTCTTCTTATGGATTCTTGTAGGTTCATATTAATATCCCATTCTTTCATCTAGTTTATCATCAACGTATTGGTGAACCTTAGGTAATAATTCATCTATAACTATGTTATACACCCCAGGTAAATAAATTTCATTATACCATTCAAACAATTCTTCAACACTATCAAAATATGTTTTACTTTTGAGTTCAGTATAATAATTACCCATTCCTTCTTCTTCAATAACCATTTCCATATCTTCATTATATAAACTAAACCAACTAATTTCAATAGGAGTATAATCAGACCCTTCCCAAAATGGTGTCGCCATTACTGATACCGCTTCAGTCATACCTGGAAGAAAATGTCCGGTGTTTATTTTACCTTCCCAATAAAAAACACCATCATAATTTGTTGAGATGTCAAATTCTTTATAGTCTGAAGTTATTTCACCATTTAATAGACTTTTTCTTAATAGTGAACTCGCAAGTTTATGGTCGATTTTTATACCTGCCAATCTAACTAAATCTGTTTCGGAATATCCTAACATTTTGCTAGTTTTGTATAGTCCGTGCATATCAATTCGGTTACGAATAAATTCTCTTAATCGTGTATCCTCTCTTAATATTCTTCTTATGTTTTCTTTTAGGTTCATTTCTTTAATAATCTGGTCTTCTTTTCCTATTTTCAGTTTCATACATATCGGTTAATTCATCATTAAAAATATCCACTAAATAATCTATTGTTTCATATGTCTCATTATTAGTTCTGTCTATTTCAGTATCATACTTATAATAAATATAGTTTTCCAAGGTTGCGGTAATTAATTTCCATTTATAATCTTTTAATGAGTTTGAGTCATAGTAAACGTAAACTTTACCTTTATTAAGTTGTTCTTCAAATTGTTTTAAATCAATTCTTCTTCTAAAATACGGAGACATTTTTTTGTCTTCCATTAATATTCTTTTTATGGTTTTTTGTAAGTTCATATTAATCTCTTCTTAATCTGTCCATCTCCGCATTACGAAGTTTACCTAAATATAATTTTTCTATGTATCCAGGTTCTTCTTCCTCATATCTTAATAACTCATTTCTTTTAAACAATGTTTTTTTAAGAATAAGGTCTAACATTTCTTCTTGGGTAACACCTTCAGGTTTTTCCACAGGAGGAACACATACTTGAGCTTTTGCTGGGTACTCTCCAAATTCAGTTATCTCCAAATCGGTTCTACCCATTTTTTTAATCACATCAGGTAAAATATTATCCTCAAACCAATCTTCTATTTTATATTTTAAATAATTTCTTCTTACCGATACATGTTTAAGAAAATTATCAATAGTATTTTTTGGAATGTTTAAAGTACCCGCTACAAAATCTCTCTCACTTGTTGGTCTTCTATCTTCAGAATCGTGAAAAAATAAAATAACCTGCGCAATCTCTGAACCTTTGTTACACCATTCAAAATCGTATCTAGTTTTATAACTTTCTCTGTAGTACATCTTGGAGCCTGAAAAAAGTTTTTCTAACCATCTGTTGATTACTCCATCTATAAGTTCATTTGGCTTTATGTGAGCTTCGTTAATCTCTTCCCTTAATATTCTTCTTATGGTTTCTTTTAAATTCATTTCTTTGTTTTCTTAACACAATTAGGGTATCTTTTACCAAACATTGTTTTCATTCCTTTTTGGGTATATCCTTTCCAACATTTTTCTGTTAGTTCACCTTCATTTGCCTCAACTCTTTTACCACAATGTTTATTATAAAAATCTTCAAGTTTTTTTCCATATGTACTTTTGATATAATCGAAAATAAAATCGACAATATCATACCACTCCTGTGATGTGTCGTCGATATAAGGTAATTTAAAATATATAGTATCTGTAACGTCTTCACACCTATCTAAAACAAGCGAATACACTCTTTCATAATTACGACAAACAAAACTAGGAGTGTTTGGGTTGTTCAAAAAAGTGTTCATATTGTCATCAATTAACTGAACTCTTCTTCTAATTTTGATATCACCTTTTTGTTCACCTAATCTATGTTTTAATGACTCCTGGATTTTATTTTTGTTTGGTGTTTCAACATACTCAACATCAATCCAGCTGAGTGAAAGACTTCTTGGTGGGTGTTTTTTTGTCGCAAAAAGAAAAGCATTATTTAATATCTTAATTACTTGTTTTTGTAATTTATAATCATTAGCATCATCAGTACTTAAAATATTATCTAAACCAAGTCCTGACAATTCCTCACCATTAGAACCTACAAATATACCAAAAAGTTTTTCAACTTGTTTTTTAGCCCACTCTTCATCAACATAGATAATACCTTTAGTCGCAAAAAAATTCATCTTGGTATTTAAACTCACACTTTTAATATTAATTTTTTTGAACCAGTTAAATTTTATTGACATTTGTTTGTTCAAAAACAAATTAAATGTCTTCAACTCATCTTCATCTAACCAAAAAATATCTTTATCTTGTGTTGATACCATATTAATAAATATATTACATCTACGATATTATACAATATGTCATACCATAGTTATAGATAATAAAAAGATGATTAACTAGAATTAAAACATTTTTACTTTCTTATCTTCGTAAAACCATTTTGTTTTGATGTAGTTTTCGATTGTTGATTGTGACGAGGTAAACCCTCCATCAAACTTAACTCCCAACATTTGTTCAACTAGTTTTTGTATTTTAGATTTGGGGAAATTGTTATAAATAAAATCAGAATCATCTCTACTAAATGGTTCCTTCATCAAAAAATGAATCTGACAATACTTCCCATATTGTGAGTCAAAAATATCAACAACAATACCATAAAAATTATCTAGTTTTTTAATATTACCAATTTTCAAATCAATTAATTTTGCAACCATTTTTTCCAAATTGGTTCTCTCACCTAAATCATAGGTTTCTTCATTTAATACACTTTTAATAATCCGTTTTAGACTCATATTTATATAAATATAATATTTAAAAAATGAAATTCATTTTAACCGAATCAAAATTAAATGATATTGTTAGTAAAATACTTAATAGTGGAAAAAATATTTTACCGAAAGAAAGTTCATCGACAATAATTCGTAGATATATTAAAGAAAATCCTGACATTGATATTAAAGATTTGGTTTTTACTAAGTTAGATTCCTACGATTTTAAAATGGTTAAACACAAATTTTACCATCCAAATGATAAACTAGATGATTTATATTTTGTAAACGACTTAGATGATGACCAAGCTGTGATTTCATATAATTTATCAGATGGTTGGTGTTATGTAGATGTTAAACTAATGAAAAAAATTGACAACTTTTTTGATGGTTTTTTTGTTAGTTCAGATATTAAAAAAATAATTGGTGAATGGGTGGAGTCTAAAATTCCTGGTTATAAAGTAACTGATGTAGATATTGAAGGAGTTTGGTATTATAGAGAATTAATAAGAGGGACTGATTAATGGTCTATATACTCGCCATTAACATCATATATTTTTGTATATACTTGGTCAATTTCTCTTCGGTCAATACCAATTTTCTCTAACAATTCGTGAAATGGTTTAAAAATCATCCAATATGGGTCAAATCCTTTTTGATACATGTTCTTATGTGTTATTTCAGGGTCGTTCAAATAAACACTCACAAGTATTTTATAAGATGGTAATTCAACATCTCCGTCCCACACAACCTCAGTTTCAAATCTATCAACCATTGGGTATTTTTTCTTAAAACTATTCGCATTCATTAACAAATCCAATATTTTTTTACTTAAAATCATATATTAAGAATGTTTTAATTTAGAGAAATATGTTAATAATCTATCTCTGTATTTATCTTCAACATATCTTGCAGTTGTTGACCATATATCCATAAAAACATCGTCATCGTAGTCTTCCTCGTCAACATTCATTAATAATTGACCAACTAGTTCACCAATAAGTCCATTAGTTGATTCTTCAATGTCATCGTTCTTTTTGAATAACTGGGAATAAATTCTCAATAAGTCATGAAATTCTTTATCTAAATCAATATAATTTAGTCTTCGTCTTACTTGAGCAGGTAACCCTTTCATTTTAACCTATCTTAATTTCTTTTATATCAGAAACTCTAATATGTTTCAATTCTAAAGTACCTGATGATATTTGTCCGAACAAACCTTGTTGTTGTAAGTACATAAAAATGTAGTATAAGTAATCAGGAACTAATAAATCAGTCCTAGTCACTTTAACTCCAATGTGTTCAGGTGAGAAATTTTTTGTTGGGGTGCCAACTGTCTTTTCACTACCTTTTCTTACGAGCCAAAAATCCGCATCAGGGAAGTCGACTTTAAATTCACAAACATCTTTTAATCTCATAACGCAAATATATAATAAATATTCAATATATTTATTAGTTATGAAATATTTGTTGACTAAATCCCAATTCAGATTACTTAAAGAAGAATTAATGATTCATACAGGTTCAATGGATTTCAATCCAATTTATAACACAATTACTATTTTAAACCGGGAGTTGGGAGAGGATATTATAAAAAAAGATACACAAGAATATTTGTTAAATGTTGTTGGGTTAGACGATAAAGAAATCACAAAATTACTAGGCTCGACATATAACACATATAAGTTATTACGAAAAAATGATTTAGCATGTGGGTTAATATATTACATAACAAAAAAACACTATGATTTAGTCAGGGTTGGTGAGTTAAGTTATCACCAAAATCATATAAATGAGTGGTACAGGAATTACTTTGATGAGGAGTTAGAGACATTTGTTGGATTTATGTCACTTTTTAAAAAAACGTTTATGGGTTATAAGGGGTTCAAAGTAAGCGGTGTGCAAGTTGCAAACAAATCAAAATAGGGGTTATGGAAAATTAATG
>Ga0315904_10012823_pt1 | contig 10555 bp, 6 predicted proteins | sample LakEriMetagenome_6_FD_203529 | JGI IMG/M metagenome (GOLD analysis project Ga0315904, IMG submission 203529) | Freshwater fungal communities from buoy surface, Lake Erie, Ohio, United States - Buoy 12 MA120 | ecosystem: Environmental > Aquatic > Freshwater > Lake | place: USA: Lake Erie, Ohio... | reverse complement strand
CGGTCGTTGCCGATACCAAGGCGGGAGCCCACCAAGCGGTATTGGCCCGCTTCAGCAGTAGCCGAATTTGCTCGTCGCTCAGGTCGGCGAGCCGTTCGAACTCGAATACTTGCCGCTCGACTTCGCTTCCCAAATCACCGTCGACCACGCGCAGTTGCTGCAGCAACTCGCGCCGTTCCTGAGGCTCGACCAGACTGACGGCTCGCGCCGCGGCAGCGAGGCCTTTGCGTGTCTGCAACGGATCCTGTTTCTTGGAACGACTGCCGAGTTGTTGCTGCAGACGCAATTTCAGCTGGAAAGCCAACTCTTCGGCCCGATGCTCGTTCGCTTTCTCCATTCGACACATGCGGCGCAGGACGGAAAAGCGGAGAATCGGATCGAACTGCTGCAGCAATTCTGCTGCCAACTCGGCCGGTAGATCGACGAGCACCAGGGCAATGTCCTCCGGGTGCTCGTCGACAATCAGCTGAGCCAGTAGTCCCGCTTCGAGATGCCGCAGAAAGGCCAGCGGCGTAGGACCTGTCCAGCGTTCCCCGGAAGTGTTTGATTGAGTCGGTGTGCCGCAGCGCCGAGCCTGCTCTTCTTGTTCTTCGTGGGGACCGGTTTGCAGGGGCCGGGTGATTTCCCTCAGGGGGTCGCGCGATACCTCGCCAAGCAGATCGCGCTCCGCCTCCTGAGCGAGTCGCTCCAAAGCGTCAATCAGTTCGGGAGAGGTCACGCCGGCCAATTGAGCGACCGCTGATTCCAATTTGAAACGGTCCGCGGGGGCGAGGCGCGATTGCAACCGTTCGGCTTGCTCGTCCGAAAGACTGTGCAAGACTAAAGCAGCCGTACGCAGCGGGTTTCCGGTGTGCGATTTCATTTCAGCGAACCTGGCAGGCCATAAACTCCCCGCGTTGACTCGCGATTGGAGCTCGCCCCATCGGTCCGAGGTGCACCCAGCACAGTTCCACTGCCGGGGAACTGTGAATTCGCGGGCGTGTTGCTGGCCTGACCGGCGCTGCTCGGAGAGGCGGCGGCCGGTCCGGGCGCTTGACTATTCCCATTCGCAGGTGTCAAAGGAAGGTTCATGCCTCGCGAGGCTTGCTGCAGTCGCATCGCCGTGTCGGCTGGAAGGCTGATCGTCGTGGAGCGAATTCGGGTGCCATTCTGGTTCACTTCCGGACCATTGGGTGTTTCGCTCAGGTGAGCAATCGTGCGATGGCCGTTGGCTTCATTCAAGTCGGCGCTGGAGGCAATTTTTTGGACTCCGGGGATCGCCGTGAAAGAAGCGATCATCTGCTCCTCACCCGACTTTTCTGTTGCCATGTCCTTGCGCATCTCTGTTTCCGGACCAGGCAAGACGCAGACCGTCTGGCCACTGCGAATGACTTTCCCGGATTTGTCCCGGAAAACCGGAATCAGGCTGACGCTCAATTCCTTGCTCCCCTGCTTATCCCAAGGTAACCAGATGCTGTAAGAGGGCCCCATCGCCGTGGCGTTGTAGTGGTTGCCCAAGGTCTCTTGCTTGAAAACAAATTTCTTGTCCGCCTCAGTTTTGCTACCGCCATTGGTGTCATCGAAACCGTAGACGACGACCTCGCCATCGACCTTGATTGGGTTGTCTTGCTTGTCGTAGAAGTAGACACGTCCGCCGATCCCTCGCGTCGGCGGCAACGCCGGATGCTCGTAGACGGCATCTTTCCAAATCACGACCATCCGCTCGGGGACGCCCGCCTGCGGTTCGGCGGACTTCTTGGCATTCTTCTTGGCAAAGGGATCTTTGGCGTTATGCCAACTCACCGCTTCCGACTTGCAACCGGTCAAAAAGGTTGAGCAGAACAGCCCGAGGGCCAGTGCGAGCAGGACTTTATTGAGAATCGTTGTGCTTTTCATTGGCTTTACTCGATACTTGGTCAATTCTTCACGTGCAGTTTTGGACGGTAACCTCAACCTCAGCGGCTGGCTTGCTCACCGTGTGCCAGTGGCAGCACGGCTGCAGCCGGATTCGGTCAAACAGGGGTTACTTGTCCTTTCTCGAGAAGAAACTGCCAAAGCCCTTGGGACGGTCATTCGACGATTGGCTGTTCGGATCCAGGGGAGCCGCCGGCGGAGCCGGTGTCGGCATCTGCTCGGGAGCATAGCCACCACTCGGTTGGAAATCCGGCGTTTCCCGAATCGGACTCAATCCCGCGGGGTCTTGGCCGGGAAAGAAGATCTCTGGCGAAGTGTAGTGCGGCGGCTGCTCATAACCGGTCTCGCCGTAGATTTCCGCGACGTCACAGAGGCACCAGTGCATCCGGTCCATCGACTCCGCGTTGTGAGCTTCCAAATCCTGGTCGCTGTCGACGATGTATGGCGTCATCAGAATCAGCAACTCGGTCCGCGCCGAGTCTTCAGACTCGTAACGAAACAGGGGACCAATCAGTGGAATGTCGCCCAAAATCGGCGGTTGACGCCGAATCTTCGTTTTGCTTTCGGTTACCAGGCCAGCAAAGGCTACCGTCTGCCCGCTGCGGGCCATGATCGTGGTCTGCGCGGTGGTCGTTAGAATTTGCGGCTGCCGCAAGGGATCCCCATCATTGGGAACAAAAATGACCACCCCATCCTCCTCGGCACCCAAAGATGACTTGGTGGCGTCCAGTCGCATCACGATCATCCCATCGGGACTGACTCGAGGGGTGACATCGACGATGATACCGATATCCTGCAAGGTTACTTCGTTTTGAATTCCGAACTGGGTCTGGTTGACGCCTGTCACATACGGAGCCCGAGCACCCACCTGAATTCTGCCCTGCTGGTTTTCAATTGTGTTAATCTCCGGCTTGCTCAACACACGAATGCAGCTCTTGTTCTGCAAGGCTCGTAAGAGCAGGTTAATCGACTCGTTTCCGGCCGAAAGCACGAGGCCGCCATAGCCCAGGTCGCTGTTAATCCGGCCCACACCCAGGTTGGACAAGCCTTGCCCAGCCAGTAATTCGCGGGTCGCCAGCGAATCGGCGTTACTGGCATTGCCAATTCCCGCCTGGTTAAAGGGGTAGCCGATATAGTTGGTTGAATTGGCGAAATCGAGACCGCGAATGAAGCTGACCGAGTCCTGCACGCCCATTTCGATCCCGAATTCCTCGAGCATCGACAGGTTGACTTCCGCAATCAGCAGCTTGACCTTGACCACTGGTGGCCGGCGGTCGAGGGCTTTGATCGTTCCCAGGACCTCCGGCATAAACTGGGGCGTCGCGCTGATGATCAGGCTGTTGCTGACGACTTCCGGCGTGACCGTAATCCGATAACGGTTCTGTACGATCTGGTTGACATAGCTGGGGTCGGTAGTGATCAGGTTTTCCCGATCGGCCAACCAGGTGTTGACCGCATCGGCGACGTCCAGCACGGCATTGTTACTCAGACGGTAAACCACAATCTGCCGCTGATTCAGGTCGCCTTCGTCGAGGCGGGTCAACAGGTCCTCGACCACTTGCAGATCGCCGACCGGACCGGAAACGATGATGGAGTTGGTTCGCGTATCAATCGCCAGGCGAAGGTTGACCAGAGTTTGCCCCTCTGAAGCAGCAGCGTTCTGCAACGGCAATTGTCCCAGTCCAGTTTGGCCCCCAGCGCCCCCGAAGCCGCCAAACTGGCCGCCACCTGCCTGCTGAGTGGAGGCAAACAGTGTTTGCAGCATCGTTAACAGGACTTGGGCATCGCCGTTGACGATCTGGAAGACCTTGATTTGCGTCTCTGCGTTCGGGATTTGGTCGAGTTGGTCGATCAGCGTTTCCACCAAGGCCATCGAGGCACTGGGAGCCGTGACCACCAGCGAGTTGCTGCTGTTGTCCGCATTTACGCGCACGTCAAACAGAATGCCCGACTTGATTTGATTTCCATTCCGGTCAAGCGTCATCAATTGGAGGCTTGACGATCCCAGATTCGAGCGGCCAGGGGCAGTCTGAGTGTTGTTCTGCTGGAAGGCCTGGTTGCCGCCAAAGGCACCCTGCTGATTGCCGGCAAAGCCGACACCCGCGTTGGGCTGCTGGCCGTTGAGTGAATTCTGGAGCACCAGGGCGATGTCCGAGGCGACCGTGTTGCGGAGCTTGAAGATGCGAACCGCTTTGACAGCTCCGGTCTCTTCGGTATCCAGCTTTTCGAGCAGTTCGGATACCTGGTCAATATAGTTCTTCGAAGCTTTGACGATCAGCTGGTTGCTGCGATAGTCGGCAATGGTGACCACCGGCAGGGAGGCGGCTGGAGAGGCAAGTGGGGTTTGTGGAGCTTGGCCGAAGTACTCGTCGATCCGCTGCTTGGCATCGTCGGCGGACATGTATTTCAATTGAAAGGCTCGGAACGTGACGGTCCTTTCCGTCACTTCGACATCATACTGGGCTACGATGTCCTTGATCGTCTTAATCGCTTCCTCGCGGCCGATCACCAACAAGCCGCGCGGCTCCTGGATCGCGGTGATGCTCGCCGAGCCCTGGGCGTTCGCGTAGATCGCATCGAAGACCGCCTGAACCTGCTGTGCGGTTGTTGCGGGGTCCGAATTGGAGATCGGAATCCGCTCGATTTTGGGCTGCAGGCCGCCAGCGGTCTGGTAAATGTCGCGAATCGCTTTCTCCACGACCGCCACGTCCTCTTTGCGGCCCGAGAGAATGATCAGGTTGGCCTCTTCAAACACCTGAATGGAGACGTTACCACCCAATGCCTGTCCGGCCTGCCCGGTTTGGTCCGTTTGAGTGATGATCTGCGGCATCTGGCCCGCTTGCGGATTGAGCGGCAGGGCCCGTTGGACCGAACCGTCTTGCACGCCCGGCAGCGCCGGAGCCGGTTCCTGAGGGCCAGCAGCGACATAGGCAACTTGCCGAATCAGCGAAGGCGAGAGCCGGTTCAATTCCATCACCCGAAGCGACAGCTTGCCCTGGGTGTAAGCCCAACTGTCAATCGCCGCGACTGCTGCTTGCCATGACCCAGCCTGTGTGGCCGATCCCTCAAAGCTCAGTGTCCGGTTGACTCGGTCGATCAGCATCGAGGCGTTTTCCGGTGAGCCGGGCAGCCAGACGCGCACGGAGCGCCCGCCATCGAGCGTCTCGGCCATTGGATTCGTCATCCAGCACTCGACCAGTGCTTTTTCGAATTGTTCGCAGCTGAGGAATTGCAGCTGATATCGCGAAGAGACCGGCATCCGGACAGTCGCCGTCCCCAGTGAAGCTTGGTCTGCGACCGGCTGGTTAAAGCTGACCGGCACCACCGGATTCGGCTGCAGCATTCCCGTTGCCGGCGCGGATGCAGCAGAATTGGCTTGATTGCCCGGAAGGTTCGCAAACTGCACCTCTTGGCCTGGGAGTGCCAGCGGTGAAGCGGCTGCGACCAAAGCCGCACCGCATCCAACAGCCACGCGACTCCAAAGCGAGCGACGTTTTCCAGAGAGGAGGATTACCGGGGTGTTCATTGCGCGCATTCTCTAACGTGTGATGGGGATTGTCCGCGAGGCCCCTCCGCACGTCACGGATTGGGCCTGCCACGATGCTGTCTCGCTATCCAAACCAAGGGAGCTGCTCGCCCGCTTCTCAAGCTGCTCCACCTTCGCCCGCGCAGTGACCGAACTCGATAACGAGACCGGCGCACCTCTACCGAAGGGTTTGACTCGTTGGTTTCATCGGCACAACCGCTACAACCTTTACAGGAAAAACAACCGCTATGACTGGCATAACCGGAAAAGTCAGCCCAGTCCCGGAGGTGCTAGCAGCGGCAAGCAAAGACGCTCCTGAGCGGGAGCGGAAGGGAAGAGTTTCGAGAAAAGTGGCCAAGAGTGCTTCAAACGGGTGGCCGAGAGCGCGGCGAATCGGAAACTGCCGCCGACGAAGAGTTCTGCTGAGTCGGCGCTCGAAAGGCCCTTTCTGCTCGGCGAGATCAGGCTTTTTTCCGCCAGAGCAATTTGCCGCCTTGGACCAGCCCCAGCACGCACAAGCCGGTGAGCACGCCCACCACGATGGCAATCGCCAACTCCAGCAAGCTTCCGGTCAGCCAGCCGACCAGCGGCAGTTTCCCGGCAGCCTCCGACCAGTGGTGTACCTGGTCATACAGTGGCGCGATGCCGTGCATGATGATTTCGCCGCCGACGAGAAACATCGCCAGCGTCCCGGCGACCGAGAGGAACTTCAACAACCAAGGGGCAAACCACAGAATCCCCTTCCCCAGTTTTTTCAGCACCGGATTTTTCTTGTTGATCCAGCGCAGGCCGAGGTCGTCCAGTTTGACAATCGCGGCGACCAAGCCATACACACCGATCGTCATCGCCAGCGAAATGACGATGAACGCCCCCAACTGCTTGTACAGCGGTTCAGCGGCGAAGACGCCCAGCGAAATCACGATTATCTCCGCGGAGAGAATGAAGTCGGTCCGAATCGCTCCCCAGATCCGTTCCTTTTCCAGCGCGAGCAAATCCACTTCGGGGTCCTGCAGCGCCTCGATTCGTTCCGCGTTCGTAGGCTCGCCGGGATGCTCCGCGGGATGTTCGTCCGAGTGATGAAAGAACTTGTGCAGGATCTTTTCGACCCCCTCGTAACAGAGGTAGGCTCCGCCAATCATCAGCAGTGGCTTGACCGCCCAATTGGCCAGCCAACTGATCAGCAGCGCTAGTGGTACGAGGATTGCCTTGTTAAGCAGCGAGCCTTTGGCCACGGCCCAGACCACGGGCAATTCGCGATTGGTCGAAATGCCGGTAACTTGTTGGGCGTTGAGTGCCAGGTCGTCGCCGATCACCCCGGCCGTCTTCTCTACGGCCATTTTGCTCATGCCGGCAATGTCGTCGAGCAACGAGGCAATGTCATCCAGCAGGGCAAAAAAACCAGCTCCGGCCATGATGCTTAAGCTCCAACTTGCGATAAGGTTGTCTGGAAAATATGCCCACTGCCGACCTGAGCGAATCCGAGTTTTTGGAACATGTTACAAGCGATCGCGTCGGCTTGGCGAACTTGAGCTTCGACCAGCGAGATACCTTGTTGTGACAATGCTCGCAGTGATTCGCAAACGAGAAACGTCCCCAGTCCGCAACGCCGGGCCTCGGCGTTGACTTGCAGGTCGTACAGCCCCATGGCCGTCACGCCCCAACACGACGCCAGTGGTTGCATGTCCCAAAAGGTGACGACCGCGACCTCGTCATTCGATTTGCGATCCGATAGGGAAAAGCGGGTCCGCAGCGTCGAACCCAGCGTACAGGCATCCCACCAATTGCTGGAGTCGGGGTCGGTATTGCTATTCATGTGGTACTGCCGTCGCACCGCCATTTGCTGGCGGTCGACCAGCGTCCGGTAACCCGCCAGGTGACGCTGAAAGATGAGGATCTCATCACTCTTGTCAAAACCGGCGGCGAGCAACCCGCGCCGCGCCGAAAGGTCATCATCCAACACCCCGGGGACGCGACTCCCGCCGTACAGTCCCAGATAATAAGGTGCAAATGGAAACGCCGAGCCCGCGTATACGACTTTTGCTCCCCGTTCACTCAGATAAGCCAATGCCCGCTCGAGCAAGCCGCGGGCAACCTCCTCGCTGTCGGCGTTTTCAACCACGCGGAGGGCGGAGATCACGCCGGTTGAGTTGTCCAAGTCCTGACGCTCTCGATTCGGGCCAAAACCGGCATGCACAAACCCCAGCGGCTGATCGCCATTCACGGCCAGAATCAAACCGGCCGGGTCAAAGTAAGGCTTGGAAAAGACCAGTTCCTCCAGCGTCGCCCCCGAGACGCGGTCGGCCAAGCCGCGGAACCGCTTTTGCCGCCGCCAGACTTCGACGAGCAGTGGGGGGTCCGTGTTGAGGAAGGAGCGAAACGAAATCAAGGGTGGCACTGTGAGTGAAAGCCTTTGGGTGGAGAATTCACCCAATTTAGGGTCTCAGACCAGCTCGAGGCAAGCTGGATTCATCCCGGCCACCCGCCACATTCCTTTCTTTCTCCCCTCGCCGCGCGCCCCCATGGTCTCTTTCTTTCTCCCCTCGCCCCACTCTGGGGGAGAGGGGCCGGGGGTGAGGGGGCGAACCCTAAGACCAACTCACCAACTCACCAACTCACCAACCCTCTCACCTGCACCACTCCCTCCCATCACCCCCTCTCTTATCTCCACAGCACCACGACCACAACCGCATCTTCCTCGCCAGCGCCTCGCCTTCTCCGCTCACACCCTTACTTTCTCTGACTCACATCCTTGCTCTTGACGATCACTTCAGCCACATCAATCCGATCATCAAACGAACCTACTCCGACCTTTCCCATGCCGAAGGTCGCATCAGTCGCCGTCATTACCGGGCGGGTCATGTCATCAAAGAAAACTTCCATCGCGCCAGTCCTCGCCTCCCTCCGCACCCGGACCCAGTGCCAACCGTCGTCCCACGCCGTTCCCGAAGTCGTGCTGGTCGAGATCTTGATCCGGTCCGCTTGATTAACGATGAAAATCTGATTGGCCCGATCGTCCATCGCCTTGGCGAGGTGCGCGTAGTAAAAACGCTCCGGCGACTGCCAGCCAAAAAACAGGCAGGCATCGCGATGCCCGTAATCGGGCTCCGTGCTGCGCAGGCGCACGCTCAGCTCAAAACTCTCGAGCTCCGGGCCTTCCAGCAGGGCAATGTGGGTCGGGCTGCGAAATTTCGGTTGGTAGTTACTCTCTTTTTTGCCAAGCCGAAAAAATCCGCGCGGACCGTCGTCGACAAAACTCCAGCCATCGTCCACCGGCTTCCAGCTTGCCCGGTCGCTGGGATTCGCAAATTGGGTCCAGGAAATCACCGGCCACTCGGCAGGCTCTCCACTCCCGGGCTCTTGCGCATGGCTCAGGCTTGTCGACAGCGGAATCAGCAGAGCGAAAAGGATGCCAGAGAACCGAAAATTGTTTGCCAGCCGGATTGCCATCTGCTCCCCAATTCTCCGAAGATTAACATTTGCCCAACGAAGATCTGCTTGAATGCAAATCCAAGCACAGTTTAAACGATGCCAACGAAGGAAGGATGGCTGGGGGCGCTGGCCTGGATCCCGACCGCCAGACTGGCCTGCGATTTCTTTCTCGGATGCTTGGGTAGTCCGCTTCCCTTTCCCTCAGGAACCGAACCATTTATGAGCAAAGACCGCTTTAAGCTTCAACCGAAATTGGTCGAGCAAACATTGGCTCAGCTCCACGAGCGCATCGACGAGCGCTTTCCTGGTTCCGGGTTGGGGAAGGTCTGTGCAGCGCTGCATGCAATTTCGCGGGACGCCGAGCGTCGGTCGAATTGGCTGGGGCGTCCGCTTTACTGGCTCCGCATGGTGGCGCTGGTCATGATCGCGATTATCCTCGCAGCGCTCGTCGGCCAGTTCTTTCTGGTCAATTGGACCGAAGACGACTCGCTCGCCTGGCCCGAGTTCATTCAGGGAATGGAGGCGGCCGTCAATGAGTTGGTGTTGATTATGGCCGGGATCTTTTTCATGTTCACTTTGGAGAACCGGTACAAACGCCGCAAGGGACTCAAGGCAATTCACGAACTCCGCTCGATCGCCCATGTGATCGACATGCATCAGCTGACCAAGGACCCCGAACGCTCTCAGGGCAAGGCGTATCAGGCGACCAAGTCATCTCCCGCCGTGACGCTCGACAGCTTTCAGTTGCGGCGTTACCTCGATTACTGTTCCGAGCTGCTTGCCCTGACCGGGAAGATTGCTGCGGTCTACCTCAATCACTTTGACGACCCGGTGATGGTCTCGTCGGTCAATGAAGTCGAGACACTGACCACCGACCTCTCGCGAAAGATCTGGCAGAAGATCATGATTCTGCACTCGTTCGAGCAGGATGGACTGAAAGGTACCGAGGCCACGGGCGCCCTCGCCGCGACGGTGAGCGAGCCACCCCCAGCCGTGAAAGCGGTGGCAACGCAAGCTGGCCAGCAATCTGCCTGACGGCGTTTGGCGAGGCACAAACCAGCCGATAGACTGAAGGTCGATCGTCAGATTCCGCTCTCCTTCGACTCCGTGTCGGAGAAAGCAACGACTGGCCAGTTACGATTCGAGCGCACGTGTGACTTTCACGTGTGACTTGCACGTGGGACGTAAAGGGGAGCGTCTTCTCGCGACTCTCCACTTCAAGGGAGGGGCTGCTTGCACTTCTCCACCTTCTGCGCGAAGGTGGCTACGTACTTCCAAATGATCAGGAGTCTCGATCGTGCTGATACCGCGCTGCTGGAAACTGGTGGAGGGGAACTTTCCCGACCGGGCTGGCGGAACCGTCCGGCTCTCGGCTTGGGGCTGCGGTGAGGATGAGGCCGCCGCCGAGGAAGACGGCCGTGAGCGGTTGGAGCGAGTCGCCGCCAGTTTGAACGCCGGCAAGGTGCCGGAGCAGTGGTATGGCTATCCCGACCGCCCGGTGCGCGAGGAGATACTGCAGACGTTCGACGGGCCCACCGGTGACCCCGAATCCCAAGTCGCTGTGGTGACCCGCAATGGCTACGGAGCGCTGGTTCTTAATACCGCGCGGATGTTGTTTCTCGATATCGATTTGGCGATGGGCTTGGGGCAGACGATTCGCAGCTGGTTTGGCCAGGCTTCTCCGGAGCAGACCAAGCTGGCCCAACT
>Ga0315904_10012821_pt1 | contig 10556 bp, 8 predicted proteins | sample LakEriMetagenome_6_FD_203529 | JGI IMG/M metagenome (GOLD analysis project Ga0315904, IMG submission 203529) | Freshwater fungal communities from buoy surface, Lake Erie, Ohio, United States - Buoy 12 MA120 | ecosystem: Environmental > Aquatic > Freshwater > Lake | place: USA: Lake Erie, Ohio... | reverse complement strand
TCCACTGGCTTAAGTAGACAGTGAATGGAACGAGGCGTAGCAATGAACTCGGTAAACGTCTTGCTACTGTTCTCCTGCGCGTCCTGGAAGTCCTCGATGTACGGCTCTTCCTCTGTCCACAGAGTCTCCAACTCATCGGCATCAATGCATTGAAGGGTCAGGTTGGACTGTGGGTCGAGATCGACCATCAGCGTCTTTATGCCCTGCTCGGCCAGCGCGTGTGCGAGGTGGAAGCTGAGAGTGGATTTGCCTACTCCACCCTTGTTATTGAATACCGAGATAATCTTCAATCTTCGCTCCGGTGGACTTGATGCGAGAGCATACGCGGATGGCGCGCCGATGCTGGATTGCGAGGCCTAACTTGTATCTAGATGTCGATGAAGGGATAACTTTCCCGCAGGGTCGCTCTAACACGCCTAGGGGAGTCTGGTTGATCCCCGCGCCACCGCTAGCGGGCTTCGGATGGTCTCCGCATAACCTCGGCACATCCGTCCTCATACCCCGCCATTGACTTCCTTTGGGCCCACGCACCAGACGCTTGACAACTGGGACGTTCATCCTAGGCCAGTTGGTCGATTGCTCAGGCCCCCGACCGGGCAAATACTGTTGGCATGTCCAGGTCCCCTGTGCCCGTCCATTCACCGTCCGCCGCCTCGGGCTCTCCTCGCCTGCTGGATCGAGTTAGGGAGCGAATTCGCTACCTGCACTACAGCCTGCGTACCGAGCAAGCTTACCTGCTGTGGATCAGGGCGTACATCCGGCATCACCAGATGCGGCACCCATCACAGATGGCGGCGGCCGAAGTCGAGTCATTCCTGAATCATCTCGTCAATACCCGCAAGATCTCGCCATCCACTCACAAGCAGGCCCTTTGCGCGCTCCTGTTCCTCTATCGGGAGGTACTGGGGGTCGACTTGCCGTGGATGGCGGAAATTCAGCGCCCTGTCGTACGCAAGCACATCCCCACCGTCCTCACTCAGCAGCAGGTGCAAGCGCTTCTTGCCGAATTGGATGGCGAAGTCGCGGTTGTGGGGAAGGTGCTTTATGGTTGCGGGCTTCGGCTCGCCGAAGCGCTCGCCCTCCGAGTCAAGGATCTCGATTTCGACCGCAAGCTGATCACGGTGCGCGCCGGCAAGGGCAGCAAGGACCGGATCGTGATGCTGCCCGGTTCCGTGATTCCTGAGCTGCGCCTGCAGCTGGCGCGATCCCGCGCCCTATGGGAGCAGGATCGCGCGCTTCAGCTCCCCGGGGTTTCCATGCCCCATGCGCTCGCCGTGAAGTATCCCAAGCGTGGCACCACCTGGGGCTGGCACTGGGTGTTCCCCGCGGGCCATCTCTCCACCGATCCGGTCTCGGATATCCGGCGCCGCCACCACCTCTACCCCCAGACCATCCAGCGCCACGTCCAGAAGGCAGTCGTCTCCGCGGGGATCGAAGTGCCCGTCAGCGTGCATACCCTTCGACATTCCTTTGCTACCCACTTGCTTCAGTCTGGCGTCGATATCCGCACCGTCCAGGAATTGCTTGGGCACAGCGACGTCAGCACGACCATGATCTACACGCACGTGCTGCGGTTTGCCGCGACCGCGGTCGCATCACCCCTCGACGCCCTCGCCGCGACCGCCTCGCCGATTCGCCCTCCAACGCAGGGCAATCCCGGCCACCCCACCCCGCCCGGCTAAAATCGTGTGATGACCGCCACCGCAAAACCCGCCCCCTTCCGCCCGCGCCAGCATCCGGTTTCGCCGCTCGAGGCCGCCCTGCGCGAGGCGCTGTCGCGCCGCATCCTCGTGCTCGACGGCGCCATGGGCACCATGATCCAGCGCTACAAGCTCACCGAGGCCGACTACCGCGGCGAGCGCTTCGCCGACTTCGCGCGCGACCTCAAGGGCAACAACGAGCTCCTTTCGCTGACGCGGCCCGCCGTCATCGCCGAGATCCACGAGGGCTATCTCGCGGCGGGCGCCGACATCATCGAGACCAACACCTTCGGCGCCACCACGATCGCCCAGGCCGACTACGGGCTGGCCGATCTCGCCCGCGAGATGAACGTCGCGTCGGCGCGCCTGGCGCGCGCCGCCTGCGATCGCTACAGCACTCCCGAGCGGCCGCGCTACGTGGCTGGCGCGCTCGGTCCCCAGCCCAAGACCGCGTCGATCTCGCCCGACGTCAACGATCCCGGCGCGCGCAACGTCACCTTCGACGAACTGCGCGAGGCCTACGCCGCGCAGACACGCGCGCTGATCGAAGGCGGCGTCGACCTGCTCCTGGTCGAGACCATCTTCGACACCCTGAACGCCAAGGCGGCGCTCTTTGCCATCGACGAGATCATGGAAGAGCGCGAAGCGGCCGGCCTGCCGCGCCTGCCGCTCATGATCTCCGGCACCGTGACCGACGCCTCGGGCCGCATCCTGTCCGGGCAGACGGTGGAGGCCTTCTGGAACTCGGTGCGCCACGCCCGGCCCCTGACCATCGGCCTGAACTGCGCGTTGGGCGCCGCGCTGATGCGCCCCTACATCGAGGAGCTCTCGCGCAAGGCCGACACCTTCGTGTGCGTGTATCCGAACGCCGGCCTGCCCAACCCGATGAGCGACACCGGCTTCGACGAGACGCCCGAGATCACCTCCTCGCTGCTCGCCGAGTTCGCCGACGCGGGCTTCGTCAATGTGGCTGGTGGCTGCTGCGGCACCACGCCCGAGCACATCGCGGCCATCGCGCAGGCGGTGCAGTCCCGCACACCGCGTGCTGTGCCCGAGATCGAGCCGGCCATGCGGCTGTCGGGCCTCGAGCCCATGACCATCTCCGATGACTCGCTCTTCGTGAACGTGGGCGAACGCACCAACGTCACCGGCAGCAAGGCCTTCGCGCGCCTCATCCTGGCGGGCCAGTTCGACGAGGCGCTGCAGGTCGCGCGCCAGCAGGTCGAGAACGGCGCCCAGATCATCGACATCAACATGGACGAGGCCATGCTCGATTCGGCCGCCGCCATGAGCCGCTTCCTGAACCTGATCGCCTCCGAGCCCGACATCGCGCGCGTGCCGATCATGATCGACAGCAGCAAGTGGAGCGTGATCGAGGCCGGCCTGAAGTGCGTGCAGGGCAAGGGCATCGTCAACTCCATCTCGCTCAAGGAAGGCGAGGCCGAGTTCGTGCGTCAGGCGCGGCTGGTGCGCCGCTACGGCGCGGCCGTCATCGTCATGGCCTTCGACGAGCAGGGCCAGGCCGACACCTTTGCCCGCAAGACCGAGATCTGCGAGCGCGCCTACCGGCTGCTGGTCGAGCAGGTGGGCTTTCCGGCCGAGGACATCGTCTTCGACCCCAACATCTTCGCCATCGCCACCGGCATCGAGGAGCACGACCACTACGCGGTCGACTTCATCGAGGCCACCGCCTGGATCCGCGCCAACCTGCCGCGGGCCAAGGTCTCGGGCGGGGTATCCAACGTCTCGTTCTCGTTCCGCGGTAACGACGCCGCGCGCGAGGCCATCCACACCGTTTTCCTCTACCACGCCATCCGTGCCGGGCTGAGCATGGGCATCGTGAACGCCGGCATGATGGGCGTGTACGACGAGCTCGAGGCCGAACTGCGCGCGCGCGTCGAGGACATCGTCCTGCATCGCCCGCCCGCGCTGCCGGCGGACCTGCCCGCCGACTCCCCCGAGCGCGGCAAGACCGCCACCGAGCGCATGATCGAGTTCGCCGCCACGCTCAAGGCGGGCGGCGCGCGCCGCGAGGAAAACCTCGACTGGCGCGGCACGCCCGAGGCGCCGGTGCCGGTGGAAAAGCGCCTTGCCCATGCGCTGATCCACGGCATCACGCAGTTCGTCACCGAAGACACCGAGGAGGCCTGGCAGGCCATCCACGCCCGCGGCGGCCGGCCCATCGAAGTGATCGAAGGCCCGCTGATGGACGGCATGAACATCGTCGGCGACCTCTTCGGCGCCGGCAAGATGTTCCTCCCGCAGGTGGTCAAGAGCGCGCGCGTGATGAAGCAGGCCGTGGCCCACCTCATCCCCTACATCGAGGCCGAGAAGGCCGCGATCGCCGCGGCCGGCGGCGACGTGTCGGCGCGCGGCAAGATCGTCATCGCCACCGTGAAGGGCGACGTCCACGACATCGGCAAGAACATCGTGAGCGTCGTGCTCCAGTGCAACAACTTCGAGGTCGTGAACATGGGCGTGATGGTCCCGTGCTCCGACATCCTGGCGCGCGCGCGCATCGAGGGCGCCGACATCATCGGCCTGTCGGGCCTCATCACGCCCTCGCTCGAGGAGATGCAGACGGTGGCGCGCGAGATGGAGCGCGACGAGTACTTCCGCATGCGCAAGATCCCGCTGCTGATCGGCGGGGCCACCACCTCGCGGGTGCACACTGCCGTCAAGATCGCGCCGCACTACTCCGGCCCGGTGGTCTACGTGCCCGACGCGTCGCGCTCGGTGCCGGTTGCCCAGCAGCTCATCTCGCCCCAGACCCGGCCGAAGTTCGTCGCCGACCTCGTCGCCGACTACGAGCGCGTGCGCGCCCAGCACGCTGGCCGCAAGGGGCCGGCCATGCTCACGCTCGAGCAGGCGCGCGCCAACAAGCCGCCACTGGTCTGGCAGCCCGCCAAGCCGCGCTTCACCGGCCGGCGCGAGTTCCGCAACTACGACCTCGCCGAGCTCGCCCGCTACATCGACTGGGGCCCCTTCTTCCAGACCTGGGATTTGCACGGCGCCTTCCCCGGCATCCTCAACGACGAGGTGGTCGGCGAGTCGGCCCGGCGCGTGTACTCCGATGGCCGCGCGATGCTCAAGCGCGTGATCGATGGCCGCTGGCTCACGGCCAACGGCGTGATCGCTCTGCTGCCGGCCAATTCGGTGGGCGACGACATCGAGGTCTACACCGACGCCTCGCGCAGCCAGACGGCCCTCACCTGGCACAACCTGCGCCAGCAGACCGTCAAGCGGGACGGTGTCCACAACAAGAGCCTGGCCGACTATGTCGCACCGCGCGCCGACGCCGGTGGCGCCGACGACTGGATCGGGCTGTTTGCCGTTACCGCGGGCATCGGGGTGGAGCGGCGCGAACAGGCCTTTGCCGACCTTCTCGACGACTACTCCTCGATCATGCTCAAGGCGATCGCCGATCGCCTTGCCGAGGCCTTCGCCGAGTGCCTGCACGAGCGCGTGCGTCGTGAGCTCTGGGGCTACGCGCCCGAGGAAACCCTTTCCACCGACGATCTGGTGGCCGAGAAGTACCGCGGCATCCGTCCGGCGCCGGGCTACCCCGCCTGCCCCGAGCACACCGTCAAGCGCGCGATGTTCGACGTGCTGCGTTGCGAGAGCATCGGCATGAGCCTGACGGAGAGTTACGCGATGTCGCCTGCGGCCAGCGTCAGCGGTTTCTACCTCGCCCATCCGCAGGCCGAGTACTTCAACGTCGGCCCCATCGGCGAGGACCAGCTGCAGGACTACGCGCGGCGCTCCGGCCGCACCGAAGATGACCTGCGCCGCGCGCTGGCCAGCGTGCTTGCCTAGGGCTTGCCGCTGTCCCGCTCAGGGTTTGCGAGCGTGCCGGCTTTCCACCCTGGCCTTGATGTTGGCAAGCGCCGTGGCCGCCTCGGCATCGATGCGCGCGATCATCGCCTCGGTGGGCGGCTTGGGGCGTGCCGGGTTGCGCACGGTGCGGCGGTAGCGGGTGCCCGCGCCTTCGGCCGCGAAGTCGTACTGCACCTCGATCGGCCCGAGGAAGGCTGCCTGCGTGCGGGCCACCCAGCGCCGCGGCCGCTCCGCCTGCAGCACCGTCCAGGCAAGCTCGATTTCCTCGCGCGAGAACCACTTCTCGCGGAAGGTCTCGCCGGCGCCAAGCGGCCGATCGGCGCACTCGACGTGATGCGAGACCGCGATCCACTCCGGCCAGCTGCGCGGGTTGGTCAGGTAGTCGAAGACCGCAGCCGGCGGCGCGTCGATGACGATGTCGTGGCTGCACTCGAAGGCGTAGGTGTCGGGCACGGGCATCTCCGGTATCGGGGCGCCGCCACGATACGTCGGCGCGGGTGGTCGGCCTGCGGGCGGGGCAGGTTCGGCGGTCCGTTTCCCCGCGCCCGGAGGCCCCGGCGCGTGTGCAACGGCGGCATCCTGCCGGCTCCGCGGCCCGGAGCCTGACCCATGAAGATCGTCGACGCGCAGATCCATCTCTGGTCATCGGGCCTGCCGATGCCGCCGCACCGGCAGATCACCTCCTGGGGCATCGACGAGGCGCTGGCCGCGATGGACGAGGCCGGCATCGATGCGGCCATCATCCACCCGCCGCTCAGCTGGGACCCGAGCGCCAACGCGCTTGCCGAGCAGGCCGCCGCCCTGCATCCGCGGCGCTTCGGCATCCTGGGCCAGGTGCCCATCGACCGCCCGGCCGAAAGCCGCCCGCTGCTGGCCACCTGGCGCAGCCGGCCCGGCCAGTGCGGTCTGCGCTGGCCGCTGCTGCGCCCCGATCAGCAGACCTGGCACATCGACGGCACCATGGACTGGGTGTGGGAGGAGACCGAGCGCCACGGCCTGCCCGTGGCGACGATGGCCGGGCGCTTCCTGAAGGACTTCGGCGAGATCGCCCGCCGTCACCCCGGGCTGCGGCTCATCGTCGATCATCTCGGCTTGCCGCGTGACGCGCGCGATGCGGCCGCTTTCGCGCAGCTGCCCGACCTGCTCGCGCTGGCGAAGCTGCCCAACGTCGCGGTCAAGGCGACCGGCGCGCCGGGATACTCGACCGAGTCGTATCCTTACCGCGGCCTGCACGACGGTCTGCACCGCATCTTCGACGCCTTCGGCCCGCAGCGCTTCTTCTGGGGCACCGACATCACCCGCATGCCCTGCACGTGGCGGCAGTGCGTGACCATGTTCACCGAGGAGCTGCCCTGGCTGGCCGGCAACGATCTCGAGTGGGTGATGGGCCGCGGCATCTGCGCGTGGATAGGCTGGCGCGGCCTCGAGGCATGAGGGGCTGCGCCCTCGTACCGACCTTCGCCCTGGTATCGAACTTCTCCCGATGGATCTCCGCATGAACGCACGCATTCCCACCGCGCGGCTCGCCGCCACCCTGCTCGCCATCGCGCTCGTTGCTGGCTGCGCCGTGCCGGGCAGTGCGCCTTCCGACGCGCCCTCGGCGGCCGCCCGCCCAGCCGCGGCCGACGCCCGCCCGCCCATCGTCTTCGTGCACGGCAACGGCGACAGCGCCGCGCTGTGGCTCACCTCGATGTGGCGTTACGAGTCCAACGGCTGGCCGCGCGACCGTCTGCACGCCATCCACCTGCCCGACCCTCTGGTGCGCGACGACGACGCCGTTGCGCAGGCGGGCCGCTCGTCGAGCACCGAACACCGCGACTTCCTCGCGGCGGAGGTCGAGCGCGTGCTCGCGCGCACTGGCGCGCGGCAGGTGGTGCTGGTCGGCAACTCGCGCGGCGGCAATGCGATCCGCAACTACATCCGCAACGGCGGCGCGCCCCGCGTGTCGCACGCCATCCTCGGCGGCACGCCCAATCACGGGGTGTGGGCACGCGCCGACTTCCTGCCGGGCAACGAGTTCAACGGTACCGGGCCCTTTCTCACCGCGATGAACGCGCCGCAGGGCCCCGACGGGCTGGAGGTCACGCCCGGCGTGCGCTTCATGACCCTGCGCTCGGATGGCAACGACAAGTTCTCGGTGCCCACCGGGGAGTGGCTGGGCCGCCGCGGCTGGGAGACGCGGGTGGACGTGCGCAGCCCCGAGCTGCGCGGTGCCGATAACCGCGTGCTGCCCGGGCTCGATCACCGCGAGGTGTCCTTCCATGCGAAGGCCTTCGAGCAGACCTGGACCTTCATCACCGGTAGGCCGCCCGCGCGGCTCGACATCGTGCCCGAGGACATGGTGGTGCTCGACGGTGAGGTGAGCGCGCTGGCTGCCGCCGGGGCCAACAACCGTCCTATGGCTGGCGCGCAACTCCGGGTGCACGGCGTCGATTGCGCAAGCGGCGAGCGGCGCGGCGCGCCGCTGCTCGAGCGCACCACCGCGGCCGATGGCCGCTGGGGGCCGCTGCGCACCGACCCGCGCACCTGCCTCGAGTTCGAACTCTCGGGCCCGGGGCTGGCCACCGCCCACATCTACCGCTCGCCTTTCCCGCGCTCGTCCAGCGTGGTCCATCTGCGGCCGATGCGCATCGCCGATGCCGATCGGGCAGCCGGCACGGTGGTCACCATGACCCGGCCGCGCGGCTACTTCGGCCTGGGCCGCGACACCATGAGCCTGGACGGCAAGCCGCTGCCCGGCATCGGCCCGGGCGTGCCCGGTCTGTCGAGTGCCCGCCTCGCCCTGCCCGCGGCGGCGCCGCGCACGGTGCTCGCCGAGTTCAACGGCGAGCGCATCGCGGTGCGCGCCTGGCCGACATCCGAAGGCCGGCTGGTGGTCGCCGAACTGCATCACTGAGCGCGCTCACCCACGCCCTGGTGATCATCAAGCGCGCCGTCGCTGGCGCTGGAGGAGCCCATGCCCCGCCGACTCGTCGACCTGTCCATCTATCTCGAGAATGACGTCGCCAGCGATCCGCCGTCGATGAAACCGCGCATCGACTACTTCACGCACGAGAACACCTTCGCGCAGATCGAGCCCTTCTTCCCGGGCCTGCGGCGCGAGGATCTGCCGGATGGCGAGGGCTGGGCGGTCGAGCGCGTGACGCTGTCGACGCACAACGGCACCCACCTCGATGCGCCCTTCCACTTCCACTCGACCATGGACGCGGCGCTGGGCGAGCGCAAGCCCGCGATCGCCATCCACGACGTGCCACTCGACTGGTGCTTCCAGCCCGGCGTGAAGCTCGACTTCCGGGACTTCGCCGATGGCTACGTGGTCACGGCCGCCGACGTGCAGGCCGAGCTCGAGCGCATCGGCCACGAACTGTCGCCGCTGGAGATCGTGGTGGTGAACACCCGCGCGGGCTCGCGCTACGGCCACCCCGACTACGTGTCGGCCGGCTGTGGCATGGGCTACGAGGCCACCATGTACCTGCTGGAGCGCGGCGTGCGCCTGACCGGCACCGATGCCTGGAGCTGGGACGCGCCCTTCGTGCACACGGCGCGCAAGTACGGCGACAGTGGCGACGCCTCGCTGATCTGGGAGGGCCACAAGGCCGGCCGGGACATCGGCTACTGCCACCTCGAGAAGCTGCACAATCTCGAATGTCTGCCGCCCGACGGCTTCTACATCAGCTGCTTTCCGCACAAGATCCGCAACGCCTCGGCCGGCTGGACCCGCGCGGTGGCGATCTTCGACGAAGCCTTGAGCGGAGCCGCGCTCAGACTCCCCACGTGACCCGCTGTTCGCGCGCCAGCGCCGCCCGGAAAAGTTCGAGCAGCGGCCAGGCGCGCTGGCGCAGGCTCACCGGCCGGGCCATGGGCGGCACCGATTGCTGTTCGTCGTCGTCGTCGCTGACCGGCTGCTCGCGGGCCACCGCCGCCTCGAGCGCGGCGATCGCTGCGGGCAGCTGCCCGGGCTCGAAGACGCCGGCGCGAGCCGGCGGCTTGCCGATGATATCGAGCAGCTGCTCGGCCACCGGCTGGGTCATGACCACCGTCCCGCCCGCCTTGCTCTTGAATTCGTAAAGCACGAGTCTGCCCCCTTCCGGAATGTCCGTTCTCTTCAAGCATAGCCTGCCCGCGCTCGTGGCCCTGATGGCCGGCTGCGCGCCGGCCTACAACTGGCGCGAGGTGCGGCCGGCCGATCCGGCCGTGGCCGTGATGCTGCCGGGCAAGCCCTCCTCGCTCACGCAACGGGTGCGGCTCGATGGCCTCGATCTGCCGATGAGCATGACCGGCGCCCAGGCCGAGGGCATCGCCTTCACGGTGGCCTGCGCGGCGCTGCCGGCGGCGCAGGCCGACGCCGCCACCCGCGAGCGCGTGCTCGCCGCCATGCGCTCGGGCATGACCCGCAACATCGCCGGCACCGAGGAGCGCGCCGAGCCGGTCGAGGTGTCGCTGGTCGATGCCGCCGGCGTGGCGCGCGGCCGCGCGACCGGCCTGCGCGTGGTCGTCAACGGCACGGTTAAGGCGCGGCCCACGCGGCTGCTGGCGGTTTTCGTCGGTGAGGGCGCGCGCGCCTGCCAGGCAGTCGCGGTCGGCGAGGCCTTGCCCGACGAGCAGGCACGCCAGTTCACCGACTCCCTGCGCCTGATCGTCGCGGCGGGCTGAGCGATGTCGGGTCTGTCGCGTCGCGCGGCGGTCGGCGTTTTCGCGCTGTTCGCCGGCGCCTACTTCCTGTCCTATGCGCTGCGCTCCATCAACGCAGTCATCGCCCCCGAGCTCATCGCGCGCTTCGGCCTGAGCAATGCCCAGCTTGGCGCGCTGTCGTCGGCCTACTTCCTGTCCTTCGCGCTGATGCAGCTGCCGCTGGGCATCGCGCTCGACCGCTACGGCGCGCGCCGCACCAACGCGCTGCTGCTGCTCTTTTCGGCCGCAGGCTGTCTGGTGTTTGCCACCGCGCAGGAAACGGCCGCGCTGTGGGCGGGTCGGGCGCTGATCGGCGTGGGCGTGAGCGGCGCGCTGATGTCGGCGCTG
>Ga0315904_10012820_pt1 | contig 10556 bp, 8 predicted proteins | sample LakEriMetagenome_6_FD_203529 | JGI IMG/M metagenome (GOLD analysis project Ga0315904, IMG submission 203529) | Freshwater fungal communities from buoy surface, Lake Erie, Ohio, United States - Buoy 12 MA120 | ecosystem: Environmental > Aquatic > Freshwater > Lake | place: USA: Lake Erie, Ohio... | reverse complement strand
GCGGTAGGCGTCGGCCGGCTGCGCATCGGGTGGCAGCAGCTGCATCACGCTGTACTCGCCTGGCGGCGGGCGCAGCTGGCAGGCCAGACGAACCAGGGGCGGAGAGCCCAGGCGCTCCAGCACCTGCGCTTCATCGGCAGACGGCGCCGGCAGGCTGGTGACATCGCCGCCGAGCTGCACCCGGCAGGTGGAGCAGCGGCCACGCCCGCCGCACACCGAGGCGTGGGCGATGCCCTGCGAGCGACTGGCCTCCAGGATGCTCAGCCCCGCCGGCACGGCCACCGTGGGGCCACCCGCGTAGCGCAATCGCACGCCTTTCTGCCGCTTCAGCCAGAACGTGCGCACCTGGCGCGCCGCCAGCGCCAGCAGCACCAGCGCCAGCGCCAGGGCCTTGAGCAGGTCCGACAGAAAGTAGAGATCGGCCACCTCGTCGCGACTGGGCGCACGGGTGAGGGCGATCGCGGATTGCATCCTGGCAGGATCCTCCAAGATGGCGAGGACCGAGCCCAGCCCCACCCCCGCGCCAGCCAGGGCCATGGCGGGCAACAGCAGAGCAAAGGCGTACAGGCCGGGCAAGACCCGCGGGTACCAGGGCTTGACGCGCCACCAGAAGTGCAGGCCGATGCAGGCGTGCAGCCAGACCGCGATGACCAGTGCGCACTGACGCGCGTTTTGCCACGGGTCCACCGCCATGGGCCAGAGCACCCAGAAATGGTTGGTGTAGACGCCGTGCAGTTCGTGAGCCACCCGGGTGCCGATGACATGGGTCATGCCCAACGGCAGGATGGACAGCCCCAGCAGCAGTTGCGCCCACTCCCAGCGGCTCATGCGCCAGGTGCGCCGCCGCCACAGCGAGTGCAGCGCCATGCACAGGTGGACCAGGAAGGCGGTGAGCAGGAGCACCGTCACCGGAGGCCAGCGCCACACGACCGACAGCCACTCCAGCCCGGCATCAGCCAGGCTCAGCGACCACAAGGCCAGCGCATGGTTGGACAGGTGCGTCACCACATAGGCCAGCAGCACGCAGCCCGACACCGAGCGCAAGCGCCCGATCAAGCGAAGGCTCCCCAGGTGCCTGGCGGCAGCGGGTTGAGCCGGATGACACCGGCGTTGACAGTGGCCGCAAAGAGCACCCAGGCCAGATAAGGCCACAGCAAGCGCGAAGCGAGCCGGTCCACGGCGGCACACAGCACGATCAGCCACCACACCGAGGCCGTGAGGAGCACGATCTCCACCAGAGCCCAGTCCGGCCGCTGGGCCAGGAAGAACAGCGCGCTCCACAGCACGTTGAGCACGGCGTTGAACAGGAAGGCCGCCAGGATGCGGCGCCTGAGCCGGCGGGCCTCATCCGAGCCATCCGGACCGGCCCAACCGGCGCGCCACCAGGCACGTGCGCCGGCCCAGGCGGTCAGGGTGTAGAGCAGGGTCCAGACGGGGCCGAAGACCAGGTCTGGCGGCTTCCAGGGGGGCTGCGTCAGGCCGCGGTACCAGGGACCGAGGTCGGTGGCCAGACCACCCACCCCTGCCACCACCACTGCCATGAAAGCCGCCACCAGGGCCACGCGCACGGGCACCCGTGCCGCGCGGGCGTCAAGGCGGCCGGCAAGGCTCTGGGACCGCGCCTCAGGCGGCCCGGCCATGGTGCGTCATACCCGGGCCAGCCCGAGCAGGTGCGCCATGTCCTTGAAGAAGATCCGCACGTGCGCCATGGGGCGCGCGCGCACGAGTTCCTTGTTCATGTACGCCTCGAAAGTCAGCTGCTGGACGTCGCGGTCGCGGCAGATGGCCACGAACCGTTCACGACGCTTGTCGCTGCTGTACCAGAAGCGTTGCATGATACCGAGCACCCAGAAGACCTTGCCGTGGGCCTTGAGGAAGCGCTTGCGGGCCGTCGCCAGGGCACTGGCCTGACCAGTGCGCAGGAACTCCTGCACCGACTCGCCGACCATGCGGCCGCAGGCCATGGCGTAGTAGATGCCCTCGCCCGAGGCCGGGGCCACCACGCCGGCGGCGTCACCCGCCAGCACCACGTCCCGCCCGTTGTCCCATTGAGGCAAGGGCTTCATGGGGATGGGTGCGCCCTCGCGGCGCAAGGTGGGCGCGTCCTGCAGCCCGGCGGCGCGACGCAGACCGGCGGTGGCCGTGCGCAGCGAGAAGCCCTTGTCGGCACTGCCGGTGCCCACACTCAGGGTGTCGCCATGGGGAAACACCCAGCCGTAGAAATCCGGCGAATAGGTGCCGTTGTAGACCACGTCACAACGACCGCCGTCGTAGCCCGGCGGCGGGCTCTGGGGTTTGCCCACGATCTCGTGATAAGCGAAGACGTAGGACGTGCGCTCCGCACCCGGCACAGCCTGGCGGGCCACCTCGGAGCGTGCGCCATCGGCACCGATGACGCAGCGGGCGCGCGCGCTGGAATGGCCGGTGGCCACCCCGGTCTGGGTGGCGCGGGCCGTGAAGTGCACCACGCTCAGACCGTCGGCATCGCGGGTGAGCTTGTCGAAAGTGCCGATGCGACGCACCGCGCCCGCCTGCGCAGCGCGCTCGCGCAGCCACTCGTCGAAGACATCGCGGTCGACCATGCCGACGAAGCCACCGTCGATGGGAATGTCCACCTGCCGGTCGGTGGGCGAGACCATCCGGGCGCAGCGGATCTTGGCCACCAGCAGGTGGTCCGGGATGTCGAAGTCCTTGATCAGGCGCGGCGGAATGGCGCCTCCACAGGGCTTGACGCGGCCCGCCCGGTCCAGCAGCAGGACGGAGCGGCCTTGGCGCGCGAGGTCGTGCGCGGCCGTGGCGCCGGCGGGTCCACCGCCGACGACGATGACATCAAAGGTGTGGGGCTCATTCATGTCGATCCTCGTGAGGCAGGGGGGCTGAATTCAGCGCGGGGGCTGTGCGGCGTGGCCGGGCGGCTGGACGAAGCAGGCAGGGCGATGTGGCGCGCCAGAGCGGCCGCCACCATGAACAGGGCCGCCTCGGCGGCAAACACGCAGACGTAGGCGGTCACCTGCGAACCGATGAGCCAACGCGCCAGGTCACTGGCTGCGGTGCCCAGAAAGCCGCCGAGGGCGAATCCCGTGGCCTGCGCCGCACCCCACAGGCCCATGCGCACGCCCTCGCGGGACCGCTGACCTTGGCCCGCCAGCGCCATCATGGAGCCGATGGCCGCGATGGAGAAGGCGCCGTTGGCCACTCCCAAGATGAACACGTTGGCGCGCAGCGGCCAGGCCACGCCGTCCTGAAGGTCGCCCACCACCAGGCCGGCCAAGGCCAGAGCCGACGCCCCACAGCCGCCCACGATCCAGGCGCGCAGCGAACCGAAAGAGACACCGCCCCAGCGGCGGCCAGCCAGCGCGCCCAGCAGCATGCCCGCGAGCGTGCCCCCATGCTGCACGCCCGAAAGCTGCGTGGATTCACCGGGCGTGAAGCCAAACCGAATGCCGGCAAAGGGCTCCAGGATCAGATCCTGTGCGCTGTAAGCCACCATGGAGACGAACACGAAAATCGTGAAGCGGCGCGCGTCCGGGTCGGTCCAGACCTGGGCCAGGGCCACGCGAAACGATGGCTTGGCCTCTTCGGAAGCCGCCGCGACCCGGCTGCCGTCCTGCTCCACCCCCCACAGGGCCGCCAAGGCCACGGTGAGTGCCACCAGCGAGACCGTGCCCGACACCAGCACCAGGCGGGCCGGCGAGTACGGGTCCAGCCAGCGGCCTGCCAGGCCTGCCGTCACCGCAAAGCCCACGATCATCAACACCCACACCAGCGTGGCCGCCGCGGCGCGCCGCTCTTGCTCCACTTGCTTGGCAAGCAAGACCAGCAAGGAAGTGCCGGCCGCACTGACACCCAGGCCCACCAGGGCATAGCCCAGGACGGCCAGGGCCATACCGGCCAGCCGGTCGGTGCTCATCCAGGCCGTGGCCACGGCCGCCAGGAAGCCCCCCAGCGCCAGCACCGCCATGCCGCCCGCAATCCACGGTGTGCGCCGCCCGCCCATGTCGGAACCAAAGCCCATGCGGGGGCGTGTCATCTGCACGGCATGGTGCAGGCCCACGAGCAGGCCCGGCACCAGCGCCGGCAGCATCAGCTCCACGGCCATCAGACGGTTGAGCGTAGAGGTGGTCAGGACGACGATCGCCCCCAGCGACATCTGCACCAGGGCCAGCCGGAAGATGCTCAGCCAGCTCACTGCACGCCCGCCCTCAGCGCAAATGCGCTGATCATCATGCCGGCCACGTACAGGGGCACACCCAGGCCGCTGAACCAGACGGCCCGCGCCACCGGCTTGGCAACGAAGCGTCTCATCATCACCAGCTGGACGGCCAGGCAGCCGGCGATGGCCGCGGCGTGCACCGGCCGGCCCCAGGCCAGCAGGCAGCCGATCACCGCCAGCTGCGCCAGGACCATGGTGGCGCAGGCCGCCCAGGCCGCGCCCGTCGGGCCCAGCTGCACGGGCAGCGATGCGATGCCCATCTTGCGGTCACCCTCGATGGCCTTGAAGTCGTTGAGGGTCATGATGCCGTGGGCGCCTGCGCTGTAGAGCAGCGCCAGCACCATGGACGGCACGCTGGGCATCTGCCCACCGGCCATGACGGCCGCACCCGTGATCCAGGCCAGGCCCTCATAGGACAGCCCGCAGGCGGCATTGCCCCACCAGCCGTTGCGCTTGAGCCGCACGGGCGGAGCGCTGTAGGCCCAGGCCAGCACCAGACCCACCACCGCCGCGCCAAAGCCCCAGGGCCCGAGCGTGGTGGACAACAGCAACGACAGCAGCGTGCCGATCAGCGCAACGTACAGCCCCCAGCGGCCGGGCATGCGGCCCGAGGGGATGGGCCGGTGCGGCTCGTTGATCGCATCCACCTCACGGTCAAACCAATCGTTGACCGCCTGGCTCGTGGCGCAGACAAAGGGCCCGGCCAGCAAGACGCCAGCCACCACCAGCGGCCAGCGCCCGTCCAGCGTCTGACCGGAGGCCACCACGCCGCAGGCAAAGGCCCACATGGGCGGAAACCACGTGATGGGCTTGAGCAGCTCGGCAACCGCCGAGGGGGCGGGATGCGTGGCGACAGGTGCAGCAGAGGCCATGGCCCCATCCTGCACCTGACACCGCAATGTGTCAATCGATGTTTACAGCAGGCTTCTCGTCGTCGGTGTCACTCGCACCGCCGCCGCCCAAACCGAAACGGTGGAGCTTGACATAGAGGCTCTGGCGCGAGAGGCCCAGCAGCTGGGCTGCAGAGGCCCGGTTGCCGTGCGTCATCTGCAGCGCGGCCTCGATGCACAGCTGCTCGATCAGCTCGGTGGTCTCGCTGACGATGTCCTTCAAGGGGACGCGGCCCACGAGCTCGGTCAGTTCGCTCACCGAACGCGACACGCGGTCGGGGGTGCGCTCCTCACCCTGCAGGCGGCGGCTGATGTCGCGGATCGAGAAGCCCAGACGGGGCCCGTCCGGCATGGTCAGCACCGTGGCCGAGATCTCCACGTCGATCTGCGCACCGAACTCGCCGCGCAGCGTGGTGGTGAACAGCCCCACCGACCCGCGCTGGCGCAGATTGGTGACCAGAACGCTCAGCTCCACGCCGGTGCGGCCCAGCCAGCGGTCCAGCATTTCGCCGCGTGCCTGCTCTTCGGCGCTCAACTGCGCCATCAGGGCGAAGGTGCGGTTGGCGGACTGCACGCGGCCCTGCACGTCGGTGAAGACCAGGCCGTCAGCAGCCTGCCCCACATAGGCCTGGAACAGGCCCTGCATGGCCGCGCCGTTGCCGGTGGCCGCACCGTTGGCCTGCGCCAGCTTGGTGACGGGCACCACCCGCACCAGCATGTACGGCAGCTGGTCCTGGCGGAAGAGCGTGGCAGACACCATGGCGGGCACGCCGTTGTCTGCCAGGGTCAGGCGAACCGGATCTCGCTTGCCCACGGCGCGAGCAGCCGCCAGCAGGCTCTGCAAGGGCTCGGCAGAACCGTTGTCAAACAAGGCCGACAGACTCAGGCCCACCGCCCCGGTGCGCACATGGCTCCACAACGCCTCGGCGGCCGGGTTGGCTTCCACCACACGCTGGTTCTGGCCATCGACCACCAGCAGCGGTTCGTGGCTGGTTTGCAACAGATGGCGGTAGCGGGTGTCGGCCTCGCGGAAGCGCCAGTAATCCCGCTCCATGGTCTGCTGGGCCTCGACCAGGCGGCGCTGCAGGGCCACGGTGCTGCGCAGATCGCGCCCAAAGGCCACCAGGCGAGCCGCGCCGGCAGACTCCGACTGCACCGGCACCGTCATGTAGAGCACGGGCAGGTCATCAGCCCCGGGCACAGGATGGTTGACTTGGCGCCAGCGCGAGGGCGTGGCCTGGGTTGCGTCCTTCAGCGACGCCTGGATCTTGTCCCGGCTCTCAACGGTGACCGTATCCACCCAGGGCCGCCCCACCCAGGCGTTGGCGCCCAGGCCGGTGAGACTGCCGTCGTGCACGGCCACCTCGAGGACTTCGCCCTCCGCACTCAGCAGCACGACCAGGTCGCTGGTGGATTCCACCAGCCGCACCGCCGCCTTCGGGTCAAGGTCACCGATGAACAGGTTGTCCGCCATCAGGTCCTCACCAAGTGAGGCCACGCAGCCTGGTTGGGCATCGCGGGCCTTTGGATACGAAATGCACCCATGTTTTCAAGCATCGAACTAATGAGGAGAACCAGAACCACCGGGCGGCTTCTGCGCGCGCCCCCGATCGCTCAGGAGTTTGTCAGCCGCACGCGGGGCCGAAGCGGCGTCTGAAGTGAGGTCTGCACCGACCCACTGCACCCGGGAAGGATCGGCGGAGAAAAGGGGCCCGCCCACCATGATCAGAAGGCTGGGGTTGTTCGAATACTGCCGCATGGCGGCGATCCGCTCGCGCAGCCACGTCAACTTCAGCTCACTCCCCACCGACAGGCCGGCCACATCGAACCATTCGTCGCGAACCCGCTGCACGGGATCGATGCCGCTGCCCGCCACGCCACCGACCACGTCCCAGCCGTCGCGCCTGAAGAACTCGGCCACCAGGGACAAGCCGAACATGTGGGTCTCGTCGTCAGGCTGCGCCATCAGGATGCGCCGCCCGGCAGGGGCACGCGCCGCCTCGCCGCAGAAATCAGCGCTGAACTGCCGCAGCAGGGCTTGCAACCGACCCACCGCCACCGTCACCGCCACGAAATCCGAGCAGTCCTCCACCCATCGCTGGCCCATGCGCACGGCGCTCGGCACCAGCAGATCCAGATAGATGGACTCGATGGACAGGCCGCGCGAAATCATCCGGTGAATCGCTTGAACGAAACCGGTCTCGTGGTCATCAAGAAGATGGCCGAAGAACTCTTCGAACTCGGCCTCGGTGGGCTTCATGGTCGCGGCTGCTGGGGCAGCCGCATGGTACTTCACCAAACGCGGAATCACGTGGTCGGCCAGAACGGCGAACAGGCGCGCCACGCGCTCGCGACCGTCCAGGGCCTGCGGCAAGGTGGGCGGGGGCACCAAGTGGAGACGGTCGGCCACGTAGCGGCGACGCGTCTCCGCGTCCAGCGCGGCTTCATGACCGCCGGGCGGCGGGGCGTCCACGGGCAGCCCAGGCATCCGCGCTGACTTCCCGAACACCGGGTGAGCCACCGAGGCCGCCATGGCGCTGAGCGACAGCGAACTGGACGGGTCGCCATCCTGTCCGGACCGGCCACCACCCTCCTCGGCCGCCTGGTCCCGCAACTTCCGGCGAAAGTTGTCTGGGTTGTACACCTCGCCCTCCAAGACAAGCAGCCACCAACCGGTGTATCCCGGGCCTGGCGCGCCGCGACGAATGCACCGCAGACCTCCCTGCCTGCGGCGAAAGACACGACCCGGCACTGAACTCCCAAGGGAGACGGCACCGCTGACCCACTGCGGATCATGAGCGAATCATCAAGCCCCAATCCAGAGATGTCAAGTAGAGATGACGTCAATACTGATTGACACAATCCGCCTGAGCGCCTACGCTGGCTGACAGAACTTGGATTTGTCCGACCACCCATGTCCAGCCCAGCCCAGGCGCCCGTCGCCCTGTACACCCCGGAACAACGCCGCCGTCGCGACGCCACGCGCTGGACGCTGGTGCAGGGCCTGCTCGCGCCCCTGCAGTTCCTGGTGTTTGCAGTCAGCCTGGGTTTGGTGCTGCGCTACCTGGTCACGGGAGAGGGCTTCGGCCTGGCCACGGCCTCGATCATCCTGAAGACGGTCTTGCTCTACACCATCATGGTGACGGGCTGCATCTGGGAGAAGGTGGTCTTCGACGTCTGGCTTTTCGCCCCCGCCTTCTTCTGGGAAGACGTCTTCAGCATGCTGGTGCTGGCCCTGCACACCGCCTACCTGCTGGCCCTGTGGCAGGGCGCCCTGGGGGCGCGGGGGCAGATGTGGTTGGCCCTGGCCGCCTACGCCACCTACGTCATCAACGCCGGGCAGTTCTTGCTCAAGCTGCGTGCAGCGCGATTGCAGAGCGATGCCGAGCGGCGCAGGACCTCCATCCCTGACGGGACCGGCCTGGGCGCCGCCACAGCGGGGGCTGCCCGATGAGCGCCGTGATCCCTTTGCACGTCGACAACGGCTGCACCGACGCGCCCGTGCTGCGCGAGCGCGGCCAGCGCGAAGTGTTCTGCGGGCTGACAGGCATCGTCTGGCTGCACCGCAAGATCCAGGACGCCTTCTTTCTGGTGGTGGGCTCGCGCACCTGCGCGCACCTGGTGCAGTCGGCTGCCGGCGTGATGATCTTTGCCGAACCGCGCTTTGCCACCGCCATCCTGGACGAGCGCGACCTGGCCGGCCTGGCCGACGCCAACGACGAGCTCGACCGCGTGGTGCAGCGCCTGCTGTCGCGCCGACCCGACATCAAGACCCTGTTTCTGGTGGGCTCCTGCCCATCGGAAGTGATCAAGCTGGACCTGTCGCGCGCCGCCGAGCGCCTGTCGCGCCAGTTCCTGCCGCAGGTGCGGGTGCTGAACTACTCCGGCAGCGGCATTGAGACCACCTTCACCCAGGGCGAGGACGCCTGCCTGACTTCGCTCGTGCCAGTGCTGGGCACCACGCCCCCGGAAGGCGGCGCCGTGCGCCAGGCCTCCTCCCTGGTGGTGGTGGGCACCCTGCCGGACATCGTGGAAGACCAGCTGGCGGGGCTGCTCACGCGCATCGGGGTGCCGGCCGCCGCCTTCCTGCCGGCACGCAACGCCCAGCGCATGCCCGTCATCGGCCCGGGCACCCGCTACCTGCTGGCTCAACCTTTCCTGGGCGACACGGCCCGCGCCCTGGAAGAGCGCGGTGCACAGCGCATCGCAGCGCCCTTCCCCATCGGCATCGAGGGCACCACGGCCTGGCTGGAAGCGGCCGCGGCGGCCTTCGGCATCCCCGCGTCCACCGTGACCGAGGTCACCGCCAGCGCCCGCGCCCGGGCCGAGGTGGCGTTGGCCCGCCAGCGCCAGGCGCTGCAGGGACGCAGCCTGTTCTTCTTCCCGGACTCCCAGCTGGAGTTGCCGATCGCGCGCTTCCTGTCACGCGAGCTGGGCATGGTGCTGACCGAGGTGGGCACGCCCTACCTGCACCGCGAGCATCTGGCGCAGGAGCTGGCCTGGCTGCCTGCGGGCACCCGCCTGAGCGAAGGCCAGGACGTGGAGCGCCAACTGGACCGCTGCCGCGCCGAACGGCCCGACATCACCGTGTGCGGCCTGGGGCTGGCCAACCCGCTGGAGGCCGAGGGACTGACCACCAAGTGGGCCATCGAGCTGGTGTTCTCGCCCATCCATGGCTACGAGCAAGCCGCTGATCTGGCCGAGCTCTTTGCCCGCCCGCTGCGCCGGCGCGAGCTGCTGGCCGCCTGACCGGCCGAACACGCAACAGGCACCGAACAGCATGCAACTCACCCTCTGGACCTACGAAGGCCCCCCGCATGTGGGCGCGATGCGCATCGCCACCGCCATGCGCGACGTGCACTACGTGCTGCACGCGCCGCAGGGCGACACCTATGCGGACCTGCTGTTCACGATGATCGAGCGGCGCGACCGCCGCCCGCCCGTGACCTACACCACCTTCCAGGCGCGCGACCTGGGCGGCGACACCGCCGAGCTGTTCAAGACCGCCGCCCGCCAGGCCTACGAGCGCTTTGCGCCCAAGGCCATGCTGGTCGGCTCGTCCTGCACCGCCGAGTTGATCCAGGACGACCCAGGCGGCCTGGCACAGGCCCTGCAGCTGCCCGTGCCGGTGGTGCCGCTGGAGCTGCCCGCCTACCAGCGCAAGGAGAACTGGGGCGCCGCCGAGACCTTCTACCAGGTGGTGCGCGCCATCGCTGGCACCACCCGCGTGGAGCGTGCGCCGCTGGAAGGGCGCCGCGCTCGCTGCAACCTGCTGGGGCCCACCGCCCTGGGCTTTCGTCACCGTGACGACGTCATCGAGATCACCCGCCTGCTGCAGCAGCTGGGCGTGGACGTGCACGTGACCGCGCCCCTGAACGCCAGCCCCGACGACATCGCCCGCCTGACCCAGGCCGACTTCAACGTGGTGCTCTACCCCGAGACCGCCGGCCAGG
>Ga0315904_10012819_pt1 | contig 10557 bp, 13 predicted proteins | sample LakEriMetagenome_6_FD_203529 | JGI IMG/M metagenome (GOLD analysis project Ga0315904, IMG submission 203529) | Freshwater fungal communities from buoy surface, Lake Erie, Ohio, United States - Buoy 12 MA120 | ecosystem: Environmental > Aquatic > Freshwater > Lake | place: USA: Lake Erie, Ohio... | reverse complement strand
AGTGGAGTGAACTCAACTTCAAAGTCATATTCCTGCGGCAACTCTTCCACTCGCAGTTTTAGTTTGGCAGGCCCGGCGGCGTCGCTCTGAATCCCCGCTTCAACGCGGTTCCATCTGCCGCTCATGGCGTCTCTTGCAGTGTCGCAATCGAGCAACAAATTTCGCAGGGTGTTGCTGCCGCTCGCTAGAGAGTCCAACTCTGCCCGGACTGCCTCCGCTCTCTTAAAGTCATGCTCTTTGGTCAGGCTCTTCACGGCGGAGCGGTAAGCCTCAGCCAACTGCTCTCGCGCCTCTGCAATGAGCGGCAGAGCGCGCAGGATGGGCTTCGCCTGTTTGGGCCTTGGCCTTTCCCCGGCCCTACGGCCATCGAGGCCATCAGGAATAGTGCCCTCCCGCTGGAACTGTTCGTTGGCGGTCTTCCACTTCAGTGCGGCATCTAGATCGCCAGTCGCTGCGGCTGCATTCAATTCCCGTTCGATAGCCTGCTCGACTGCCTTGACGGCGACTTCAATCTGCTCGTCATATTTTGCCCACGCTTGATCGAGATCGGGGTGCTGTACGCCGTTCTTGGGACGGATCATGCCGCCCTGAACCCGTCCCCTGGTCGCGACGACCGGTGCGGCCGGGTCGGCAGCATCGACTGCGGCTGCACGCTGGGCGAGGCACGGAGAGCCACCACACAAAACGGTGAAAACGATTAGCGGTACCGCTAGACGCATACGGAAGGGCTCCTCTTGTCTTTTCCTTAGACTGTTTCCGGGATCAATCCCTTGCGGGCAGCGATAGATATCAGCAAAGAGAAAGGCCCTGAAACGTAGCGCTGCATTTGGACCCCGACAACGAGCCTACCGCGACTGGCGACAACGGCAGAGCCTCAGAAACGACCTCGCAGCGGATGTCGCGTGAGGGTGACGCACGGTGTCGCTGACTGAAACTCGACGCAGCCTGAAGGCGTGTCGCTAGTCTGATTCCGCTATGCGTTTGCCACGAATGTTATTGCCGAACTGATTACTGCCCGTTAGCGATAATCCGTCCTCCGAAAGTTCCAGCGTGTCGACGAACCGCCCGCCATCCCAATGAAACCGATACGTCTTGTTTGGTGTGCCGGCTGCACTCCAAGAACCTCTTGCTGACGAAGAACTCTTAGAACGAATACTGCCGTCGGGTAGCAAATGCTGCTCGTCGACTATTTTGCCATCTACACTCCACGTCCATCTTCCAATAATTGGATCAGATAAACGCTTACTTTTTTCCCTAGCCGTGATCGCCTTTTCGAAGTCGTGCAGCGACAATCCCTCCTTCTCTGTCCTGATGCGCTTTGCCTTGTCGAAGTCATGGCTTTGCACGAGGCTCTTCTCGAGCGACTCATACGCGGCAGCCAAATGTTTTTGGGCGTCTGTGATGCGGGACTGGTATGAGTTTTTGGGCTTCGCGGGCCCAGGCTTGACCTTGCCTGCTCTGTTCTGCCCATCAAGCCCATCTGGGATTCGGCCATCCTTCTGGAACTGCTCACCAGCGGTCTTCCATTTCAAGGATGCGTCCAGATCACCGGTTGCTGCGGCGCTGTTCAACTCTGTTTCAATAGCGTCTTCAACTGCATTCGCGACGGCCTCGATCTGCTTGTCATAATCAGCCCATGCGGCGTCGAGATCGGGGTGCTGTACGCCGTTTTTGGGGCGGGCCACGGTGCCAGCCGGTCGCCTCGGGCCAGCATCAGTCGCGGCCGCCTCGGCAGCAGCAACAACGGGCTTCTGAGCCTCATCGGATTTCAGAAGACCTTCAAGCGTGCGCGGCCCCGTCTGCTGTTGCTGCGCAAGCCCCGACGAAGAGCCACAAAGAACCAGAGCGCACCAGAACCCCAGCACCCACGGACGCATGGCAAACACCTCCTGAAACCCCGTCCGAACCAGTCGGATTCTAGCCCCTCCCGAGAGCGAAGGTCTAGCCAGCCTGCGGCCGCTCGTTCAGGCCGCGCAGAACGTCGTGCCCGTGGCTGTCACTGCGGGCGACAAGATCGAGGCTCTTCGACAGTGGGCCTCGGGAAGATGGCTGTTGGCAGGCCGGGCGGGGGTGTATTCGCGGTCAGAGGTTCGTGCTGGCGGTCGGGTGAGGCGCGCGGTGCGGGGGCCGGGGGTGAATTGAGCGTCTCAGGTACTGGTAGGCGGCGTTCTTCGAACGTTGGGCTGGGGGTAAACTTCGGATCGGCTACTGGACTGCAAACCCGCCTGCCCGCGACTACCGCACCGGGGCCTGCCATGAACATTCTCGCTCGGTTTTCACTGTTCTGGGTCGCTGTGATCGTGGCTGGGGGTTCGCTCGGCTGGAAACAATCGCTGGCCGACGAATTGCCCACGGACACGAACAAGATCGAGAGTCTGACGCCGGAGCAGGCACGGAAGTTGGTGAAGGAGTTTCCGGAGTTAGAAGTAGATGTCGAATTGGAAAACGACGGCTTCTACATTCGCGGACATATCTTCTCACATGGCTTGCCACTCAACGGCCTGACCACCATCGACGCGGAGACTTCCAAGGCGCTCGCGCAGTTTAAGGGGAATGCACTTCTGCTCGCGGGCCTGACCTCGCTCGACGCTGATGCTGCCAAAGCGTTTAAAGAATACAGGGGTGCGATCTGGCTCAAAGGCCTACTGACAATCTCTGACGACACGGCAAAGGCGCTGTCGCAGCACGAGGGCGATCTATACCTCACCGCCCTGACCACGCTCTCGGAAGATGCGGCCGAAGCGCTGTCGCAGCACAACGGCGAACTGTACCTCAATGCCCTGACCACGCTCTCGGAGGAAGCGTCCAAGTCACTGGCTCAGCACAAGGGCGTGTTGCCCCTCAGTGGCCTCGCCGCGATTTCCGGCTCGGTGGCCAGGGGCTTGTCGCAGTACAAAGGCGAATCGCTGTCGCTCCACGGCCTGGCCACACTCTCGGACGAAGCAGCCAAGGCCCTCGCTGCCGCCGAGAAGTGGGACGGCGAACTCCTAAGACTGACCGCCATCGACTCCGTCGCTGTCGCCAAAGCCCTCGCCACACGAAAAGGCCCGCTGAAACTCCCCAACCTCAAGAAAATCTCCCCCAAGACGCTCACGACGCTGATTGAAAAGAGAGACGTTGAGATTCCCCTCATCGAGACGCTGGAACTCATCCCCGAACCCGACGGCAGCGCGACCGAGGACTTCGTGATCCCGGAGTGGCTGGAGGAGCGGCAGAGGCAGCAGCGCGGCGCCCAAGCGGCCGAGTGATACGACGCGGCCGCACGTTGGAACTGTCGGCAAGCCGTGTGCCGACATCCGCAACCATGCCGACCCGCGCGAATCGCTGCTCGCCGTCCCGCTCGTTCAGGCCGCGCAGAACGTCGTGCCCGTGGCTGTGACGGCGGCTCGACGCTCCGCCGCCAACCGGGTCCGCACCACGATGGCCGCTGCCAGGGTCGCATTCACAGGCCTTGGTACTCGCCGAATCCTCTCTTCTCCGCTCGGCGACAAACGCCTCCCGGCGGCGGCTAATCGAATGGAGCGTCCCAATAGTGGATCGCCAGTGCGATCAACACAGCAGCCACGCATAACGGAACTATCGCGGACCACAACGACGCGATGTGGCGATGAGAACGCGCAAAACGAATCGACAGGAACACTCCGGCTGCGGTAACGAGCGGATAAAACATCATCAGAAATCCAGTGAACTCGGCCGACAGCAGACGACGCCCGGCAGCACCTGAGGTCATTCCGACCATCATCGGGGCGAGGAAAGCAAGCGGCAGATCGAGAATCGCGAGGATTACGGACAGAGTGTTCAGCAACACTACGCCCGAACTGCATCGCCCATCACTCGCCCTGTTGTGACTCATGGGAGAAGTCTAGAAACGACCGCCGAATGGGGAGCGGTTAAACGCGATTACGGCGGACTGTGGCAAAGTAGACTCCTTGGCCACCCTTTCGAAAACGGCTCGGAGGCCGGTCACCTCAACGGCGAATACTCCGTCCCCACAAAGAACTCCGACAGCACTCCCCCGTCCTTCGCCGTCAGCGACCCGCCTGCCTTTTTCTCCGACGCTTCTTTCGCCGCGAGCCAGTCGGGGTCTTTTCGGAACGCCGCGAAACTCTCCCTGGCGGCGTCGACGCTCTTGTGTCCGAGCAGGTAGATCAACTTGCGATTCGCGTCGTCGATGTCTCGCGGATTCCAGTAGATCAGGTTCTCCATGCCGTGCTTCGCAAAGAGCCCCATGGTGTGGTCGCGAAACCTGTAGTGCAGATGGGCAAGACTCTCCGGCGATGGGCAGGTGTACGTGCGGAGTTCGAAGACACGGGGCTGGGCGGCCTTCGTGGGCGTGAAGTCTGGCGAGTAGTACGTCGGCCTAAGGCAAACCGATTCGACTTTCTCAACGAAGGCGTCCGGTCCGTCGCTGGCCTGCTTCCAAGCCGGATCGGCTTTTAGCCGCTGACTAAACTCCAGCCATTCGACAAGGCTCGGAACACGGTAGACGAAGAGAACCTTCCGGCCTGGGGTCTCGCCGACTGGCACGAGGAAGGCGACGCACTCCGCGCCGTGCTTGGCAAGAACGTCGTCCCGGTGATCACGGAGCCAGTCGTGGAGGGCGTCGAGTTTGCCAGGCACGGCGGTGATCGCCTGGATTTCGTAGCACTCGGGTTCGGCAGCGAGGGCCGATGGAACGAACAGGGCAGTGGCAAGAACGACGGCGATCAAGAGCGGCATGAGCAGGCACCTCCACGATGAGCCGGAGTTACGGGGACGGTATTCTCGGTGCCGCCGGGGATGTCGCCTAGGGCGATACGGATGTCTTGCGTACTGGCCGTCAGTCCTCTGACGAGGGCTTCGGCGGCTCGATGCCGAACGCCTTCAGGATGTCCGGACGATGCGCCCACAGTTCCGGATGTTTCTCCGGATACCACTTGGGATTCATCTCCTCGCCCTTGGCCTCGATTGTCTTCTTCGCGTATTCCCGAGATGCCTCGAATAGGGCGCGAATGTTCGCTTTGCCCTTCGCGGGGATATCGAAACGCTCAATTGTCATTCGCTCTTCTCCGTCGACGGTGCGACTATCCCTGCCCCGGCATGATCGGCGTGATGTCGTCGCCTCCAAGGCGTCTCGCTCCCTCTTCAAGCGACTCCTCCGTCACGTCTCGCCATTGCAGCGACGCGACGCGTTCGCCAGTCGACACAAACGCCTGCATCGCCATATCGACCGTGCCGAGGTCGCACACCTCAGACTTTCTTACCGTTAGCGGGCACTGGCGAGGCGGATGCTTCGAGCATTTTTGGCGGTGATAGACGACGTCTTGCTCGTCCGGGCCCGCGACGGGCTGACATACGCGATAATGTCGAAATCCCTCGCCGAAGACCGTGCGACTCTCGATCACATACCGATCGTCTGTGCCCGCCGCCTGGGCATAATTTCCGTCTTCGTCTTCGATGATGATGATCGTCGGCCCGTTCGGCTTCCACATCCGCAAGACGGCTCTACTGACGTCGGAACGCGTCGCATTCAGGATGTCGGGGAAGCCTTCAAGAGTGAGCCTCATTTCCGCTCCTCGGGCGGGTCTTCGCTTGGGGTCTGCTCTGCCTCTTTCGCCCTCCGCTCGGCCATAACTCTCGCACGGGCCGCGTTGAGGGCCTTGGCGATTGCGTCTGCCGACGCTCCGACGGGGAAGTCGAACCTCACGGGTTTCTCTTTCGGCGGCTGTTCGTCGGACATCTGAATGGCTCCTTTCGCTGTTCTCAGTTCGTGGCGGCATCCGTTCCACTGCTAGTCTGCCGACCCAGGACGTCCAATTTCCCGGGGATCGAGACGATCGCCGAAATGACGTCGAGGGTGAGGTAGTACACGAGCATCGACATGTAGGCGACGAGCGGAATCGATGCGGCTGCGAACACGTAGCCGATCGCAGCCGTGATGCGCGAGAAGAGAACCAAGTTGTCTTCCGATCTCCGCAGAATCGCGAGAACAACCGACGCCGATTCGAATGTGGCGAAGACTACCGCAGCCGCGAAGGCAATCGGGGCACAGCGGAGGAAGACCTTGAGCAGGAAGGTCAGAACGCCGACGGCCTCCTCCCCGACGCGGCAGTCTGGATTCACATCAACGCTGATGCCGCTTGGCTGAATCGCAACAAGTGCCGCGAAGGCTCCAACCGCGAGGACAGCAATTCCACCCAGAAGCAACTTTATTTCCCCGGCCTCAGCGGCCGCCCACCAGAGCGAAAGTGCCCCGCCGATCGCGGAGGCGGCGCTGACGACGAACGCGCAGTGTGGGATGGCGAGAGACGACAAGACGCTCTTGTTGGACTGAATCGCAACGTCGCACGCGCCAAGAAGCCGCTGGGCGATGTATTGGGCGACCAGGACAAGGAAACTGATCAGGGCAGCGATGGCGAACGATCGGACCGCGCCCCCACGGATCGCCACGACTATGCCACCGAGAAGCACGAGCGCGGCGGCGGCGTAGAGCGAGTAGACGCCCGTCTTGCCCACGACCCCGGAAATCGTCGCAGGCAGATCGGCCGGACAGTAGCGTCGCGCCAGGTCGACGGGCACGTCGAAAAGGTGCCAGTCGCTTGAAAACGAGGGTTGCCAGCGAGGCGCGGCGGCTGGGGCCGGAGATGGGGCCGGGGCCGGGGGAGGTGCTGGCGCGTTGCCCGTGAACAGCCCTTTCACGGCCCTGGCCTGGGCCCACTGTGGCATTCCCTCACGCCAAACGAGGGTCTCAGGGCGAATGTCGCCCGAGTCCGCCAACTGTTTCAGGGCCGAAGGGGCTACGGGGCCGTGCCGGTTACCGCCGTTTTCGTAGTACCACTCGTTTGCCATGCGGTCGTTCTTATGGGGGGCGTCGAGAGTGTACCTCCCCGCGAGGGGGTCGGCCACCCGAGTCTCCAGGCCCGAAGAAGCCCTATGACACAACACGGCCGAACCATTTCTGGGGATGTCGCGTATAGTTGTCTAAGCATTCGTCTCGAATCGGACGCCCCACGCGGGGGTCCGTACCAGCCTGCATTGCGGTGCAAGGTGGTTCGGGGGTCGGCAACGGCTCACCAGGATGCGCGTCGGGAACGGTTCCCGGCGAAACACGCCGCCCCCGGAGACACGCTCATGCCGCTGGGACATCTTTCGTCGCGATCCACCCATTCGGGTTCAGGCCACAATCTCTGGAACAACAACGGCACCTGGTGGGTCCACTACACGCTGCACTTCGGCTACCGGAAACGCCGGATTCGTCGCTCCCTGAAGACCCGATCGCTCGACGAAGCGATCCGCCGCCGCGATGAGTTGTTCGATCGCATCGCCCGTGAAGGCGAGTGGGTCGAGGACCGCCGCGAGGCTGACAGGAAAATGCACGACATCACGCCAACGAACGTCCGAAGAGAGCGGCCGCACCTCTGCATCGGCTGGGAGGTCAATCCATGAGCAAGGGCGATGAACGGTTCCACAAGACCATCGTGCCGGTCGCCGGATGGGAGAAGGCTGGACTGCGAGGGCATCCAGACTTGCCTGCCCCTGACGTCATCGACTCGCAAGTCTGCTACATGAAGGACATCGCGTTCGCCAGGAAAGTCCTGGCCCTGTTGAAAGCACACGCAGGCGATCCGGTGATCGACCGTGCGATCTTGGTGGTCGAGAGTTCCATTGCATTTCGAGGAGACAAGAACCATGGCTGAGAAAGTGTTGGCAACACCGGCGGACAGTCGGCAACTGATACTGTGCCGCGAGGCAGCGAAAGTCATCGGCTGCTCGATGTCCAACATGCGGTGGCTCGCGAACACCAAGCGGCTGAGTTCGTGGCGGCTGGGGCCACGGTCGCTGGCGTTCGATTTGGAGGAGTGCCGTGCGTATCGGGTGACTCAGGCTGCTGAGAGAGCCAAGGCCGCTAAAGAGGGGCGGCGTGGCATGGGAAATCTGCCGCAGGGATTCAAGCCGGACAAGCCTCATCCACCAAGACCAAAGGAGATTCACGCATGACCAAGAACGCAATTCGCATCATTCATCCCTACTGGGACGAAGGTTCCCTCGTGTTTGACGACCCGGAAGTCGGCCTCCGCAAGGAGCCGTTCGTCGCTGGGGCAGATTCGGTGCTGGGCGTGCTGGCGTCTCAGGTGCCGGACTGCGAGGAGCGGTTCACGCTGCTCTTCTCGGACAGGCCGTTCCCTGGAGCCCAGACGTCGATCAGGCGACTGCGACCCGAGTACGAGGGGACGTGGTATGCCTGCGACGATCTGAGCGGGGCGGAGGGCTGGCTGTGTCCGGCGCTGTTCCGGTACTTCGAGGAAGCGCCGGAGCGTCTGTATCTACAGATCAAAGCGTCGCGGGCCTGATCCCTGTCGTCGCCCCTCCGGTGGGCCCGGCCCACCGGAGGGCGCGGCGAGGCCCACTGGCCCGACGCCCGACTACTTCTTCAGCGGCTCCCCCACACGCCTGGGCCGCTGGGCCGGAATCGTGCGTTTTCTGGGGAAAAGCCCCCTCCTCGGATTTCGCGGCCGATCGCGGAAGCACGCAACGTGGGTTCGAGACTGTGTTTCGATTCCAGCCGAGACACTCCCCCGGAGTACCACGTCGGCTGGCAGCGGCGGACTCACGTGCCCGCGACCTGACGACCTGGAGTCTTCCCACCAAGTCGATCGCCAGGTCACAAAACCTGAGGCCCTGGCTCGCCGCCTAAGGCCCCGATTTTTCTGGGCTGCCAGGGTCAGTCGGTGGGCGGCTGGGCCTCCTGATCGAAGCCAGGGCCTCCAATCGCGGGTGCTGCTTGGCTTGCTGCGACTCAGAAGGCCAGGGGCAGCGCCATGCGATATGGGCCACCATCCTCGACGATGACCAGCCGCTCGCGGGCTCGGGTGACTGCAACGTAAGCCACCCGGCACTCCTCGTCGTGTATGTGCGGGAGGCGGCCGGTATTGAGATGAACCTTGCGCGAAGACTCAGTAGACAGGATCACTGTTTCCGCCTCGTCTCCCTTGGCTGCGTGAATCGTTGAAAGTTGCACCCGAGGGGTCGTTGCCAAGTCTGGCCCATACTCCTTGGCGGACTCGACCCACCGCCCGGCGAGGCGGCGATATTTCAGCGTGACAGCCTCAGCCCACTCCCCCTGCGAAATCATCGCGATGGCAGCCGGAGTGAAGCCCAACTGCACAAGGTCTCCCCGGCGGATGAGGTCGAACTTCGCGAAGTCGCCGCGAGACCATGCGGCCTTGGCGCCCTTGTCGAGCAGATTGCCAACCTCTGAAATCTTGACCGGCAGCATCTCGACCGCTGCCGCGACTTCTTCCTGTGTCGCCGTGAGATCGCGCTCCATATTCCACAGCGCCAAACACCCTCGACGGGCTGCCGCATCAGGGCGGTCGAGACGCGAGTATGGAATGGCCCGATCGCTGAGGATTTTTTCGTATCGCGGGAGCGTAAACGAGCATCTCGCGAGAACAAGGGCTGTCTTCTGGGAGTCCAAGAACGTCGCGATGGCATCTTCAGCGCTTCCGGCCTGCTCGATTGATCCATCGTGTGCTGCGGGCAAGATGCCTCTGTCCCAGTAGCCATCGTGCATCTGCTTCAGGCATTCCTCGCCGAAAGCCATGATCGGCCTCGGGCAGCGAAAAGACCGAGGCATCACCGACTCCGAGGCGTCCCACGACATAAAGTGCTTCGCATCCCCGCCGCCGAAGCCGTAGATCGACTGGAAATTATCCCCGACGATCACCACGCGATCGGCGTTCGGCCCGTTTGCCAGACGGCGACAAACTGCGTCCACGAGTGCGGACGCGTCTTGGGCCTCATCGAGGAACATGGCTCGGACGTCTTCGGGAACATCTCCCTGCGGCGCGACCGCGAGGTGGCCGTCGACATGAAATGAGTAGCCCGCGAAACGCCCCAAGAGGTCGGCGTAGTCGAGCCGGTCGTCGGCCCGCTTTGCGGACTCGTACTTTTCGACAGTTGCCCGAGCCGTCTCGAAGTCAGGGACGCTCACGCCTTGCGCCAGGGCCTCGTCAAGCACCGTTGGGTACGGCACAAGCCGGTTTCGCGAGAGGTGCCACAGGTTTATCGACATAACCGCCATCTCGCTCTCTCGGCCAAGTGGCTGGGGGTTCTCGGATTCCTCGTCTTCACCGTCCGCCCCGAGACTCGTGCCGAGCCGCTCGGCGAGCCATTCGAGCGACTCCCGGTCGTCCGTCAGCAGTTGGTCTTGGGATACGCCGGTCTGCCTAAGGGCCGTGGAGTGCGTCGTCCTGAAATGCCCGTGTCGCGTCAGCAGAGTCTCGTCGACGCCCCACGCCTCCGCTGCCCGTCTCGCCATGACCTGACGGCCGTTGCGGGTGAACGTGGAGAACCCGATCTCCTCAGGCCTGAGACCGAGTTCCTTGCGGGCGGCGTTCATGGCCATCAGGATCGCGTGGGTCTTGCCGGTGCCTGCCCCGCCGATCAGTCGAGTGACCTGGCTCATCTGGTACACCCCGATCTGATCGCTTGTGCCAGTCTTGTGCCAGCGATTGGGCCTATAAAAGAAGGGGTTTTCTTAACATTGGCACAACGGCACAGCGCTTTTGCGTATAC
>Ga0315904_10012816_pt1 | contig 10558 bp, 7 predicted proteins | sample LakEriMetagenome_6_FD_203529 | JGI IMG/M metagenome (GOLD analysis project Ga0315904, IMG submission 203529) | Freshwater fungal communities from buoy surface, Lake Erie, Ohio, United States - Buoy 12 MA120 | ecosystem: Environmental > Aquatic > Freshwater > Lake | place: USA: Lake Erie, Ohio... | reverse complement strand
CTGCGCACCGTGTCCCCGGGCCAGCAGATCGTGAAAATCTTCCAAGATGAACTCGTGAAGATCCTCGGCGTGGCCGCGCCGCTCAATCTCGACCCGCCGCAACGCATCCTCATGACCGGCCTCAACGGTGCCGGCAAAACCACCACCTCCGCGAAGCTCGCGAGTTGGCTGAAGAAACAAGGCAAACGCCCGCTGCTCCTCGCGCTCGATTTGTATCGCCCCGCCGCCATCCAGCAGCTCCAGGTGCTCGGCGGCCAGCTCGGCGTGCCCGTTTTCGCGCCTGCCGCCGGTGAAACCGATCCCGTGAAGGCCGCACGCGCCGCTTTGGAGTGGCTGAAGGCTCAAGGTGCCGGCGTGGCCATCTTTGACACTGCCGGTCGTCAGGACCTCGATGAAGAGCTCCTCGCCGAGCTGAAAAAAGTCCGCGAGATCGTGCAGCCGAGCGAGACGCTGCTCGTCGCCGACGCCGCCACCGGTCAGCAGGCCGTCAGCGTCGCGCAGAAATTCAATGACGCCGTCGGCATCACCGGCCTCATCATGACGAAGCTCGATGGCGACGCCCGCGGCGGTGCTTTGCTCTCGATGCGGCAGGTCACCGGCCGTCCGGTGAAGTTCCTCGGTGTCGGCGAAAAGATCGAGCAGCTCGAGGTCTTCCACCCGGACCGCATGGCGCAGCGCATCCTCGACATGGGTGACGTGGTCAGCCTCGTGGAGAAGGCTGCGGAGGAGATCGATGAGAAGGAGGCCATGAAAATGGCCGAGCGCATGCAGAGCAACAAATTCGACTTCAACGACATGCTCCAGCAGATGCGCATGATGAAAAAACTCAGCGGCGGAGGCATCGGCGGCCTTTTGGGCATGCTGCCCGGCATGAGCAAGATGAAGGAGATGATCAACAACGACGACGCCGACAAGAAAATGAAGCACACCGAGGCGCTCATCCTCTCCATGACGCCGAAGGAGCGCTCACGTCCGGAAATCATCAACGGCCAGCGCCGCAAACGCATCTGCAACGGCGCGGGACGCCCCGTCATGGAGATGAACCAGCTCTTGAAGCAATTTGAGATGATGAAAAAGATGATGAAGAACCAGGGTGCCATGATGCAGATGGCCAGCGCCATGATGGGCGGCGGAGGCGGCGGCATGGGCGGCCTCGGTGGATTGCTCGGCGGCCTCGGCGGCGGCAAAATGCCCAAGCTCCCGCCGGGCATGAAGTTCCCTGGGAAGTTTTGAGCTTACCCGATGAATCAGGCCGAGTTCAGCCTGATTGACAGGCCGGGGAGATGATCTGATCGTCCGACATGCGATGTTTCCTTCGGATCTTCGGACTTGTCGTGGCCTGTTTTTGCTTAGCTCAATGTGCAGGCAAAGCCGAACCCCAAACACCCGCCCCCAAAGTGGAGTGGTATGTGGCCGCGCGCGATCCCCTGACCTATTGTCCCAAAGACCACGCGCTGCCAGCGAACGGCTCCCGCCGCAATGCCGGGGATGGTTACGTCTACCTCGCCGATCATAGCGCGCGCTTCTACATACCCCGCGACTGCCTCGCACACCGCAAGCAAGCACTTGAGTGGAGAACGCAGTCTAAATCCATCATCCGACGCTCCGGAGAAACCGCCGCGACAGTAGTTAGTTCGCTACTGAGTCTCACAGTATTCACGGCTTCCGGGCTGGCCCGTTGAGCGGAGCGGCCACCATTTCTCCCGTCTGGATGACTGCGCGCGGCAGTGGACGCGGCGAAGGCGCTGACGTGGAGAGCCCACTTTGCCTCTCCTTCACCCGCTAGCCTCCGGGATGCTGGCAGGACTGCTGCCCGGCGCGGTCGTCGGCTTTGCCGGGACGCTGATTCTGGGAGCACGACAGGATAGCGAGTGAAAAAGTCGTCGCAAAAGCCGCCGGTTTCGCCAAGGAAGCTGCCTCATGTCTCAAAACAGTCCCTTTCGCATCGGAGTCGCCGGCGTCGGCGCCATTGGCAAGAATCACGCACGTCTCATGGCGGACATCGCCGCGAAGAGCGGCGGCGCGGTGCAGTTCACAGCGATTTATGATGCCGATCCGGCGCGAGCCGCGGAATTCGCCGCGCAATACGGCACGCATGCCGCCAGCGACATCAACGACTTCGCGCAACGCGTGGACGCGGCCAGCGTGGCCGTTCCGACCGTGTTTCATCGCAAGGTGGCTGAACCGCTCATGCAGGCCGGCATTCATGTCATGGTCGAAAAGCCCATCAGCGAGTCCTACGCCGAGGCGCAGGCCCTGATCGAGCTCGCACAGGCGAAGAGCGTCATTTTGCAGGTTGGGCACATCGAGCGCTTCAATCCGGTGCTGCTGCAACTCGAACAGCGCATGGACAATCCGAAGTTCATCGAAGCGCACCGCCTTTCCCCCTTCCCGAACCGCAGCATCGACATCGGTGTCGTTTTGGACCTCATGATCCACGACATCGAGATCGTGCTGCACCTCGTCAAATCACCGCTGGTGCAGATCGATGCGGTCGGCATCCCTGTTTTGACAAAGCGCGAGGACATCGCCAACGCGCGCCTGAAATTCGCCAACGGCTGCATCGCCAACATCACCGCCAGCCGCATCTCGCCGGAGAAGATGCGCAAAATCCGCGTCTTCCAGAGCGACAGCTACCTCAGCCTCGATTACCAGGAGCAGAGCGGCTGGATTTACCGCAAAGACGGCATGCAGATCGTGCGCGAGGCCGTCGAGGTCGAGAAAGACGAGCCGCTGAAGCTAGAACTCGCCTCCTTCGTCGAATGCGCCCGCCAGGGCCGCCGCCCCGTCGTCACCGGCCAGGAAGGCGCGGAAGCCGTGCGCATCGCGCTCGAAATCACGGATCAGATCGAGAAGAACGCGAAGCTTAGCGCAGCTTAATTCATGAACCGCCTTTTCATCATCGCAGGCGAAATCAGCGGCGACACCCACGCTGCAGGTTTGCTGCGCGAATTGAAGGCCATGCGGCCGGATTGGATCTTCAGCGGTCTCGGCGGCCCTAAGATGCGCGAAGCAGCCCCGGGAGCCGAAATCGAAAACTGGGTCGAAAAAGCCGGCGTCGTCGGCCTGTGGGAGGTTTTGAAGCACTACAGTTACTTCAAAGAAAAAATGGCCGCGACTCTCGCCGCTATCGCGGAGCAAAAACCCGCGTGCGTGGTGCTTGTGGACTATCCGGGCTTCAATCTGCGGCTCGCGAAGGCGCTGCGCCAAAGCGGCTACAGCGGCAAGATCATCTACTACATCAGCCCGCAGGTCTGGGCCTGGAAAAAGGGCCGCGTAAAGGTCATGGCGAAGGTGCTCGACCTCATGCTGTGCATCTTTCCCTTCGAAAAAGCCTTTTACGAGAAAAGCGGGCTGCGCACCGAGTTCGTCGGTCATCCGATGGTGGACCGCTCGCTGCAACTGCGCCGCAACTGGCTGCGTGAGGCCGGTTTGTGCGGCTGGTTCCCCGGCAGCCGCCTCAATGAAGTGCGCCGCCTTTTCCCGATCATGCTCGGCGCGTCGAAAATCATCCGCGATGCGATGCCGCAGGCCCGTTTCGCCGTCTCCGCCGCGAACGAGGTCCTCGCCAGCCACATGCGTGAAATGGCCGACGCACATGGCCTGCCCGAGGCGAAAAAATGGATCGAAGTCGGCACCGTGTATGACCTCATGCAGCGCTGCGAGGCCGGCGCGGTCGCCAGCGGCACCGCCACGCTCGAGGCCGCGTGCCTCGGCCTGCCCTACACACTCGTGTACAACGTGAGCTGGCCCACCTACGTCGTCGGAAAGCTCGTCGTGAAGATCAAGCACCTCGGCATGGTGAACATCCTCGCGCAGCGCGAAGTCGTCCGCGAGCTCGTGCAGCACGATCTCAACGTCAGCACGCTCGCAGCCGTCACCCTCGAGCTTTTGCAGGACCCAACGAAGCGCGAGGCCCTGCAGGCCGACCTCGCCAGCATCACCACCATGCTTGGCAGCGGTGGCGCGTATCAGCGCGCCGCGCAGGCTGTGTGCGAATGTCTTTCCTGATCCCCCACATGCCTCAAGACGACGAAATCTCGCTCTTCCGTGCCTCCTGGTCGCTCTACGACGCCATCTCGGAAAAGAACTACATGTTTCACCGCGAGCTCTATGCGCACGTCGCGGACCTGCTGCGCCAACGTCATCAAAACGGCCCCTACACGTTGCTCGACCTTGGTTGTGGCAATGCGCGCTTCCTTGCGCCCTGCCTGCACGCCGCGCCGCCCTCGCGCTATGAAGGCATCGATCTCAGCGAAGCCGCGCTCGGCGAGGCCCCCTCCTATCTCGCGCCTTTGGCCAACACCACGCTGCGCTGCGCCGATATGCTGCACGCCGTGCGCACCGCGGAAAGCACGCACGACGTCCTTTTCTCCGGCTACGCCGTCCATCATCTCGACGCCGCAGGCAAGCAGGCCCTCTTGAATGCCAGCGCCGCGTGCCTGAAGCCCGGTGGCACCTTCATCCTCCTCGATGTCGCCCGCGAACCTGGCCAAAGCCGCGAAGACTACCTCCAGGGCTACCTCCACACCATGCGCAGCACCTGGACAGCCGTGCACCCCGACCATCTCGACGAAGCCTGCGCCCACGTCGCAGCCTACGACTTCCCCGAGACCCTGCCCGACCTCACGCAAATGGCCCGCACCGCCGGCTTCACCGACATCCGCCTCGTCGATCGCCATGCGCAGCATCACCTGCTCCTGTTGGCGCGGTGAGTTGATTCACTTCCACCACTCCTGGAGTTTGCGACCACCCTCGCCGAGGTCTGGAAGGTCCGGAAGCTTCTTCTTAAAGTCATCCAACAGAGCCTCGGCCCGTTGTTTCTGCTCACTGATCCGGCGAAACACATCCGAGTCCTTGGCGCGATCCTCGACCATGCTCCAAAGCAGTCCCGTGAGACTGTTCATGTCCAGCAGGCGGGCGTGAGTGTCCTCAGGATGTTCGCGGATGTATTTCAGACGCTCAGCCACATGCTTCGCCAGTTTTTCACCTCCTGAGCCCGCCAAGGCTTTCTCAAAAGACTCTTTAGCCTCTTCGCGACGACCATCGGCCAACAGTCTCTCTCCCGTGAGATAAGTCGTCAGCGGATTGTCCGGCCAGGCGCGACTCGCAGCGGCCAGAGCACGATCCGCTTCCTCCCAGCGCTGCTCTCGCATGTAGGCGATCATGAGCAGCAACTGAACCGAGCATGCGGTTTCCCGTGAAAACTCAGACGTCTCCGAGAGCTGCTGCACGTGGTCAAACTGAGCCGCACCGAGCAAGGGCCAGCCTTGCGATAGATACACGAGACCGTAAAACGCGTGTGTCATGCAGCGGTGTCCATCGTCCTGAACCTCTTTCGGGTTCACACTTTCGATCTCCGCAAGCGCCAGGTCGAAATCGGTTTTCAGCAAGAGCACGAGCGTGATCAGCAGCCGGAGATTTGCCGGAGGTTTGTCCGCGATCTTCCGCAACTCGGCCGCCACACGAATCCAGTCCGGCCCCCCCCCTGCATCAGCAGGCAGTCCACAAAGCGACTCCACCCATCGAGCCCCGTCCAGAGCCGCCTTGCGCACGGCCTCCGGCAACAGGTCGAGCCGTTCTTTTCCTGCTTGGTCGGCGGCGAGCGCCATGCCAAGGAACAACGTCTTCATCACGGTTGTCTCGGCAGCTCGGAAGGCGCGAACCTTCCACCCCGCCAGTTTGTCATCGCGGCTTTTCTTTTCGGAGGCGTGTGACGCCATACTCCCGGCTTCAAGAGCCAGCTTGCGTAGTTCCTGCATGCGCGACGGCGGCAAAGGAGGCTGCACACCGTTTAACTGCTCCAGACAGGCACGCGCTTCTGCCGCAATCGTGACGGATTTCTCGACCTCATTTGAAGCGATGGCAGTCTCGATCTTGACCTTGGCGGTCGAAATCAAGGTCTGTGCCTCTTCTGCAGTGCGCGGTGTTTCCCCGCATGCCGTCAGAAGAAAAGAGGTCCATATGAGAAGCAACCGCCACATAACTTCTGAAAACTCCGGCCAAACACTGCACATTGCAAATCTTGCCTGCAATGGTTAACCACTCCCACTCATGACCGAAACGCCCCCTGCCCCTTCTGCTGCCCCTGGACGCTGGATTCGTGCTGCGCTGGTGATTTTTCCGGCGGGCACGGTGCTGCTCGGGATCGCGAGCTTTGGCGTGTGGCAGTGGAAAAAAGATCAGGAGGCTGATCGCAGCTTCAAATACGCGCAGGCGCTGAAGCGCGAGATCAATCTCGGCAGCCTCGAAAAGCATACTGAGGTGCTGCGCGGTGTTTTGAAGCAGAAGGACGCGATGCAGGCCGTGCCGGGCTATTTGCAGTCGATCATGGGCGAGGAGAACATGGGCTACACGGTGCGCAGGCAGCGATTTGACCGCGCGGGCGCGGAATGCGCCGTCATCGACACGGAACTCGCTGGGAAGAAGCTCTGGCGGGATGTGAACCTCGTCCTGGTGCCGTATTCGGAGAACGAAGAATCCGCAGCGCTCGCGCTCGCCGTAATGCTCAGCATCGCGCATGAACTGACCGGCCAGCCGATGCTACGCACGCTGCGCTTTGCCGCTGTGCCTCGCGGCGAGGATGCCCTGAAGCTCATCGCCGTCAAAATGCGCGAGGAAGGCGACCGCATCCTGCATCTGCACGTGCTCGGCGCGATGCCAGAGCAGCTACCGGAGATTTGGAACAGCAAGGCACTCGGCACCGTCATTGATGTGCCTGCGCTGCCAGCCACCGCGGTAGATGCCGTGCCATTCGCGCAGGCTTTGAAGCAGAAGCTCCTCCAAGAAACCGGCCAGCCATGATCGTCACGTGCCGCCAGATGCAGGAATGCGAGGAAGCCGCGTTCGCGCGCGGCATCAGCGCCGCTGCACTGATGGACGAGGCTGGAAAAGGCATCGCACGCGTCGTGCGGCAGTTTTTTCCGCAACCGGGCTCATTGGTGCTTTATATGGGCAAGGGCAACAATGCCGGAGACGCGATTGTCGCCGCGCGCGAGCTGCTCCCGCTCGGTTGGAAGGTCTTCGGCAGACTCGTTTGCGAGCCGCAGGACATGAAAGAGCTGCCACGCGGCCATTTCGGGCCGTGGATCACGCGCATCGATGACGCGCGGCATTTGGAGTTCGCCGAACGCCCGCTCGTTTTGCTCGATGGATTGCTCGGCATTGGCTTCAGCGGCGAAATGAATCCCGAACTGGCCGCGCTGGCCGTGGAGATGAATGAACTGCGTCAGCGGCAGAAAGCGCGCATCGTCGCGATGGACCTGCCGAGCGGCCTCGGAGACAAAAATGCCGTCGAAGCCGACATCACGGCCTGCGTCGCTCAAATCAAAGACGTGCTCCTCGAAGACGGCGCGGAGCGAAATGTCGGCCGCATCGCGCTGGTGCCGCTGCACAAGCTTTCAGACGCGAAAGGCGACACAGAAGCCGCCGTGATCACGCCAGAGCTGATTCGCTCGTATTTGCCGCATCGCCACAACGACTGGCATAAGGGCGATGCGGGCCGCGTGCTCGTTTTGGCTGGATCGCGCGGATTTCTCGGCGCAGCGGAGCTGGCGTGCCGCGGTGCTTTGCGCGCGGGGGCCGGTTTGACGACGCTGCTGGTCAAAGAGGACGTTTACGACCTGCTGGCCGCGCGCGTGCCGCCAGAGGTGATGGTGAAATGCGTCGATGATTACCGCGAAGCCCTCGAAATGAAGGCGGACGCGCTCGCGCTCGGCCCGGGACTCGGTTTTGAGCACGAGGAAGAAATCCTCGATGTGCTGCGCGGCGCGAAACATCCCTGCATCGTCGATGCGGACGCGATCACGATGCTTTCGCGCAATCTGGACGTGATGGATGAAATGGGCGACCGTCCGCGCCTGCTCACGCCGCATCCGGGCGAGATGCAGCGCATCCTGGATGGTTTCCCCGGCTGGCATGGCATGGACCGGCGCACGCTGGCGGAGCGTTTCGTCAAAAACGCGCCGAAACGCACGCTGCTGCTCAAAGGCGCGCGCACCGTGATCGCCACCGCGGGCGAAACGACGCTTTTCAACACCACCGGCCATCCCGGCATGGCCAGCGGCGGCATGGGCGATGTCCTCACCGGCGTCTGCACCGCCTTCGCCGCGCAGCGCGTGCCTTTGCATCATGCCGCCGCCCTCGCTGCGTGGCTCTGCGGCCGCGCGGCGGAGCTGGCAGGATTTCAACCGGTCTGCGCAAGCGAAGTGGCCGCGCGTATCGGTGCGGCGATGGCGGAGTAACCGTCAAACCACCCAGCGCATCAATGCAGGTGCGCTAAAAACCGCTGCCGCATACAAGACCGCGGTCAAAACAGCCGCGAGCACGATGATGATGACAATCTCCAGCGATTTGACCATCACGAGGCTGCTGCGTGCGACGCCGATGTCCTCAAGCGTGCCGAATTCACGGCGGCGCAATCGAAACGACAGCGCAAAGACCAGCGCGGTCACAAACAAAGCCGCGGCGGCCGTGGTGAGCAGCATGGTGGTGGCAAATCCTTCCAACCGCACGAGCTGGGCAAGAAGGCTCTCCATGTCATCGCGCGGACGAATGAGCTGCATCGTTTTTGAGCGAGCAAACTGCCCGGCGAGGATCGCCTCGGACTTCGCATCGTTGGGAAGCACGATGGCGGCGCTCACGGGATAGGTGCCGGTGTCGCCGTGAAAGTGGAAGCTGTTCAGGTTGGCGTCAGTGACCTCCTGAAACATGCGCACGCTCGCGTTGGCGACGGTGTTGCCCTCCTTTTCCTCCAGCACGGCGTTTTGATCCTTCGCTACATCATCGTGACCATGGCTGCGGCCTTCGATGAGCCATGCGGTCTTCAAATCGACGAAGATGGCATCGTCATCCGGTGTGCCGACCGGTGCGAAGACGCCGGTGATGCGCACTTTGAGAGGGTAAATGCCCGCGATGTCGAAAGCCTGGTCACTGGTGCTGAAAAGCGCGTCACCGGGCTTCAGTCCGCGTTTTTGTGCGACACGAGCGCCCAGTACACAATCGCCGAGACGCGTGATTTGGCGGCCTGCGGCCAATTTGAGGCCTCGAAACGTGAAGTAATCCAGCTCGGTGCCCACGATGGAGGTTTCCTGGGCGTGAAAGCGCACATGCAGCGGAATGGCCTGCGCCGAACCGCCCGCGCGGATCTCCGAGAGCGCGGAAAGCGGCAGCGCAGGCTCGGACTGCCGCTTGAAGTAAAGAGCCGACATCATCAGATCCAGTGCGCTGCCTTTGACGCCGACGATTTGAGGCGTGGCAGCCGCCCGCGCACGCAGATCCGCCTGCGCGTGCCGCACCAGCACGCGAAGACAAAGCGGCAGCGCAAACACCAGACCGAGCGCCGAGGCCAGCAGCAAGCTCTGCGCGCGATGACGCAGAACATAACGCGTGGCGAGTCCGATGGCGGCGCTGGGCATGAATCACTTCGCGGGTAGCACCTGCACGGCATCGAGGTGGACATTGCCACCCGCGCCTTCGGTGCGGAAGATGACGGCGGCCTCTTCGCCGGCGCTGAAATTGAAGGTGCCGAGGCTGTGGGCTCCGCGGTCGAGGTTGCTCTTCTTGGATTGATCGACGGTGACGACTTTTTCGCCGTCGCTGCTCAAAATGGTGACGGGGGCGGTTTTGGCGCGGTTGGCGTGAGGTTGGAAGTAGATGCGGACTTCGTATTTGCCGGTCTCTTTGACGCTGAAGGCAAAGCGGGCGCTGGCGTTCTTTTCGCTGCCGTAGCTGTAATACTCGCCGACGTAGGGCTTCAAACCTTCGCCGTGTGCCCACTTGCCGTTCAATTCGGCCTCCTTGTCGTCGATGACGATGCCATCGAGCTTTTTGGGGTCGATGCTGTCGGCGCTGAGAGAGGTTTCGGGAAGCTTCTTGGCGTTGGCGGGCATGTAGAGACTGCCTTCGATGGTGTCGCGGCGCATCGCGCCGGGCTGGCTCATGAGGTCCTTCAAGATGTCGAGATACTGCTCATAGACACCGCGGGGGCTGGTGTGATGACGCACGCAGATCCAGGCGGCTTTGCCGACGACCTCGCCCATCATGCCGCAGGTGCGCATGACACGCGTGGAGCCGAGCGCGTGACGTTCGACACTGATGGTGCGGCCGGCCATGAAGAGGTTGCCGATGTCTTTGCTGTAGAAGCAGCGGTAGGGCACGGGATAGCCGTTTTTGCGGTCGGTGTGCTTGCCGAATTGAGCGCGGCTGATGAAGGGATTGTCGGGGAAGTTCTTCATATACTGCTCTTTCGGATAATGCAGGTCCTGGTCCCAGGTGGTGGGCACGCAGCCATCGGGATGAATGATGCCTTTGACCATGTCTTCGCCCTGCAGGATGAGATCGCCGACGATGCGGCGGCTTTCACGCGGACCGCCGATGTAGGCGAGCCAAGTGAGGTCGTAGCTGCCGTATTTGTCGGCCTTCAGCGTCTTCAGCGCGGAAACGGCACCATAAACGGCGCGGAAGTTGTGATCGCGGATGAGTTCGAGGTCGTTGATCGGATGCTTGTCGAAGCCGCTTTCCCAGAACCACTCGCCGTGGACGTAGTCTTCGGGATTCG